>Ga0364859_10107_pt2 | contig 53351 bp, 55 predicted proteins | sample ExccelAu500001D3_FD_206911 | JGI IMG/M metagenome (GOLD analysis project Ga0364859, IMG submission 206911) | Enriched cells from Trout Bog Lake Hypolimnion, Wisconsin, USA - BchlTB.Aug20.5000.01 .D3 | ecosystem: Environmental > Aquatic > Freshwater > Lake > Hypolimnion/Profundal zone | place: USA... | reverse complement strand
ACACTGGCAATCTGCGATGCCTTGATTTTGAGTGCAGCCCTGGCCGATGAGGAGTTGCTTACCTTTGAAGAAGGTGAGAAGAAAATATCGGTACTCAGATCCACTCTCCTAGCTGAGGCCGTGCACCATGCCACCGAGCACCGGGCACATCTCTTGGATGGCTTGGTTCGGATCTATCGGAGAACATCTCGTAGATGTCGGTAACCCTATTCAAGGCGGAACTCTTGTGAAGGGTGGGAGCGTCACCGAGCTCACCTCGTTCGATGACTTGGTTGGTGGATACTCGCTCATCAATGCCAACGACATTGAGGAAGCGGCGAAATTGGCTAAGACCTGCCCAAATGAAGCAGGAATTCGAATCTTTGAAACGATACCTATGTAGTCGGAAGGCGTTTAATCCTCGATTTCTCAAACCATCTCTCGGCGAGGCCGAAGTAGACTAAGAGCAATCGAGGGAGTATTTATGAAGGCTCTGCGCAAAATCGATCGCGGTCCAGGATTCGCTCTGGTTGATTTGCCAGAGCCTTCTCCATCTCTCCGTGAGGTAAAAATAAAAGTCTTTCGCACTGGAATCTGTGGCACGGACCTGCACATCAAATCGTGGGATGCATGGGCGCAAAAGACGATCAATCCACCAATTACTCCCGGTCACGAATTCAGCGGGTACGTGGTCGAGATCGGAGCAGAAGTTAGCAGCGTCAAAGTCGGTGACTTTGTATCTGGTGAAGGTCACATAGTGTGTGGACTCTGCAGAAATTGTCGCGCAGGTCGTCGCCACTTATGTATGAACACGGTAAGTGTTGGCGTAAACCGTGACGGTGCATTTGCAGAATACATTTGCATTCCCGAGTCAAATGTATGGAAACATGATCCCGGGATAGACCCCGATCTAGCTGCGATCTTTGATCCACTTGGAAACGCAGTTCACGTTGCACTTTCATTCCCCCTTGTCGGAGAAGATGTTTTAATTACTGGAGCAGGTCCCATTGGTCTGATGGCAGTGCAAGTTGCGCGCTTTGCTGGCGCTCGATTCATTGTGGTCACCGATATTTCGTCAGAGAGACTGGCTCTGGCTCGAACCATGGGCGTAGATGTTGCCGTAAACGTAACCACAGATGATCTCGGTCAAGTAATGAAGCAATTGGGCATGACAGAAGGCTTTGACGTTGCATTTGAAATGAGTGGTGCTCCGACTGCCTTGCCACAGATTCTCAATTCGGTAGGACACGGAGCACGTATTGCACTGCTCGGGTTGCCGAGCAAGCCCATTGAAATTGATTGGGCCAAGGTCATCTCAAGCATGATCACGATAAAAGGAATCTACGGTCGCGAGATGTTCGAAACTTGGTACGCGATGACCGCGATGATCAAGAAGGGGCTAGATATCTCCCCCATCATCACGCACAAGCTCCCCTACTCCCGCTGGGAAGAGGCCTTTGAAATTGCCGGGCAAGCTAATGCTGGCAAAGTAGTTTTAGATTGGAGTTCTGATGTTTAGTGGAATTAAGGAAGAAATCCTGCATGAATTGTCGGATATAGAAGCGGCAGGCACTACAAAGCGCGAGAGCGCAATTACTTCGGCACAGGGATCTCACATTACGATCTACGGAGAGCCATTTCTAAACTTCTGTTCAAATAATTATCTGGGACTATCCAATCATCCCCAAATAGTGGCTGCCGCAAAACAAAGTTTGGATGAGCACGGTTACGGTTTATCTAGCGTTCGGTTCATCTGCGGAACACAGGACATTCATATCCAACTTGAAGAAGAACTTTCTCACTTTCTACACAAAGAGGCGACGATCCTCTTTCCCTCATGCTTTGATGCAAATGGAGGAATCTTTGAAGTAGTTATGAAGGAGCAGGATGTCATCATCTCGGACGAGTTAAACCATGCTTCAATCATTGATGGAATCAGGCTCTCCAAAGCTCAACGCTTCCGCTACAAAAATCGCGACATGGCGGATTTAGAAACTCAATTGATTGCGGCCTCGAGTGCCAGACGCCGCCTCATTGTCACCGATGGCGTCTTCTCCATGGATGGCTATTTGGCTCCCCTACCTGAAATTTGCGCACTCGCGGAGAAATACGATGCGATGGTTATGGTGGATGATTCACATGCCGTTGGTTTTATGGGTACCTCTGGCGCGGGAACGCCCGAACATTTCGGTGTGAACGATCGAGTCGACATCATCTCCGGAACCTTGGGCAAGGCGCTCGGTGGTGCCTCGGGTGGATACATAAGCTCCCACAAAGAGATCGTGGATATCTTGCGCCAAAAAGCTCGACCATATCTATTTTCTAATTCAGTCCCTCCAGCGGTTGTCTCCGCCTCTCTAAAATCTCTTCAGCTCGTTCAAGAGGGGGAGGCGCTGAGATTTAACCTAAAAGCCAATGCCAAACTATTTAGAGATCTCATGGAAGAAGCGGGTTTTACCCTTTTGCCTGGTGAGCATCCAATCGTCCCGGTTATGTTCAAATCAGAAAACGAAGCAGTGGAGGCAGCCAAAGGGTTACATACGCGAGGAATTCATGCAGTGGCTTTCTCTTACCCCGTTGTTCCGCTCGGCAAAGCGCGCATCAGAATTCAGCTCTCGGCTCAACACTCGGAATCCGACATCCGCGCATGCGTGGAAGCCTTCAAAAGTAGCGTAAATCGCTGACTTTGGTTGATGGAAGAGATCTTTTTGCTTCCATTCTGCTTTAGCAAATCGTTAGCATTTAGAAAGTAATCTGTAATTTGATTTTGATTGAAGTTTCAACTATCTTCATCCATAGTTCATCCACCACGCGTATAGTGATACGTACATCTAGCAAAGGAAGATCATGTCAGTACTTTCAGTATTACCAGCAGGAACATTTACAATCGATCCAACACACAGCCGCATTGGCTTTAGCGCTCGCCACGCAATGGTGACCAAAGTTCGCGGTTCATTTAACGAGTATTCAGGTTCAGGAACTGTGAAAGATGGCGTTGCTTCATTGACCGTTGACATCACCGCAAGTTCAATCGATACTCGCAATGCTGATCGTGACGGTCACCTTCAGTCTCCAGATTTCTTTGACGTCGCAAAGTTTCCAAAGATCACATTTGCATCAACATCAATCAAGGATGCTGGCGCTGAGAAGGTCGTTGTAGAAGGTAACCTCACAATCCGCGACGTCACAAAGCCAATCTCAATTGAGTTTGAGTACACAGGCACAGCAACAGATCCATACGGCAATGCTCGCTACGGTTTCGAGGGCGCAGCAGAGATCAACCGCAAGGATTACGGCCTAACCTGGAACGCTGCACTCGAGACAGGCGGACTTTTGGTTTCAGAGAACGTCAAGCTTGAGTTCGAAATCTCTGCGATCGCAGCTAAGTAATAATCGGTTAATTCAGATCTAACTGAAGAACCCCGTGAATTTTCACGGGGTTCTTTGCTATTCCAAAACTCTCCAGCCCCCTAATATTTAGTGCCTACGGGTTGTGGCGCAGGGGTAGCGCGCTGCGTTCGGGACGAAGAGGCCGCGGGTTCAATTCCCGCCAACCCGACGTTTCATCGTGGTCTAGATCCCTTTTTTATCTAAATCCCCCAAATGCGTATCTTTAAAGCTTGAGTCGTATTTGAGTCCATATCCAAAGAAGCGATCGAAACCCACGTGACCGAGCCAAATGATGCCTATTGCAATGGCCATGGGATGGTGGGTGATCCAGGCGAGATAGATCATGAGGGCCGGCAAGAAATAGGAGTGACCGCCGTTGTACAAGAAAGCCCCCAGTCGTGTGTTGAAGAAGTACCCGACCATGAAGATATCCGGCACAAAGAGCAGTGCTGGATAAATCCACCACGTCACATGTTCTCCAGCGAACAGAAATATTGTAGCTGTAAATAAGACAGCTCCATCAAGACGTAACCAAACTTTAGGCTTTCCAATGACAAACATTGCGACTCCTTGCTAACGGTGTTAGCCTGAAAGTACTATGGCTAACACCTCCGGCCCAACTCGAGAACGCATATTCTCGGAATCCTTGGCACTCCTTGAGTCCAAGGGACTTGCTGCCCTCAGCATGCGGAATCTGGCTGATCGACTTCACATAAAAGCTCCCAGCCTTTACAAGCACGTCGAAGGGCGTGATGAAATAATCGCCGACCTTCAGGCTTATGGAATATCGAAATTTGCTGAGGCAATGACTGCTGCAAAGAAATCCAAGAGGGCCAAAGCACTTGCATACCGAGCATGGGCGATTCAAAACCCCCACCTCTATGAGGTGACTTTGAAAGTGCCGCTACTTCGAGACCGACTTCCAGAAGGGCTTGAAAGTGGTGTCGCTGCAATGATCATTGAATTGACAGGTAAAGATCATGAGCATGCGCGGGCGGTCTGGGGACTTATGCACGGACTGGTTGATCTAGAGATTGCCGGCAGGTTTCCGCCAGATGCCGACCTAGATAAGACCTGGAGCCGAGCTATTCAGATGCTTAACCAATAATCTGCGATGTATTTCTCACCCTCGTCGCAGAAGATTGTTACAACGGTTTCAGCTCCTAGCTCTTGCTTTAACTTCTTAGCAGCCAGCATATGAGCGCCGGAGGATGGCCCAACAAATATTCCGTGAGTTCGTGCTAAGCGACGAGTCTCTTCCACTGCATCATTGGAGTGGATGTGAACAAATCCGTCGATCTCTCGTGAGTGACGTTTAATGATCCCTGGAACAAAGCCATCAGAAATTCCTTCAATCAAGTGCTTCGCAACCTCACTGCACGCGATGGTGCATGACTCCGAAGGTTCTAGCGCGTAACTCTTAGCTGCAGGATTGACCTCTTTAAAAGCTCGGCCCACACCAATAAGCGTTCCGCCAGTCCCAACGCCGGAGATTAAAAGATCTGGCTTCGCAGGTAGTTGGCTCAAAATCTCTTTTCCGAGCCACTCGTAATTTTCTACAACATTCCATTCACTATCGAATTGTTGTGGGGCGTAGAAGCCCGGTTGCTCTGCTATTCGGCGCACTTCTTCGAGGGCGCGATTGACATGGAAATCTCCTAAAGTTCGAACCTCAGCACCAAATGCTCGTGAGATCGCCGTGCGCTCTTGGCTTAAGCCTTCTGGCATAACAACCAACATTTTGTAGCCTTTTACGGCGGCAACCATGGACATGGCGTTACCGGTATTGCCACTGCTCGCCTCAACGATTGTGTCTCCGGGTTGTAGCAAACCTTCGCGTTCGGCTCTCTCAATCATGTACTTAGCAATTCGGGCCTTAACAGAGCCAGATGGATTGAGATACTCCATCTTTACGTAAATTCCCTCAATGTTGATTAATGGGGTATTTCCGATCGCGTCCAAAATTGTTTTCATGTCGTTCAGGTTATCCTCTTCGAGGCTCAAAATGAATCAACCAGTTGCCTTTGATGTCCGATTCGTCGGATAAATACCTTACGTGTGACGCTCTTCTAGTTGCTCAAACTTAGCCTTCAAAACCTTCTTGAGAAGCGATTTGGGGAAAGGTTTATCAACCGGGAAATGAATGGAGCCTTTGGTTTGCTCATAAGCAGCTAATTCATTCTTCAATTTGGATGTCACAGATCCGCTATAGGGAAAAATGCTGTTGTGCTTTTATAACCGCTAAAACCGATGATAGGAACTCCATCAATAACAAAGGTTGGAATTCCATACTTCACAACTTGTTTAGCCTCTGGAAGTTCCGCGGCAATCTGTTCTCGCAGTTGCTGGAGAACCTTGCGCTGTTCGATCGGAAATGCCTTGAGGTGGGCGCTAATGAGAGCCTTACTCATCGGATCCATTTTTTGAATTCTGCAAACGCTCAGTTGCAGAATTCAATCTCCCGATTGCAGGTGTGTGACGACCCACTTTTCCAAAACCAAACATGGGCATATTTTTATACACGCTCTCTGATTTTCCCACATCAATAACGTAGGTCTCATGCCAGATTCCAACTGCTGGAGATTTGGCAGCTCGGTTAAAGGCTCGCCATGCAGGTAGGTGTTCGGAATCGGAAGCCTTTGCATACGCAATCAACTTTTCGGGGCTCTCCCAGTACTGGACCATTATTGAAGTTCTACCAAACCAGGACTCATAGGATTTGAAGCCAAGTTCGCGATGTATGTGCAATTCGCGCAGCATTTTGGGCATGGCCAAAAAGACCGGGAGCCAACGATGAATTGCGAATGGATTATTCACCCGCATTCCGATGAGAAAGACGACATAACTCTCATCACTTCGAGCCGTCATACGCTCCGCAAAAACCTTCTTACCCATACGAAACCATTATTTCTAAGAGTCTTGAGTGCAATCTTTACACTGTTCAGATTAAAGCCCATTTTTTGAGGCAAGTCAAGAATTACATTGTGATCGCGAGCGCCGTGGGCTGAGGATTTCATCAGAGAGCAAATGAAAACGATCAGAATCGAGTTTCCCCCAGTAAACTCCAACCATGACTGAATTAAGCACCATGGAGAGAATGCGCTCATACCGAAAAACTTTTGTAGCGATGTTGATCTCATCCAGCTTGAGCCTCTGGGCGGCTTTGGTCCTCTCAAACGATGCCATCAAGATTGCTGGCGATCCAAATGCCAAACTTTCATGCGACGTCAACGCCATTGTCTCCTGCGGCAAAGTTGCCCGCTCGTGGCAGTCACACCTTCTGGGATTTCCAAATGCCTTCCTAGGCATGATGACAGAGCCGGTGGTCATTGCAGTGGCGGTAGCAGGAATTGGCATGGTTGCTTTTCCGCGTTGGTTCTTGAAGACGGCCCATGTTGTTTATACCGCTGGTCTGCTCTTTGCTCTCTGGCTACTATCCCAATCATTCTTCGTGATCAAGGCATTCTGCCCATGGTGCCTCTTAGTAACAGCCTCGACAATCACAGTCTTCTCAACCATGACCCGAATAAACATCATGGAAAATACCTGGGGGCTTTCAGAGGAGCGCCAAGCGAAGCTCATTGATTTTCTCAACCGCGGTTGGGGTCGAGTCGCTTACACCTTTATCTACTGCTTCTTAGGTATCGCAATTGTCCTGAAATACGGCAAGTACTTCCTCTAATCCCTCGAGGTTCTAGGCCTTTTAACTCCTAAAGAAAGAGTGTGATGAGCGCCAGTAAGGCGAGCACTAGCGGAGGAACAAGAGGCTCTTTGCGCTTGCGGTGGGTATTGGCAGCCCCCAACATAAGAACGATCAAGCCGATTGCAGCCGGAACTCGTAACCACTTGGCCACGCCAACTGCAGGAGGCAGAATCAAACCTGCCGATCCAAGCACTTCTGCTAGGCCAATCAACTTAACTTGTGGCTCCGTAAAATCGCTTACCCAGCCGGCGTTCTTGTTCGCGAGCAATTTCTCTCGCGGCGTGACCAATTTGAACAACCCGGTTCCAAAGAAGCCGAAGGCAGTAATTCCAGCAACAATCCAATATCCAACGCTCATTATTAATTCCTCGCTTTAAAGTAGGGGTTAAAGATACTGCTTAGGTGCTCGTTTTTCTTGGCTTCTTCTTTTTGGGTAGTGGTAGTTCTTCTGCGGTTAATTTAACGAGTTCGGTTAGCCAATCATGGTCGTTCAGTTTTGCGCTTGAAATCTTGTAACAGGGTTTTGCGCCGGGATATGGAAAGCCCGTTGCAATCCTTCCAGCAATTTCCTTGCCAGCTTCAGTAGGTCTGATGAAGAAAGTGTTATCGCAAACGAGCCCAAACATTTTCCCTTTGAAGTACAACCCGAATTCTCCGAACATTGGCCAAGCATCAACTTGCAAAGGTTCAAGCTTGTGCAACACCTTCTGAACAAAAGCCTTATCTGAAGCCATCTCTGAACCCTATTCCTTGGCAAAGGTCCACTGGTCGAGTTGATCCAGATTAATTACATCCATATTGTGAAAAGCCAAGATGTCAGCAATCTGAGTGCGGTGCTCAGTCGCATGGTGAACCACTGAGGCAAGAACTGTTGTGGTCTTAAACTGAACTGCCTCCCCACGGCGCACAAAGCTCAAAAGTTTGTCAGGGAGATCAATCAAGGTAAGTAACTTTGCATCATTCGCGAGGGAATCTTCAGCTAATTGCCTCATCCCTTCGGGGGTGTGCGGATAATCAACCTCAGGTGGCAATTCCACACTTTGCGCTCTTGCAATAAATCTCCCCTGACCGTGAACTATGTGCGTCGCAATGTTGGCCACCGACCACTCTGGGTTCGCACCATGAAATTCGAGCGCTGGGGTTGGCAATTCACTCAACTGCATAAAGAGTTTGTGGTTCGCCCATGACATTTGCTTGAAAAGATGCACCACTACTTCGTTGCTCATGCGGCGATTCTAGACGCATGAAACATCATCTGAAACAGGATTTATAAGTTCTTATCTGCCCAGATACAGATTGCTTCGTAGTGGTACTTCCCCAGCCCTTTAGCAACATCCTCATAGTGATCGCGATAAGGTGAAGGCAGGATGTAGCTCATAGCGAGCGATTTGTATGCCTCTTTTGTGGGAGTCCAAAATTGCAAGATGAAGTTGTAATGTCTCTTAACTAGAGCTTGCACGCTTGGATCCGCTGGCGAAAATCCCTCACCCATTTTGGCCGCAAATTCTTGAGTTAATTCGCCAAAGACCTGAGTGAATTGCTGCTCTTCTTCTTTGGAGTAATTATTCTGAAACTGCTCAGAGTGGATTCCGATTCTCATGAGAGAGTTCTAATTTCCAACCGATGGTTTTTCTTTACCCAAAGATAAAACGAGGGCCAGAATGGCAACAGTTAACACCAAGGCGGTACTTCCAAATCCGTACCCCTGCCCACCTTTTACTTTGTCGGCTCCAAACCAATCAGCGAAGGAGGCTCCGAAGGGACGAGTGATCACGTAGGAGATCCAAAATGCCAAGACTGGACTGAATTTAAATGCCAAATACGCCAAACCAGGAAGCAAGAAGAGAACTCCGAAAATGATTCCGGAATTTAGAAAACCCCAATTGAAGGTATGGGCGGTCATATCCCCTGCTGCCGTACCCAATGCAAAAGTGGCCATTACAGTTGCCCAATAGAAAAGTTCACGGCGTTGAGTGGAAATACTGTCAATCGAGAGAGTGCCTTCAGTCTTATTCCACAACCAGAAAATAAATACCAAGGCAATCAAAAAGAAGGTAGTAGATGCCACGTAAGGAACCCCAAGACCTAAATGCAATACATCTGCCGCCATCGTTCCAAAGACTGAAACCAGTACAACGGCAAACCAATAGACCCACTTGTTATAGGTGCGAATTCGAAATTGAAGATAGAGACCAAGTAGCAGAACAAAAAAACCAGCTACGACCGCCGGCGCTTTGCCAAACTGCTTCACTAGAAAATCAGAGGTGTCCTCACCCATTCCAGTGCTCAGAATCTTGATAGCCCAAAAGGTGAGCGTAATCTCTGGAACTTTAGATCCCAGCGGAGATGGAAATCTCTCAACCAAATAATTTTTTAGCTTCATTTCGTCTTACTTTCCGATTCCAATTTATTCCAACTTCCATCCTCTTTAGCGATTTCAACTACCTTTATGCCTGGCGGCTTCATTTTTCCATTCTTTAATAATTCATCGATGCGCTTTTTATTGGATGCCGACCAACCGCTCCCCCTCTTGCGAGGAGAGAGATAAAGCTTGGTTCGTGCATGATCGACACTACCTGACGCTGAATCGATCCAGCCGTAGCACAACGCTTCTCGAACTAAATCTTCATACGTCGGAGATGGGATTCCTGTCGATTTTTTATAGGTGATTACCCATAAACCATTTGAAATAGAGTGAAATTTTGAGAGCCAGGACGAAAGTTCCCGCACTGTAGAAATTTCTAGGTGCTCGCGATCCTGAATACCCATGTGCAAATTTAATCAAACTAGTCATGGTAGAGGAGTCGCTTGATTGTTCGAGCCAGCGGCTCTCAATTTCAGGACAGAGCAATAGCTTGAATTGCTTTAATAATGGGACGAATTCGTGGATCCATTCCTCCTGGATAAGTAAATCGTCGAACGGTATAGCCAAAGACGATTTCACCCACTGGATCAGCAAAGACCAGGGCCCCAGCCAAGCCCGGGTGACCAAAAGCAGAGATTGAGCCAAATGGGCTAGAACCAGACGGCTTAGCGAAAATGGTTCCACCGTTAGAGTTATTAGCGTCTAGGACGAGATCGAATCCACTTACCTGAACTTGTGAAAAGTCTTCAATAGTCTCCGCGGTCAATGCGGATTCAGCGGTGCCGTAGCCAACGGCCCACTGAAAGACGCGCGCGAGTCCTTCTGCAGTTGCTAAGCCGCCAGCTGCAGGATGCCCGAAGGTCATTGCACGGGTTCCAACAAAGCTGTACTCGGCCTCAGGACCTTCAGTCGGGGTAAGCGATCCAAAGACATGAGCAAAATATGGGCCAGGTACGAAATTCTCCGCGGGACCAAATTGTTTCAGTTGTACAGCGCTCGGAGTTTTGGGAGGTAACACAGGAGCGACTCGATGGTGCTCCGAAACTGGAAGGCCCAAGAATGCTTGCGCACCCGAAGGCTTGCGAACATTTTCTTCAAAATATTCTTGGATGGTTTTCCCTGTGACTCGGAATGCCAGCTCGCTAATAAATGTTCCGAGCGATACTGCGTGATATCCAAAAGCTTGGCCCGGAGCCCATAGCGGCCGCTCGGCTGCCAGAAGATCGGCCGCCTCATGATCGGTGAGCCATTGCGAATTCTTAATACCGATTCGAGTATTGGGTAAACCTGCCTGATGAGATAGAAGTTGGCGAACGGTAATTTTTGATTTTCCTTTTGCGCCAAATTCAGGCCAGTAGGTGACGACGGGTTCATCGAGATCAAGTAAGCCGTTTTGAACGATAAGCGCAAAGGCAACTCCACTTAACGCTTTGGAGCACGAGAAGACACTGATGAGCGAATTTGGATCAACACCGGTAGAAGTATTAATAACCTGTTGGCCCTTAACAAAGACTGAAAGCTGAGCTCCGTCATCTTCTGGTATTGAAGCAGTGAATAGGTCAACAACTTCTTGATATCTAGGATCGTTCATCTATGAATCGTAAGAGGAAGAGAACTCGTGCGACAGGGGCTACCGGGGGTTGAAGATTCAAAAAGAAGAGTCGCCCTATAAGCCGGACACAGTAGAAACTAGGCTCTGACCTGCACTTATATCTGCAACGCCCACGTTTTTGCCCACAAAGAGTTGCACATACTTGCAAAGACTCACAAGTGGAACTCTACGCTGATTGAGCATCATCTTCATCTTCAACCTCAAATGCTTTAGCAAAATTGTCTAAATTGCTAGCAAGGTCTTTCAGTGTGGATGGGAACAGGTGACCATATGTATCCATAGTTTCCTCAATCGACTCATGCCCTACGTGAGCTTGTATCGTCTTTGCATTTACATTTTGCTGGATCAACATAGAAACACAGGTATGTCGAAGAATGTGAAGCCCTTCCCCCGTAGGAAGCCCCAGTGGGCGAGCTACGACTCGGAACATAGCTGCGGCATCCTTATAACGCCACACTCTTCCACTTCGGTTCTGTAAGAGTAAGCCCTCGGGGCCAAGGCCAAACTTGGCCGTGTGTTCCAGGATTAGTTTCTGCAACTGAGGCGCAAAGGCAATTTCTCTATAGCTAGCCGAAGTTTTCAAGTGTTCTGAGAATATTTTCTTTGTGGATCGGCTTAGCTGGCGGTCAACAGTGATTGTTCCATTTTCGAAGTCAAGCTGATTCCAGGTCAAACCCAAAACCTCGGAAGGACGCATCCCGGTGTAAAAGCCTATCCATATGACTAATCGGAAACGTTCGGCAAATCCAGCCGCAATCTTTTGAACCATCTTTGGATCAAGAGGGACAATTTTGCGAATAGCTTTGGCCTTTTTGCGATTTATCTGAGCAAACGGGGTGGAGTGCAGATACCCATTTTGAACAGCCTTCTTGAGAATGGTGGCTAGCAGATTCACGTGGCGTTCAATGGTCTTATCTGCAAGGGATCGCTTGCCATTAGGACCTAGTTTTTTGAGCTTAACCATCCATGATTCAATGTCAGCTGGCTTAATGTCAGACATCTTCATCTCTCCAAATACTGGAAGAATGTGTGTATTAAGTTCACGCTCATATCCCTCTTTGGTCTCTTCGCTGACATCAAGAGTGTGTCGCCAGATGTCAATGACAAACTGGGTAAGAGTCATGTTGAGGTCTGAAGGACGAGTGTTCTTTTGTTTGCGCTCAAGAACTTCTTGTTCATTTCCAAAAGCTTGAGCTTCCTTCTTTGTTGTAAAACCGCCTTTTTCAAGGGTGTCACCCTGGGATGAGCGCCACCGTGCCGAGTAGTACTTTCCACGCTTGCGTGTGCTTGCCATTCTATTTGCCTAACTTTCTTCCTAGTATTTTTTCTAAACGAGCCTGACCTTCATTTTTTGAAAAGAATGCTTCGCCCTCTTCTGTCATACGAGCACCTGCCACTCCTTTTGTTCCTTCAGTGAGCCAACCTTTACTTCGAGCGATCCTTACCGCTGTATACAATGTTGAGGATTGAATGTTCAATTCTTCACAAAGTCTCTTCGCCACTCTCGTCGTGCTTGTCTCTGAGCGGATCGCATAGAGCTTCGCCAGCAGGATTGCATCCTTCTGTGACGACGAGAAGGTTAAAATCTCTTTACGGACACCTTTCGGCTTGTCACGCACGTCAGACAGGAAGGCCACATTTGTTGGCATGTACAAATTGTTATTTATATATGCGTCTATTTGACGAGCGTGATCTTCCAAGATCTGACCTGACGGCAACTCTCGAAGTAGGGATGACTTGATCGGGGCCTCGCCTCCCCAATTAGTTGCAACAAGAGCCAAATGCAGTCTGGCCTCGGCCTCCTCCTGAGTAACAGGTGTATGAACAGTCCCATGGCGTTGAATCTCAAAGGAAAAGAAGTCACGTCTCTTCGATGACCGGCTCAGGGAGTGAACGAAGACCCGGAAATTCCCTTGCTCTTTCACCTTTACGTCATGCCACGTAATGACATGACCGAGAAACCCCGAATCCTCGGAATCACCTTGATCTGTGAGGGCGGTCGATTTAGCCCACTTCTCCTCCAATATCAGCCCATTTTGCCCCTGAGCCGACCCCTTCCCAACCATCCATATAACTGCTTTTGACGCTTTTGAAGCCATGCCTGCCCCCTTCCAAGGGTTCTAACTTGTGCACAATCATATCATAAAAACTGTGATAAGATTACACCATTCTGCAAAAGGTAGAATAGACGAGGATAAACAATGAACGCATACGAAGACAAGCTCACTCGCAAGGAAGCCGCTAAGCGCATCGGGAAATCAGCTCATTGGCTGGCAACGAAGGGAAAGCGCCTGGGGGTTCCTTGCTTTCTTATCGGGGGCACCTACTACTACGTTGCCAAGGAACTAGATGCGTGGTGGGAAGACCAGCGATATTCAGTTAGTAACTACGGGCCTGTACGAAGCTCTGGATATGTGATCCGACAAAAGGTCTCACTTTAATGATTTCTGATGAGCACCTACCTAGACACATGACAACTTGGCAATCACGCGCAGGGCCCCGTCATGCAAATTGCATCCCGATAATTCCGCCAACTATTTAAGACTTACAGGAGACATAAAGATTGTATAATTCACCAAAGAGACACATAAACACTTCTAGTTCTCGCTCTGTCATGATTAACACGGACAGTCTTGCAAGACCACTTCTCTCTAATAGGTGTTCTTATTGCTTAACTAATGTATTACCAATACCAACTATAACTAGTGATCACACCGTAGGTGTGGATATGATCGCTATAGAGATACCACTAATCCCTAGCAAGAGTGATCCTAAGCTTCTCTTATCTAGCATTAAGAACACACTACTGGGCCGATGGGGTACAAAAGCAACGGCCGTTCATTCTGGTTCTGGTACAAAGATTCACTTTAGCTACAGCAGAACTCGCTCATCTATCACCATGGAATTTAATCCATCACGATTTATGGATCCCGATGGAACTGCATTAGCACCAGTGGAGTCCGTCTCTCGTATTTGCGAACTTCTGGTAGAGGAATACTTTGCGGATGGCGAGGCACTTCCAGCTTTTGCTGTAACTACTGAGGGTGAAGAAAGTCTTGAGTATTGGGAAGAAGATTGGCGTTCACAGATTCGTATTGTCAGGTTGGATACTGCCCGAGATCTCGAAATTACCGACCCTCGCTTTAGCATTAACCTCTTCAAGGAGACTAAAGCAAGGCATGCCAGAGCGGTATCCATCATCTATCAGAATGGTGTCGCAGAAACTTGGGACTCCCCCAACTCGAAGAAATCAGGGCACGTTAAGTTCTACGACAAATTTCGCCAAGCCGTTAAGAAAAAGGTAAGGCAGGTCCCGGTAGAGGGTACTTTCCGTTTTGAGTACATGATGCGAAAAAAGCACCTTGAACGTGCCCATATCCACACCCTTGCTGATTTGACTCCTGCCAAATTTGAGAACGCACTACGCATTGGATGGGATATATCTGGGTTGGGCGATCCGATTGCACACCCACATGGTTGGGTGAATCAAATTAATGACTCGTCACTTAGTGCAGTGGAGAAGTCTGAAGTCATCGGGCTGCTTTTCGCTGAGCAGACTGGGTTTGATCTCGGCCTTCGCCCCTATCAAATCAATGACTTGAAAGCGAAGGCAAGGTCCACGGGTATTACGTTTCGTCGTCCATTGAGTAAACAGGGGAATCTGTACCTGCAGCTGGATCTGGATTCTGGAACATGCATAGTTAAAAAATCAATATGAATTAGCACAGACAAGGATGAAGAAGGGTGGGATATTAATACAACACAAAGCGAAAGGATAGAAATGGATAAGTACTACACACCAGCTGAAGTTGCCTTACATTTTGGGGTAACCCGAGAGACTATTTATTCGATGATCTCTCGTGGCCAACTAGATGCCTCAAGATTTGGTCGTTCACGTCGTATATCGGAATCGCAGATTAACGATTGTCTGAATCGTAGGTACGAGCGAGCCATTGATGCCACTTCACCTAATGCAGCATGAAGTTATCTGATAAGAACTCAAGAGAGAATGCCCACGGAGCGGAAAATGACCTTGCAAATTCGGAATAGCCAGCGATGGATTAAGAACTATCGTGGCTCGGTCCTTATAAACCCACTTAAACCTACAGAAGTTCTGTGCACAGGTCTGGAAACCCAGTCGTTTGCATATTCACCTGACACCACACAACAGCAGTAGCTAAGCCTTTAATAGAAATGATAATCATGTATCCAACGATCTCGCAGTTTTCAAACTCATTTAGTCACCCCATAAAACCTGCTCCCAAGCCGAAATTCAAAAGCTCTGGCGGGGACAACCCGTATAAGGTGGTTGATCAGTTTTTAGATTATCAGATCAAGCAGGCACGTCTGAGCAAGTTGCAAGAAAAAAATGGCCGACCTTAACCCCCCCAGGGTTAAATCAAATCTGGGATGCGTTCGTGTCAGGTGTCATAAACAGCTAGTGCTATTTCTTACTGGGCAGTGGCCCAACCACAACTCCAATTAACTCTTAATCTGTTCTTCGTCTACGGCAATCACCGTGTCGTAGAGGCCGTAGTGAGTTAGACCAGGATGAGAATCAATTCCCGTGTAGGCAAGACTTGCATCTTCATATCTTCTAAATGCAAAGACTGCCTGGTTCATTTGCTCCGAATTAAATACCCTGAGCGTAACAAGGAGCTGAAAATCCTCAACGGTTAGCCCTGTAACCATAAGGAATAGCCCCGGCTCCAGTTTTGTGATTACGTCTTGCAAAGTGTTCTCACGAAAATCTGTTAGATACATAAATGCTGGGATGCGAGTTGCAAATTTGACCAGCTTCTCTTGCACTAGTTTGCGATTCGACTTGTACTCTCGTTCAGCTTCTGTCAGCTCCCTTTTTTCATTGGGCGATATTGTTCCCGCTTGTGCCTTTTGCTTGAGTTCTTTGACCTTCTCACTTTTATTAACAATGGTCTCTAAAACGTTGTCTCCAAGTGATCGAAAGCCCTCGATCCTACTAATTGCGTCCATAGCCTCTGGATTAGCAAGTAATCGCTTCAGGGTATCGTTGTCGACATTGACCAGAATGGCACTTTCCCACTTGCGTGCCAGCAGAGTCGCTGAAGTTCCAGACATAGCTATATCCAGGATTCCAGCTGCATCTACCTGTGTCATATTGGCGCCATCAAATGCCAGGACTGGTAAAAAGGAAACCAACTCTTCGACGGCCTTTTCGGGATTGCTCTCGTTTGGAGATAAGCCGATGCCGTATTCACTTATTTGTCTCAAAGCTCTAGTTGGAGCAAAGTCGAACACATAGCAAACTGGCTTCCATATCAATTCTTCATTTGGATTATCGCCGTTTGGATTTCTAACAGACCAGGGGGATTGAACTCTAAACGCAGCTTGGAAATACGTCTCGGGGCTTTTCAAGTTGCGTAGCATCAGAATGGAAGACCATTGCGGAATAGTCACCCCTGTCGTCAGTTTGCCTACAGTCAAAGTAATAGTTTTAGTATCAAAGCCACTCTTGATCGCCTCTTTAACTGGCGGAAGTGCTGCTAAACCAACCCCCACTCCTTTAGCCGAAAGATTCACCACCTTGTAATCGTGCCAGAAGGCATTTTGGCGTTCTGCTAGAAGATTTTCCATGGCATCACAGGAAGCAACTCTCGGCAGCGACCAAAGCGAGTGTTGAAGATACGGAAGAAGTCGAACATCTGCGTAAGGAAAAGGAGGTTTTGTTCCAGACTTAAGTCCTTTGGCAATTTGACCAGCATATTGACCTCGGATGATATCCAGCCATTTCTGAACTTCATCTTTATAGTTAAATTCTGCCTTTGGCCCAACTCCGCTTGCTGAGAAAAACTCATTCAGGTCGAACTCATCAAATTCTCCAGAAGCTGCCACATGCAGAACTTCGTCAGGCATCTGATATGTGAGCAACCGCATTTGAGGTAATGCGGCATAGGGGTTCAACTTCTCTGGATTTCTTTCGCCAAACTCTCGTTTCGCCCTCTGCTCGTCTGTATAAGTCCAATTGAATATTTGTTCTTCTATGAACTCTCCACTTGATAGCGCTTTGAATGGAGTTCCAGATAAGTACAAGTAAGCCTTAGTTGTTATAGGCAAGAATTCAACTTGGATTTGTTCAAGGTCGTTATTTAACTCATCAAGGCCTGAGCCGTACTCCTCTTTCATCGCACTCTTAAAGGAATCCTCGTCTTCACCTTCGAATAATTCCTTTGCGGTTTCTCTCCAGGCTCCAAAGTGATACTCATCGAAGATAACTAGATCCCAGTTGATTGCGTGTAACCATTGGTTCTTGGCTTTGATTGCACCTGTCGCCCTATCTTTTCCAAGCAAGTCTTGGAATGACCCAAAATAGACGACAGGCATCTTTGGATCTATCTGTGAAGGATCTGAATTTGCAGCCTTGGAAAGGTACTGCCAGCCATTGAAATCTAAATGATTTTCAAGATCTGAACGCCAGGCATCTTCTACTGCTGGCTTAAATGTAAGCACCAAGACTCGGGTTGCCTTCATTCGTCTAGCTAACTGATATGCGGTGAAGGTTTTTCCAAAACGCATTTTAGCGTTCCATAGGAAACGAGGAACGGCCCCTTCGTCTTCACTCCACCTTGATCGGAAGTAGGAAAAGGTTACGTCAACTGCGGCAGCCTGTTCATCACGCATTGCGAAAGTCTCATGATGCGTTCCGGTGAGGACAATGCCATTTTGCAGTTCTGCGATAGCAGTTTTGACATCAGCAGGTGTGCATCTCATCCATTCTCTGGATGAGCCAATAACAACATTTTCGAAGCCCTTTTCAATTAGGCGTTGCCTTACGTCAGCATCACGAAATATGGTGCCATCTTTTCTCTCCGCTAACTCATCTACATGGAGTACATATTTGTGCTGCATTTGTCCCTGAGACTGCTTTATTCTCTCATTGACATTTTCTTGATGAGTTTGACCGACTTTTATGAGGCCTTGATACTGAGATGTAGGTTCGACCGGAGCCCACGCATATATACGAAGTCGAGAATTCGGCTTAGGTGCGAGAATCTCGTCCGAACTTACTTTACTCATCACTTGATTCGTTTTCGCTATTCATTGGGCGAATCATGTACTCAATGTACTCACGTTCTTCATTAGAAAGGTTGTATTTTTTGTAGAGCTTTGCGTCTGTCCACTCCTGATTCCAGCTTTGCTTTGGGACAAACTCGTAGGTAGATCTAAATCCATTTTGCGTAATCTTTCGAAGAGACACTAGGAAGCGGAAAAATTTAGTTTCGTAGTAACTCTTTAGGCTTTCTGCTTCAGATTCGGAGTCCACAAAAAATGCAAGGAATGTCTGCGTACATGCAGCTGGGGGCGGGCAGATCCAGGGCTTACCCAGAACAATGTCGGGAATTTTTTGACACCCTTTACTTAAGTTCCTTCTTAGCATCCCTAACATAATCATCGAACCTATTTAAGAGATTAGAGGTACGTCTTTTCAGATTAAGCATTCCCATCCACTTTGACATTAATTCTTCTTTTCCCAGGTTTGGAAACTGTGCAACAAGTCCTCGAATCACTTCATACTCAACATTGCCATCATGTTCATCGTTAGTGGTCATTACCGTTGGAGCCACAACGTCTCTAAACGCTGGCGTAAGACCCTCGCTTCTCATTGCTAATTCATAAGCGGCTATCACTCTATTTACCTGCAAGGTTGGGTTTTGCCACCAGTCGGTCGACCAAATTCGGACGAATGTCCAACCTTTTCTCTCTAATACTTCTTGCCTCAACCAGTCACGTTCACGGGCGTATGGAGACGAGTGATAAGTCCATCCATCTGCCTCGATGGCTTCAAAGCAGGGACGAGTTCCATTTCTTGCCGACTATGTAGCAAGTAAGTTCGCGGTTATGGGATTGACTCAAGCGATGGCCTTCGAATTAGCACCGCATGGAATCCGCGTGAATGCTGTCTGTCCAGGCTTTGTAGCAACACCTATGCAAGATCGCGAGTTGGCGTGGGAGGCGAGTTTGAAAGGCACGGATCCTGAAACGGTGAAGAGGTCGTGGATTAATGACACTCCACTAGGTCGTCTGGAATCACCTGAAGATGTCGCAAAGGTCGTTGCATTCCTAGCCTCGGCCGATGCTGATTTCATCACCGGGGAGTCGATCTCTGTTAATGGTGGCGCATTTATGGATTAATCGGGTGTAACTAGGTATTGAGCGCTCTACTCGCCAAAATACCAGCACCAATCATTCCAGCAGTATCACCCAGGGTTGTGATCACAATCTTTGGTCGTTTTTGAAAAGTTAAGCGGGAATCAAGATGTGCCTCAATCGGCTTAATTAGATCCTCACCAGCATTCGCAACACCACCTCCGAGCACTACGAGATCTGGGGCAAGAATGGAGATATATGCAGCGATCGCTTCACCTATCGCAGTCGTCGCAATTCTCCACGCCTCTTGGGCATGCAGATCGCCCGCTTTCGCAGCTTCTACAACTTCGTGAGATCCACCTGCGCGTGTCCCACCTGACCCCGAAAGTTCTGCATAGAGCTTATAGACGGATGGCGAAGTGGAAATACTTTCAAGACATCCAATTACGCCACATGCGCACATATGCCCACTGTGCACATCTAAATGACCGATCTCTCCACCGTATGGGTTGTCTATGAGATCACCATTTACAACCATTGCACCAGCTATGCCGGTTCCAATCGCAAGAAAGAAAGAGTCCGAGTATCCCTTTCCAGCCCCATATGTTGCTTCAGCTAATCCCGCAAAGCGCACGTCGTGGCCAAATCCCCACGGCAATCCCGTGACCCGATGTAACTCTGGACCGAATGGAACGTTCTTCCATAAAATATTTTCGGAATATTCCGCAATGCCTTTCTTTGAATCAACAACCCCAGGAACCACTAAGGCAATCGCTTCTGCTTCTGGAAACTCCTCATGCATGGAGGCAGCAGCCGCCAAGATCTGTTTAACCGCATGATCAGGGCCATGCTCTCTCTCCGTGGGATAGCGACGCAGCTTGAGGATTTCTCCACCCAGAAGCAACCCGGCTTTGATCTCAGTCCCGCCTGCATCCAGACCAATTACCCTCTTTTGAGTCAAAGCAGATCTCTCTTCTCTATTACGGCACTTATACTGAGAAACGAAGGATTAATGAAGTGGAGTCTAGTATGAAACCTGGCGAGTATATGAGCAATGAAATTGGGGAGATCCCAGCAATTTATCGACGTGGCGTTGAATCAGAGAAAGATTTACAAGCTGCCATTTCATATATCAAGTCCCACAGAATTTCTAATGTACAGATATTGGCTCGAGGATCATCTGACAATGCGGCGCATTTCCTTAAATTTCTCATTGAAGTTGAGTTTGGTCTCCCCGTTGGATTACCTTCACCATCAACTGTCAGTATTTATGGATCTGAGTTACATCTATCTGGAACACTACTTATTGCAATAAGCCAAAGTGGAAAGTCTCCGGATTTATTAGCCTATCTAGATGCTGCAAAGCGTGCTGGCGCTGCAACGATAGCAATCACTAACTCAATGGATTCACCTATGGCGTTGGTAGCGGAGGTGCATCTCGATGTTGATGCTGGCCCCGAATTGGCTGTTGCGGCTTCAAAGAGCTTTGCCGCACAGATGTTGATGTCGTACTCGCTCGTGACCGCCTGGTCCGGTAAAAAAATTGACTACGATCTTCTCGCCGATTGCGCGCAAGCGCTCCTTAAAATTGATCTGACAGAGCTCGTGGAGAGTTTTGATTTGAATCGTCAAATAGTTGTTTTGGGTCGTGGCGCCAGTTATGCAAGTGCGAAAGAGTTGGCCTTGAAGATCCAAGAAACTTGTCACGTTGCGGTGCAAAGTTGGTCGACCGCGGATTACCTTCATGGTCCAATTTCAGCTTTGGCGGAGCGCGCCCAAATTATTCTCTTCGCACCTTCTGGCGTCCCAGAGAAGTTACTGGAAGATGTTCTGCCAAGGCTCTACGATTCACGGGCAGAGCTCTTTTGGATTGGATCGGGTATTGATTCGCAACGAGGTACGCGCATCGGGGGTTCATTATTGCAGAACGAATTTTCTGCCACGATTGCAGATGTTCTACTCCTACAGCGATTTGCACAGGCTGTCAGCACATTTAATGGTTTCAATCCCGATGCCCCGCTCGGCTTAAGCAAGGTCACTCTTACTAATTAAATAACCTTAACGAGAGACCAGTAGTGGGGGAAAACAAAGCGAGCTGCGGGCTAACGTTGCCCAGGCACTCGGCCTGATGTCACTCTGGCTTAAGAAAATTTTGCCTCCACCAAGCCAAGTGCTCCAAAATCTAGGCTTACGAGATCTCCTGGTGCAACAAAGGTGTGCCCAGTACAAGTGCCCGTGCTTATAATCTCACCAGATTTTACAGCTCTGCCATGAGCTACTGCGTAATTAATCATCCACGTTAAACTCGTAACAGGATCACCCATTGCTTCAATTCCAGTGCCAGATTTTATATAGGAGCCATTTACATAAATATCGATATTGGAATTAGGTAGATCGATGCCCTGCCAGTCCTTAATGGGTTTGCCCATAACAAATGCTGCTCCACCGGCGTTGTCATACATCGCCCCCAAATACCCCGGCAGTGCATACCAATCTTCAAATACAGAATCTCCAATTTCAAGGGCAGGAATCAGGGAATCGATTCCATCACGAACTTCTTCCTCGGCATAAGGAGCTGTTCGAACTTCGAAGTCCTTGCATAATTGAAATGCAAATTCACTCTCACAAACCCTGTAGTTAATGAAGAATTCCGGGGATATTGTCGCTGGGCTCTGGAAGATGGAGCGTTCGAATAATCGACCCGGGGAGGGGTTGGGTAGATTTTCAGCGATCCGGACCGCCATGCTCGCAGCACCAACTTTCCAACCAGCCGGTTTCCATCCGAGTGCAATCTCCAAATTGAGCATCACCTCGTCAACGGATTTCCAGGATCGAGTTCGAAGCCTCTCTGGCATTACAACTGTTGCGCGGTTGCGTCTACTATCGGCGATTAATTGAATAACTTCCCGGACCTCTTCCTGCGTCAACTCACTTTCACGCTCGCAGGGTATTGAGGCACCAGGGGGAGTCGGACCATGATTGAGGCGACCTCGGTCGGTGAGATATGGCAACCGAGGTTTCTTTTTATTTGCTCGTAAAGATAGTAGGCGCTCTTGATCGCTCACCAGGACTCCCACCTCAGTAGGTCGCTCGCCCGCCTGAGGCATCAAAGGTAAAGCCCGTTGTAAAAGAGCAGGCGCGAGAAGCCGCGAAGGCGATGATTTCGGCAACCTCTTGCGCCTCTCCAACTCGCCCTACGGGGATGCGAGAAACCATGTACTTCAAAGTTTCATCTGTTACCTGCTCATTCATTGGAGTCCTAATAACAGCCGGTGCCAGAGCGTTTATAGTGATCCCGCTTGGCGCAGCCTCTTTAGCAACACCTTTAACGAAGCCGATTAAACCTGACTTCGAAACATTGTATGGGGCCATCCCGGGGTTCCCCTCTTTTCCTGCGATGGAGGAGAGGTGAATGATGCGACCGTATTGCGCCAACTTCATTGCAGGAAGTACCGCCTGAGTAAGCCAGATCGGGCCATACAAGTTTACATCCAGTACCTTCTTGAAATCTTCAGTCGTCATGTTCTCGGCATTTACTCCAGTGGGCCCGGTAATTCCTGCCGCATTTACAAGCGCATCTATCTTTTTGTACTTTGCCAATATCAGACCGATGGTACTTCGAATCTCAGACTCAGAAGAAACATCCAATTTCATGAATTCTGCGAAGCCGCCATTTGCAATAATTTCAGTTACTACCTTCTCGGCTGCGCCTTCATTGCGGTCAAGGATGATGACCTTGCCACCACGTTTGGCAATCAATTGAGCGCTAGCCTCGCCTATGCCCTGGGCTCCGCCACAAACAGCAACAATTTGATTTTCAAAACTATTCATAACGTAAGGCTAACTGAGAAGCACATCAAAGGGAAGGTGCAATTGTTACGCATGAGCAGCAGCGTAACTGGGATAAGTATTGGGATAGAATAGTTTCGCTTAGCCGAACAAAATTACTGTGAACGGAGCACTCATGGAAGACATTGGATCATTCAATAATCACTTGCCTGTCAAGGTTCGGTTTGGTGAAGGCAAGGCGCTTAACCTTCCTGATGTTATTTCAGAATCTGGGGCGACCAAAGTTTTTCTCATGGTCGATGAAGGTATCGAGAAGTTCAATCCAGCTGCGAAGGCTTGCATTGATAACTTAATTTCGCACTCCGAATTCACCGTAACTACATTTGAAAAGCCAGCGGGTGAACCAACAATCGATATGGTTGACGACGCCACGAAGGCACTTGTTGCATCTGGCGCGCAGGCGATAGTTGCCCTCGGTGGAGGTTCGATTATCGACACCGCAAAGGCTGCGCGCCTCTGCGCACAACTCGGCCTGACATTCCGCGAATTTCAATCTCGCAAGCCGGAATATCCAGTTCCAACTGTTGCGCTGATCGCAATGCCAACATCTGCAGGCACTGGCTCTGAAGTATCTGGAGGTTCTGTCATCTCCGATCCAGCTGCAGGCCGTAAGGCTGGTATTGCCAATGGCAACCTACGTGCCCAGTTCGCAATTGTTGACCCTGTACTTACATACAGCATGCCTCCTTCGATGACCGCAAACACTGGAATCGATGCGCTGGCACAGGCGATCGCAGGAATCATTGCAAAGTGCAGTACGCCTATAGGAGATGCAATCGGTTATGAGGCGATTCGCATGATGACACCTGCTCTTGTTGGTGCCTATAAAGATGGAAACGACAAGGCGGCTCGCGCCGGGATGGCAGCTGGCTCAATGATGGCTGGCCTCACCATGAACATCTCTGATTGCACTGCAGAGCACTCACTCGGTCAGGCGATTGGTGGACTCAAGCATGTTCCACACGGTCTAACTATTGGCTTAGTCCTTGTTGAAACTCTTACTCGTGAAGCAAGAGTCGTTCCTGCAAAGATGGACCGCGTTGCCGATGCAATGGGCGCCCCCGAAGATGGCAGCAAGGATGGCTCTCGTGCGGTTAAAGCGGTTCGCAAGATTCTTGCAGAACTCAACTTCCCAGTCTTATCAAGCTTGGGCTTTGTGGAAGCAGATATCGATAACTTGGCAGATATCGCTCTAGAAGATTACTTCATTACCCAGGCGCCAACACCATGGAGCAAGGCAGAAGTTGTTGAAGCATTTATGTCAGCTCTCAAACTAGAAGAGCGCGTTGCGTAAACCGCGGTAAGTATTTAGGGAGCAGGACATTGGGTCAGCTGCCCAATGTCCCTCCGGCGTTGAGAGCTAAATTTCCGCCATCTACGGGCAGCATGACCCCAGTTATCATGGCGCTAGCATCACTTACTAAGAATAGAACTGCATGTGCAATATCTTGCGGTTCTGCCACTCTTCCCAATGGAATGCCAGAGAGAAGTTTTTCCATCAAAGTTTGTCCAGCCTGTCCTTCACCTTCGATCCACGACCTCCAGCCTGGTGTATTCACTGAGCAGGGTTGAATAGCATTTACACGAATCTTGGATGCAGCCCACTCGACTGCCAGCTCGCGCGTCATTTGGATAACTCCGCCTTTCGCCACGCTATATGCAAAATTGCCTCGCCCGATTGCAGAACTACCTGCGATAGAGGCGATATTTACAATGACTCCCGGGTTTCCAGCTGCATGCGCTCTGCGAAAAAACTCGCGTGCATTTAAGAAGTATCCAGTCAGGGATGCCCCAATTACTCGGTCCCACTCTTGGAGAGAGGTGTCTTGTGGAGGGATATGAATAGCGGCTGCTGCGTTATTGACCAAAATATCGGGTGCGCCAAAATCATTAGTCACTTTTTCAAAGAAGGAAACAACTTCGTCTTCAACGCTTGATCTACACAAGTACCCGTTTACTTTCAGCCCTTCATCTCTGAATCTTTTTACAGTCTTATCAATAACTCCTTGATCAATATCGGTAAATAAAATGTGCGCGCCCATCGCCCCCAAAGTAGCGCAGATTGCGTTTCCAATGCCACCACCACCACCCGTAACGACTACGGAGCGGTTGCTTAAATCAAAGAGATTCTTCATCGTTTCTCGACTCTTCTGAATTCTCCAACTTTACGTACTCGCATTTCTTACCCCGTTCGCTCTAGTCAACATTTCCTTAGATGCAAAAAACCATATCTCCATTCAATACGAAACAACTAGCCAAAAGCTACGGATGCTCTGCCCTTGACTCCCGGCCTAACTGCATAGGTCATTCCTGCTTGCTTATCGTCATCTAAGGAACCGTTATCTCCCCTAGACGTGGTAATAATTAGGGTCATCAAATCCGAGCCAACGAAGGCACAACTTGTGATGTACTTATTCGGAAGTTCAATCAACTCTGTTACCTGGCCATTGGCATCGATTCTTCGCACGCAAGACCCACCCCACATCGCCACCCACAATCCATCTTCACTATCTAAAGTCATTCCATCTGGCCACTCATCGAGAGTTGAGTCGGCTGTCCAGACCCGTCGCCGATTGGATATAGCTCCGTCGTGGTAGTCAAATGCATCAACGCCGGAGGTCGGAGTGTCTATGTAATAAAAAGATTTCCCGTCATTGGTCCAATCCAGGCCATTGCTGATTTGAATATCAGAGAGCACTCGAACCAGATCCTTGGCATCTTTACTTAAGCGGTATAAACCACCTACTTTATGAGCACCGCCATAAGCCATTGACCCCAGCCAAAGTTCTCCCTGTGGAGATACCTTGGCATCGTTCCATCGCATTGGCATAGGGTCTTCGAAGCCATCAGCATCCCACCGCGTAGGTAATTTCTCTTGCCTTCCATCTTGATAGAAAAAAACGGGGCCATTTGCTGTTCCAATAACCATTCCGCCACCTATGCGAGGTATCACAAAAGAGGTATCTTCACCAATAAACCACTCGCCACTTTTCTCAGTAGAGATATCACGCCAGAGAATTCGTTGTCCTGTGATATCAACCCAAAGGACCATTTCGTGGTGGGGGCCAGTAGCGACCGGACCTTCTCCTAAGGAGCATGGACGGGCATCCCAAACTTCAGCCTTCATGATAGAAAAGTGATCAATCCTGCGAGATTGCGAGAACGCGAGATCTTCCTGTATGACTCAAGAACTTCAAGATGGCCCAACACCGGATAGACGAGGTACTTGTAAGTCGGATCTGGCCAAACTCCAAGTCGTTCATGTGCGATCTCGATTATTTCCAGAAGGGTCAGCGGCGAATTAGCGGATTCAACGGTTTCTAAAACTATACGCTCAACCGAATCTGCATAGGCCATGGAAAGGTCGATAAAATCAATTCCAGCTTGTCCAACATATCGCGGATAATGTGAAGTCAAAACTTCTGCCGGTGCCCGCCCTTTAAGTCGGTGCATTGTTGCTCGATAAGATTCCACAAAGCGGTATGTGGGCGGGAAGGCCTGGCTGCCATCTGCCAACAGGACGCCCTCTCCTAATACCGCATCACCAATGATCGCTACCCTGGTCGTTTCATCCCATATAGATAGATGTCCCCAGGAGTGACCAGGAGTATGCAAAATTTCTACAAAACGATTGCCTAAATCAATTCGTTCTCCACCGCTGAAGCCAATATCGATATTGGTCTCACCGGCGACGGTATAAATAAAAGCAACAGCCTCTTGTGATTCGGCAAAACCATGGTTTAACTCGAATTCGTTGTAGCGGTCATCGATCATCTTCTGCAAACTTACGATCATTGGCCGGTCCCGCTCTCCACAACAGAGGAGCGCTTTAGGCATTAATTGACGAAGAATTTTGTTTCCACCGGAATGGTCGTAGTCAGAATGGGTATTTATGACGTAACGAACGGAATCTAAAGAAATTCCATTCTGCGCCATATAAGGGAGCAAGGTATCTTGGATTGAACTTTCATACCCCGTGTCTATAAGCATCGTTGCCTGTGAACCAACAATCAAATAAAGCGCTACATATCGTGCTCCGATTGGACACTCCACACGATGGATTCCTGGATGTATCTCCATTGGCTACCTCCCATTAAATTCAGGTTTTCGTTTCTCGGTAAAAGCAGCTCGACCTTCAGCGCTATCCTCGGTGGTAAAGCAGTAGGCAAAGGTGTCATTCTCATATCGCAGCCCTATGTCTACTGCTGTGGACATAGAAACGCGTACTAAATGTTTTGCCAGTTCGATCGCTATTGGGGCGTTATCAGCTATCTTCTGCGCCAACTCCATCACCTTGGCATCGAGTTCGCCATCCGGAATCAATCTGTCAATCAAACCAAAGCGTTCGGCTACAACTGCATCAATAATGTCGCCGGTAAAGAGCAGCTCCGAAGCTCGGCCTGGTGAAATCATTCTAGGAAGCAATTGCGTATTTCCCGCGCCACCATGCCAGCCTAACTTGATTTCGCCCGCTCCGAATTGCGCTCCATCCGAGGCGTAGCGGATATCTGACATTAAAGCCATTTCGAGTCCGCCACCAATGCAGTAGCCACGAATCTTTGCTATCACTGGCTTTCGGATGCGCCAAATACAACTGGCATAATCTACGCGATTGCGCAGCTCCCAGTTTGAACCATAACTATCGAGCACTTTTATATCGCTACCTGCAGAGAAGGCCCTTGCACCTGTGCCACTTAAAATTACGACTCGAATCTCATGTGTATTGTTTATGTAATCAGTGAGTTTCACGAGGGCCTTACCCATGTCAGGTGTGACGGTATTGAGTTTCTCTGGACGATTAAGGGTAATTTCTGCCACCGCTCCCGTAACTCTCAGCAGCAATTCATTTGGGAGTTCAGGAATTACATTTTGCTTCATTGCGTTAATCTCCTTTACCAGTCTGCCACGGAAGAATCCTTGTGGAACCATTGAACTGGCTTAACAGAGACAAAGGGATGTTTGCTCGCTTCGATCTCTTCGATCTCTACGCCGATACCAGGTGCAACTGGAGGATAGATGTAACCATCTTTTATCTCCGGGACACCAGAAAATACTTCGTTCCTCCAAGGCACATCCGCGCGCATGACCTCTTGAATTAGAAAGTTGGAGGTTGTGAGTCCTAGGTGCACGTTGACCATAGTTGCAACGGGTCCTAATGGATTGTGGGGGGCCATACTTACGCCAAAGGTTTCGCAGAGTGCAGCAATCTTTCGAAGCTCTGTTATTCCCCCTGCGTGACAGACGTCAGGTTGTGCAACATCGATCAAACCCGCCTGGAGATAGGGTAGGAATTCAAATCGACTGAGCCAGCGCTCTCCAGCAGCGACTGGAATTGTTAGCTTTGATCGTACTAACTTTAAAGACTCGATCTGATCGGGAGAGACGACCTCCTCTAAGAAATAGGGATTAAATTGCGCGAAGATTTCGGCATATGCGATAGCCGCTGGGGCGCTTGTGCGCCCGTGAAAGTCAATCATGATGTCAACTTCTGGGCCGGCAGCTTCGCGCGCCGCCCCCATCAAATTTTCTGCATGTTCGAGTGCTTTGCGATCTGGCATCGCGCTAGATTGGGGTACAGCCAAAATCTTTACTGCAGTAAAGCCATCTGAGATGCTCTTCTTCATCTTCTCGCCGAATGAATGCCCGTTATCTGAGTTATAAACTGCATCTGAATCGCCACCACCCAGATGGTCATACATGCGAACGCGATCACGAGCACGGCCACCAAGGATTTGATAAAGAGGGACACCAAGGTCCTTTGCTTTTATATCCCATAAAGCTTGATCGATACCGCTAATCGCCGACATCGTGACTACTCCACCTTTAAAGAATGGATGGCGGTACAGAGATTGCCAATTTCTCTCAATATCACGTGGGTCATTACCTACTATTAATTGGCCAATATCAGCTATAGCTCCAACAACCGCTTGTGCTTGAAATTCTAAACTAGCCTCACCAATGCCAATCAACCCGGGTGTGTCGGTAAAAACTTGGACGATGACCCAATTTCGCATCTGCGCATTGATGAGAACGGATTTTATGGCGGTGATCTTCATTTATCTCCCCGGGCTTCCCTCACTGCGGTTGTAAATAAGGCGAAGCGGTTTGCAACCTCATCAACCCCACCGCTCGTTAATGGACCCCCAAGTCCAAATGCTGTCGTTCCAACTTCAAACCAACTTTTAACATCCGTTGATTTCACCCCACCAGTCGCTATCCAGGATAGATTTGGGAAGGGATCCGACAACGCTTTTAAATACATGGGACCATAACTTGAGGCAGGAAATAATTTAAGGGCATCGGCACCAAAACGGATAGCCCTCCCAACATCAGATGCTGTTGCGACGCCAGGAATTGAGATGAGACCCTTCTTCTTAGTCAATCTAATAACCTCTTCTGAGGTATCAGGAGAGACTATAAATCTTGCACCCGCAGCAGATGCATCTTTCACATGAGATTTCTTCAAAGCCGTGCCCATTCCAATCGCGATATCTTTGCGATCAGCAAACTCAGTAATAATCTCTAAATATCCTGGCGTCGTAGAGGTCACTTCTAACGTTGTTACTCCAGCGGCTAACAATGCACTGGCTAACTCACGGCCCTCGCTAACGCTCTTCGCTCGCACGATGGCAATGATCCCACTCGCTAGGTACTTATCCGTTCTATTCATTTATCTCTCTCGACGATTCCTTGAGGATTCTGTATTTTCTCTTTTTCATGTTTCGAGCTGCCCTCCCTAGCATCCTCAATCAGATGTTTCATAGCTGCTTCAGCTGCATCAGGTTCGGAATTTGTAATTGCTGCAAGAACCGCTTGATGATCCAAGATAAAGGCTCCATCGCGTTCTGGGTGGACCAGCTCAATGCGAACTCCCAAGAGCGGAAGAAATAATTCCCCCAGGCGCTTCATAAGTTCATTTTGGGTCGCAACTAAAATAGTTCTATGAAAAATAAGATCCGCTTCAACAAATTTGATGGATGCCTGACCCTCTTTTTTAAATGCTTCGCGCATCGCTTCAAAGGCCTTTTCTAATGTTGCGATATCCTCGGGGCGTCGGCGCTGGGCAGCCAATCTGGCAGCCGAAGGTTCATAGCTAGCCCGGACTTCGTCTAGATCAACCAACAGGTCGGAGGCCAAGCCGGATTGTTGCAACCAACTAATCACATCTACATCCAGCAAATTCCATTCAGATCGCTCTAAGACTATGGTGCCGATTTTAGCTCGGGCACGGATCAAGCCCTTGTCGTTGAGAACTTTCATGGCCTCTCGGACCACAGTTCGACTTACTCCGAATCGTGCTTCAAGCGCGTCTGAAGTAATTATCTCGCCTGGCAATATCTCACCAGCAATAATTTCGTTCCCAATCATTGAAATCAATTGTCCAGGTAAATTACGTGAGATTGACTTTCTCATAAGAGATCATCTGCTTCGCAAATCGCAAGAGCTAGCGGGCCTTGTCCCCATGGCACCAAAAATCCCCTGGGTGTGAATTCATAGTGGGATTTTCGAGTAGAAGCCATGACTGCCGCCGTTACATTACGAAGATGACCATTTTCGTCGGCATCAGCAATCGAACCCACGAGAGCTCTCTCCATGGCAGGACGAACCACCTTTTCATCAACAATGCCCATTTTAATTGCGCGCGCGAATCCAGCCGCCATAAAGGGCGCGGTTGATCCCTCTTCCCCTGAAATTTCGCTGTCCACAACGCACCACCAACGTCCATCAGGCCGTTGTAATGTGATCATTGCATCAATCTGGCGACGAACAGCGGAGACCAAACTTTGACGATCCTGGTGGTCACTTGGGATATTTTTCAAAACATCTAGCAACCCCAACATAGACCAGCCTTGGCCGCGCCCCCAAGCCGGGCCGAAAGTCCCGGGTACACCATTGAGAAAGAAGTGATCGAAGAGACCAGATGGAGTTTGCAGTGCGGCGATATAATTTAGCGCTTGGCTCACTCCTACCTCGGTAAATTCTTTGTTCTCTAACAATTTACCTAAAGCGGTGAAAAATGGCGGGTCGAAGTGTAGACAATCTACACAGGTGCCCCCAGGGGGTTCTGCAAGTAGGGCGGCCTCTCTAGGCGGCAAGACCTCTCCACCATACGGAGGTATTAAACACAATGACCCCCAAGTATCAAAGATTCCACGATCAATGCTCCGACCCATTAAATACCGTGCCAAAAGAACGAGCGCTTCGATCAATACTGGGTCATTGCTCTTCTCGGCAACTTCGACCATAGCCATGCCAGGAGCTGTGCAATCCAAACGGCGGTACGGAGTAGCTCTCGTTGCCCACGATCGCATCCATCCATGCGCAAAAGCTAAGTATTGAGGGTCGTTGAGAAGCTTTCCCGTTTCGATAATTCCTTCAAACCCTGTTGAATCCCCAAAATTCCAAGTGCTGTAACGCATCTCAAGAAGGGAGCGGCCAACTTTTTTAAGTAATTCTAAACGTTGCTCTCGATTGGGTATGAGGGGCAGAGTCTCAGTCATTTAACGTCCCTTAAAGTCTGGAGGCCGTTTTTCGGCAAATGCTCGCTGACCTTCAGCAGCATCTTCAGTTGTCATGCAGTAAGAGAAGGAGTCGTTCTCATAGAGCAGACCTATTTCTAAGGGAGTTGATTGGGCCATGCGAACCATATGTTTTGTCATCTGTGCAGCAATCGGAGCCTTCGCTGCTATTGAATCTGCAATCTCTATCGCACGATTAAGAACTTGATCCGTCGCTACGATTTCTTGAATCAACCCCATTCGTAAACTCGCTTCAGCTCCTACCTGTTCGCCGTGGAGCAAGAATAAGGAGGCATTGCCGGGTCCAACGGTATGAGTCAATAACTGAGTCTGACCTGATCCGCCATGCCATCCCCAACGGATCTCACCAGCACCAAATTTAGTATTCGGCTCCGCGATGCGGATATCAGAGGCACAAGCCATTTCTAGACCGCCACCGATAACATATCCATGAAGTGCTGCAACTATTGGTTTACGAATGAGCCAAATCGCGCGAGCATAGTCGAGGTGACGCGAGAAACGATTTCGATACTCCCAATTTGAACCGTACTCGCCCAAATCAGTTAAATCGCTACCGGCACAGAAACCTTTGCTTCCTTTTCCATACAAAACTACAGAGCGGATCTCCGGGTTGTTGTTGATTACGTCTACGTAACTATTCATTTGTTCATCCATGGAAACCGTCATGGCATTGATCTTCTCTGGACGATTTAGAATTAAGTGCGCAGTGTGACCATGTAATTCTAAATCAACTGTCCCGGTTAGCTCCATGGGTATACCTAATCCTGGATATTTCCTACGACAGAGGAGGCAAAGAGCGAAGAAATTTGACCTTCGTCATATCCTAAAACATCGCGCATAATTTCCTCAGAGTGCTCTCCAAGCGCTGGCGCGCCGCTGCGAATCGAGGTCGGCGTGTCAGACATTTTGATGGTGGGGCGCAAGGTACGTGCCGATCCACCGCGGTATTGTGGTTGATCGACGATGTAGTTGTTATCAATGATATGGGCGTCTTGTACTAAATCATCGTAATCATAAACTGGTCCGCACCAAGCGCCTGCGGCATCAAATATTTCTACCCACTCTGCTGTAGTTTTATTTGTAAATTGATGACGGACGGCTCGATAAACTTCGTCACGATATGTCTGGCCATCGTTTGATTGATCTAAGCCACGCAACCAATCATTATTGAGAATTTCTCCAAGAGTGGGTAATGGAATCATCGACAAAACGAGCCAGGAGTCACTTGTCTTTACTATCCCGTATGGTGCGGGAATTGAGCCATGCCCACTGCGCTCGCTTGTTCTTTGAGGTTTAACTCCAGTATTAAGGTATGTAACGAGTTCCTGAAGCTGGCAATCGAGCACTACCGACAACATATCAATCTCAACATGTTGCCCCTTTCCCGTGTGGGTGCGTGCTTGGACCGCCGCCAAAATTCCGATGGCAGCTTGGTAACCCGTCATTACATCCGGAGCCCACAAGGCACTTGGCGCGGGATCATCTTCGATGGCACCCACGCTAAACATTGAACCGCTGTAACCCTGAAGAATTAAATCTTGCCCCGGGCGATCACGGAGTGGTCCCGTAGTTCCATACCCAGTAATTGAGCAATAAATCAACTCCGGGTTGATTTTGCTTAACACTTCATAACCAATTCCGAGGCGATCTGCCGTACCAAAGCGAAAATTTTGGAGGAAAATATCGGATTTCGCGACTAGGTCATGGATAACTTTCACGCCAGCGGGATTCTTGAGATCGACGGGTAGGGAACGCTTATTACGATTGAGAGCCAGAAAGTTGCACATCTCACCATTGCTTTGCAGATCCATAATACCGTGGGTCCGGTTGTACTCACCGCCGGAGAGCAGCGACTCAACTTTTATGACATCCGCCCCGAGATCACCCAGAGTTTTGCCACATATGGGACCAGCTAAGTATTGAGTCGCATCGATAACGCGTAATCCAGAGAGTGCACCCTTATTGCTCATATGCTAAATCATAAGGTATGAAGATTAACAGGTCAAGGATTTTTTAGGCGAATCGGGCAGATAAGCCGCCGTCGACATTCCAATCGGCCCCATTAACAAAGGAGGCATCATCTGAAAGTAAGAAGGAGACTACCTTCGCAATTTCTGATGTCTTTGCCATCCGCTGCATCGGCTGGACCGCCATCGACTCAATGCGCTTCTCTGGAAGTTGTTCAAACCATTGTTCCAGCAATGGGGTCAATGTGTAACCTGGCGAAACCGCGTTTGTGCGGATTTGAAATATGCCCTCATCAAGTGCCAGGTTACGTGTTAAGCCAATTACCCCTGATTTAGCTGCGGCATAAGGAAAATACTTCGGATAGGTCATCCGCGCATGGATAGAGGCAATATTAACGATTGCTCCTTTACGAGCAGCTCGCATTGCAGGCAGGCAAAGTTTTGCAGTATGCCAAACGCTCTTAAGATCTACATTCATAAAACGATTCCACTCATCATCAGTCATCTCGACAGGATCGGCATTGCAATTTACACCGGCATTATTAACTAACCCAGTTACATCTCCCATTTTCGCAATTATCTTTTGGTGTGCCGCTGCCAAGGAAGCGAAGTCCGCAACATCAGCCTGTACGAACATCGCGGAGTATCCCTTATCTGTGAGAAGCCTTTCGTAAGCGAGCCCTTTATCTACCTGGATATCACAGAAGGAAACACTGGCTCCAGATTCAAGCGCATCGAGAACAATGGCCTCACCAATTCCATTAGCGCCACCCGTTACAAATACATGCTCGCCTTTTAGATTCATGATCAACCATTCTGTGAATAATCCGCGAAAAAATCTTTTTCAGCGAATGCTCTGAGGAAAATTATGCTCTTTGTCATCGATCGCTTCAATAGTTCTGAGGTTCGAAAGAAGTCACCACCTGATAATTAACTGTAGAGGCTTCCTGTAGATCATTTCATAACTCCCTTGATGCCATAGGGCAGTCCGGTCCAATCACCTACCTTGGATGCGACCAATGATCCACACTCACTTCCCTGTGTAACCGCCAGTGAGAGAGATAGCCCACCAATTAACCCCGAGAGCAATCCAGCGACAAATGCATCTCCAGAGCCGACTGGATCTACGGTAGCTCGCGTTATCGGAGTGTAATTAAAACGCTCTCCGGCATGAGCAACTCGCATCAGATTCGGGCCATCTGTCATTATCGCGGTAGATATCCCGAGCTCCGCGGCTCGTTGCAGATTGATTTCCGGATCTTGGCTAGAAAATACTATTTCAAATTCAGAGACGCCTCCAATGAGCAGGTCCACCTCCTGCATAAGCGGTAGCAATGCGGCGCGGGCCTCTTCAGAACTCCACAATTTTTTCCTAATATTTAAGTCGAAACTGGTTTTAACCATTCCACTCTTAGCGAGTCGCATAGCTGTTTTCACTGTTTCCTGCGCTGATTTTGAGATGGCACAGGTGATACCGGTGACGTGGAGCCATTTGGACGCAAGCAATGCCTCGATATTGATGTCATCAGGCTGCATCTCCGATGCCGCGCTTCCTTTCCGTAAATAGCTGACATCGATAGGATTTATTTCTCCCTGATTTCTGACCATAGTCCCCGTGAAGCGATCAATTCTTTTAATGAGGTCGACTTTGACTGATTCAGCACTTAGGTGATTTAAAACCACGGTTCCTAGGAGGTCGATGCCGACCTGAGATTGTAAAGCCACATCGAGACCAAGGCGCGTTGCACCAACGGCTACATTGGCCTCGGCACCTGCGATGGCTAAGGTGAATTCCTTAGAACGTTCAACGCTATCAACATCTTTTGATATGAAGGCTACAAGCACCTCTCCGATTGCATAAATATCTGGCATCGCTTTACTGCACTCCTTCTTGATCTAGCAGGCGTAGCATGCGCGATATCTCATCATAGTTTTCTGTGGAGATATGGACTGTGGGGTTCCGACAGTAATCTGTTGTAATAATTTTACGCTCCATCAGAATTCTTTTTTCGGCAGCAATGAGTAGCTCTATATTCTTTAGCCATTTCTCAATTGTGGGTAAAAATAGATTTAAACGGCGCTGGAATTCAAGTGTGTCGCCTTCGTTCAACGCGAGCTCAGCCCATAGGTAGAGGTCTGTCAAAGAACATCCAGGTTGTACCCCCACAGCCCCCAACCGAACGCCCGCTTCCCACGAGAGGCCACCCCATCCGACCAAAGTCTTAATTCGGTCTTGGGAGAGTTCCTTGACTTTCTCAATGGTCAGATCGGGCGGAACCGCCTCGCATTTAATCATAACAAGATTTTTGTAGCGTTTCGATAAAGCAACGATCTGCGAAGGGTCTTCGAGACCACCAGCCTGCGGTAGATGTTGAACTATGACGGGAACCTTAACCGACTCCAAGATCTCTGAAATATGGAATAGAACTTGATCTACTGAGGGGGCGAAATAAGTGGGAGGAAGAATATTTATGTAATCTGCCCCTATAGCCTCATAGCTTTGGGCACGGATTACCGCTAAATCGCTAGAGTGGTCGGCAACTGATGCTATGACCTGCAACCCCGATGATCCTCGGGCTGAAATGAGGGTTTTAAGAAGCTTAATTCGTTCATCATCATTGAGCTTTATATTTTCGCTAGCGATGCCAAACATCAAGACGTTCTTGACATCTAAAGAAACTATCCATTCGACCAAGTGGCTAAAGCTTTCATAGTCCACTTGGCCATTTTCATTGAATGGAACAGATAATACGGGGCAGACTCCAGTGATCATTCGATAATTCGTCTCTATTTTTTAATGAGTTTACCAATTAGGGCCTGCATAATAACCGAGACGATGATTACTAAACCAAAGAAGATCTGGGTGTAGAAGGCATTAACGCCAGATGCAACGATTCCGGCATTAATAGCTCCGATAATAAATGCGCCAACGAAGCTACCCGTGATTGAACCTGTACCACCGTACACACTGGTCCCACCGAGAAAGACCGAAGCGATGGCGCTAAGAAGCAATCCCGAACCCATGGTGGGCCAGAAGTAGGAGACCTCGAATGAACCTATAAGACCAGCCAGGGCGGCAAAAGTTCCAAGAATCGCGAAAGTCATGATCTTGACTCGCTTGATATTTACACCCATTAACTGGGCCGAGATCTTATTATCACCAGTCAAGAAGACGTGCGAGCCAAATTTCGTCCGATTTAGTAAAAACCATAAGAAAATAGCGGCTACAACCGTCCACCAGAACTGATTGGCTATTCCTCCGAAGGAACGCCCTACCAATAATCTATTAATGGTGTTGTATTTTGAAGGGGTGAGATCGACGCCAGAACCGTTAGTCCAAGCTAAATCAATACCCACAAATAGAAATTGGGTACCAATCGTGATTACCAGGGATGGCAGATTGAATTTCGTGACTAGATAACCATTGATAAGTCCGCAAAGAAATCCCACAAGTAATCCAACGAATAATGAAATCCAGATACTGATACCGGATTGTGCCATTTCGGAAAAGGTGCAGGCCGATAGCGCCATAATCGAAGGAAAAGAGAGGTCAATTTCTCCCGTAATAATTACCAGAGTCAGCGGGATAGCCATCAGAGCAAAGATAGGAGTGGTAGAGGCGAAGGCAAGATAAATATTCTTATGTGCGAATGCACCCGGAGCAAGCGCCACAAAGATTAGCCACATAACCAAGCCAACGGACCAGATACCAACTTGCAAGCCGAAGCGACGCCAAAAAGAAGGCGGCCTTACAGCATTGCTTTTAGGAGCAGTTACCTCTTTAGCAGATGACATTTACTTTGACTCCTTTAAATTGCCGGTGCGCGCCACTCGATACATGCTTTCAATTAATTCATCCATGGAGATCTCACTCTTTTTATAATTCCCCGCTACCTTGCCGCGATCTAAGACAATCATCCGATCGACGGCGGGATAAATGTGGAAAATATTGTGATCGATAAAGATCGCCGAACGTCCACTGGTTTTAATCCTTTGGATGAAATCCAATGTTTTCTTGGTCTCGCTAAGTGACAGACCGACGGTTGGCTCATCAAGGATCACTAACTCAGCATCAAAATAGAGTGCGCGAGTGATCGCAACGCCCTGTTTCTCTCCACCCGACATTGTTTGAACTGTATTATCAGGATGCACCGCAGTCGAGGTAAACCCCATGTGCTCACTCATCAAACGAGAAGCCTCTTCACGCATGCCTTTGACATCTAACATCCGATATTTATTTCGCATTTCACGTCCCATGAACATGTTTCGCCAGATAGGCTGTTGTTCACATAGGGCGCGCTCTTGATAAATTGTCTCGATCCCCAGACTTCGCGCTTTGGCTACGTTCCATTCGGTAATTCTCTCGCCTTTAAACCAGATCTCTCCTCCTTGATCCGGTTCGTGGAACCCCATAATCGTTTTAACGAGAGTGGATTTACCGGCGCCATTGTCGCCAAGCAATCCAACAATCTCACCAGGATAAATTTCTAAACTTACATCGGAGAGAGATCTTACCTCTCCAAAAGTTTTAGAAACATTTTTCAATTGGATGATGGGTGTTTCCGAGGACATTATGAGCCTTCCATTTTCAGATAGATGATCGGCTGATGCTTATATGTGCATCAGCCGATCACGTTAATCGATTTTACAAACTACCTTTTATAACTAGCGGATCAACTTATTTGCTAACGGAGCAATAAATGCCACGTTGCTCTTGTCAACGAAACCAGCAGATGTGTTCACGTTAAGACCTGAGAAACCATACTTCTTGGTCAAGCAGGCATTGAGCACAGGAAGGTAGCCCTGCAAATATTCTTGCTGGTCAATGACCAAGCTCAAATATCCGCTCTGGATTGCGGTTGCTGTTGCAGGAGACATATCGAATCCAGCCACATAGACACTTCCAGCAGCTTTGTTTGCAGCCTTCATGTAGGTTGCAGCAGTAGCTGTCATCCCACCGTGATCAATGAATACTGCCTTAATAGCAGGGTGAGCGGCCAGTTCACCAACAAATGTTGGAGTACCGGCTGTAGGTGTTGTATTTGTTGCTTGATCAATTTCTTGATAGTCAACCTTGATTCCAGCTGCGGTTAGAGCATCGATGATTCCGACGGTGCGGCGTGCACGGTCACCAGCTGCGCCCTTAAGACCCCAGACGAATGCTTCGTCGCCAGACTTAAGTCCTGCGCGCTTGATTGTCTCTTTAGCAAGATCTCCACCGGCGGTGTAATTGACCGCACCAACAAAGCCTTGGCCTTGTGCGTTGTACTTGGCGTCAGCGATTGGGAGTTGGGAGTTTGCATTAGCAACTGTTGTTCCTTGTGCATATGCCTGCGCAAGGATTGGATCTGCGGATGCATCACCAATCAATCCGATAATTCCGACAATTGCATCAGGCTTTGCTGCGACAGCCTCTTTAAGCTGCGATGTCATAAGACTTGGATCCCAGTTAGACCAGTAGTACTTCATGTTTGGTCCAAGATCCTTTGCAGCTTGGAGCATTCCGTTGTAAACATTTACTGCGAATGCGCCGCCCTGTGGGCCGCCTGGGAAACCAACAATATTTACTCCAGAACACCAGCGCGTTTGAACTGCAGCTGAAGAGGTGCCAACTGTTGCGATTGTGACCGAAGAGACAAGCGCAAGAGTCGTAATACCAATCAGAACACGTGCTTTCATAAACTTCCTTCCGATAGGAGACCTGTCTAGATCTACGGACGAAATTACTTCATATGAGAAGACAAATACAAGGGGCATGCCTTATCAACTTTCGATCGTTACAGAAGCGTAATAGTTCTTATTTATGACAATTTCCTCTTGACGCTCAGCCGGCCCTATTCCCTATGGCTGCAACGGGAGCATGAGCGCTTGCCAGATTAGATGGGTTGTTGCAGGTTGAGGATTAGTGGCATACCTTTCGCAAATATCGAACTAGGACTCTTATCCATGAAATGGGAGCCTTTAAATTTTGAAAGGCTCACATGACTCACTGGTTATCAACGCGGGATCCCGATGGACCCATGAAAGATTCGATCTCAATATTAGCTAAACAGGCGATCGCCTTTGCCGACGCCGAGGGCTTGCCAGAGTCCACCAAGAGATTCGCGGATGGATCGCGATGGAAAATTGAGATTCCATCTGTTGAAGGTCCGGCTGCACTTAAAGCCGTGTTAGAAGAAGCTAAAAAATATAAGTTAGTTGTACATCGAGTTTCGCAAGGCTCTGGAATCATGTTACAAACCGATTCAGAAATCGAAGAGATGCTTGAGTTGGGTCGCGCGAATAACATCGAAGTTTGCCTCTTTGTTGGACCGCGTGCCTCTTGGGATATCGGCAAGCAAGTTACTTCCAGCTCAGGGGCGGTTGCAAATCCAACACTACGAGGTGGAGATCAACTTCGTTACGCTCTTGAAGATGTTATACATGGATCAAAACTTGGACTACGTTCGATCTTGGTGGGGGATTACGGGCTGCTGAAAGTTCTCGGGAAAGCCCGAGAAGTAGGAGATATTCCCACTGACTTTATTTTCAAAACCTCTGTTGCAATGGTTTGTAATAACCCTGGTACAGCTCAACTTTTGCAGGAGTTGGGCGCATCAACGCTAAACATCGCTACCGATCTCTCTTTACAGCAGATTGCTGCTATTCGATCTCAGGTCGATCTACCCCTTGATGTATATGTTGAGGGCCCAGATGATTTTGGCGGCGTTGTAAGACATTATGAAATTCCTGATTTGGTTCGCGTAGCGGCACCTGTTTATCTCAAATTCACCCTTCGAAATTCACCTGGTCTTTATCCTTCTGGTGGCCATATTCAAGGTGTCGTTGAGTCCACTGCACGTGAACGGGTAAGGCGAGCAGCTATTGGAATTTCAATGTTAACTCGCTACGGCTTGGTTTAAATCACTCCGTGAAGCAATCGTTACTTCTCTTTGGATCTAGCGGCGCACTTGGTAGCGCTATTGAAAAACGCTTTCTTGAGGCGGGCTGGCAGGTAGATCGCGGGACGAGAGAGGGTTACGACTTAGCAGAACCATGTGATGCAGTTATATTCGGCCAAGGTTTGAATACAGCCGATACGATTGCAAACTATAGCGAAGTTAAATTTCTGGAACTTTTCCAGGCAAATGTGGGTTTTATTATGGAGCATTCGCAATCTCTTGTGCAAAAGGGTCTATTAAAAAGCCAAGGAAAGATTCTAATTATTACTTCGCTATGGGAGATGCTCACACGGCAAGATAAGTTGTCTTACTCTGTCACTAAAGCTGCTGTCGGCGGCTTGGTGAGATCGATGGCGGTAGACCTTGGTCGCTCTCACCAGATTTTAGTAAATGCAATTGCTCCTGGAATTGTTGATAGCCCAATGGCCCGAAATGGACTGACAGCGGAGCAGTTAGAATATGTCCATCTCGGTACGCCTGGCGGCCGCATGGTTACACCGGATGACGTCGCAAAGAGCGCCTACATGTTGGTTGGACCTGATAACACCGCGATCTCGGGACAACGGATCGTCGTCGATTACGGTTTTACGATTTCAAGAATTATGTAACTTTGAATCTTAGTGGGAGTGGCGTGGGATTCCGTGCCCACTTCCACCGACCAAGAAGTCAAAGTCTGCTCCTAAGTTTGCCTGTTGCACATGCTCAACGTACAAACGCACCCAACCGCGATCTGAATGTGGTGGGCGGGGTTTCCAATTAGCGCGACGCTTGGCCATCTCTTCTTCACTTACCAAGAGATTGATCTTGCGATTAGGGACATCGAGTTCTATCTCATCGCCAGTTTGCACAAGAGCAAGAGGCCCTCCGGCCGCTGACTCTGGTGCAACGTGCAAAACGACCGTTCCGTAAGCAGTTCCACTCATTCGAGCATCGGAAACGCGCACCATATCGGTGATGCCCATCTCCAAAATCTTCTTCGGAAGCGGCATATTGCCCACTTCTGGGAATCCCGGATAGCCCTTAGGGCCTGAGTTCTTCAAAACTAGAACGGTATCCGGAGTAACGTCCATCTCTGGATCCTCCGCTGCAATCAAATACTCTTCGATATCGTCAAAGACCAGCGCCTTACCTGTGTGTGTCAATAGTTCTGGGGTGGCAGCAGAGACTTTAAGCACGGCTCCATCAGGAGCTAATGAGCCACGCAGAACGACTATTCCCGCGCCGGCTCTCTGAAATGGATTTGATGCAGGGGTAATTACATCGTCATTCCAGGACTTAGCGTTAGCAATATTTTCCGCAACCGTATGGCCAGAGACAGTGACGTGATCAGTGTGTAAGAGTCCTTCGATTTCCTTCATGACTGCTGGTAACCCACCAGCATCGAAGAACTCTTCCATCAAATATTTGCCCGATGGTTGCAGATTTACCAGAACAGGGACATCGCGGGCTAAGCGATCAAAGTCTTCTAACTCCAACTTGACTCCAATGCGACCGGCGATTGCCAGTAAATGGACCACCGCATTAGTTGATCCACCAATAGCAGCATTCACTTTGATGGCGTTTTCAAAGGCTTCGCGCGTCAGGATCTTGGAGAGGCGCTGATCTTCGTGGACCATCTGAACTATGCGGCGTCCCGCCTCATGTGAAGTCGAGTATCGACGGGCATCAACTGCGGGGATAGCAGCACTGCCAGGTAGCTGGACTCCCAGGGCTTCGGTGACGCAGGCCATTGTTGAAGCAGTTCCCATGGTCATGCAACTTCCATTGGAGCGGGCCGAGCAACTTTCCATGGCAAAGAATTCTTCAATAGTTATCTTGCCGGCACGTAACTCTTCACTATATTTCCAAACGGCGGTTCCAGAACCAATGTTTTTCCCTTGAAAGCGGCCATTGAGCATAGGCCCGCCTGTGATCATAAGTGTGGGGAGATCTACGCTCGCGGCTCCCATAAGAAGACCTGGCGGCGTTTTATCGCATCCTGCCAAGAGGACAACAGCATCCAAAGGGTTGGCTCGGATCAACTCTTCGGCTTCCATGGCCAATAAATTGCGATACAACATAGTCGTAGGGCGCATAATCGGCTCACCCAAAGACATCGCTGGGAATTCCAACGGAAATCCGCCAGCCTCCCACACTCCGCGTTTTACCGCTTCCGCTACGCGATCGAGGTGGCCATTGCATGGATTTAATTCAGACCAGGTTGTGGCGATTCCTATAACAGGCTTGCCGACGAAAACATCGGGGGCATATCCTTGATTTCGTAGACGCTCACGATAAATAAATCCATGTTTATCTTTGAGTGCAAACCAGTTTTCGCTACGACGGGCAAATATTTCTTCGGTCATAGTTGTACCTTAGCGATTAATTTTTCTTTATCAAGGCGTTAACTTGGTTGATGATCCAAGAACGTAGGGAGTAGCTAGCGTCGATCATCTTTGCGTGATTAATAAAACCGTGGATTTGCCCCTCGAAATTCTTATTTGTCACTTTATTTCCCGCCGCTCGCAACGCAGCGGCATATGTAAGCCCATCGTCTCGAAGAACATCAAATTCTGCTGTAGAAATAATTGCCGGGGCTAGGTTGCTTAAGTCGCTTGCAGCTCCAGGAACTGCATATGGATTCTCTTCGTCACCGGAGTTTAAATACTGGCTCCAAAACCAGATCATTCCACGGCGGCGCAGCCCAAAATCCTCCGAGTTAGTAAGGTATGAATCAGTATCGAAATTTAATTGCGTGGCCGGGTAGATGAGCAATTGGTAAGCGAGCTTAACTTTTTGATCTCGGGCCCTCAGTGCAACTCCTGCGGCTAGGTTGCCTCCTGCGCTGTCTCCCCCTACCCCTATGCGCGCTGTATCAATGTTTAGATTTGCGGCATTCGCAAAGAGCCATTGCACCCCGGCATAACAGTCATCATGTGGAATCGGGAACTTATGTTCAAGTGATTTCTGATAATTTACCGAAAGAACTATCGAGTGCGTCCTGTCAGCAAAATCAACAAGTTGTGCGTCATTTCGATCGATATGCCCTAAAACCCAACCCCCACCATGAAAATAAATGAATCCGCCGTAAGGACCAGGTGACTTCGGAGTGTAGATCCGCACGGCCACATCTGCCGTTGGAGTAGTTATAAAGCGATGACTGATAACGGCCCCATCGCCGATCGGTCCAGCCATATCAATTCCCTCATGGCCATTGAATCTCGCGGCAATCCCTAATTCAGAGACATCGGGTAGATTTAGCGCACCTTGATACGCTAAAAAAGCCTTTGCTTGTGGATCCAAGGCCATTAGATCCCCACACTGACGGTGATGATCCAATAAGTTGTCGAAGCTTGTGTCATGTCGGAACAATATCCCGTCCCTTAAGAAAATGGGATGGTGAGTGAGAAGAGCGGACTCGCTAGCCAAAGATAAACTCTTCCTAGATAATGGCCAAATGGTCGATTCGAGTGTGACGCAGCTTCTCAATGAGCAGACCGTCATACCTTATTTATTAAGCAGGGACGTAATACGCAATGACGCCGTTGTTGAAACATTGGCCGGTGGCGTTTCTAATATTGTCTTGGCGATTCACAACGATCAGAGCGATTTAGTCCTGAAACAGGCTTTACCCCAATTGAAAACCGAAAGATTGTGGTTTGCTGATCAGGCGCGTGCAATAACAGAAGCCCTAGGAATTGAAATTTTGCATTCCATTACGCCCCACAATGTTCCTGAGTTAGTTGACGTTGACCCGAATCAATTTACATTAACAATGAAGCGATCGCCACGAAGTTATTTGGTATGGAAAGCGGAGTTACTGGAAGGAAACATCAGCTGCCAGGTTGGCGCAGAACTGGGAAGAATATTGGCTACGTGGCATAACTTCGGTTTCGGTAACCCGGAAGTTCAAGCTAAATTTCCCGCGAACAATCTCTTTGAACAACTCAGAATATGGCCGTTTTATCGGGTAATTCAAGATAAATATCCAGATTTCCACGAGAGGATTGGTTTGATGATCTCAGAAATTGAAAATGAGAAGTTAACCCTGGTCCATGGTGATTTTTCGCCGAAGAATATCTTGGTGAATGGCCAGGATGAGACTATTGTTCTTGATTTTGAAGTCATGCATGTAGGTAACCCAGTATTCGATCTAGGATTTCTTCTCGCACATCTGGTTTGTAAAGCTATGAGAGCAGATAATAAAATTGAGAAGGATGCTTTCCGAGATACAGCACAGGCATTCCTGAGAGCATATGAGGCTCAATCACGAAATCCAATTTCCGAAAGTTTGCCAAACCACGTCGCGATAATTGCATTGGCTCGTGTCGATGGAATTTCTCCAGTAAATTACCTCACTATAACGAAGCAAGAAGAACTCAGGAGCGCCATGAGGAAGATTTTATCTAGCGAATCAATTGATTTAATGGAACTCTTTCCATGAATGTAGAGAAAATTGTTGGCTACCAAGTGCTTGATTCCAGAGGAAGACCTACTGTCGCTGCCGTCCTTCTACTATCGGATGGTACGAGCCATACGGCTCGAGTCCCGTCAGGCGCATCAGTTGGAAAACACGAAGCGAGAGAACTTCGCGATCAAGGAACACCCTTCGCGGAGAAAAACTATCGAGGCACCTCCGTTTTTGCAGCTTGCAACAACATAAATAATTTAATCGCGCCCCACGTACATGGAAAGTACCCCGATCTGCTTAAAACTGATTACTTTTTACAAACCCTGGATAGCACTGAAGATTTTAGGAATATCGGCGCTAACGCCACCTTGGCGGTCTCACTTGCCATCGCCAAAGCGCAAGCTCATGCAGAGAAGATCTCTTTAGCTCGCCTGTTTCAACCTGAAGGCAAGTTGAAGATGCCGATGCCAATGGTAAATATTCTCTCCGGAGGCGCCCACGCCAAGAAGACGATGGATGTTCAGGATGTCTTGGTAATTGCACACGGCGCCCATTCATTTAGTGAAGCTCTCGCCTGGATTTCGGCAATCCGTGAGGTGGCAATAGTTAACGGCGCAAAGTTGGGAGCACCCACCCACCTAGTTGCCGATGAGGGCGGACTCGCCATCCCCTTTAAACGCGTCGAGGAAGCCTGTGATTTCGTTGTTTCTTGCATAGAAAGTGTTGGTCTCCAGCCGGGAAGAGATGTCTCTCTTGCGATGGACGTAGCCTCCACTCAGCTTTATCACGAAGGCTCGTACCTACTCCCAAATGCAGGCGCAAAATATGATGCTCAAAGTTTTCGCTTGTTTATCTCAGACCTGGTGAAGAATCTGCCTTTGGTATCTATCGAAGATCCCTTTGCAGAGGATGACTGGAACTCATGGAGTGAGTTCATGGAGGACGCGCCCAAACAACTTCAGGTTGTGGGTGACGATCTTTACACGACAAATTTGAAGAGGCTAGAAAAAGGAATTGCTGAATCTGCGAGCAATGCTATTTTAGTGAAACCCAATCAAAATGGCCTCGTTACAAAGACGCTAGAAGTTTTGAAAGCAGCCCAAGCCAAAAATTTCAACACCATTGTCTCTGCTCGGAGCGGCGAGACGGAAGATTCCTGGCTTGCTGATCTCGCAGTTGGTTGGGGCGCCGGCCAGATTAAAGTTGGTTCAACTCACGGGTCAGAGCGCGCGGCAAAATGGAACCGATTACTTGAACTTGAAGCTACCGAGAATTGGGAGTTTGTTTCACCATTTTAGATTTAAAAAAGGGCGCCTCATCGCTTAGGCGCCCTTTTTAATTTTTATTCTGGATTAGAGAAGTGTTTGGGTTGACTTGATAAACGCGAGCAACGCTGCTGGTGGGGTTGCGACAGCTGGTGCGGAGAAGGTGAGAATTACATACTTTCCAGCGACCCATGCATCCAGGCGCAAGCTGCCAGCCTTTGCAGTTGATCCAACTCCATCTTCTTTGCCGTTACCGAAATCAAGGTAATCGCTGACGCCGCCAACTTGTGTCTTCTTCATGGCACCGGCAGATGCCTTGACGACCGAAGCTAAATATTGGGTAGCAGTCATTACAGGCTTCATCGAGCCAGAGTATTTGGCAATATCCGCAGGGCCCCGTCATGCAAATTGCATCCCGATAATTCCGCCAACTATTTAAGACTTACAGGAGACATAAAGATTGTATAATTCACCAAAGAGACACATAAACACTTCTAGTTCTCGCTCTGTCATGATTAACACGGACAGTCTTGCAAGACCACTTCTCTCTAATAGGTGTTCTTATTGCTTAACTAATGTATTACCAATACCAACTATAACTAGTGATCACACCGTAGGTGTGGATATGATCGCTATAGAGATACCACTAATCCCTAGCAAGAGTGATCCTAAGCTTCTCTTATCTAGCATTAAGAACACACTACTGGGCCGATGGGGTACAAAAGCAACGGCCGTTCATTCTGGTTCTGGTACAAAGATTCACTTTAGCTACAGCAGAACTCGCTCATCTATCACCATGGAATTTAATCCATCACGATTTATGGATCCCGATGGAACTGCATTAGCACCAGTGGAGTCCGTCTCTCGTATTTGCGAACTTCTGGTAGAGGAATACTTTGCGGATGGCGAGGCACTTCCAGCTTTTGCTGTAACTACTGAGGGTGAAGAAAGTCTTGAGTATTGGGAAGAAGATTGGCGTTCACAGATTCGTATTGTCAGGTTGGATACTGCCCGAGATCTCGAAATTACCGACCCTCGCTTTAGCATTAACCTCTTCAAGGAGACTAAAGCAAGGCATGCCAGAGCGGTATCCATCATCTATCAGAATGGTGTCGCAGAAACTTGGGACTCCCCCAACTCGAAGAAATCAGGGCACGTTAAGTTCTACGACAAATTTCGCCAAGCCGTTAAGAAAAAGGTAAGGCAGGTCCCGGTAGAGGGTACTTTCCGTTTTGAGTACATGATGCGAAAAAAGCACCTTGAACGTGCCCATATCCACACCCTTGCTGATTTGACTCCTGCCAAATTTGAGAACGCACTACGCATTGGATGGGATATATCTGGGTTGGGCGATCCGATTGCACACCCACATGGTTGGGTGAATCAAATTAATGACTCGTCACTTAGTGCAGTGGAGAAGTCTGAAGTCATCGGGCTGCTTTTCGCTGAGCAGACTGGGTTTGATCTCGGCCTTCGCCCCTATCAAATCAATGACTTGAAAGCGAAGGCAAGGTCCACGGGTATTACGTTTCGTCGTCCATTGAGTAAACAGGGGAATCTGTACCTGCAGCTGGATCTGGATTCTGGAACATGCATAGTTAAAAAATCAATATGAATTAGCACAGACAAGGATGAAGAAGGGTGGGATATTAATACAACACAAAGCGAAAGGATAGAAATGGATAAGTACTACACACCAGCTGAAGTTGCCTTACATTTTGGGGTAACCCGAGAGACTATTTATTCGATGATCTCTCGTGGCCAACTAGATGCCTCAAGATTTGGTCGTTCACGTCGTATATCGGAATCGCAGATTAACGATTGTCTGAATCGTAGGTACGAGCGAGCCATTGATGCCACTTCACCTAATGCAGCATGAAGTTATCTGATAAGAACTCAAGAGAGAATGCCCACGGAGCGGAAAATGACCTTGCAAATTCGGAATAGCCAGCGATGGATTAAGAACTATCGTGGCTCGGTCCTTATAAACCCACTTAAACCTACAGAAGTTCTGTGCACAGGTCTGGAAACCCAGTCGTTTGCATATTCACCTGACACCACACAACAGCAGTAGCTAAGCCTTTAATAGAAATGATAATCATGTATCCAACGATCTCGCAGTTTTCAAACTCATTTAGTCACCCCATAAAACCTGCTCCCAAGCCGAAATTCAAAAGCTCTGGCGGGGACAACCCGTATAAGGTGGTTGATCAGTTTTTAGATTATCAGATCAAGCAGGCACGTCTGAGCAAGTTGCAAGAAAAAAATGGCCGACCTTAACCCCCCCAGGGTTAAATCAAATCTGGGATGCGTTCGTGTCAGGTGTCATAAACAGCTAGTGCTATTTCTTACTGGGCAGTGGCCCAACCACAACTCCAATTAACTCTTAATCTGTTCTTCGTCTACGGCAATCACCGTGTCGTAGAGGCCGTAGTGAGTTAGACCAGGATGAGAATCAATTCCCGTGTAGGCAAGACTTGCATCTTCATATCTTCTAAATGCAAAGACTGCCTGGTTCATTTGCTCCGAATTAAATACCCTGAGCGTAACAAGGAGCTGAAAATCCTCAACGGTTAGCCCTGTAACCATAAGGAATAGCCCCGGCTCCAGTTTTGTGATTACGTCTTGCAAAGTGTTCTCACGAAAATCTGTTAGATACATAAATGCTGGGATGCGAGTTGCAAATTTGACCAGCTTCTCTTGCACTAGTTTGCGATTCGACTTGTACTCTCGTTCAGCTTCTGTCAGCTCCCTTTTTTCATTGGGCGATATTGTTCCCGCTTGTGCCTTTTGCTTGAGTTCTTTGACCTTCTCACTTTTATTAACAATGGTCTCTAAAACGTTGTCTCCAAGTGATCGAAAGCCCTCGATCCTACTAATTGCGTCCATAGCCTCTGGATTAGCAAGTAATCGCTTCAGGGTATCGTTGTCGACATTGACCAGAATGGCACTTTCCCACTTGCGTGCCAGCAGAGTCGCTGAAGTTCCAGACATAGCTATATCCAGGATTCCAGCTGCATCTACCTGTGTCATATTGGCGCCATCAAATGCCAGGACTGGTAAAAAGGAAACCAACTCTTCGACGGCCTTTTCGGGATTGCTCTCGTTTGGAGATAAGCCGATGCCGTATTCACTTATTTGTCTCAAAGCTCTAGTTGGAGCAAAGTCGAACACATAGCAAACTGGCTTCCATATCAATTCTTCATTTGGATTATCGCCGTTTGGATTTCTAACAGACCAGGGGGATTGAACTCTAAACGCAGCTTGGAAATACGTCTCGGGGCTTTTCAAGTTGCGTAGCATCAGAATGGAAGACCATTGCGGAATAGTCACCCCTGTCGTCAGTTTGCCTACAGTCAAAGTAATAGTTTTAGTATCAAAGCCACTCTTGATCGCCTCTTTAACTGGCGGAAGTGCTGCTAAACCAACCCCCACTCCTTTAGCCGAAAGATTCACCACCTTGTAATCGTGCCAGAAGGCATTTTGGCGTTCTGCTAGAAGATTTTCCATGGCATCACAGGAAGCAACTCTCGGCAGCGACCAAAGCGAGTGTTGAAGATACGGAAGAAGTCGAACATCTGCGTAAGGAAAAGGAGGTTTTGTTCCAGACTTAAGTCCTTTGGCAATTTGACCAGCATATTGACCTCGGATGATATCCAGCCATTTCTGAACTTCATCTTTATAGTTAAATTCTGCCTTTGGCCCAACTCCGCTTGCTGAGAAAAACTCATTCAGGTCGAACTCATCAAATTCTCCAGAAGCTGCCACATGCAGAACTTCGTCAGGCATCTGATATGTGAGCAACCGCATTTGAGGTAATGCGGCATAGGGGTTCAACTTCTCTGGATTTCTTTCGCCAAACTCTCGTTTCGCCCTCTGCTCGTCTGTATAAGTCCAATTGAATATTTGTTCTTCTATGAACTCTCCACTTGATAGCGCTTTGAATGGAGTTCCAGATAAGTACAAGTAAGCCTTAGTTGTTATAGGCAAGAATTCAACTTGGATTTGTTCAAGGTCGTTATTTAACTCATCAAGGCCTGAGCCGTACTCCTCTTTCATCGCACTCTTAAAGGAATCCTCGTCTTCACCTTCGAATAATTCCTTTGCGGTTTCTCTCCAGGCTCCAAAGTGATACTCATCGAAGATAACTAGATCCCAGTTGATTGCGTGTAACCATTGGTTCTTGGCTTTGATTGCACCTGTCGCCCTATCTTTTCCAAGCAAGTCTTGGAATGACCCAAAATAGACGACAGGCATCTTTGGATCTATCTGTGAAGGATCTGAATTTGCAGCCTTGGAAAGGTACTGCCAGCCATTGAAATCTAAATGATTTTCAAGATCTGAACGCCAGGCATCTTCTACTGCTGGCTTAAATGTAAGCACCAAGACTCGGGTTGCCTTCATTCGTCTAGCTAACTGATATGCGGTGAAGGTTTTTCCAAAACGCATTTTAGCGTTCCATAGGAAACGAGGAACGGCCCCTTCGTCTTCACTCCACCTTGATCGGAAGTAGGAAAAGGTTACGTCAACTGCGGCAGCCTGTTCATCACGCATTGCGAAAGTCTCATGATGCGTTCCGGTGAGGACAATGCCATTTTGCAGTTCTGCGATAGCAGTTTTGACATCAGCAGGTGTGCATCTCATCCATTCTCTGGATGAGCCAATAACAACATTTTCGAAGCCCTTTTCAATTAGGCGTTGCCTTACGTCAGCATCACGAAATATGGTGCCATCTTTTCTCTCCGCTAACTCATCTACATGGAGTACATATTTGTGCTGCATTTGTCCCTGAGACTGCTTTATTCTCTCATTGACATTTTCTTGATGAGTTTGACCGACTTTTATGAGGCCTTGATACTGAGATGTAGGTTCGACCGGAGCCCACGCATATATACGAAGTCGAGAATTCGGCTTAGGTGCGAGAATCTCGTCCGAACTTACTTTACTCATCACTTGATTCGTTTTCGCTATTCATTGGGCGAATCATGTACTCAATGTACTCACGTTCTTCATTAGAAAGGTTGTATTTTTTGTAGAGCTTTGCGTCTGTCCACTCCTGATTCCAGCTTTGCTTTGGGACAAACTCGTAGGTAGATCTAAATCCATTTTGCGTAATCTTTCGAAGAGACACTAGGAAGCGGAAAAATTTAGTTTCGTAGTAACTCTTTAGGCTTTCTGCTTCAGATTCGGAGTCCACAAAAAATGCAAGGAATGTCTGCGTACATGCAGCTGGAGGCGGGCAGATCCAGGGCTTACCCAGAACAATGTCGGGAATTTTTTGACCACCATCGGATCCAGCACCCGGGGCAAGAACCTTCCAACGATCGATAAGCGCTGGGTTCTTAACTATGCTCTCTCTTTGAATGAATCCTACGTCTCTTTTACCATTGCGAGAATAGAAGAGCGCTATGTCACCCTTCTTCTCTGAGGTCCTAAAGGCAGAGAAATTTGAGGCGACGCCGAATGGAGTATCTGCTGTCAGAATCTCAATAATGGAAGATTCCTTTTTCTCTTGAACCTTGTGAAGTATTTGAACAGCCATATGATCCCGAACAAAGACGTCGTACTCGTTCAATCTTCTGAGAGCTTTAGACTCTTTTCCTTCCCGCACAGTTGTGACTTGGGCTTCCCCATCATGCGATGAATCCCAGAGGAAGTAACACACCCCACCTTTCACATCGACTCCCGGAAACACTTCCTTGGAGTTTGGAAAATCAACAAGATTTCTAATATGACCGTCATTCAGCATCTTCTCACGGAAGCCGTTGAAGTCTCCAACACCTCGTGTTGCTCCACCCATCCATCTACTTGGTATCACCATTGAGAGATATCGAGGTTCTAGCTATTTAGCCATGTTGACGAAGAGGTGATAGATAGACGAGTCAACTCCTCCTCCTGCGGCATCTGTCATTTGATAGGGTGGATTTCCAATTACGACGTCAAACTGCATGTCTCCTCCAAAAATTTCGTTGAGTCTTGTTGAAATATTGTCCGTGTGAATAAATGCATATGCGTGAGTCTCAAAACGCTCATCTTTATCAAACACAGATTGTGGAGCACCGCAATACTTGCACTTTCCATTTGTGCCCTTTTTCACCGCAGTTCCATCCTTGGCGGCAGTTTCGACAAAACTTGTGGCACCAATCCAGTCGTGTTCTAGACGCTCAAACCATATGTTGCCTTCTTCATGTTCGAACACCTTTGTCACAGAGTGTGAACCGTTGGCCTCTTTAGAGCAATACACACTTCGCCTACTTAACAGTGAAGTCAGAGTTGTAATGCCTATTCCATAAATCTGTGTACCTAGTATGTGATCAACACGCTCTTGGAGATCAGGGATCTCATTTTCTAACCCTTTGATGAATCTAGTAGCTGCTTCACGTAGAAATACACCGGATTTCGTGAACGGGTCTAATATTTTGACATTACGATTCGTCCAAATACTTTCGCCGTCATGATCTTCGCTCCAGGCGACTTCAAGTAGGTCAAGCATCTGGTTAGCTAATTCGGGTGGAGTGAATACCTCGTCGCTTGAAAGGTTGGCGATGCATGTGAGTACATCGGGATTCCGTCCTATCAAACTAAAGTGTGCTTTGGTTGAATCAGCCATTTTGAGCCAAACCTAACCCGCTGATAGTAATTTGTGGATAGGTCCTTTCAGGTGTGAACACCTCATGGCGACCCATATCCGCAAACAACGTGTCTTCTTCGCTAAATGCACTCATTTGGGTGAGGGCATCGAAGCGAAAGTCTCTCCGTTGGAATCTTCCTTTTCCAAGATATCCCCACTCTGGAAAAGTGATTGGGTCCGTTGACCCATTTTCAACTGTCGGTAAAGTTCTCATTAACAAGGCATCGCCATGGACGATGTTTTGACTTAGCACGAATTCCGCAGCATTGTGAAGCTCTACGGTGAGCGAAGTTCCAAAATATTCATCGAAGACACTAAGGAGATTATTTCGACACTCAAGAACGTTATCCATCTGTATTTCGACCCCGTAAATACACATCACAGCAAGTAGCGCATAGTGCTTTTTCTCAAAGTCACTCTTGCCATGCGACTTGGTGACTGTATTCAATTTTCTCTTCAGGAGTGAGACTAGGAAATTTCCGGATCCGCATGCCGGCTCTAAGAATCTCGAATCTATCCGCTCCGATTCATCCTTCACGAGATCAAGCATGTCTTCGACCATCCAGCCTAGATGGAAGCGTTTCGTGGATGATTC
>Ga0364859_10009_pt1 | contig 53851 bp, 46 predicted proteins | sample ExccelAu500001D3_FD_206911 | JGI IMG/M metagenome (GOLD analysis project Ga0364859, IMG submission 206911) | Enriched cells from Trout Bog Lake Hypolimnion, Wisconsin, USA - BchlTB.Aug20.5000.01 .D3 | ecosystem: Environmental > Aquatic > Freshwater > Lake > Hypolimnion/Profundal zone | place: USA... | reverse complement strand
GTTGGCGGCTTTGCCGCCAACTCTCCCCTATCTCTCCTTCAGCAGGCTAAACCCGTCTTTGCGAGGAGGTACGACGAAGCAATCTCAAATTTCCAACTGATATTTAATTCATTCCAACTCTATTCGGGTCATTTCCAGAAAATAAGTGCTCCATGATGGTTCTCATTTGTATTTGTCTGATTTTCGTGTATGTTTGAATGAATAACCTATACACATCGAATATCATGCTGAACAGGCAATTATTAGCTCCAAAAAGCATTGTGATCGTGGGAGCTTCCAACGATATAACCAAACCCGGAGGCAAGGTACTCAAAAATCTTTTGGAACACGAATTCCAGGGCGAACTACGTGCCTTCAACCCAAACAGTCCTGAGATCCAGGGCGTCAAAACCTATAATATCCTGGATAATCTTCCAGAGACTGATCTTGCAATTCTGGCAATTCCGGCAAAAAGTTGTCCTGAAATTGTTGAATTTCTGGCTATAACAAAGAATGTTCGTGCATTTATCGTGATTTCCGGGGGATTCAGCGAAACAGGCCCGGACGGAAAACTTCTTGAAGATAAGATGACTTCGATCATAAATCAAACCGGGGGTTGCCTGGTTGGACCCAACTGCATCGGAGTTCTGACTCCCGAATATGCCGGTGTTTTTACAACCCCTATTCCTCATCTCCGGTCAGATGGTTGCGATTTTGTGTCTGGATCAGGTGCAACTGCCGTCTTTATTATTGAATCTGCGATCCCCAAGGGAGTTCATTTCTCACGGGTTATTTCAGTCGGCAATTCGGCCCAGATCGGCATTGAAGAGGTGATGGAATACTGGGATCTGCATGCAGAGGAGGAGCGCCAGATGCGGGTGAAGTTACTTTATATTGAAGCAATAAACAACCCGGACAAATTCCTGCACCATGCACGTTCACTGGTGAATAAAGGATTCAGACTGGCGGCAATCAAAGCGGGAAGTTCCTCCGCGGGAAGCAGGGCCGCCTCATCGCATACGGGAGCCATGGCCAGCTCAGATTCTGCCGTTGAAGCACTTTTCCGCAAAGCGGGAATTGTGAGGTGCTATGGAAGGGAAGAGCTAACCACGGTAGCTGGAATCCTGATGACCAAAAAGCTTGAGGGTAAAAATATGGCCATTATCACCCATGCCGGAGGGCCGGCTGTGATGTTAACTGACGCGCTTGAAGCCGGCGGATTGAACATTCCCCAACTTTCGGATTTATTGGCCAAAAATTCATTGAAATCGAAATTATTTGCCGGCTCTTCGGTTGAGAATCCCATCGATTTCCTGGCCACCGGGACTGCTGAACAACTGGGTGAAATCATTGATGCCTGCGAAAATGATTTCCAAGAGATCGATGGAATGGCAGTGATCTTTGGGAGTCCAGGATTAACTTCCGTCAAAGATGTTTATAAAGTTCTTGACATTAAAATGAAGAGCTGCAAAAAGCCAATATTTCCCATCCTCCCTTCAGTCCTGAATGTAAAAAAGGATCTGGCCTATTTCTTATCCCACGGGAATATAAACTTTCCGGATGAGGTGCTTCTGGGCAGGGCTTTGACACGGGTTTACCGCACTCCTGCTCCATCCGATGAGAATATCATGCTAGAAGGGGTGGATGTTCCCAGGATCAGGCGAATCATTGAAAGCTGCGAAACCGGACAATTACCCCCTGAAAAAATCCATGACTTGTTTAGTGCAGCATCAATACCATTTGTAAATGAAATAGTTACAAACACAAGTGATGAAGCCCTTAAAGCAGCACGTGAGATTGGATTTCCGGTTGTGATGAAAGTTGTGGGACCGGTTCACAAAACCGATGTAGGTGGAGTGTCACTAAATATCCGGTCAGAGGAGTCTGTACGGCTTGAATTCAACCGGATGATGGGTATTGACGGGACCACCGCTGTTTTAATTGCACAACAGGCTGATGGGACAGAGCTGTTCCTTGGAGCCAAATATGAACCTAAATTTGGGCACGTCATTCTATGCGGAATCGGGGGAATCTTTGTCGAGGTGCTGAAGGATGTTACTTCAGGACTTGCACCATTGACTATCGATGAAGCTATTTCGATGATCCGCAGCCTGAAAGCTTACCCGATGATCAAGGGCTTCAGGGGTAGACCAGGAGTCAACCGGACGAAATTCGCCGGGATAATTGTGCGATTATCCTCGATGCTTCGATATGCGACTGAAATTAAAGAGATGGATATTAATCCTTTAATAGGCAGAGGCGACCGGATTATTGCTGTGGATGCACGAATTACCATTGAGAAATAAATCAATCCTCTGACCCTCCCATCATTTTAAAACTGGCTATTTAAAACGGAAATTTCGAAATCACAACTGGCGATAATTAAATCGGAATGACAAAAAAAGGGAGCCGATTAAGCTCCCTTAGTTTTATATGAGTTTTTACTCTTTTTATTGAAGAATCAATTTGAAATTCTGGTCATCAAAATATTTTGCAAACTCAAGATCGGTCTTAGCCAAATCCTTATAAGCTGCATCTTTTTTGACTGCATTACCAAGGTTTTCAAACAGCATACTGGATTTGGCAGTACGGGCAGCAATAATAGCCTTCAGGTAAGCAATACGTCCTGTTTCAACAGTAGCTCCGTTTAAGGTACGTAATGCGCCGTTATTGTCATTGTTCAGCAATTGTGCCAATGCATGATTAGCCACATTCTGTGAATCGTCGGTGAAATATTTCACTGCAGTTTCGTATTGTCCCTGCATAATTTTTACGATTCCAAGGTTATCATGAACTTCATTTCCTGCACCGGTAGCTGCTCCAAAAAGTTCTTCCGCTTTGGCAAGGTTTTTCTTTTTCAGTTCGATACAACCCAGGTTATTCTGAACGATCGGATTCTTAGGATCAAGTCTGTCAGCTTTTTCAAAATCAGAAGCAGCACCGTCAGCATCACCAAGACCAAAAACTACGCTTCCCAGGTTATTGTAACCGCGCCAGTCATCAGAATACACCTTGGTGAAATTGGTGTAGATCGTTTTTTGAACCTGTGGGTTTGTAGTTAAAGTAGCCGCATAAAGCAATTCAGCCTGATTAAGTTTCGAAGGATCACTGATTGCCAGCGTACTGATTTCATCATCGGTGCGTCCGATTAAATTCACAGAGGCAGTAATTTTTGCACGGCGAAGTTTAGGAAGAATGTCACTGGCTACGGCTGTGAATGAAGCTGAGAGGTTTTTAATCTCACGTTCACGAACTTCAGGATCAGAGTACATAGAGAGCACACGAAGGATCAATTCTTTATCCTGGATGGTTGATTTCTCCATCAGTTCCTTAAATCCGTCCCAGTCTTCCGGGGTATATTTGGTCTTCAGCTCAGTCTTGACCTGATTTTTGGATAAATCCTTTTCAATGACTTTAGAGGAAGTACCCTGACGTTTCTGAGAAAGCTGTGTGTTAAAATCTAACTTGCCGTCCGGTGAAGCGTAAGCCGAAATTTCCACTCCTTTAAGTTCTTTACGCTCAGCCTTGTAGGCTTCTTTAATATATTTGCTTAAATGTTGAATTTCCTCTTTGGTCATTTCCTTGCCTCGTACTTCTGAACTATTAATCAGGTAGATAAGGTCAGCAACATATTTATCGGGAACAACCCGTTGAAATTTATCAATCGAAGGATCATAGACCCCTGTAGTATTTTTGCTCTTTTGGTAACCTAGTATTGAAATTGGGCTGTTGTCAACCAGTGTACTTGTGGCAATAACTCCGTTTGCCAATTTTACCGGCTCAAAATCAAGAGCTTTCAAACCTTTGGTAGCGTGGATTTTCAGATAGAGCTCTGATTTTCGCATGGCATATTCAAAGGGAATAGAACCTTTGTAAGAGACACTTCCACCTTCAGCATATTTTATTACCTTATTATTAGCCTTAACTTTTTCTCCCTGAAGGATATAAGGCTCATAGAATTTTTCACCCTCTGGAGTTTTAAGAACCGGAGTGGCAACAATAGTGGCCTTTTTAACGAAATATTTTGCAGGAATGCGACCCTGTAAAGCAACGTCAACCTTGCCATTATGAGCTTCAAGAGTTTCAGGAACAACTGAATAGCTCACTTTTCCAGCATCCCTTTTCATTTTTTTCAGAGAAGCACAACTCATTATAAGGGCAGTGCCAAAAATGAATAAAACCAAATAACTAAATTTAAAATTTCTCATTACAATAATTGATTGATAAATGAATTGTTAGTTTTTATTGCTTTACCCGCAAAAATACATTCTTTTAATGTTATAGAAAAACTATTTTAATCAATTTTACATTAAAAATTAACTCATTAATAGCAACAAAAATCCAATTAAGTCAATTATTTTGTGCCCTGATGAGTTATTGGATAGGTTAACATTTCCATATTTTAACGGTCTTCCTAATTATTCTGGTGATCCATCAACAGGATATAAAATAAAAGGCCTGGTTTTTCCAGGCACTTTTATTGTTTTTTACTGATTTGGCTTTTTGAGTGAATGACTATGTCCAGGGTCTCTCCCTTCGCTTCTTTCGGGGCGTGGCCCCCGGTCTGATCTTTCACCTTCGACCTGTCCCTCAGGCTTTGGAAGTAACGCTTTACGCGAAAGTTTCAATTTTCCGGAACGCTGATCGACTTCCAACAGTTTAACCTCAATGATATCACCTACTTTTAAGACACTTTCAGGATTTTCGATCCGTTTCCAGTCGATCTCCGAAACATGTAAAAGGCCCTCTTTACCAGGCATAATTTCAATGAAGGCACCGAACTGTACAATTGATTTCACCTTCCCTTTGTAGATTTCTCCAACTTCAGGAATTGCAACGATAGCACGAATTCGTGCTATCGCAGCATCGATTGCCTCTTTATCCGGAGCACTGATTTCAATACGACCCTGATCTTCAATCTCTTCAATTGAGATCGTCGCCTTAGTATCAGCCTGAATCTGCTGAATGATTTTGCCACCAGGACCGATAACCGGTCCGATCATGTCTTTTGGAATCATCATCGTGACAATTCTGGGAACATTTGGCTTATAATCTTCCCGCGGAACGCTGATCACTTCGAGTATTTTACCAAGGATATGGGCTCTTCCCTCTTTTGCCTGCTGCAATGCTTTTGCCATTACCTCATACGACAAACCATCAACCTTGATATCCATTTGGGTAGCAGTAATCCCTTTGGTTGTTCCGGTCACTTTAAAGTCCATGTCTCCCAAATGATCCTCGTCGCCAAGAATATCGGAAAGAACTGCAAATTTATCGGAGCCTTTATCGGTAATCAATCCCATTGCGATTCCGGACACAGGCCTTTTCATCTGAATACCTGCGTCAAGCATTGCCATGGTTCCTGCACAGACAGTTGCCATTGAGGATGAACCATTTGATTCCAAAATATCAGAAACCACACGAACAATATAGGGAAATCCTTCAGGAATCATCCGTTTCAATCCGCGGTGTGCCAGATTACCATGTCCGATTTCGCGGCGTGATAGTCCGCGTGGAACTTTTGCTTCACCGGTACTGAAAGATGGGAAATTGTAATGTAACAAAAAGCGCTCTCTTCCCTTAAAGGTCACATTGTCAATTATTTTCTCATCCATTTTAGTTCCCAGGGTAACACTGGTCAGAGACTGTGTTTCACCACGGGTGAAGATTGCCGAACCATGCGATCCGGGCAGATAGGATACTTCACCCCAGATAGGCCTGATTTGAGTTGTTGAACGACCATCCAAACGGATACCGTCATCGAGAATCATCCGGCGCATTGCCTCCTTCTCAACATCGTGATAATACCTGGAAATTAATCCCTTATTTACTTCAGAAGATTCTTTCCCTTCACTGTAGGACACCGTAAAATCTTCCTTTATTTTAGCAAAGGAACTAACACGCAAGTGTTTATCATTGATCAGTGAACGGGCGGTATCGTAAGCTTTCTCGTAAGTATCTTTCCAGATCAGCTCACGCAGCGTTTCATCATTTTGCTCATGGCAATACTCCCGCTTCTTAACTCCAAGTTCTGCAGCCAGTTCTTCCTGTATCCGGCAATGAATTTTAATGTTCTCGTGGGCAAATTTGATGGCATCGAGCATCTCATCCTCAGAAACTTCGTCCATCTCACCTTCAACCATCATAATATTATCGTAGGAAGCACCCACCATAATATCAATATCGGCAATGGTCAATTGCTCGGAAGAAGGGTTAATCACAAACTTCCCATTTATACGGCCTACACGTACTTCAGAAATCGGGCCATTGAAGGGAACATCAGAAACCGCAAGGGCAGCCGATGCTGCCAATCCTGCCAAAGAATCGGGCATTTCGTTTTTTCCAGATGAAATCAAGGCAATCATGACAACAGTTTCGGCATGATAGTTATCAGGGAAAAGGGGACGTAAAACACGATCCACCAAACGGGCTGTCAGGATCTCATCGTCAGACGGACGGCTTTCTCTTTTTAGAAATCCACCCGGGAACCTTCCGGCAGCCGAGTATTTTTCGCGGTAATCAACAGAAAGGGGCATAAAATCAACGTTTTCTGCAGCTTCAGTTGCTGAAACCACTGTTGCTAGCAACATGGTATCACCCATTTTAACGACCACCGATCCGTCGGCCTGCTTGGCCAGTTTACCCGTTTCGATGTTAATCGTACGTCCATCGCCAAGATCAATTGTCTTATTAACAGCTTTGTACATAATTTAAAAAAATAATTTTATGAATATTAAAAATAAATGGGTGGGGCTTCAAATAGGTAAAAAAAGGCAATTCGAAAATTGCCTTTTTAGGTAGTTCCTTATTTACGAAGATTGAGATCCTTAATGATTGCACGGTAACGATCGATGTGCTTTCTTTTGAGGTAATCGAGCAATGACCGACGCTTTCCAACCAACCCAATTAGCGCACGCTGTGTTCCGAAATCTTTTTTATTGACTTTCAGATGTTCTGTGAGGTGACTGATCCGGAATGAAAAAAGGGCAATCTGCCCTTCAGTAGAACCAGTGTTGGTGGCAGTTACACCATACTTTTCAAAAATCTCCTGTTTTTTTTCTGTTGTTAAATACATTTCAATAGCATGTTAAAAATGATACAATAATTGCGCCGCAGTATTCGGGTTCGATAGCAACGGATCAACATTAATTAAAAATTCGGGACAAAGGTAAAAAATAATCTCGTATAATATTAGGCTGCAATTGATTTAATTATAACGGCGGTTATCCTGGAATAGTATGGGCAAATGCATCCAAACAGGCCGTCCATTCAGCCAACCATCAGGGGAGGTTGAGCCAATGATTCCTAAAGCCTGCCAGGATCATCTGCAGGCAGTTTAAATTTTATCTTCAAGATATGAATTGAGGTTTCTGACCTGTTCAGGTGATCCCAGTACAAAAAGCTGATCGTAAATAGTAAGTGTATGATCACTCCCCGGGTTAAATACATATTTACCCTCGCTGTTTTTCAATCCTATAATCGTTGTTCCGGTTACTTTACCCAAACTCAACTCACCAATGGTCTTTCCCTGTTTAACAACCGACATTTTGCGGCAATGCACTTCCTGAATGCTTATGTCCCGATTTCGCTGCAGCATAATATATTCCATAAATTCAACCACATCGGGTTGTGTGACAAGCCTGGCCATCCGTTGCCCTCCCATTCTTTCGGGCATGATGACATTGGTTGCTCCAGCCCGTTTTAATTTGGTATCTGAACCAATTTCGGAGGCACGGCTTACGATCGTCAGCTTATTGTTCATGCTGCGGGCCGTCATTACGACGAACATATTATCCGCGTCGTTAGGAGTGGTTGCAATCAGAGCCCTGGCCCTGTCGATACCGGCTGTGCGCAGAATCTCTTCGTTCGTGGCATCCCCCTGAATAAACAGGAGGTTTGGATCTTCCTGGATGCGTGAAATAACATTCTCTCTCCGTTCAATAATTACAAACGGATGATTGTGATCCATTAATTCCATTGCAGCCTGTTCCCCATTGCGGCCATACCCGCAAATGATCACATGATCCGTCAGTTTTTCAATCCTCTTACTCACTCTGCTAGTTTTTAGTTTATTAACAAATTCACCATCAAAAAAAAAACGGACAATGCTGGATCCAACAAAGGCAAAACTTCCGAGACTAAAGATAATCAGAAATGAAACAAATAACTTACCCTCTGGTGACAGGGGTCTTACCACCTCAAATCCAACGGTCGAAACAGAAAGAACGGTCATATAAAATGAATCGATAAACCCGTATCCTTCAATAAAATGAAAGCCTGTCAATCCGGTAACAAACACAGCCGAGACTAATGCAAAGGCAATTCTGAAAGTTCGGGAGGTTTGCTGATCAAACTGGTTCATGTACAATTATTTTATGACCAATGGTGCAATCCAGACATCTTTTCTGTTCACAATAGTTGTGTTGCAGTTGAAGTAATGCCTGAGATTCTAGGGCATTCTCTGCTGAAATCCCCGCCTCGGCCCATCTGTCAATTAAACGATTATTTTCTGCGGGCAGCTGTTCAAGTATCTCCAGCGCTCTGTCTTTCAAAGTTAGTTTATTTTGGTTATCTCCAAACAAAAAATAGAAAGGAACAATAACATTGATTATGACCAATCTGAAAATCTCATCGCCAAACATCTTTGGCCTGTATACTGATAGTTTGTTAAAGGTGTAGTGATTATTCCAGTAATCGGAAGCAGTAAGTGTAAATATTTGTCTGATTTCCTGAAGATTAGATGCCTCTGTTATGGAAGAAAACAGTCCCTGCGAATGATGAATTAGGGATGCAAACTGAGCAATTCTGATGGTAGGAAAATTTCCGGGATGCATCCGCATAAACTTCCACAAATGAACGGCTATCGGTTTTAATCCGTATTTCATGGCCAGAAAACGATACTCCTTTCGAAGATCCAGGTAGTAATTGTCTCCAAAAAGTTCATCTCCCAGCAATCCTGCCTGTCCAAAAAGAAGTGCTTCTATCTGGAAGAGTGAGTCGTGATGATGCGCCAATATGGATTGAGGCAGGGATCGGGCCAGCATTTCAAAAGGCAGGGCATTTTCGCGCAGACCAAAGCTTCGTGCAAGCATGCAATAAAAGGTTTCTCGCCAGTCCTCACGGGTCTCCGATAAAAGCTTACCGATGGCATCGATCTTTTGGGTTAACCGTTCAATAACAATGCCGTTCAGAAAGAATTTGATCTTGAAGGGATCAACCTGATATAAATAAGCGGCACAGGCAATCCAGTCATGACCTCTGACCAGCATCTCGTAATTCCGGGTTATCCAATCGGGCCATTTTATAACCAGGGCCGGAATCTTGGAGCCCAAATCATTAAATACTTCCATATCTGACATGGCAACCACATGGAGGATTGTGTTCCGGTAAGCCGGATCGATTTGATGATTATGCCTGATCCATTCAGAAGCTTTCACATGAATTTCGACATTCCCGGCCCAGAGGGTCTCCGCGATCTGAATCCTGGCATCAAAAAAATCGGGACCGGCATGGGTGTTATGACGTCCGGGATTCACAATCCGGAGCGGTTCTCCATCTTCAGTCAGGAGAGAATCGGCATGAAATAATTTATTTTCCCAGATAAAATGGAGAAATTCCTCTTTCATGGCAATAGATATTTAACCTATTGAAAGATACGAAAAAAACCTGATAATTGGGCTGGATCACCTAAAATGGAAAGGAATTTAAGTCATTGGGCGACTAAATATGGAATAAAATCCAGATCCAGGGATTACTTCCTTCATTTTAAAGTGACCGGGTGACTGTTTAAATCCTGAATAGTCAACCGGTCACTTATTTACACCGTCAGAGATATTGCTTTTGAAGGCTTCATCTATTCCGAAATTTTCCGTAGGATGGTCATTCCGTCCCGGACCGGAATCATGAAGGTTTCAACACGATGATCATTCCTTACAAAGTCATTGAATTGCAATATCCCCATCGTTTGCTCATCGGCGCGGGCTACTTTTTGGACAACTTTGCCTGCCCATAATGTATTATCTGCAATAATTATACCCCCTACATTTACCTTAGGGAACACCAGGTTGTAATGAGTCAGGTATTTCCGCTTATCGGCATCAATAAAAACAAGATCAAAACGATCTTCCAATGCTGGTATTATCTTCTCGGCATCTCCGATATGCTGAACAATCCGGCTCCTCATTCCAGATTCTTCGAAAAAGGCAGATGCCAGCCCTTCCAGTTCATCATTAATTTCAATGGTATGAATAACTCCACCCTCTGACAAACCATTTGCAAGGCAAAGGGCGGAGTAACCGGTATAGGTCCCGATTTCCAGAATCCGTGACGGACAAATTAACTTACTGAGTAATGTCAGCAGGGATCCCTGAATATGGCCAGAACACATCCTTCCGTTAACCATGCGAAGCTGGGTTTCGCGATACAGCCTTTCCATCAGCGGACTCTCTTCAACAATATGCGTTAATACGTATTCTTCCAGTGCATTATCAATTTTCATCGCTCCTATTTATAGATCAGCATGGACAATTTTTCAAAATCAAGGATTTCATTGGCGATATTCCGGATCTGGGAGGGAGTTATCGCGTTAATCTTTTTATAAATAACATCAAGGCCGTCCATTTTATGATAGGTAAGAAAACTCTTACCCAGTGTAAGCATCAGATCTTCATGATTTTCCTGCGACATAGCCAATTGACCTACCAGCTGTTTCTTCGCCTTGCTGATCTGAATATCGCCAAGTAATTTATGCTGAAGGATTAAGATCTCACGTTTGATCAGAGATATTGCCTTTTCAAGATTCACCTGATCGGTTCCAAAGTAAATGGTAATTGTTCCGGTATCTGAGTAAGAAGTATAGGAAGACTCCAGGTTATAGGCAATTCCGTTTCTTTCGCGCAGCGCCAGGTTAAGCCGCGAATTTCCAGATTGACCGCCCAAAATGGTATTGAGTAATACCAATCCGATTCGGTCCGGGTGAAAGACATCATATGCAAGACCACCAATCAGGCAGTGAGATTGAAAGGTTTCCTTCCCGACTGTTTTTGTTTTCGCTGAATTGCTTATGAATTTAGGGCGGGTGAAAGTACGGGGGTTCCCGGGAAAATGATTAAAATAGCGCCGGGCCAGATGAAAAAACCGTTTCCCGGTGATATTGCCAACTGAACAAATCACGATCTGATCGGTATTGTAATTTCGGGCCATAAACCGCCTGATATCTTCGCGCGTAAATGCCCTTACATTTTCGGGGGTTCCCAGTATATTCCGGCCAATCGGATGTCCCTCGAAAATCAGCTCTTCGAAATCATCAAAGATCAGCTCTGAAGGTGAATCGTTGTAGGAATTAATTTCGTCGATGATAACATCCTTCTCCTTTTTCAGTTCCTGATCAGGGAATGTGCTGTTGATCAGGATATCGCTGAAAAGCTCCATGGTCCGCTCATAATATTCGGCCAGAAAAGAGGCATGAATGGCGGTCTCCTCCTTGGTGGTATAAGCATTCAGTTCACCGCCGACATCTTCAAGCCTGCTTAAGATATGAAATGACTTTCTTTTCCGGGTGCCTTTGAAGATGGTATGCTCAATAAAGTGAGCAAGACCCTGCTCCTGTAAATCTTCGTCGCGGGAGCCGGTGTTTATGATGATTCCGCAATGGGCTACCGGAGAATCAACAAATTGGTGAACCACCCTTATTCCATTGGGCAATTGATCAGAAAAATATTTCATAATTTGTTTTAAACAAGTTGCAAAAGTATTTAAAATTTGATTACTTTTGCCACGCATTCAAAAACAAGGTGCCATAGCTCAGTTGGTAGAGCAACGGACTGAAAATCCGTGTGTCCCTGGTTCAATTCCAGGTGGCACCACACCTTAAGAATGTAAATAATCAAAAAGGGCTGATTTTCATCCGAAGATCAGCCCTTTTTACATTTCTCATAAAAGAAAATGGGCTATTCCGATTAATAGTATAATCAGAATAGCCCATTTTATAAGGTTTTAGCCTAATTGGCAGGAGTTGGTAATGGTAATTTTAGTTTTTTGAATACATCCAAAGCCTGGGCATCGGTAGGATCGAGCAAAAGAATCTTCCGCCAAAAATCGATGGAGGTCTGTTTTAAGACTTCCGATTCCTTCTTATCGGTTTTAACAATTCTCTCACTGCTCAGGAAGTAATATGAACCCAGATATTTATAACATTCAATAATCGCCTTGCGATTCTTCACAGGATCACCAGCCTCAAAAATTGCAAGCGCCTTTTCATAAGCCTCTTTACCAACAGTTGTTAAAACATCCGGATCAAGTCTCGATTGCATACGTCCCTTCCACCAAAAACCACCGGCATACTGAGGATTGAGCACGGATACCATCGTAAATGCGCTGTCAGCCTTTTGAAGACAAAGAATCTTCGCAGCATTAACACTTGTACTGTCGGAAAATGGAATTTTACTGGTTTCCTGAAGCTGCATTAAAGAATCCCATTTAGCCTTGTAAATTTCGCTTTGGTAATAATACTCTTTACCTATCAAATAATAGGTGTTAACCTTATCAGCACCATTGGCAATCATCTTTTTATAGACTGCAGCAGCCTCATTGTGCATCTTGTTAGAGGCATAGAGTTTGGCGAGATCTTCGTAAATCTCGGTTTTGGTTGAATCGAGGGCCAGGGCCTTATTATAATTGTTGATAGCCATGGTATCTTTTCCAACTTTTTGCAATAAACGACCATAATAGACAAAGTCTGAAGTTATGTTCTTCTCCGGATCATGTATTTTAAAGAATTTAGATAAGTATTCGACGCCGTTTGCATAGTCCCCGGTTTCATAGGCAATATAGCCTCTGATTCGAAGCAGCACTGATTCATCCGAATTTTGCTTCATCACCTCCTCAAGGAGTTTTGCAGATTCTGCATATTTTTTATTGAAGAATAGGATGATTGCATACCGTTCCTTATCATCAAATGTAATCTCAGCCCTTCCAAGATATATCTGATAATTCTTTTCAGCTTCGGGATATCTTCCCAGTGAATAATATAAGTCACCCAGGTTTTTATATACCAAAATTTGGTCACTGTTAATCTCGATACATTTTGCCAACGCATTTAAAGCCTCGCGATAAGCACGGGCAAGGGTATGGATAATGCCAAGTTTACGATAGGCAATTGTGCAATTAGGATCAAAATAAATAGCTCTGTCATAAGCATTTGAAGCAGCTCCGTAAAGATGACGCATCGATTCATAATCACCATAGGCAATATGAAAAGGGGAGTATTTTGAATTTAGTTCAATCCCCATTGCCAGATACTTACTTCCGGTTGCTGTATCTTTTTTGGCAAACTGGAAACACCCCTGGGTAATCTCGTAATAAACTTCAGGATTCTTTTTATCCAAACGTCTGGCTTTCTCAAAAAAGTCAAGTTGTCCGGTATGGTCCCCTTTAAAAAGCGAAATCTTCCCAAGTCCGATTAACGGGAAAGGTGATTTAGGATCCAGGGTTGAGGCTTTCTGATACAACAGTCGGGCGCTATCGGGATTTTGCAGATACAGGTAGGTATCACCCAATGAGCAGAGAGTCCTTACATCATCGGGTGAAGATTTCAACCGGTTGACGAAAAAGCTACGTGCCTGATGATACTGGAGATCATCCAGATAAAATAAACCCTGATTAGAGATTTGCTGTGCAAAACCGCCAACTGCCAAGAAAAGAAGTCCGAGGAGAGTGAATAAACTACGTTTCATTTTTACAATGTTGTATATTAGAAATTTGAAATTTTAAAAATTGCTAAAAATCCTTCCGTATATTGATCACCCGTGTAGGGGCAATAGCAGGAAGAATTCCGGATTTTAAAATTATCCTTTGCCCTTTGTCACTTGCGACAAATGCAGAAAAACCAGTGACCAGTCCATTACGTGGCTCTGCATTGATAATATAAATGTCTCTTGTCAACGGATAAACCTTGTCAACCATATATGCCTGATAAGGTTTATAGCTGTTATTCGTGTCAGGGTGGGGATTGTCACTCACTGACAGTACTTTAATACGTTTGTGAAATGAGAGGTGCAACGAATCGTTGGCATTACTGATCCAGCTGGCACCAATAAAACCGAGTACTCCTGGATGCGTACTGGTGTATTCGATGACATCGCGGTTGATTTCGAGTGCAAAAACATTGGTTTTGACCAATCTTCCGCCACAAATCGAATCAACCAGATAATTGATGATGCTCGATTTATCATTATCGAAAACCACCTTAATTCTGCCACTTTTTGATCCCGGATTGATCTGATCCCAATTATCGATTTTACCCGTCAGGATATCTTTAATCTGATTTATACTGATGAGACTGTCTTTACTTTTGGGGGAGACGATTAAAGCAATTGCATCAGTGGCTATTTTGGTTTGCCGGGGAAAGATTTTCTTTTGATTCAGGATGGATGTCTCAACCCTGCTTAGAGGTCTTGAGGCGAAAATTAACTGAACATCACCGTTAAGAAGTTGGTTGAATGCCTCATTCTCGGGGACATATTTTGCATTGAACTCGGTGTATCCGTAAATCCCCTTAAAAACGTCGAGCTCAGATTCAATAATCGGTCGAAACGTTTCATCAGTACTTATTGTTGCCCGTCCTGTAGTCGGAGTATTTCGGTAGGGGTCCCCTTTGAAGAAATTACAACCGCCTACAAAAAGGGATAAAAACAATAAGAGCCTAATTCGTTTCATCACTTTTGGTATTAGATACTAACGTATAAATTCTGAAAGAACCATAGAGTATTAAAAGAATACCAAATCCGATTCTTACAGAATTTTTAACCGGGAGCAGAAATAAGTCGGTTGACACTATTACTGCTCCCAGTGAAAGATAGACCAAGGCCATTAAAAACTTAAACCCAAGAAAAAAACGTTTTCTTCTGATCATTTCAACCAATTCCTATTGCAATACATATTTAATAGGAACAGTATAGCTGACCAATACAGGCTTGCCGCCTTGTCTGCCCGGGCTCCAGTTAGGCATTTTACTCAGAACCCTCATTGCTTCTTCGTCGCAGCCGCCACCAATACCACGAACCACTTTAATCCTGGTAATTTTTCCTTCGTGATCAACTACAAAATTCACAATTACAGTACCCTGAATACCATTTTCTGCTGCCAGAGATGGATATCTCAGGTTGTTATGGATAAATTTCATCATCTCTTTTTCTCCACCAGGGAACTGGGGCATCTGTTCAACGATGACAAATGGTTGTTCAACCTCTTCAGTAATTTTCTGAGTAGCTACCGGGGCAGCCACATCATCAGTCCCCTTATCAAAAGCGACTGTACTGATTGCAGCTTTGGTTTCAATAACTTCCTTCTGCAATTTAGGCTGTTCCTCTTCCTGAACCTGTTCATCAGGTTTGATCACCGGCGGTGTAAACTTGATGGTATTCCGCATAGGTGGGGGCGGGGGCGGAATTTCTTTAAGGATGTTTTCCTTGGGCTTATCCAATTCAATCTTGGAAAGCACCCGTACGGTAACATCCTTCTCCACTGTTTTGGGAAAAATTTGTTTAATTAAACTCGGTGCTGAAACAACCAGAACAAAAAGTACGCTGGCAATGAGTAAAGCTCTGACATGTCTTTTTGAGGAATTCTTTCTCAGTTCAAAAGCTCCATACTCATGGTTCTTGGCTTCAAAAACCAGTTCGCACCATTCGTTCGAAAAAATATCATTATTTGCTGCCATTAGGATACAATTTTCATCCGTAAATAATTTTAAATTGAGGTCAGATAGAATCCGAATAAGAGATTTTTGCCTCGCACATTTTCACCTTTTTCAAATTTGTGGACCGTGAAATTATGAAATTCATAATTTTTTCGCCAGCAATTCCAAATCAAAAGGTGTGATATCCACAATCGCATAACGCCCTATATTACAAATGGCCATCTCGTCCAACGCATCGATAAGATTCTTGTAAGAACTTTCCACGGTACCCTTAATCAGAATGATCGGTGCCTTTTTATCCGCTATGATCTCATCCCGCTGCTTCTCGAAATCTTTATCAGAAAGCTTTTTAGAAATTTTTTTCGCCTTAAGTTCCCGAACCTTGACCATAATGTCATAATTCTTCTTGATCAGGAACTGACGGATTCCCTTCGGGGAGAAGTCAGATTGAACAAGTACAGGATCGACATTATTTTCGCGGGTACCTTCATAGTAAAAAACCTTATTATCCTTACCAAGAAGAATAGTGACAGCCCTGGAGGCCTTGATCTTCGTTTGATCCTCGTCATTAATCTTATCTTTGGAAGGCATAGCAATCTCCATGGTCTGAGGCTTACTTAGCGTTGTTGCCAACATGAAGAATGTAATCAGCAAAAAACCAAGGTCAACCATAGGGGTAAAGTCTACCCTTGTTGACATTTTCTTCGTTTTGCCTTTTTTCTTTCCTTGATTATTATCTTGAGCTACTTCAGACATGAATTTTAAGTTTACAGTTATTCATAATCAGCTGACAATTTTAGGCTAGTGAGCAAGTTATACTTGTTCACCTTGATATCCTGCAGACTACCCATTAATTTTTTAATAACAGGATAGGTAGTAGCCTGATCTGCCTTTATCGCAATCCGGTATTCCGGGTTGATACTCTTGGCTACACTGACCCAGTTCTTAAACTGGTTATCGAGGGAATCACACGGAATACCTATCGAGAACTGCGACATATCCCGCTCTTTGGTCCCCAATGACAGATAATTCTTCATGCCAGTGATTGGTACCCCAAACTTGTTAACCAAACTAAACTCCTTCAATTCTTCGGGAGTAAAAGTAATGTTATACGCAGCTCCCATCTTGGTAAGCAATTTAACCCGGTTCTCCTGCCCGTCAGCTCCAAAGAATACCTTGCCTTTTGCATCAACCAATATGGAGATGATATTCCGGTCGGGTATTTTGATCTCTGAAATTGAAGATGGTGTGTTAACAGCCACCGGTTCTTTTTGCGTAAAGTTAGAGGTAAGCATAAAGAAGGTCAGTAACAGGAACGCAACATCACACATTGCGGTCATATCAATAGCCGTGCTCTTCCTTTTAATTTTTACTTTTGGCATAATTATATGATATCTATAATCTTAGTGCTTTGCAGCAAATGTTTGAACGATGCTATAACCTGCTTCATCAATCGAATAGGTCAGCTTATCAATTTTTGTGGTGTAGTAGTTATACATAATTACAGCAAGCGCACCTGTTCCGATACCAAAAGCTGTATTAATAAGAGCTTCCGAGATACCTGTTGATAAGGCTACGGAGTCCGGTGCTCCGGCATTTGCCATAGCAGCAAAAGAACGGATCATCCCGAGTACAGTTCCTAAAAGACCCATCATGGTAGCAATCGAAGAAATAGTTGCCAAAATAGGGAGATTCTGTTCCAGGCTGGGAAGTTCAAGTGAAGTAGCTTCCTCAATGTTCTTGGTGATGTCAAGCAGCTTCTGTTCCTTAGTCATGGTGGTGTCCTTCTCCAGCATCTGATATTTCAGAAGTGCAGCTCTCGATACACTGGCGATAGAACCCTCAAAACGGTCACATTCTGCAATAGCTGAATTAATGTCATTCTTGGACAGATTTGATTTGATTGTCTCCACAAATTTCACTGCTGAACCTTTTCCGCCAGCCTTATTGATGGTGAAATAACGTTCCAGTGAGAAGGCCAAAACAGTCAATAACAAAGTCATGATGACAGGCACAATAAATCCGCCTTTGTAAATAACGCCAAGAAAATCACCGGGTATAGGGGCATTCGCATTACTGTTTCCCTGGAAATGGCTACCGGAGCCCAAGACTACATGAAATACAATTTCCGCAATAAAAAACGAAACCGGTATAACCGATGCTGAAAAAGCGCTTTGAAACTTTAAAAAACGATTTTTTGATTTCATACTCTGAATTACTAGTGTTTAAATGAAAGTTTAAGAAATATTTGAGAAAAATTAAAAAACGATAAATAAATCGTCAAAAAAAACTATTAATAACCAATTAACATCCATTTCCCGAGAATCCGACCAAAAAATAGTTTGAAAACCATGCCTATTTTAAAGCTTTACCCCTTTAAGAATTTGTAATCTTTAAACCCGATAAGACCAATTTCCCGTTGAATAGAAACGAGCTTTAAGTGGCTCAAATTTACGATAAAAAACAAGATCAACGAACGACACCTTCAAAAGATTCGAAGATATCTTCTCCTCTAATTCGTGGACAAAATTAATAATCCAATTCAATTCACATCGGGAGGGCAAAATAAAAATCCCTTAAAATTAAAATATTAACATATTTTAACATTCGAATACATTCAACAAATATCAATATATCAGTCTATTTAATGCTTAAAGAAGGTCTTGAACAGGATAATCCAAATATGAAACAATGCCTGGTATTTAGCTCAGGGAACAGGATTAATTGCCCCAATGACATGGTTCTGACGTTGCAACGACAGGAATCAGTGATCTGGAATGCGCTGATTCGCTGATGATTTATTGAGTTTGTCAGCTAATGGTGATTTAAAGGAACCATTCCCGACTTAATCAGACTGCATTGCAGCCGTTAAAGTAATAATCCATTGGAAATGAAATTAATACTTAAAGCATTATCTATTGTAAGACAAATTTAAACGGAACCGTATACGTGACCATTACTGCAATTCCACCTTGTTTACCAGGACTCCAGGGGGGCATCTTTTCCAGAATTCGGACAGCTTCTTCATCACAGCCACCTCCTATTCCACGAATCACATGAATACGCGTAATCCTTCCATCCTTTCCAACCACAAAGTTTACAGTAACTGTGCCCGATATTCCCATTTCAATGGCTGTAGAAGGGTACCGGAGATTGTTCTTGATAAACTTCATCATCTCCCTTTCTCCTCCCGGAAATTGCGGCATTTGTTCCACAATAACGAATGGTTTTTCAGCCTCCTCTGTAATTTCGGTTTTAGTAGTTGTAGTAGCCACCGGAGCAGCTATGTCATCGGTTCCCTTATCATAGGTGACATTACTGATCGCCGATTTTGTGGCAACAGCCTCCTTTTGGGAAATTGGCTGTTCTTCATCCTGAACCAACTCGTCGGGCTTAATAACCGGCGGAGTAAACTTGACCGTATTCCGCAAGAGCGGAGGGGGAGGTGGAGGAAGTTCTTTCAGGAAGGTATTTTCCTTGGGCTTATCCAATTTGATATCGGTCATCATCCGGACACTCACATCCTTCTCCTTGGCTTCCGGAATAATCTGCCTTATCAGTACCGGGGCTAAAACACCCACAACAAAAACAACAATTGCAATAACCAAAGCCCAGAATTGTCGTTTTGGAGAATTGTGCCTAAGTTCAAAAGCCCCATAATCAAGATTCTTCTTCTCAAAGATCAATTGGCACCATTCTTCTGAAAATATATCATTATTTGCTGCCATTAGGATAAAATTTAAAAAAATTCTTTTCTCTAATAAAATTCAGAACAAACAGGGTGATATCAACGATGGTCTTGTTTTATGCATTAAATATAAGCAAAATATATCATATTTATGATCTTGATAGTACTTTTTTTTGTTAAAAATTCATGAAATATTTCACAATCACAGGATATTATGATGCTTGAACGCTTTAATAAATTAAGATATTGATTATCATATATATAATTTGTTAAAAAAGGATACTCTGGCAGATTAAATATCCTGTTTGAGGCTTTATCCCCGAAAGATAAAGGTGTTGCCTAACAAGCGCGGGGGATCGCAACAATAATTGGCTGGTTATCCATAGAAGAAGCCAGCCGAAAATAGCTGGTTCGCCTGAACAGAAGTTCATATGAATTTTCGGGGAAATTCGAATAATCAGTAAAAGATCAGAGAAATAACCTTTTTATCAAAATCAAGGATTGCTTTATGAGCGTACAGAAAATCGCTTCCGATCAATCCCACAATCCGTTTATCCGAGAATTTAGCATATTCGGTATTGATGTGCAGGAAATTAACAAGTGCCACTTTGAGAGCCCCAAAGTTAATTCCTCCCAATTGAAAAAGAGGGATCGTTCCGGAATTAGTTTCAACCATTTCCTTACCCAGGCCAGTGGCCATTACCGAGTCCTCGAGGACTTCCTCATAATAATCTTTTAAAGACTCATCAAAAACACTTTTTGATGCACCTGTATCAATGATCCACCAATGGTCCTCGAGTCCCGGAAATTCAGCCCTAATGACGGGATGGCAAGTATTTTCTTCAAGTTCGACAATTTGAAAACCGATTTCCTGCATCACATGATGTTTATATGCAAGAAAAGGGGTCAAAAACCCCTTTTCCCATGCACCTGGTAAGTTATATTATTTACGATTTATGTCATCCAGTACGTTCATCACCTCGCGAACATGACCTTCGCTGGTTCTCATCATTTGCATCTCTTCCTGGTTCAGATGAAGTTCGACAATCTTTTCGATACCATCTTTACCCAAAACAACCGGAACTCCCAGATAGCAATTATCGATTCCATACTCACCCTGAAGCTGGATACAAACCGGGAATATTCTGCGCTGATCCTTAATGATAGCTTCTACCATCTGTGCTGCAGCAGCACCCGGGGCATGCCAGGCTGAAGTTCCTATCAGTTTTACTAACTCTCCGCCACCGGCCTTGGTCCGTTCAACGATGGCATTCAACTGTTCCTTCCCGAGTAATTCAGTGATTGGAATACCTCCGACAGTGGTATAACGGGTTAAAGGAACCATAGTATCTCCATGTCCGCCCAAAAGCATTGCCTGGATCTCTTTTTGAGAGATATCAAGTGCTTCCGAAAGGAAAGAACGGTAGCGGGCGGTATCCAGAATTCCGGCCATACCCATTACCCTGGTACGAGGCAATCCTGAAGCAAGATGCGCCTGATAAGTCATAACATCCAACGGATTGGAAACAATAATGATAATTGCATCCGGTGAATACTGGATAATATTTTCAGTTACAGATTTAACAATACCGGCATTGATCTGAATCAAATCATCACGGCTCATTCCTGGTTTACGCGGCAAACCTGAAGTAATAACTACCACATCAGAACCTGCAGTCCGGGAATAATCATTGGTAACCCCAACTGTCCTGGTATCATAACCAATAATCGGGGCTTTTTGCCAGATATCAAGTGCCTTGCCTTCAGCAATACCCTCTTTGATATCCAATAAAATCACCTCATTCACCACTTCGCGATATGCCAATGTGTCAGCACATGTTGATCCAACATTTCCTGCTCCTACAACTGTAACTTTCATAAAAATCGAATTATTTATTCTGATTAAAAAAACTATTACTGTTAAAAAACCGATGCAAATTTAGGTTGTTTGAAACGATTTAAAAAGAGATTCATCACACTTAACAAATACTTAACATTTTTAATGAGTACTTAAATATTGCTTCTTCGCCCATAATCCAATCTGCTGGAAATCTTCTCTTTCCAATTCATGATTGCATACGAAGAGATTGACCGGTTGAATTTCAATCCGATTACAGCGATATTCCGGCTATCCGGCGAATTTCGGCAATAATCTCTTCTGCAAGTGCGTTGGCCCGCTCTGCAGTTTTGCTTTCGGAATAAATCCGGATAATCGGTTCTGTATTTGATTTTCGCAGATGGACCCATTCTTTATTAAAATCAATCCTGACTCCATCAATATCATTGATCAATTCATGGTTGTACTTTTGCTTAATCTTATCAAGGATATCATCCACATCTATCTCAGGAGTAAGTTCAATTTTATTTTTAGAAATGGTGTAATCGGGATAAGCGGCACGCAGCTCTGAACATTTTAACCCAGATGTTGCCAGGTGAGAGAGGTAGAGTCCGATCCCAACCATGGAATCCCTTCCGTAATGGCTTGCCGGATAAATTACCCCTCCATTTCCTTCTCCTCCGATCACCGCATTTGTGGCCTTCATCACCGTGGTCACATTGACTTCCCCAACTGCTGATGGAGTATAGCTACCCCCGTGCAATTCCGTGATATCACGCAGTGCCCTCGAAGATGAAAGGTTTGATACGGTATTTCCACGGGTATGTTTCAAGACATAATCCGCAACTGCCACAAGGGTATACTCCTCATTAAACATGGTACCATCCTCGTTAATAATGGCTAACCGGTCAACATCAGGATCGACAACAAAACAGGTATCCACATTTGACCTGATCACAATTTCTGAAGTTTCCCTAAGATTCTCAGGGATAGGTTCCGGATTATGGGCAAAATATCCGTCGGCTTTACAATTGATCTCAACAACTTCAGAAACCCCCAATGCTTTGAGCAGCCTGGGGACAATGATTCCTCCCACGGAGTTGACCGCATCGACGGCGATTCTGAAATTTCGTTTTTTGATTGCTACTATATCGACAAGTGCCAGACCCAAAACATGCTGAATGTGATAATCCGTGTAGTCTTGGAATGATTCATGTCCCAGATCGTCGACCTGAGCAAAGACAAAACGCTCATCAGCAGCAATCTGAAGTACCGTTTTACCTTCAACATCACTGAGAAACTCCCCCTTCTCATTAAGTAATTTCAAGGCATTCCATTGCTTTGGATTATGGCTTGCCGTAAGTATGATTCCACCATCCGCATTTTCCGCAACAACAGCGAGCTCGGTAGTCGGAGTTGAAGCGAGTCCGAGATTCACCACGTCGGCTCCCATACCCATCAACGTTCCGGTAACCAGCGAATTGACCATTTTGCCGGAGATCCTGGCGTCCCGGCCAACCACAATTTTCAATTTCCTGCCAGCTACTTTTCCTTCTTTAACCCAGGTAAGGTAGGCAGCGGTAAATTTGACCAGATCCAGCGGACTAAGACCCTCACCAGCCAAACCGCCAATGGTTCCGCGTATACCCGAAATTGATTTTATAAGTGTCATTTTTTTAACGCTTGTTTTTATTATTAACCTGCAAAGTTGTTAAATTGGGTTAATTATTCAAAGGAATATTCCATTTCAAAAAAATTAAAGTTCATTCCTGCGTTTTTTTTCCGACATTTGCGCCCGAAATAATAATAAGTCAGAGAATTAAGAAATGATTATCAGAAGAGGAAGAGGACAGGAACGCGAAGATATGCGTACCGTCGGGAAAAGGGAGCCTGGGACAAGACCAAGGGTAAAAAAAGCGGATTCAGCGCCTAGCGACCAAAGCCGAAGAACAGCTGGTCCACGATCAGATTCAAGGGAATTGAGCTCAGGGAAAAGAGTCGGGAAGACAAAAGTTTTAAAAACTGCATCAGGTTCAAAACCAACTGCAACCGGAACAGGTCGTTTTGGAAAAGAGCGGACATCAGACATCTTCCGCAGGAATGTCATAGAAAAGCGACCCGAACGAAAATTCGACGGGGCAGAATCAGACCAGTTTGTGAACAAAACCGGTAAGGTACTGCGTGGAAGATTGGGAATACAAAATCTAAACAACGAATTCAATTCAACACACCGACCAGGTAAATCAGCTCCAACCAAAAAGGAGCCGGGATCGATGCGCCTGAATCGCTATATCGCGAATGCCGGACTTTGCTCCCGTCGCGAAGCAGATACCTTTATCGCCACAGGTTGTGTTACGGTCAATGGCAAAATAGTCTCTGAGATGGGACATCAGGTTTTAACTGGTGATTCAGTGAGCTTTAACGGCAAGATTATCACTGCAGAGAAAAAAATGTACGTCCTGCTCAATAAGCCGAAGGGATATGTCACTACGCTGGAAGACCCCCATGCTGACAAAACCGTAATGGAACTTATTGCAAATGCTTGTCCTGAAAGGATTTATCCTGTCGGACGATTAGATAAAAGTACAACAGGACTCTTGCTTTTTACCAACGACGGGGATATGACCAAAAGGTTAACCCATCCCAAATACAACCGTAAGAAAATTTATCATGTCTATCTGGATCAGAAGGTTACAAAGAATCACCTGCAGGAGATCGTCGATGGGATTACCCTTGAGGACGGTTTTGTGGCTGCCGACTCAGTAAGCTATGTGAGCGATGATGATAAAAAACAGGTAGGAATTGAGATTCATTCAGGTAAAAATAAAATCGTGCGCCGGATTTTCGAGCACCTCGGCTATAAAGTTGAAAAACTTGACAGGGTCTATTTTTGCGGATTAACGAAAAAAGACCTTCCAAGAGGGAGATGGCGTTTTCTCACTGAAGAGGAAGTATCATTGCTAAAAATGAGTTCGAAATAGTGGTTGAATGAATTGGATAATTCTGAAGAATAGTCTGGTTGCCTTTGTATTCATTCTGCTTCTGAACAGACCGGCTCAAGGGATTACCACTAAATTCCAAAACTCTGCTCCAGATTCCTCTTATTGCACTGAAATTCAAGAAAATACAGGCATTCCAGATTTTAATGGCAAGTCAGTACAGACTGATTCAATAAAAAGAACGGCCGTTATCTTCCGGAACTATGGTTACCGGCCTTTCAATCACCTGGATTCCATGTTGCTTTTTCGGCCAGACAGCGCAATAAATGCATACAGGGAAAAGAAACAGCTCAAGTTGATCCGGTTGATGGCAGAGGGGAAGATTCCAATTGGATTCTTCAATCTCGATTACAATAAATTATTTGGTTACAATCTGTTTGAAGGGGTGAAAATAGGAATGGGAGGTGAAACCAACGGGAAATTGTCCCATCACTTTTCAGTCGGTGGAGCCATCAGTTATGGATTGAAAAACCGAACAATTCAGCAGGGAGAATGGATTAATTTCTACCCCAGGGGACAGTCTGACTTAAGATTTCATCTCAGTTATCAGGATTTTAACCTTGAATTTGGCGGATCTGAATTTCTGGAATCTAATTCATTGCTAAATCCCGAGAGTTATCGTAATTTATTAATTGCGAATATGTTCGCTACCAGACGGTATACCGCAGGCATGGAATTCCGTCTATTTAACACCCTAAATTCCTACCTTTTTGGAGATCTGTCAGAAAACAGTACCACACTGGATAATCCATTCCTGTTGGCCCATCCGTTTAATCCGGTTACACTTTCGCGAATTGGTTTAAAATTAAGGTATTCTCCCGGTATAAAATTTGAATTGGAAGATGGTCGGCTAAATGAGGTTACAACTTCAAAATCTGAAATTTATTTAACCGTAATACAGGGACTTACGATGTTTCGGGGAGAATACCGGAATACGAAAATAGAAGTCAAGGGAAAATTCGAACTGCCTCTGAGTGTGATCGGGACTACGACAATCATGGCTCAGGCAGGAGTTATGTCATCAAAAAGTCCTGTTTTTGAATTGTTTAATGGCAACGGAAGTTTTGCGGGAACCTTTTCACTGGCAGCACCTTACTCATTTGGCACAATGCAATTGAATGAGTTTGCGGCGACCGGCTATGCAGCAATTCACCTCCGGCACAATTTCAGCCCATGGCTCTTCCCCGAAAAATTCAAAACCAGACCGGCATTTATATTTGCCCAGAATATTGGTTTTGGAAAATTAAATCCGCAATATACACCCCGATTCACCATGAATGATTACCACAAAGGATTTTATGAATCGGGCTTCGAGGTCAATAACCTGCTGAGGTTAGGTTACCTCTCTTTTGGCGCAGGAATTTATTACCGTTATGGCCCATATCAGTGTAGTGCCATGTCTCAGAATTTCGCCTATAAATTCGGAGCTTATCTTAAATTATAGCTCAAAACCTACCTGCCTTGCCTTTCCTTAAAAAATAGTAGATTCCGAAAAATATCCCAACTATAATTTCTGCAATTCCCGTTTTACGGGAAAGATCTGAGGGGAAATAGCACACCCAGGATCCCAGCAAAATGAGACTGACACTTAGAACCAAATACGAAAATTTTTGAAGATAGCCGGTAAACCTGAAATAGTTTTTTGTCAGTTTAAGCATAGGAAAAAAATGTTTATATTATGGCTAATCATAAGATTATTCGTATCGTAAAGCTTCAATCGGATCCAGTTTTGAGGCTTTGATGGCTGGCAGAACTCCTGAACCAAGGCTTACCAAAAGGCATAGTGCGACACCGGCAAACATCCATTGCCATGGTATAATAAAGGAACTGCCGATCAGTATGGATACCCCATTTCCAGCAAGAATACCCAGAAGGATACCCAGCAACCCTCCCAACTGTCCGATTACAATCGACTCGATCATGAATTGCTGCCGGATACAATGAGAGTTAGCCCCCATAGCCTTATGAATGCCAATCTCACGCGTTCGTTCCGCCACGGTTACCAATAAGATATTCATCAGTCCGATTGCCGCCCCCAGCAGGGTGATGAACCCAATGATAGTTGCTGCCAGGGTCACATATTTAATATTATCCAATAAGATATTTACCAGGTTATCACTCTTTTCCAAAATGAAATCGGTCTCGTCCTGGGTATTTAGCCCCCGTATATTCCGGAATACCGCTTCTGCTTCACCAAGGGCAGCATCAAGTAATTGGGGAGATTTGGGCATCACGCTGATTCTGAAATTCATCTGGGGACGCGGGAAATACTGTCTCACATTGGTAAACGGGATCAGAACTATCTGATCACCGGTATCGCCAAAGCCGCTGCCTTTATCTTTCAGCACCCCGACAACCTGGTATTTTCCGCTGCCGACAGCAATAGTTTTCCCCAATGGATCGACATCTCCCGGAAATAGTTTTTTTACCAGTGCAGCCCCCAGAAGTGCCACATTATCCCCGTCAAACGATTCACGGAGGGTAAGTCCCCTCCCCGACTCCATTTCATATCCGGCTGTCTGCAAAAAATTCTCATCGATGCCACGAACGGTAACATTGGGATTACTCTTTTTAGATTCATATTTTACCGTGGCAATCTGGGTAGCGCTGACCGAAATGGAAGCTGTCGAGGGAAAAGTGTACCGTTCACGGAATTCACGCGCCTGGAAATAACTGATATAACTGTAGTTTTTCGACCGGTACCGCTTATTGCCAATCTGAACGTTCATACTGCGGCTTTGAATGCTAAAAGTATTCGCGCCTAACCGGGTAAACTCAGAAGTGATTGAGTTTTTAATGGAGTCAATGGCTGTCAAAATACCCACCAATGCGGAAATTCCGACTGCAATAATCAGGATTGTCAGAACGGAGCGGACCAGATTCCCGCGTATGGACTGAAAGGCAATTCTTAAATTTTCATACAACAAAGGCTTAATCCAAACCATACGGATTTTGGGATTGAAATGCAGAAATTATTCCGCTAATTTAAACTATCTATCCATTAAAATGTTAATAGGATCAGGAAATTTTGATATTTTTTCTCATCAATAATCGTTAACATTGCAAATCATTTATCCTCTTAAAATAGAACTATATGGCTTATGACATCGATATGATCCAAAAGGTGTATTCACAAATGCCTGAACGGGTTATAAAATTGCGCAAACTGGTTGGCAGGCCCGTCACCTTGACCGAAAAAATCCTGTATTCCCATCTATCAGGTGATTTTCCTGAGCAACCTTTTGAGAAAGGGGTATCCTATGTTAATTTCGATCCCGATCGTGTCGCGATGCAGGATGCAACCGCCCAAATGGCGTTGCTTCAGTTCATGCAGGCGGGGAAAAGTGTCGTATCGGTCCCCTCGACGGTCCATTGCGACCACCTTATTCTTGCTCAGACAGGGGCTGTCGAAGATTTAAAAAAGGCAGAAGAGACCAATAAAGAGGTTTATAGCTTTCTCTCTTCGGTATCGAAGAAATATGGCATTGGGTTCTGGAAACCGGGTGCAGGAATTATCCACCAGGTCGTTCTCGAAAATTATGCTTTCCCGGGAGGAATGATGGTTGGAACCGATTCACATACGGTCAATGCAGGCGGGTTAGGAATGGTTGCCATTGGTGTTGGCGGCGCTGATGCCGTTGATGTGATGACCGGAATTCCCTGGGAGCTTAAATTCCCTAAATTAATCGGGATCCGCCTCACCGGAAAACTTAGCGGATGGTCTTCCCCGAAAGACGTGATTCTGAAAGTTGCCGGAATCCTGACTGTAAAGGGTGGAACAGGTTGTATCATAGAATATTTTGGTCCCGGAGCATCCTCAATTTCCTGCACCGGAAAAGGAACAATCTGCAATATGGGGGCTGAAGTTGGAGCTACTACTTCAACCTTTGCTTTCGATGAGAGCATGAGCGAATATCTTAAAGCAACCGGTCGTGCAGATGTTGCTGAAATGGCTTTAAATATTGCCGCTGATCTGAAAGCTGATGAAGAAGTTTATGCTAATCCTGAAAAATATTTCGATCAGGTGATTGAGATTAATCTGTCAGAACTGGAACCACAAATAAACGGACCATTTACCCCCGACCTGGCTACCCCATTATCAAAATTCAAAACAGTTGCCAAAGAGAAAGGTTGGCCAATGGAGATGAAAGTTGGCCTGATTGGTTCCTGTACCAACTCCTCCTACGAGGATATCAGCCGCGCTGCTTCAGTCGCCCGGCAGGCACGTCTTAAAAATCTAAAGGTCAAGGCAGAATTCACCATTTCTCCGGGGTCTGAACTTGTCCGGTATACAGTTGCGCGCGACGGTTTTCTCACTTCATTTGAGGAGATGGGCGGAATCGTGCTGACCAACGCCTGCGGACCATGTATCGGACAATGGGCACGGCACAACGCGGCCAATTTGCCGGAGAATTCAATCATGACCTCCTTTAACAGGAACTTCGCAAAACGAACCGATGGAAATGCCAAAACTCATGGTTTTGTGGCATCCCCTGAAATTGTGACCGCTTTCGCTATTGCCGGAACGCTCGATTTTAATCCCGAAACAGATTTTCTGGTCAATGAAAATGGCGAAAAGGTAAAACTGGATCCGCCATCGGGAAATGATTTGCCGGTGCGCGGTTTCGCCGTCGAAGATCAGGGATTGGTACCTCCTTCCACCGATCACCAGGGAATTGTTATCACGGTAAATCCTGCCTCCGACAGGTTGCAATTGCTTGAACCCTTTACCCCATGGGATGGTTCCGACCTTAAAAACCTTAAACTGTTGATCAAGGCCCGGGGAAAATGTACAACTGACCATATCTCAATGGCCGGTCCGTGGCTTACCTACCGTGGTCACCTCGATAATATTTCAGAAAACCTGCTGATCGGAGCAATTAACGATTTCAACGGGAAAACCAATTCTGTAAAAAATCAGCTTACCGGCGAATACGGAGCAGTACCTGCTACGGCCAGGGCATATAAGAAAGTGGGTTTAGGCTCTGTTATCGTTGGGGATGAGAATTACGGGGAAGGCTCCTCACGGGAACACGCGGCCATGGAGCCCCGCCACCTGGGGGCCCGTGTTGTGCTGACCAGGTCCTTTGCACGAATTCACGAAACAAACCTTAAAAAACAGGGAATGTTAGCGCTCACATTCGCCAATCCGGATGATTACGCGCGGATTCAGGAAGACGATTCCATAGATGTTATCGGACTTGAATCCTTTCAGCCCGGCAAATTATTGCAGCTTACCCTGCATCACAACAATGGAACCTCCGAAGATATCCAGGTTAAACATACCTATAATGAGGCACAGATCGAATGGTTTAAAGCCGGTTCATGCCTGAATTTCATTAAGGATAACCAATAAATTTAAAGTTAAAGTTCAGATAGCAGGCCGGGTACAATCCCGGCCTTTTTTATTATTCGAACAAAACATTGGATTATTCGTAAAATGACTCATATATGATTGATATTAAAATATTTACAATATTTTTTTTTCGAATTAACATTTTTTAATACTTATTTTTATCCAATCCCTACAATGCCGATATACCTTTAGAACTAATTTCGGACTAACTTTTAGACTGGACAAACAGTAAATGTTATTTAAATTTAAGATCATATCGGACAAGGTTGAAGATTTCGTGTTGCACCTTGATGCTGATGCAAAAAACACATTTTTCGAACTACACGAAGCAATACAAATGGCGTGCAAATACGATCCGTCTGAGCTCGCCACGTTTTACCTTGCCGATGAAGAGTGGGATAAAGGATTGGAAATTACGATGTTTGAGAACCGATTATCAAAGCCCCAATCCATAAGATTGATGAAACAAACTGCACTGGGGGATTTATTAAAAGATAGGGAGGATAAGTTAATCTATACCTTTGATGTGACCAATCAAAAATCGTTGTATATTCAATTAAATGAGATCGTTATGGAAGAAAAGCTAAGCTCGCCAATTATTTCTTACAACAGAGGAATTGCTCCGGCACAAGGTCTGTCGAACCGCTACAATGCAGATCTGCTGGCTGATCAGGATTCTGACCTTCAGAATGTTTTTACCGACTTCGGGGAACTTGAAGATCTGAACATGATTTATGGCGAAATCGGAGAAGTAATGTAAGTTTTTGATTAATAGTTCGTTGAAAGAGATAACAAAGGCTGGAAGGCAAGGCTGTAGGGAGACTGGGCAAAAATTTTATCTTTGTACCATTTAATTAACTTGTTCCTTATTAATGCCCAAATCACTGATTATTCTTCTCGGACCGACAGGTGTAGGTAAAACAGAGCTGAGTATTGATATCGCCCGTTATTTCAATTCTGAGATTATCTCCTGCGATTCCAGACAAATATACAAGGAAATGAGGATTGGCACTGCCGTTCCCGACAGACAGATCCTTGAGACCATCCCTCACCATTTTATACGGTCACACTCTATCCACGATCAATTCAATGCCCGCAAGTTTGAGATCGAAGTACTTGAGAGGCTGGAAACCTTATTCCAGACCAGGGATATCGTTCTGATGACGGGCGGATCTATGTTATACATTGATGCATTATGCAAGGGGCTCGATGATTTTCCGGATGTGGATCCTGAATTACGCCAAGAACTCATGAATCGACTCGAAAAAGAGGGAATTGCACAATTGCAAAATGAACTTCTAGAACTCGACCCTACCTATCACAGTGAAGTTGATCTCCAAAACCCGATGCGTCTATTGCATGCCCTTGAGATTTGTCTGATGACCGGCAAACCCTACTCCGAATTACGAACAAAACAAACCCGGATACGCCCTTTTAACATCGTAAAGATTGGTCTTAATTGTGACAGAGAGGTATTGTATGAGCGGATCAATCAGCGGGTTGACAAGATGTTTGAGGATGGACTTGAAAATGAAGTTAATCATTTACAGCCGTTTAGCCAGCTTAACTCGCTAAATACCGTCGGTTACCGTGAGCTCTTTGAGTATTTTGACGGAAAGATTACCCTGGAACAAGCCAAAGAGAAAATTAAAGCAAACTCCAGAAAATATGCCAGAAAACAGTTGACCTGGTTCAGACGTGACCCCGAAACCACGTGGTTCACCCCTGATATGAAAGATGAAATTATCGCATTTATCCGGGAACAGTTGAGGTTGGATTGATCTGTACATCAAATTGAATCAACCAATTATTTTGTTTTTTGAGTAACTGTCACTTCAGCACCAAAATCTCCCGATTGAAGTCCAACATCAATAATCCTTTTAACACTATAAGGGTTCGCATCTACTTTAATAAAAAGTGTGTGACTGTCACGATGTTCTACATCAAAGCAATTTTGTTTAATCACATAATTACCTGACAAAAAATTTATTCCATTAAAATTATAAAAGAATAAAGTGTCCACCGAAATAACAGTAACATTTGATATCATCCACCCAATACCTTTAGTCATAATTGTTATGGAATCTCCAATAGCATTAAATTCAGCAGATTTTTTTGAAAGCATGATGTTATCACTCCAAGCCCCCCAATTAATCTCTTTTTTTGAACAGGAATAGAGAATTAAACCGAGACCAATAAACAAGAATACATTATTTTTCATGGAAATAATCTTTTTACTGTTAAAATTAGCGGACAAAAGAGCCCACATCAAATCGTTTTTTTATCACGTTTGAACTCTTTTGGTAACGCTAAAAGTATTCCCAACCATCAATCTTCGCCTGATTATTTTTTTAACGGATAACCGCTTGAGCGGTTTACTATTTACCGCTTCAAATGCATTTGACCCTACCCAATTATAAATCAATAGTTGGATCTTGAATGGGTATTTTATCTACTGAATTGAAATACAATCAAATAAGAGTTAAATTAAATACCCTCAAGGATTTGAAAGCCTTGAGGGTATTTGTCCAACCGGAAAGTTACCTTTTAGATATCATCATCGACTTCATCATCGTCCTCCGGCATATCATCCGGAATATCATTGACATCTTCGTCGACGTCATCATGCCCTTCAAACTCCTGCAAAGCAAAATCATCGCGGAGAATTCCTTCATCATTGAAATCATCGTCATTTTCAATGATGTTATTTGCTTCTTCAAGCGTCATTCGAACGAGGTAATAAAAATCGTCAGTTTCATAAGGGAGCGCCGAAACCACTTTCCCTTTGGCGTTGATATAAGTAATCAGGCTACCTGAAAAACCATGGGGATAAGTTAACTTAATTTGACCCTGAACATCCAGAGGCAGCTTGTCATAGTCCTTAACAATGCGTGGTTTATTGATTTTTGCCATAGTATATTTAGATTAAGGATATCTTTAATAGTTTGTATTGGAAGTGATTAATACTGTTCATTGAACTTAAAATGCCATTAGTTTAAGGGGTGCAAAATAATAATTCAACTCATTAATTATATAGTTTTTATAAAAATATCGAAAAAAAACTCAATTTATCCGATTTTAAAGATCGGAAGTTCTGAATTCTACCCTAAAACTAATAAATTACCTATATTTGCCCTCTTATTTTATCACGCAGAAGATTTAAAATGAATATCTCATACAACTGGCTCAAAGATTATATTAATTCGGAACTCACTCCCGCTGAAATTGCAGCATTATTAACCCAATTAGGACTTGAAACCGGAAGCATCGATGAATTTGAATCTATAAAAGGTGGGCTAAAAGGTCTCGTTGTTGGTGAAGTTATCACCTGCCTTAAACATCCAAATTCCGACCATTTAAGTGTGACGACCGTGAATGTTGGTGCAGAGGAAGATCTGCCCATCGTTTGCGGAGCTCCTAATGTAGCTGCCGGTCAAAAGGTAATTATCGCTACTGTTGGAACAGTTCTGTTCAATGGGGATGAAAAATTCACCATCCAGAAATCAAAAATAAGGGGCGAAGTATCTATGGGAATGATCTGTGCAGAAGACGAGATTGGCGTGGGTCATGATCACAACGGAATTATGGTTTTGAGCCCGGATGCAAAACCCGGAACACCTGCGTGTGATTTCTTTAATATTCAGAACGATTTCGTCCTTGAAGTTGATCTTACCCCCAACCGGATCGACAGTGCTTCACATATCGGTGTGGCCCGTGATCTGTCAGCATTATTAAGCCAAAAACAGACAATCCAATATAATCGGCCGAGTATCGACGCCTTCAAGTCTGACAATCAGGATCTTACAATCTCAGTGACTATTTTAAATCCTGAAGCCTGCCCAAGGTACAGCGGCTTAACTGTTTCCGGTGTTACAGTTGGTCCCTCGCCTGAATGGCTCCAAAACAGGCTGAAGGCAATTGGTCAGAATCCGATTAATAATATAGTTGATATTACGAATTTTGTGCTGCACGAAACGGGTCAACCACTTCATGCCTTTGATGCCGCTGTTATCAAAGGAGATCAGGTGATTGTGAAAACTGAAACTGCCGGGACTAAATTTGTCACTCTTGACAACATTGAAAGGGAGCTGTCGGATAGAGATCTGATGATCTGCAACACGGATGAAGCCATGTGCATCGGAGGTGTTTTCGGAGGTTTGCATTCTGGCGTTAAAGAAAGCACCACCTCCATCTTCCTCGAAAGTGCTTTTTTTAATCCTGTATACATCCGTAAAACAGCCCGTCGTCACGGCTTAAATACCGATGCATCCTTCCGTTTTGAGCGGGGTGTTGATCCAAATGGAACACTCTTTGCACTGAAACGTGCCGCATTACTTATCAAAGAGATTGCTGGTGGAACTATCTCTTCAGATATCGTTGATATAATTGCAGATCCTTCAATCCTGGATTTCTTCCCGGTCGAGATTTATTGGTCAAATATCACTCGCCTTATCGGTAAAGAACTCCCCAAAGAGACGATTAAGGCCATTTTGCGCTCACTAGAAATAGTAATTAATGGAGAGTCTGATCAGGGACTGGCACTGGCAGTTCCTCCTTTTCGTGTTGACGTCAAGAGGGAAGTGGATATTATCGAGGAGATCCTCCGGATTTATGGATATAACAATATTGAGCCGAACACTTTAACCAAGTCAACAATTCAGCATGTTCCTCATCCCGATAAAATGAAGTTGCAAAACCTGATTTCTGAAATATTTACCGCAAGGGGATTTAATGAAATCATGTCCAATTCTCTGACCAAATCGGCCTATTACGATCAATTGGCATCGTTTAAATCCGAAAATACAGTCCGTCTTTTCAATCCGCTTAGTTCAGATCTGAACGGAATGCGTCAGACCCTGCTTTTCGGAGGACTTGAAGCGATCAACCGCAATACCAACTTCCGCAATTCCAACCTTCGTTTCTATGAATTTGGCAATATTTACAGTTTTGACGGCAGTAAATCGTATGATAATCCGATCAGGAATTACTCCGAGGAAGAACATATTGGAATTTGGATTACCGGGAATAAAGAGACCGGGAACTGGAATATCAAAGATGCCCCAACCTCCTTTTTTACCTTAAAGGCCAATGTGGACAATATCCTTTCCCGGCTTGGGATTGACCCGGTGACTTGTTCCATAGAATCAATCTCAAATGATATCTTTTCTGAAGGTTTGGAATACCGTTTTAATCAGATTTCAATCGGGCAAATTGGCTACCTGAATACTAATATACTCCGGCATAATGATATTCATGCTGATGTTTTCTACGGAGATCTCCGCTGGAGTGCAATTTTAAAGGCCATTAAAAATCATAAAGTCTTCTATACTCCGCTTCAGAAATACCCGGAGGTAAAACGGGATCTTGCTTTACTCATCGACAAAGAAGTCACCTTCAGTGTCATCAAGGCGCTTGCATTTAAAACTGAAAGACAAATCCTGCGAAACGTCAATATTTTTGATGTATACCAGGGAGCAAACCTACCGGATGGGAAAAAATCCTATGCCGTTAGCTTTACTCTTCAGGATGAAGAAAAAACACTGAATGAAAAGCAAATAGAAAAAACGATGAGTCGACTGATCAATGCTTATGAGCGCGAAGTTGGCGCGCAAATCAGATAAAAGCAATTTCCTGTTGTTTTAAACCACTTTAGTCTGTCTGACGAACCGGTTTTGGGGAGGATCAGACATACATTAACAATATTGCTGGACCAGGTCTCTGGCATTTTATGTACCTGAAAGTCTTTGCTTCTTTGTCAGTACCCACGGAATCTGTCCTATTGAAAAGTGCAGAGCAGATAATCACATAAGATCATTTTTATACGTATCTTCCATATAACAGCTAAGATACCAGTTCGTTCCAAATTTTCTGTTCGGTGACGACCATGCGGAAAATCTGTTTTAGCGGAGGTGATACTCAAAAATGTTAAGGTGAACCTGTTTCCGGTTTATCCATTGCCCTGACCGGAATAAAAACCAGGAAGCTCAAACGGCAAATGGAAGAATTAAAAACGATTTCAATCTGACTGATAGAAATCCAAACATTAGTCCTCAACCGAGGACAACTGAATATAAAATAACTTCATTCAGAAGAAGTGATTTAATATTCAGATTTCAACCTCCTTAATGTCCTTTTAAAATTATTATTGCTTAGTAGAGGTATTTGCAGATTAGCCGGGAATTTACACTTATGATTTTTAAATAGTTTTCATAACTTTGTAACTCTCGTATTGAAAAATTCAGAACTAACCATTTTTAAGAATGAGAAACAGGATCAAATCGAAAGCCTCTAACCTTCGCTGGAAAGCAGAAGAGCTGTTGAATAGGTAGAGACCTTGCAATTCTGTGGTGGATGAACCTTATAAGAAACCTGTTGGATCAATCCTGATATTGAATTGGTTTTAATGGATATCAGAAAGCCTGACATGGATGGGTATACCGCAACCCGACAAATTGGACAAATTAACCCGGAGGTTGTCCTGATTGCGCAAACAGTTCATTCTCTGACAAGTGACCGGGAGTAAACTCTGAAATCGGGATGTAACGACTTCATCCTAAAGCCCATTCAAAGAGTGAAACTGAAAGAATTAATACAAAAAAAGATGCATGTTAATCGTGAAAACAATCGGTAAAATATACAAATACTTTCCATATCGGGAGACCACCAAAAATGCCTTATGGGGTTTAGTGATTTTGATGATCGGACTCCTTTTAACCGCAATAACGGCTTTTTACGCCCAAAGGGAAGTTAATGCCGATGCCAAGCAGGAATTTAGCCTGAAGTGCAATGAAATTAAGATAAAGACAGCAAACCGGCTTCGATTCTCGGCCCAACTGCTGAGGAGCGCATCTGTTTTTTTCGCAATATCGGATTCGATAAGCCCTGACGATTGGGAATTATTTAATGAACTTTCACATTATCAGGAGAATCAGATTGGCATTCAAGGTCTGGGCTATTCCCTTTTAGTCCCTAAGAATTGGGGAAAACAGAATGCAAAATGGAAATCCAATGGAGTTCAACCAAATCAGGTGGATCTGGCATTCTGGGAAGATCTGAATACTTCAGTTGTTTATCTGGATCCCAGTTCACGTGGCAAAATTCGGGATTTTGGATATGATCTTTATGCTGATCCTGTCCAAAGAAAGGCGATGGAAATGTCAAGGGATTCGGATGCGGCTATCCTTTCAGGAAAAGTTCTCCTGACTGAGAACTCAAAGGGACCTTCTCACACAGGCACCCTGATATTTGCGCCTGTTTATCGTAAAGGAATGCTACTGGCCACGGTTCAGCAAAGGCGGGAAGCGATAAAGGGATGGGTCTTTAGCCCATTTTATATCAATGAATTAATGAAAGGGCTACTTGGAAACTGGAATTCAGATAAGGAGTTTGGGATCCGAATAAGGGTTTATGAAGATGAAGTTTCTGATAATTCACTCTTATACGACAGCCAGGCAAATTTGGTGCTCCCCCCAAAAATGGGGCCTTCCAGATCAATCACTAAGCAGGTGAACCAAAATGGTAAAAAATGGCGGTTGGTATTTAACCAGTCCACCCAACACCTCTCTTATTTTAAAAGCATTGTGAAGCAAATCATTATCGGTGGCATTCTGGTCAGTTTCTTATTATCTCTCCTGGTGGTCTCTTTAATAAATACGCGAACTAATGCTCAGCGAATTGCCAGCAAACTGACCCTTGAACTCAAGGAGAACGAATCACGGATACGTGAAGTCCTCGAGAATTCGCTGGATGCCTCCTATAAACGCAATTTAGTCACCAATTGTTTTGAATATCTAAGTCCTGCCTTCACCCGTATTTCGGGCTATACGCCTGAAGAATTGGAGAATATGCCTGCTGAGTCAATATTTGGTATGGTCCATCCCGAGGATGCGGCTGAATTTAATCGTGTCATTTCACGCTCTGCATTAGACAGTTCCTTCACTTATAATATGCTGGAATATCGTTTCAAACACAAAAATGGCGATTACCCCTGGTTTGAAAACCGGTTTTCCGTAGTGCGTGATTCGCAGGGGAGGCCGGAGGCACTCATTGGTAGTATCAGTGATATATCCAAACGCAAAAATGCAGAGGAGGCGCTGTTTCAGGAGAAACTTCTTTTACGTACCATTATCGATAATATTCCCGATTCGATTTATTGTATGGATCTTGCCTGCCGAAAAACACTAGCAAATTCAACTGACCTTCGTTATATGGGAGCAAGGTTAGAAGCAGATGTCATAGGAAAAAATGATTTTGATTTTTACCCGTACGAAAAGGCTCTGGAATTTGTGGCTCTTGACAAGTCTGTCCTCCTCTCCGGGAAACCATTGCTGAACTCTGAAGAATCTTTGATTGATGAAAATGGAGAAAAGAAATGGTTACTCTCCTCTAAAATCCCAATGTTTGACAAAGAAGGAAAGGTGATTGGATTATTGGGGATCGGTCGGGATATTACAGATCGCAGACTGGCTGAAGAGGAGGTAAAACATAAAAATGAGGAACTCCTTAAACTCAATTTAGCAAAAGATAAATTCTTCTCAATTATTGCCCACGACTTGCGAAGCCCTTTCAACGGATTCTTAGGGCTTACCCAAATTATGGTTGAAGAATTACCTACCTTAACACCAGAAGAGCTTCGAAAAATAGCAGTCAGCATGCGTGACTCAGCGACAAATCTATACCGTTTGCTTGAGAATCTGCTCCAATGGTCCACTATGCAACAGGACAGAATCTCCTTTAATCCCCAGATAATCCATTTAAATCCCATTATTGCGGAAAGCCTGGCCATGGTGTGGCAATCTGCCCATCATAAGAAAATTGAAATCTTAAGTCTGACTTCAGGCGATTTAGTAGTTTTTGCAGACAGTAATATGCTTCAAACAATCCTCCGAAACCTTATTTCAAATAGTGTTAAATTTACAGGAAAGGGTGGCAAAATAACTATTTCGGCTCATAAATCAACAGATAACTTTATTCAAATAATGGTTAAGGATACTGGCATCGGTATGAATAGTGCCATGATTGACAACCTCTTTCACCTTGATATCAATACAAGTCGCAAAGGGACAGATGGAGAAGCCAGTACCGGATTGGGCCTGATCATCTGTAAGGATTTTGTCGAAAAACACGGAGGAAGCTTATGGGTAGAGAGTGAAGAAGGTAAAGGAAGTACATTTTATTTCACCATTCCGGAAACGAATATTTAATTTGGCCGGATTGAAACTCCTGTAATATTGAAAACCATACGGGTCCCCAAATAAATATGATAAAAATAGAAATCATCAGGGGTGATATTACCCTGCAACAGGTTGATGCGATCGTAAATGCGGCAAACCGTTCTCTGTTGGGCGGTGGCGGTGTGGATGGAGCCATTCACAGGGCTGCCGGATCGGAGCTTTTAAAGTCGTGTGAGTTACTCAACGGCTGCAATACCGGCGCAGCAAAGATTACCTCCGGATTCCTGCTACCTGCCAGATATGTTATCCATACGGTCGGACCAGTATGGCAGGATGGCAAGCATGGAGAAAAAGAGCTCTTATCCTCCTGTTATCAGCAAAGTCTTAAGCTTGCTATCGAAAACAACATCACTACCATTGCCTTTCCCAACATCAGCACCGGTGTTTATGGATTCCCGAAAAACGAAGCAGCAATCATTGCACTGGAAACAGTTCAGCAATTTCTTCGAAAGAATCCTGTAATGGAAAGGGTTGTGTTTTGTTGCTTTGACAAAGAAAACTTTACTATTTATAACAAGTTGTTAAAAAGCAATATAATGATTGAAAAAGTAATTTCAAAGAAAGATATTCAAATTGTAGCTAGGCTGGCAGGTGAGATCTGGAACGAGCATTATGTCCCAATTATTGGGCAGCAACAAGTCGATTATATGGTGTCATCCTTTCAATCTGAAGATGCGGTTGAAAACCAGATTAAAAACGAGAATTATGAATATTTCATCCTGTTTCACCTTTCAGAACCTTCCGGATACTTCGCAGTAAAGCAGACGGGAGAAGATTTATTTCTCAGTAAATTGTATGTACTCAAAGAGAAAAGAGGAACCGGATTGGGAAAGGAGGGATTTAGGTTCATTTCCCAAAAGGCAAAAGAATCTGGCTTACAAAGGATAATTCTGACGGTCAATAAGCACAATATCAACAGCATAAAAGCCTATGAGAGATTGGGATTTATAAATGAAGGTCCAGTAATTGCCGATATAGGAGCCGGATTTGTTATGGATGATTTTAAAATGAGTTATAAGTTATAAGTGAGAAGATAAAAGTATTATAATGGAGCAGCTGTTGTTGGATGAATATTCAGTTAAGAATACTGATCTGGAAGCATTTTACTGAAAGTCAATCTGTTGAATCCTGATTCCATTAAACTCTCAGGAATATTTTCTTTTGATACAGGTAATAAAGAACTAACCATTCGAGTACTACAGAACCCATAATTACAGCCCAGGATCCTAATGGGGCGACGAGCCAGCCGGTGAAAAAATCGGAAATTCCTTCGAAATCAATAATTCGATAAGCCATGTAAATGGTGATCGAATTCATACCAATTACTTTGAAGAATAAGATAAAACAGGAGAAAATCCCCTTTATCCAACCTTTAATGTCAATAACAAAATAAAACAACGATAATAATATTGAACTAATTCCCGCAGTGAGAAGATTAAATGGTACGGTCCAGGCCGATTTAATTATTGGATAAACAGGTGAAAGAACCAGGGCTATTATCACCAGAAGTGTTCCGCCCATTGCCAAGATTGCAGCTTTTCTTTTTGGAACTGACAAACTGTCGTGCAATAGTGATCCCGCGAGTGACCCCATTAAAGTAACAGTTATTGCTGAAACGATACACAATAAACCTTCAGGATCAAAAGTGCCGCCAAATAATCTGCCAGGTAAAAACATCCGATCGATCCATGCATTAATGCCCCACTCCCTGTCTAAAAGTCCGGCACCATGACCCGGAACAGGAACTGCCAGTTGAAGAATGGCAATACCGGAAAGGATCCCGATTAGCCAGACAATACGTATCTTTATTGATTTTGTGTACAGCACAATGGTGGCAGCAAATAAATAACCTAGACCAATCTGACCGAGCACGCTTGTAAACCGAAGATGTGGAGATCCATTCTTTAAAACTCCACTGTAAAATATACCAAGCATGACCAATAAGAGAGCCCTTCTGACAATTTTGTTGAATATGATCTTGCGTTCAACTCCTTGCCCGACTCTGGCAGAAACAGCATAAGGAATTGCAACTCCGGAAATAAACATAAACAAAGGAAAAATAAGGTCTTCAAAATGAAACCCTTCCCAATTCACATGTTCCATCTGATTACCAATTAACTGAAGCCAACCCCATCGGGTCTCTTTTGCCAAGGCTTCAATCAGGCTTCCCCCACCAACAATCCAGAACATGTCAAAACCGCGCAGCACATCCAGGGATTGTAATCGCTCAACTCTCCTGGGCCTATTCTTTTGTATCGTCATTGCGTGTCTATTGTAGGATTAATGTAGATGGTTTATAGATATTCAGAAATTCTTATGCCTTCTGACCAAATAGTTTTACTCTCTAAGTTCAAATCTATAAATTTTACCGACTCCTCAAGGAAGGAATTTTGCATTAGGATTAATTTAAAAGCATTCCGTCTAATTTTTGGCTCTATTTTAAGATCAAAAAAAGAAATCAAAGTTTTAATCAGGTCAATTCGATTAGCGTAATTTCAGGCAACACACCCAAACGTCCCTGATAGCCAATAAAGCCATAACCCCGGTTGACATAAAGGTATTGATTATCTTGCTGGTACAGGCCTGCCCACTGCTTATAAACATATTGAACAGGGCTCCATTTAAATCCGGGGATATCTATCCCAAATTGCATACCGTGAGTGTGGCCACTCAGAGTCAATCCGATATCCCTGTAATCGTTCCGGACTTCTGCCTCCCAGTGAGAAGGATCGTGGCTAAGCAATATTTTTACCGGAACCTTGGTATTCTCCAGACCAGCAACAGCTTTTTTCATATTCCCGTATTTGGCAAACCCTCTGGCTCCCCAGTTTTCAATTCCGATAAGTGCAATCTGTTGATTGTTCCGTTCCAATAACACATGTTCATTCACCAACAGTCTCCACCCCAAATCCGCATGGTGTTGCTTGAGCATTGCCAGATTCTCCCATTTTTCTTTTTCGGAAGGCCACGAAACATAGTCGCCATAATCGTGATTTCCCAAAACCGAGTAAATACCCATTGGAGCTTTTAATTGATTGAATATCTTCAAATAAGGAACAATTTCATCCTCCCGGTCATTTACCAGGTCGCCTGTAAATAAAATCAGGTCGGGCTTTTCGTGCATTATCGCATTCACACCCTTGGCTACGGCAGCCGGATCATCGAGACTCCCGGAATGAATATCTGAAATCTGGATAATCCGGAGTCCTTTAAATTCATCAGGCAAATTCTTTAATGGTACCTTTACCCGTATAAGCTGATACCGATAACGATTACTTATTCCATAAACCAGGCCCGCCGTCATCACCCCTCCTAGTAGCAAAGCCGTTTGTGAAATAAACATAAACCGGCTGATAAACCTGGAACCTTCGGGCGGGTTTCCTAAGGGATGATTTTTAAACGAAAAAAGGAAGCTGACCAGATTGGGAATAATCAGAAGAATATCAGCCAACAACATGATTACTGCAACAAGCAGTTTTCCGATAAAGATCCCAATAAAAATATTCACGAAATACTTTAAAGAAATCGATGGCCAGGCACTTCTTCCATAATGTGATAAAGCAAAAAGGCTCCAAAATGCTGAAAGCGACAAAATAACATAAAGCAAAAACAACCAACCGTGTAAACTGTCATTTGTCTGCCGTATAACATTCCGAACAGCAACAAAGGAATAATATTCAACGACAAGTACAAAAAAGCCTATAATCAAAATTTGTTTGCTAATCATGCTTTAATTTCTTTGCGGGATTATTCAATTCCATATTTTCATTTTTACTTAAGTTGAGGATTAACACGATTTTTGTAGAAACTTTCCAGAATAACAAAGCGGGGACGGAAATGGTTGTCTATTGCGAAAGAAAGAATTCAGGTAAAGTGCCAGTACTCCCAATAAAAGTTAATCCCGAAAATCGGGATAAATTGTAAAAAGCAGCCAAATTTTTAGTTTCCACCGAAGAAATGCTTAAATTTAAAAATTCTCTTTCCCAAACCTCCTATTTTTTAACAATAAAAACTATTTCCACTACAAGACACCCCGTTCCCATCTCCTTTTCCTAACAAGAGAGACACTTCCGGCTATTTTATTGCAATAATCAAGGTGCCATTCAACCTGACTTTTATCATTTTAACCTGTTTGCTGTAATTCAATCTGACAATAAAATCCGCCAATTAATCATTTCGGAACCTTATCCTCCCCTATTTTTTTAACGAAGGCCATTTCATAGCTTTTTCGGGAAATTTTAATGGTTGCCATGTTGTTCAACGCCCATCGGGTTAAAGAATGAAGATGGGGAAGCAGGGATTTTCCGGTGGGTGTCAATTCATACTCGACTTTAGGTGGAATCTGCGGGAAAACGGTCCGTTTAACCAATCCGTCGGCTTCAAGAGACTTCAGGGTCACCGTAAGCATTTTCTGCGATATGTTGGTAATGTACCTGTTCAACTCGTTAAATCGCAAAACTACGCCGTCTTCAAGTACCATCAATACCAATAGAGACCATTTATCCCCAATTCGGTCCAGAACATTCCGCACTGGACATTCTTCGATACTACCATATTTTTTCAATATATTTTCATCCATATTCCACTGGTTTATAGCATTTCTAACCTTAACGTTAGTTTCGAACGTCAATGAAAGTTCTTGTTTTTCACAAATCTCCTCTCTATCTTTGACTAACCAAAAGTAAGTATAAAACTTTTAGTAAGCAATAATAGTACATTAGTATCACAATTAATAATTTAAAATGAGAGATTTATGTTGAAAATTGGAATAACAGGGGCAACCGGTCAGCTTGGTCGGATAGTAGTGGCTAAGTTAAAAGAGAAGATCGGATCAGATGGTATCGTTGCACTGGTGCGTTCGACCCCAAAGGGGGTGGAGCTGGGTATTGAGTGCCGCGAGTTTGATTACGACCGGCAGGAAAATCTCGTCAATGCTCTGCAGGGGCTTGATAACTTGTTGCTGATATCAGGTAATGAGCTGGGAAAACGTGCATTACAACATGGGAATGTTATTGAAGCTGCTAAAAAAGCGAAAGTCAGATGGATTGTTTATACTAGCCTGCTTCATGCAGATCAATCATCCTTGAGTCTCGCTCCGGAACATCTGGCGACTGAAACTCAATTAAAGCAATCGGGGATTCCCTATACCATTTTGCGGAATGGATGGTATACCGAAAACTATACCGGTTCCGTGCAAGGTGCATTAGCCGGAGGAGCATTTATCGGGAGTGCCGGTGAAGGAAGGATCTCATCGGCAGCACGGGCTGACTTTGCTGAGGCTGCCGTTGCTGTGCTGACAGGTGAAGGACACCTTGGAAAGACCTATGAACTTGCCGGGGATGATTCCTTTAGCCTGACTGAGCTCGCGTCGGAGATTTCGAAACAATCGGGAAAGGATATTCCTTATAAGAACCTGCCCGAATCCGACTATGCAGCCATACTCAAAAGTTTCGGATTGCCAGAACTATTTGCCGATGCGATTGCCAGCTGGGACATTGGAGCATCTAAAGGCGATTTGCTGAATAAAGGTCATCAGCTATCAGAACTGATCGGCCGGCCAACAACACCACTGAAACAGTCGGTTTCAGAGACGTTGGGTAGTTTATAAATATTAACCTGTTACAAAGTATAAAAGTGCCCGGAATCTTGTATTTTGGGCACTTTTATTGAGCAAAACAACCAGCAACCAAGGCACCTTATTTTTCCCTCTCGAGTCAGAATCAACTACTTTTTTTATATCAACCAAAATCCAGATCGATTTTAATGGTATAAAACGTATTTCTCCCTCCATCAAGCATTATTTCCAGACCTTTTTGAATATCCTGAAAGAAACATCATGTGAATATCACAAACAGAATCAATATTTTTGACAAAAAAGTTATACATCTGGTCATTTTTCGTTAGGAGTGTCAAATAACCAAAATTAAGCAGGTTCTAATTCCTTTAAATTGGAAACGATCAAGAGTACATTTAGATTTAATATTTTACTCTGTAAAGTTTACGGTATGAAAAATTACATTTCTTAAAAAAACGGCTAAATGAAAAACACATTTTTTCTATTCCTTTTTTTTATCTCCTTGTTCGGAAACCTAACATACGCTCAGAACCAAACATTGTGGTACCAACAATCAGCCAAAAACTGGAATGAGGCACTGCCATTGGGAAATGGTCACCTTGGGGCTATGATTTTTGGAGATGTGGATAAGGAATCAATTCCGCTGAATATTAATACATTCTGGGCCGGTTCTCCTCATAATTATTCTGTTGCTGGGGCATTTAAGAATTTGCCCGAAATCCGCCGGCTGCTCTTTAGCGGTCAGGAGATGAAGGCAACTGAATTGGCGGGGAACACTTTCATGGGCAGTCCCGCTTATGAAGCGGCTTATCAACCTTTAGGAGAACTCCATCTAACATCCTCACTAATTCCTGATAATGAATACTATAAAAGATCTCTTGACCTTAATAAAGGGATAGCTACGGTTATTTTCAGAAATCAAGGAGTCACATTTAAAAGGGAATACTTCGTCTCCAACCCTGATCGTTTGTTGGTGATTCACCTGACTGCAGATAAACCGGGACAAATAACCCTTGATTTAAATTTAACCAGTGAATTTCCGAACAGTACAAGGATTGAAGGAGGAAATCGCCTTATTATGGAGGGAAGATGGCAGGACGATGGGAAAAGTAAAGACTGGACTCCCGTTTGGAGGGATCCGGGAATCCGTTTTGAAACAGCTCTGCAGGTACGGAATAAAAGTGGAAAAGTTAAAGGAAATAAAAATGGTATTCAAGTTTTAAAAGCTGATGAGGTTACCCTATTTCTGGCGGCGGGAACAAGTTTTATCAATTACCAGGATATATCGGGAAATCCTTCAGCTAATTGGCCAAAAGAACTCGATGCAGCATTAAATAAAAAATTTACCACTATTCGTGAATGTCATATCCGTGATTTCTCCGGACTAATGAAAAGGGTTGATCTTCGGATAAATAATCCCGGAACTTTGGATCCTTTACCCACTGATAAACGTTTAAAAGCCGTAAAAAACGGGAAGGATGATCCCGGACTTGCAGCTCTTTACTTTCAATTTGGCAGATATCTTCTTGCAGCGTGCTCAAGACCAGGTTCTCAGCCGGCCAATCTTCAGGGAATCTGGAATAAAGAGACTTCGCCGGGATGGGGAAGTAAGTACACAACGAATATAAATCTGGAGATGAATTACTGGCCGGCAGAAGTAACCAATTTATCGGAGTGTAGTTTACCGGTCTTTGATCTGATTGATGATCTGATGAAAACTGGGGGAATGGTTGCCAAAGATTATTATAACTGCAGAGGCTGGGTTCTACATCATAACACGGATATCTGGCGCGGGGCAGCCCCGGTGGATGGAGCATGGGGTATCTGGCCTATGGGGGCCGCCTGGCTGGTCAGGCATTCCTGGGAACACTACCTTTTTACCAAAGATAAATATTTCCTTGAAACTCATGCATGGCCTCAAATGAAGGGAGCTGCCCGTTTCCTTCTCGATTTTCTGGTTGAAGCTCCAAAAGGAACCCCAATGGAAGGAAAACTACTGACCTGCCCATCCAATTCCCCTGAAAACGGATATGATCTGAAGGACGGTTCTCTGGTAGGTCTCACCTATGGTGCCACAATGGACCTCGAAATAATCACGGACCTTTTCAGAAATTGCCTGACAGCGATCAATGAACTGGGAAAGAAGGATCAGCCATTCGAGCCGGAATTTCGCACTGAGATTGAATCAGCATTGCTCAACCTGGCCCCGTTTCAGATCAATCCCAAAACCGGAAGATTGCAGGAGTGGATTGGAGATTTCAAGGAGCATGAATTAGGTCACCGTCATTTATCGCATCTCTATGGCTTATATCCGGCTTCGGTCATTACTCCCGATGTTGCTCCTGAACTTGCAGCAGCGGCACAAAAAAGCCTTGAATTCCGGGTAGCAAACGGCAGTGGAAGTACTGGCTGGAGCCGGGCATGGTTGATTTCACTATTTGCAAGGCTTTCAAAGGGTGATGAGGCATATAGACACGTGAAAAGATTGTTGTCAGAGTTTACTTTGCCCAATCTGTTTGACGATGGCCCGCCTTTTCAGATAGATGGAAATTTTGGAGGGACTGCAGGAATTGCTGAGATGCTCCTGCAGTCACATAACGGTGTTATCTCCCTGCTTCCTGCATTACCTAATGCCTGGGCTGAAGGTAAAGTTATCGGATTGCGAGCTCGGGGAGGATTTGAAGTAGCCATGCAATGGAAAAAACATCAACTAACTAAGACATCCATATATTCTATAAAAGGTGGAACCTGTGAAGTCAGTTATGGTCCAAAGCGGAAAATAATAACATTAAATCCAGGAGAGCATTTACCGATTAAATTTGAATAGGGATCTGAATAACATACCTCCTGATTTTCTTACCGACCATACCGATTCTTGATTATCTGCATACCTGATTAATACAATATTATTAATCAGGCAAGAAGAAAAAAATTATCAATATATGTCAAGAAATTCGATGTTAAATAACAAAGTCTGGCTTAATTGAATAGTAAACATGTTAGAAAAGTTGAATCAGCCAATATGCAAAAACTGAAAATGCCAAACGTTTTACTTCCGAACGAAATCAAATTAGATAATTTGACATCAGGCTGTTTCCTGTAATCTCCTGACAATAAGCTGAAAATCACATAAAATCCAACTGGATTTAGTATCTTCAAATAAAATTTTAAATGGAATTAAGGAGTTGCAGATGAAATTATTTTTTATATTTGCACCCTCAATCGGGGGATTAGCTCAGTTGGCTAGAGCGTTTGACTGGCAGTCAAAAGGTCGTCGGTTCGATTCCGACATTCTCCACCTGAAAATCAAAGAGTTACGATTAATTTGTAGCTCTTTTTTTATTACTGTGTAGTTTTACTGTGTAGTTTTTGGTAAAAAAGGTTCCTTTTGAAACACAATAAACTTATTCTCCCCGCGGTCTTTACTTATGTATTTAGCTATTACTTTTTGATTAACATAATGCTTGTCTGTAACCCTGAAATCGGAATGTTGTCGTATCTTTTCTGCTTGTTTGAAGGCATAAATTTCTTGCACCGTAATATACGTACTTCGCAAGTAATTCATTTCAATTAGATAATCACGGTTTAACTTTTTAAAAAAGAATGCAAAACTTTTACTTGACTTCATTTCCATTGACTTCCGTTGTATAACGGTTGGCGCAACAATAAACTCATCTGTATTTTTTTTGTCAGCCAATCCCTTTTCTATTAAAAAAAGCTCCAACTCTTCAATAATCGGAACGTAAATAAAATCCTTCTCAGCTTCATTTATCTGATTTTGTAATTTATTAATTTTAATGTTGGGGGTTTTCATATAGACTGGAGTTATTCCCTCAAAATGAATCATATTCCATTTCATCTGAAATATTTCCTCGTTACGTCTTCCTGTATAAGCCTTTAATTTAAATGCATCGATTAACCAATCGTGAAACATATTTCTTTTAGTCTTACCAATCTGTTGAACCGAATTTATTGGAGATATTATATCCAATAGCGCGAAGAAATCATCAGAAGTGATACTACAATCTTTCCCTTTTTCTGGCTTTAATTTAATTGACAGGAAACTATTTTTAATATTATAACCTTTGCTTTCTATTAAGAACCGATAAAAAGCTCTCATTAATTTTACATGATGGTTAAAAGTGTAATTTGAATCACTTAATTTCAAAAGGAAAGAGTAATATCTTCCTAAGAGTAAATCATTGATATCTGATACTTTAAAGAATTCTTTACTAATATTCTCTTCTTTTAGGAATTTTAAAAAGTTATTAAACATCGTTCTCTGGGAATTGATGTAGCCATCTGAGTTATGTTTTTTCATATGGTCTGGTACATCAATATCAGATAAGTAATCAATATACATCGCCATACAATCTATTATTAACTGGGGTCGGAACACCATACCTTTTTCGGGTATCTGTATGATTCCTTTTAAAACATCCCTTCGATAATCAATTAATTCTTTAACTGCATCATCATATATTCTGGCATGTAACGTTTTAGTAATTCTTTTCGTTCCCGAATTTGGAATAATGACAATTGCCCTATAAACAGTTTTGTCAATTGGATGTTTGCACCCACCTTTCGACGAAAAATCGTTATGGATTGTCTTATTGCATTTCAAACACCTTATTTCTAATCCTGTGAATTTTTTATACACTAACCTACTCATATATTCATTAACTTTTTTGCAGCTTTACTTTGTGGTTTATATCTTGGAAAATTATGTATCGATTGGGGCTCACTAAGCTCATCCATTTTATATAGTTCGTTTCTTTGAGCCAAGTCGAAGGCATACTGCCAATTCTCCTTGTATTTCAGTTTTAAGTCTCTTATTTGAAGTGATATATAAACCTTGTCCAAATCATATTTAAAAATAAACCTATTATGACCATCTCCAAAAATTGTAATATCATGCCGCCTACACCAACTTTTAACGGAAACTATGGTTGCAAAATTTAATTCATATTTCAATTCTTTTAAATAGATTCTTTCTGTTCCAAAATGACCCAAACCGCTAAATTCATAATTGGTTTCATATTGTTCTGACATTATTAATTAGAGCCTGCGCTTAAATTTTTAACGGCTCAAAGCTTTGTTCCAAAACTATATTTGGATTATCAGTTATCCTTAGATAATTTATTTCAGGAGATTTAACTTCAGTGATAATAATAAACATTTTTTTCGACAAAACAAAATTTCGACACATATATATTGCGCTTAATCAGCACGTTACAAAGATATAACTTTAATAAAATGATATTAGCTACTACCATAGTAGCAGATTATTTTGTGGTTCTTACTTAAAGTTTGCACAATGATTTTGCATCTGAGATCCCTGTCCTCAGGAAGGCTGCCCCCCTCCCTGCCGACCAGAAGCCTGGCTCCCTGCCTTCCTTGTATCCCTTCTCTAATAAGGCATAAATTGTGTTATAGGGAGGGGGTTCAATGGCGACAGAAAAATATTTTCCCAGAAGATTAACCCCCAATATGACTTTTTAGGGCGAAATCAAAATAAAAGTTTTCTACTGGATTTTTAATATTTGACTCTTTAATGCAAGGTATGAATGCAGGATAATAAAAAAGGTCGATAATTTACCGACCTTTTAAATGAACAACTTTAGAACAACCATTTCTGAAAGGAACTAGGGAGTTTCAGAATAATCCAACGGCAACTAATCCCGTTTCTCCAATCCAACCACCGATACATAAGTCCAGCTCCAGCCTCCCTGCTGTATGTCATTCCAATACTCATTATCAAATTCGCGCAGGCAGAGAGTTGGTTTTACTTTACCTTCCAATTCTTCCTCGGTAAGCTCATTAATCCACTCCACCATTTTTTCACAACCATACATTGTGTCAGCATAATCAGGATAAGTGTATTCGACAAATAATACACGTAGATAACCCAGCTTCATGTAGTCATAGGTTATTGATTGTGTCAAGGGATTAACCCCAACAATTGCGCCATCGAAACAGATTGGGAAGAAATAAGAGTTCCCAAACATCTCGCGTAATTCGGTATTTTCTTCAATACCTTCACTTTTCATTAAATCAGCAGTAATCCTGGCCTCACATTCTTCATGGGAAAGATTCTCCACTTCTGGTGCAGCTTCTACTGCAGCTAATACTTCCGCAGCGACTGCGGCTTCTTTTTCATCATTTTCTTTTTTCATGATGGTAAAATTTTTAAAAACTTTTATTCAGGAAGACCCAATTTTTCTTGAGTTCCCCTTCTATGCATAATATATCAAAAAAAAATCTAATAAAAAAATCCTGGCTCATTTTTTTGTTAAATAGAGGCGATTTTTTTATTCCCCATACTATTAATATTTTAAGATGTTCTTAAAAATTGCCTGCAGCACGGTTAATGTGATGGATTAAAGTCACAATTTTATTTTTTTGGAAATTGGATTTAAAATTTTCCAGTAATTCCGAAAAATTCCTGATAATCCTGTTAATGATTTCTGGTACAAGAACGTTTAACTTAAAGGTTATAATAATCTCAGGATGTCTATTCTATCTTTGACTGTCTCTTAGTGCAAATCATATAGAATCCTTTGCCTGTTAAATTCTAAGGGTAATTTACACCTATGACTAGCGTCCCAGAATTGAGCTGTATGGACTGGTGCAAATCCATCGATTCATTTATTCAATCGTTCCAAATTGTGACTCAAATTATGAGAGATTTAAAAAATTTATCCATCTGATTGACCCCGTTTTAAAAACAGAAAAGGAAAATCGACACAAAAATTTTCTGTCAAAAAGTGGAACTAAGAAAGGGCGAAAATCCCCACCCTTTCTCGATTGTTTAGACATTCCAATTAAAATCTATCCCTCAGATACAAAGTACAGATTTAATAAACGGATTTAAATAGACTTAAATCCATATTCTTCAAAATCCAAATCGAATAACGTACACAGTTCAAAGATTACTTCTCTAAATATTTCATCATCGTTGAAATAATATAGTGTTTCAAATTCTTCAATAACTACTTGCATTATCCTTTCACTTACCAATTCCTCAAATTCTTGACTGTTGGTACGACCATAAATATCCTCACTTTCAATCCCAACCAATCCACTAAGTAATCTAAAAAATACATTTTTGTTAATTTTCTCCGAATTGACGAAAATCACATTAATGGCATCAATTAGTAAATCATAAATAGGCATACACGGGTAAAGTTTGTACTTTTCATCGAATCTCATAAGTTCAATTAATTCACTTGAATAACCGCATTGTTCCAGCGTCTTATAACGATTTTCACTGTGCTCCTTTATTGCTGAAATCGGTATTCCTGACATTTCTGCAAAACTTAATTTATATCTAATCATAACATATTTGTTCAGTTTATCGCTGTCCCCCGCTTTTAATTGTTATTGTATTTAATTTTTTCTTCATTCGTCCAATTAATAATAAGGTATCTTTCAACCCCCAATCGGAATTCTTACTGTCAAAATACTTGGCCATATAAATTGACCAATAATGATTTTGGTCAAAAAAAATTACACTTTTTTATCTCTGTTTTTTGAAATAAAGTTTACTGCAAATCGTTTACTTGGTCGTTCATTAGAACCAAAATCTGAAACTTTAGTAAGGTGGGTTATATAATCCCCACCCTACTAACTAAAGACACTTTTACGAATTGTTCGAAGTGAATATCAAAATTCTTGAAAAAGTGTTGGTGGAACAGAATAATCAATGGTCTGATAATCCTTGAACGAATTAATTATGGTTTCATTCACATCTTCAAATTGTTCATCGGTCATGTCATAATCAATATCATATTCTTCATCATTATCATACCGAATTAAAACTTCCAATCCAAACATCTCTTCATAAGAGTAGATGACCGACTTGGTCAGTGGATTGATTCCCATGATAGCAGTATCAAAAACGGGATGTAAAAAGAATGAACCTTCATTCTCCATTCTTATCTTTTGGTAATCGAAATTACCATACTCTAAAACTCTTGGATCCATAACTATATAAATTTAAATTAATACTTTACAACTCTTTACTACTGTTTACTAACTAATAGATTATCTGTTTATACATTCTTAATTTTACAATAGCACTTTACTGTACATTAAATATCTTTCCAACTGCTCCAATGTCCCACCCCAGAACCCGATACGTCGAAGATCGTTCTCATCAATTCTGATTATAAATCCTAAAGACTGATTTTCCAATCTTTCTGCTACCTCCGCAACTGGAGGTAGTTGACATATGTTGTTTAGGAATGTAGTACACAAATCTTCGTAGGAAGTACGTTTCCTTTTAGATAGATATACAGCTTCGTAGTTTCGACACATTAGGTAACCTGGGTCTTTTAATCGTTCTGCATTGAATTTGTCAAGGGTTTGTCCGAACTTTACTCGATCCACTACGAATTCAACACTCCTATACGTTTTACCTTTTTTTGTAAAATCGAACAATACACCCACCTTGTAAGATGATTCTTTCACATCATTGTTTACAGTCAACTCGCAACCATTACTCTTAGACTCCTCTAAGATTTTAACTTCAATCGTTTTTAATTCTCTTTTCATGACATTACTTTTTTAATTTATTAATAATATATAACTCTTTACTACTGTTTACTAACTTATTGTTTCTATTTGGTCACGTATATTGACCAAGCTAAATTTTGGTCAAAAAAAATATACCCTATCAATCGATTAATAATTCATATTCCTCCTTGTACATCTTCCACATCTCGAACATCACATATGTCCGAATGAAATTGTCAATATTCATCAACTTAGTTTCGACTATCCATCGGGTTTTACCGTCCGAGACTATCAAATCAGGTTTCCACTGGAGTCCCGACTCAGGTTCGTATACGACGACATTTTTACTGTTTAATTTGAACAGTTTTTGGGTCAATTCATTAATTGATGACTCGTTATTACCAATATTCCGTGACAAACTTCTTTCTCTTATCCCAAGATCATTAATCCAATATCCTTTAATCATTGTATAAAAGTTCTCCGACTTCTTGTCTTGGAATTTAATTTTGGAATAATCTGGGTCCAAAACACAGACTAACCGTTTTATTCTTATTAGAGTTTTATTAATTAAGTAATTGATTTTCTGTGGTGACAGGTTCTGACTGTCCGAACCATAAAGATTACCCAAATAAAACCCTTTAAACAACTGAAGTAACCTAAGTAATTCTTGAAACATACCCAATACCTCATCCTGTAAGATACCCCAGGTTTGATTGTTTGGATCTTGTAACTTCTTAATCGACCCCTTAAAATCAGATTCCAACTCTTGGTATTCAAGGAATATTAATCCAGACGGGAAACCAAAATCCCTTGAGGTAATCTCATCTATGTATTTTAAGATTTTATCCTCATGTGAGTGAGATCTCTCGTCTATCTGAAAAATATTCTTCATTGTATTCGATTTATGGGACAAAGATAAGTAAAAATTCAATATCTTGGTCTTTTTAGTTGACCAAACAGTGAAAATATT
>Ga0364859_10124_pt1 | contig 55206 bp, 48 predicted proteins | sample ExccelAu500001D3_FD_206911 | JGI IMG/M metagenome (GOLD analysis project Ga0364859, IMG submission 206911) | Enriched cells from Trout Bog Lake Hypolimnion, Wisconsin, USA - BchlTB.Aug20.5000.01 .D3 | ecosystem: Environmental > Aquatic > Freshwater > Lake > Hypolimnion/Profundal zone | place: USA... | reverse complement strand
TTCCTTGAAAAATCGCACTGGAAGCCCAAGGTGGTAGAACTGCGTATGCGGGAGGAGTGGGAAGCCATAGTGGGTAAGACCATCGCGAAATACACGCGCAACATCAACCTCTTCAATAAGAAGCTGACCATCTACTCTGATGTGGCGCCGCTAAAGCAGGAATTGCAGCTTGGCAAGGAACAATTGGTTGTCCGCATCAATGAGTATTTCGGTGAGCGGGTAGTGGAGGAGATCATTGTGAAGTAATTTATTTGATTCATCCCCTTGTCGCATCAAATAGTAGTGTCAAAGCCCGCAACCTAGCCATTGATCAAATCAACATAAAATTAAAATTTTTTTTCATTTAGTATTGATCCACACCTTCGAGCATTGGTAATTCTATACTTTTATTTTCACCCGCCGATGCTACCATAAAATACCCTCGGCCCTTGTAATCCACGCTGACCATGCCGTCATAATTATATCCTTCCCGGTTGGCTTCTACTTCATGACAAGCGCCTTTAACTGGGGGGCTTTTTGCAAAAGTAACTACAGAGAAGCTCGTTGCGACCCTTGCCTCTACTTGTATGTTAGAATAGGTCATATTTAGATATAATATCCAATTAACCATTCCCTATACGATGATGGACCATCCTAAAGTCCCTTAAAACCCTGCAAATGAATTGCTTAGGGCCGGCCTTAAAAGGAATTTTTTTCTTGGAAAAATAAATATTATACAATAACTTTGAAAAGAGCACGTTTTATATGACAGCGAAAACCTCTTTTATGAAAAACCTCCTTATCGCATCGTCGCTGTTTGTTATCGTGTTCGGCCTTGCCGCCTGCACCAAGAGAGACCAGGCAAAACCAGCCACTAAAACGCAGGTAACCTCAATCACGGATACCACTCCTGTAGCCAGTATTTACCCGTTTACGGATACCTTCACCGGTGTACTTACAGACACATTCATTTTAGACATGAGTGGCAGCTATGGCTGCAGATACAATCCCTATTCCGTGTATGCCACGCACCTAAGTGCCGATACAGTGGTGTACACCGGATCCGCCAGCATCCAGGTACAGTATTATGCAGTTGCCTTTAACCTCAGGGATACGTTATTTTCCACCAGTGTGGTTGGGTCCTTATATACAGGTGGTTTCACGTCCAATATGCTCTTTCTGTACCCGGGAACCGATCCACAAAACTTTTATGTGCCCAATGCAATAGTGTTCACACAGGCGGGGCAGAACCTGGCGTTCAGCTGGAACGTAAGTTTCTTGCCTGCCATTAGCACGTGTGATTATGGCTCCAGCTCCGGCCAGTTCAACGGCATACTGAAAAGCACACCGCACGAGTAAGGTTGCAGCAGCAAGCCGGGCTGTGATTAGATAAGATTATTAAAGGTCGGAGAGGTGCCTTATTCTAGCTTCAGTACCGCCAGGAAGGCCTCCTGCGGCACATCTACGCTACCTATCTGGCGCATGCGCTTCTTACCTTCCTTTTGTTTTTCCAGCAGCTTGCGTTTACGGCTTATGTCACCACCATAGCACTTGGCGGTCACATCCTTGCGCATCGCAGATATGGTTTCCCGCGCTATGATCTTGGCGCCTATTGCCGCCTGTATGGCTATCACGAATTGTTGCTTCGGTAGCAGGTCCTTCAGCTTGGTACATAGTTTCCGGCCGAAGTCTGTTGCGCGGCTGCGGTGTATGAGCGCGCTCAGTGCATCCACATTATCACCATTCAGCAATATATCCATCTTCGCTATATCGCTTTCGCGATAGTCAAGCGGGTTGTAATCAAATGACGCGTAACCGCGGGTGCAGGATTTCAATTTATCGTAAAAGTCAAAAACGATCTCCGTCAGTGGCATTTCAAATATCAATTCCACACGGGTTGGCGTCAGGTAATGCTGGTTCATAAGCAGGCCACGCTTGCCCAGGCACAGGCTCATGATGTTCCCGATATAATCGGGTTTGGTAATGATCTGCGCGCGGATAAATGGCTCCTCTATCCGGTCTAGACTGCTTGGGTCGGGCATTTCGCTCGGGTTGTTCACGATCAGCATTTTATCCTTGTCACGTGTCTTGTAGGCATGGAAGCTCACGTTCGGCACGGTTGTGATCACGGTCTGGTTAAACTCACGCTCCAGCCGCTCCTGTATGATCTCCATGTGAAGCATCCCCAGAAAGCCGCAACGGAACCCAAATCCCAGTGCCTGCGATGTTTCCGGCTCAAAGGTGAGCGAGGCGTCATTGAGTTGCAGTTTCTCCATGCAGTCGCGCAGGTCTTCAAAGTCGTCCGTATCTACCGGGAAGATCCCGGCAAACACCATTGGCTTCACTTCCTGGAACCCACGAATGGCGTCGGTAGTCGGGTTTGCTATGCTCGTTATCGTATCGCCCACCTTTACGTCCCGCGCCGTTTTAATACCGGTAATGATATAACCCACATTACCCACGCTCACTTCCTGCTTAGGCGTGAGCGCCAGCTTCATTATCCCTACTTCGTCTGCGGTATATTCCGCATCGGTGTGTATGAACCTGATCTTTTCATTCTTATGAATAGTGCCGTTAAACACCCTGAAATAAGCTATGATACCCCGGAAAGAATTGAACACACTGTCAAAGATCACCGCCTGCAGTGGTGCTTCCGGGTCGCCCTTGGGGTGTGGCACACGTTCTATCACGCCAGCCAATATCGCCTCAACACCTATACCGCTCTTGCCGCTCGCTAATATAATATCTTCGGCCTTGCAGCCTATCAGTTCCACGATCTGGTCCGTCACTTCAGGTATCATCGCGCCATCCATGTCTATCTTATTGATCACCGGTATGATCTCCAGGTTATTGTCCAGCGCCAGGTATAGGTTGCTGATCGTCTGCGCCTGTATCCCCTGCGATGCATCTACCAGCAGCAGCGCGCCCTCACATGCAGCTAGCGCACGGCTCACCTCGTACGAGAAATCCACGTGGCCGGGGGTATCTATGAGGTTCAGCACATACTTCTGGCCCTTGTATTCATAGTCCATCTGGATGGCATGGCTCTTAATGGTGATCCCCTTCTCACGTTCAAGGTCCATGTCATCAAGCACTTGAGCTTGCATTTCGCGCGACGAAATAGTTTTGGTAAATTCCAGTAGTCGGTCAGCGAGTGTACTCTTGCCATGGTCTATATGGGCAATGATACAGAAATTGCGAATGTTTTGCATATATTATAAAGAGGTGCAAAGGTAGTCAATTAATGCCTTATTTGCGTAATGGATTGTGCTAGCCCTTGGCTATATCCCGGTACTACATGACCCTAAACAGAATTGCTAAAGATTAAAATAGTAGTTTTAGTGCCATGAAAAAACTGTTTGTACTGATATTATTATGTTTCTTTACTGCCGCTATTGCTTCAGCGCAGGCTACGCCACCGTTTCAGCAGGATGTGCAAACTATAAAGAATTACGACAAAATATACAAGCCGCCCACGCACCCTATATTGTTTGTGGGCAGTTCCTCCATCCGCAAATGGGACGACCTGCAACTCGATTTCGGCAGCTACAATGTCCTCAATCGCGGCATAGGCGGAGCGGTGATCTCAGACATTAGCTACTACGTGCAAGACCTCGTGTTCGACTATGCCCCTCGCCAGATTGTGCTCTACGTAGGCGAAAACGATATAGTCGTCGCCAATGAAACTCCCGATATTATTCTAAGCAAAACGATCGCCCTTTACAAATCCATCCGGGCTAAACTCCCGTATGTGCCCATTGTGTATATTGCCATGAAGCCAAGCCCATCACGCGATAAGTACATGAAAAAAACCAGGGAAACCAATAACCTGATCCACAAATTTCTGTCCACTGAGAAAAACGTAACCTTTGTAGATGTCTATTCGTTGCTACTGAAAGACGGCCATTCCCGTCCCGAATTATTTGTAAGCGATATGCTCCACATGAACAAAAAGGGATATGCTATTTGGGCAAATGCCGTAAGGCCCTACTTGCTTAAGTACCAGCCGTAGATAACGTTGTCGAAATGCCCCATACACATCAGTATTTTATTGATTGCCGCTCTCAAAAAGCCCTCGCGCTCTCAAAAAGCGCTGCCGCTCTCCGCTCTCTTTCTCTACTCTCATTTTTGCCTCTAATCTCTTTCTCCGCTTTTCGCTATCCGCTGTCAATATGCTGCGCCTCCAATCGGCAAATGTCCATGGATGAGAACACTATTGCCGAGCACGTGAGCGTGTTTGTGCGCCGATTTCTTTAATTCCCTGTTGTCATCCAAAAGCAGCCACGTATCGAATTGGGGTGTAGCAGCACCACCAATTGCTCAACAAGGTCATCCTGGTTCAAAGATTTGACGAGCGTCGTACTCCCACACACAAGGGTGGCACACCCTCAGACTCCTTAAGGGCAGCTACGTTCCGCTCCACATTCATTAGTATTTGGCTATTGTTCCATTGCGCCTGTTGCAGCTTTGGGGACACCACATATTTTGGTAGCTAGATGATGGCTTCTGCAAACACCACATCCGGCGCCACTGCATTCCATTACTTGCCCTTTACCGGCGGCCTCTGAGCAGGCTTTGCCGGAGATTTCGCTGCCGGCCTTGACTGCGTTGCGGCGGTGCCTGGTGCCGGCCTTGGCGCAGTCCGGAGCACGGGCTTTACCACCGGCTTCGATGTTCTGTCCCTGCTCAGCAACAGGGATATTTTTTGTAGGATAATACTGTTGCTCATATAAAACAAGATCAGCGGCATCGCCTTGAATAGTCCCCGCTTTGTAGTATTCTCCAGCGTATTGGCTGGGATAATGTAGCCCATAAATGAAAGCCCAAAATAAACAACACCTACGCCGTATAGAAACAGCAATGCCTCCCGGTTTAAAGGTGTCTTCCATCCTAACCGGATAATAAGGTCTATAAACACGACGATACAAAAGAAGTAAATGAAATACCCGTAAGAGCCCTCGCCCATTTTACCGAAAACAAGGCGGTCATTTATTTCCTGCATTCGCCGCCATATCTCAGAAACGTCTATCAGGTTCTTGTTCAGGAGGCTGCCTACACTGGCCTTGTAGGGCACAAAATGTACCAGAAATACATCCACCGTGATAACATAAAATACAAATGACATCGAAAAAAAGACGATCATCTGGATGGCCCAAGTCTTAAAAGGAGTATGTTTTTTGTAATAATGAAACAGCATCAACGGCGCCACAAACATCAGCAATATAAGCGTCTCCCCCCTGATAAACGTAGCAAACCCAAACAATGTCCCTGACCAAAGCAGGTAATTGAACTTATCATTGTTCAGGAATTTTATCAGGTAGAAATATCCAAAGAAAAAGAAGATCATATTGCTGTAATCATACAGCATCACATACGAATAAGCATACAGGTCGGGCGTGATCACAAACACAAACAGCAACAGCCCCGCAAGAAACCGGTGTATCCGCTCCACAAGCATTTGGTATACAAGCATCAGGAATGGGATATACAGCACGCTCATCCATAACTGCCCGAATGGCTGCACCAGCAACTTGTACATGATCTGCAACCCAATGATATACGACGACTTGAAAATATTGTTATTGTTGCTTTCGGCCAGGGAAACTTGCTGAATGCCATCTACTGTTATTTTCTTAAGGCCAAGGTCTATATTAAAGACGGAACTCAGCATTGTCTTATCACGCACCGCATACTCCGCCAGCAGTTCAGGCCCGGTAAGCATATCCCTTGCAAACGGCGGGAAGTAGAAGCAACGCCATACGCTAAGCACCACCAGCGCTGCGGTGACCAGGAGAAACGGCCACTCGTAAATCTCGGGTAATTTGAATAGATGAAACTGCGGCCGCCTGAACGGAAAAAACAAAGGAAGCGAAAAAATCACCGTAAAAACCGCAATACCTATCGTCACATTCGATGCCGTAATGGGGTTGTGGGCAATAGTAAGTTGCAGGATACAAGGAACAAAGGACAACAGCACAACGCCTGTGATCAGCGACAGGCAAAAATTCACCATCGGTTTCAGGTCAAGCCGGAACAACCTGATAAAACCTTTTCCCGAAAAATAATGGGCCAGCAACAAATAAAAAAGACCAATAAAGTTCATAGTTTAATTATATTTTTTATACAGGTTGCGAACAGCATTAAGTACCGCAGTGTCCGTTATCTTCTTCAATCCCGGGTGGTGGTTCTCTACTACGAGCGCCCAGCCCGCGCGGTCAGACATCGGACTATTGAAACTGGTAGATTTATAACCCGTAAAATAGTAAAAAACCTCTGGTTCCACCACGTCAAAATCCCCTTCCAGTTTCATGGCTTTCAGGTATTTTTTGGGCGGGAGCAGCACCACCGGGTCCACGGCATTTTGCTGCTTCAGCGAATTGGCTATTGCATGGTAAACATTGTAATTGGTCCCAAACCGGTTGATCATACGCTCTTCCGGGGCCAGGTGGCTCATCTGGAAATTGTAATCGGCGCCGTTTATGATCTTACTGTTCAACCAGTTGTTGTAGACAGGGATGTATAATATAAATACGATAACCAGTATCGCAGCAAGAAACAAATTTAACTTATTATAGAGCATAGCGGGAAATCAAAGAATAGGTTGAAAAAAACAAATGTAGTAATTATTGCCAAAAAGTGCGCCGAAACGCATTTAAAATCACACTTGGAAAACCCCCAGCTTGAACTCCCTTTCCGACTGCGAGTGGTTCGCTGCATTGATGCCTTCTGAGATCATTTTCCGCGTATCGGCGGGATCTATGATCTCGTCCACCCACAAGCGTGCCGCCGCGTAATATGCAGAGGTCTGGCTATCATACCGGTCCACAATTTCCTTCAGCATAGCCTTTTCTTTCTCCGGGTCTATCACCTCGCCCTTGGCCTTTAGCGACGCCACCTGTATCTGCAGCAGCGTCTTTGCTGCCTGATCTCCGCCCATCACCGCTATTTTGGCGTTGGGCCATGCGTATATAAACCGTGGGTCGTATGCCTTGCCGCACATGGCATAGTTGCCTGCGCCATAGCTATTGCCAATAATGAACGTGATCTTAGGCACTATGGAATTGGCCACTGCATTTACCAGCTTTGCCCCGTCCTTTATGATCCCGGATTGCTCACTGCGGCTGCCCACCATAAAGCCCGTAACATCCTGCAAAAATATCAGCGGTATTTTCTTTTGGTTGCAATTCATCACAAACCTTGCAGCCTTGTCTGCGCTGTCATTATAGATCACGCCGCCCAACTGCATCTCGCCCTTGCCGCTCTTTAATATCTTGCGCTGGTTGGCCACAATGCCCACAGCCCAGCCATCTACGCGTGCATACCCGCACACAATGGTCTTGCCATAATCTTCCTTAAACTGGTCTAACTCTGATTTGTCCACTATGCACTTGATCACGTCCACTATGTCATATTGCTTATTGTTAAGCACAGACACCATGCCATAAATATCCGTCATATCCCTTGCCGGCGGCTCAGGCTTCACCCTGTGGTAGCCCTGTAGCGGGCGCTCCCCTATTTTATCTACAATGCGGCGCACCTGGTCCAGGCACTCCTGCTCAGTGTCAAATTTATAATCGGCTATGCCGCTCACCTCTGTATGCATTTTTGCACCGCCCAGCGTTTGCGCGTCCACGTCTTCGCCTATTGCTGCCTTTACGAGGTAGGGGCCCGCCAGGAAGATAGATCCATTGCCTTCCACCATTAGCGTCTCATCGCTCATTATAGGCAGGTATGCGCCGCCGGCCACGCAACTGCCCATCACCGCAGCTATCTGGGGTATACCCATAGCGCTGATTTGAGCGTTGTTGCGGAATATCCGGCCAAAATGCTCCTTGTCCGGGAATATCTCATCCTGCATCGGCAGGTACACCCCCGCGCTGTCTACGAGGTAGATCAGCGGCAGATGGTTTTCCATGGCTATCTCCTGCATCCTCAGGTTCTTCTTGCCCGTTATCGGGAACCACGCCCCCGCCTTCACGGTATTATCATTGGCCACGATCACGCATTGCCGGCCATGTATATAACCCAGCCCTGCCACGGTGCCACCCGCCGGGCAACCCCCATGTTCCGGGTACATCTCGTAGCCGGCAAACGAGCCGATCTCTGTGAATAAACTGTCCTTGTCCACAAGATACTGGATGCGCTCACGGGGCGTCATTTTGCCCTTTTCGCGCGCTTTTTCAATGCTCTTCTTGCCCCCGCCCAGGCTTATCACCGCATGACGCTGCTTCACCTGGCTCACAGCCAGCCGCATTTCATCGTCCTTTTTATTAAATTCCAGGTCCATCAATAATAGTGTATTTGCTTACAGTCCACAAAAATAGTCCGAATAAGTTATACAGTTGGAAATTGTCACCATTTTATAAAAAATTGTTTTTTGTTCGGTTTTTCTGTTGTTATTCGCTAAATTACCCACTCATATCCTTTATTTTTGAACGATAATGTACCGTAAATGCCGGTTGACTACTACAAAGGTTTGTACGAACCGCTTACAAAAATGCTCAAATCGCATTTACCTCTTACGGCCCTGCCGGTGAGGGAACTCGTGCAGATATGCCGCGAGCAAGGCTGCCCAATAACCCTGAACACAGTGCTTCACATTGAAGACGTATTCAACAGCGGCGATATTTCAGGGATCTTGTGCACGATCGAAAATGACGGTCTGACCCGAATGAGGTGCGCCCTATCGCATTTGATATTCATGCCCGGCAGCCCGCTGTATCCCGAAATAACAGACTACCAGAGAAAGCGGGCAAAAAGGATCATGCAATTAAATATCATCAGCGGCAGATAAAAGAAGAAACTAAATTTGATGGTTTTGCTGCCACTATTATCATCTGTTTCCGCTAAATTTGGTGTTCTGGAAATAATTAAATTAACCACACTATGGACGTTCCTATTGAAACCGAACGATTATTGATCCGTGAACTGCTCCCTTCTGACGACCAGGGCATGTTCATTATGGACAGCGACCCGGAGGTGCATAAATACATTGGCAAAAAGCCGGTTGAAAACATAGGCCAGACCCGCGAAGTGATCGAATATATCCGCACCCAGTACATCGAATTTGGCATTGGCCGCTGGGCCATCATAGAAAAAGCGACCGGTGATTTCGTAGGCTGGGTGGGCCACAAACGAATGACAGAAACTGTAAACGGCCACTCCGGCCATATCGACTATGGCTACCGGCTGGCACGCAGGTTTTGGGGCCGTGGCTATGCTACAGAAGCTGGGCGCGCCTCATTGCAATACGGCATAGACAAGCTGAAATTCAAAGATATTTATGCCATGACCGACGTTGACAATGGAGCATCCCGCCATGTGCTTGAAAAACTGGGCTTTAAATTCATGGGGCTATTCGAGTGGGACGCCACACCTACCTGGCGCAAGGAACGCGAACTGACGACTTGGTACCAATGGGATTAAAAGGAATGCTTATTCAGACCTGGTAAAATTAGAAATCATGCACGAGCCGCAGGTAACGGATCACTAAGAAAATGATCGCCAGCAGCACCAGCGTAAACACCATGACATAAGACCATACGTTCTTGGGTTCTTCCTGTGCCATGCTCTGATATTTAGCCTTTCCAAAGGTACAAAATGGAATAAAAACCGGCAAATGTTGATTTTTCAATATTTCCGGCCGGGAATCGAAAAAGCTTGCACATATCGTCTGATTTACATAATTTTGAAATGAATGCGACTTATATTTATTCAAACCTAAATTGGTCGATAATGAAAGCGGTCACGGTTACTTTCCTCGCCAGTTGTTGCTTTATTGCCGCTTCAGCGCAGTATCAAAAAAATTTTACGGACGCCGAAGAACGCATGGCAAGGAACCAAATCGGCAACCCAAATTATTGTAGGTCTGCCATGGCGCAGAAAATGACGATAGTGGCGGAGCAGCATGTAGGGGCAGAGCGTGAAGTATTTGCGAAGCAGGACATTGACAAGGCCGAGAAATTATACATGCGGGGATCACGTATGCTCCTCTCTGGCGAGGAGTCCAAAAAACAATTTGATAGCGTAGTCTCATTATACCCCCAGCTTAACCGTGCTGGCTGCGCGCAACTCTACCGCGCACAGCAGGAAGTGGGCGGGGAAAAGGAACGCCTCCTAAAAGACTGCCTCGCCCGCTTCAGCAATTGTTACTACCTTGACGGCGCCCAGGTAGGCCCGCTGGCCACCTATCAACTCGCTTGTTACTACTGGAATATCGGCAGGTACCGTGACGCGGACGAGTTCTTTCGTCAACTGCGCAAAGACCACCCCGAAGCGGTAGGCCATGACGGGCGACTGCTGGTGGATAAGATAAATGAGCTTCACTGAATTATCGACGCCCCAACACACCCACTATTTTTCCCCTCGCATATCTTAAAATAAGAAGCCCTATTTTTGCAGATTGAACGACAGGAACACAGACTTGGGCAACAGTGAACAAAATAGAATATCCTGGTTTCCGGATAACGTGGTACGTGCGATAGCCCCACCTGAGCGCTTCACCTTTCCTTTTTATTACGAACCGCACCCCCTCACAAAAATAGCCGTCGCCGAACTACAGCAATACCTGGAAAACCAAACGCACCTCGATCATAATTTCGGCCTCACCACCGATAGCGATAAGATGGTGATAGGTAAAATGTTCGGTGTACTGGTGGTACGCGACAGGGCGGGAAAGATCGGGTACTTGTCCGCATTCTCAGGCAAGCTCGCCGACTCAAACGACCACCCGCGTTTTGTGCCACCCGTATTTGATATGCTGGTAGAAAATAGCTTTTTCCTTCAGGGGCAGGAGGTCATAGACGCCATCAACGCCGAGATAGAAGAAATAGAAACCAGCGCAAACTACAATCGCCTGAAACTGGGCCTTGAACAACAAACGGCCGAGTCCGCAGCAGAAATCGCAGCCTTCAAGCAGCAGCTAAAGATCAATAAAGAGATCCGCAGGCAACGCCGCGAAGAAAACTCGAATAACAAGGACGAATACGCCAATGCATTAATTGAAGCCGACCTGGCCAAACAAAGCCACCACGACCGCTACCGCCTCCGCGTGCTCAAGGAAGAATGGAAGCAATGCCTAAATGGGCTACAAGCTCAATTTGCGCCGCTCGAAGCCCACCTCGAAGCCCTGAAAAACGAACGCAGGGAAAGATCAGGGGCATTGCAGGTGCAGCTTTTTGAGCAATATGCTTTTCTGAACAAAGCGGGCAAAAGAAAAAGCCTACACGATATTTTTGCCCCCACCGCCTTCGGCAAGCCACCATCCGGCGCAGGTGAGTGTGCCACACCCAAGCTATTGCAATACGCATTCATCAATGGCTACGAACCACTTGCCATGGCCGAGTTCTGGTGGGGCGCCGCGCCAAAGTCGGAGATCAGGCAACACAAACAATTTTACCCCGCCTGTGCCGGCAAATGCAAGCCCATACTGGGGCACATGCTGGAAGGAATGACCATTGAAGAAAACCCATTCCTGCAACCGACCATAAAAAGCGCGAAAATCGAGATTGTTTATGAAGATGAATACCTGCTGGTTGTAAACAAGCCTGCCGGTTTGCGCTCCGTCCCTGGCGTCGACATCTTTGATTCCGTATACAGCAGGCTTAAGTCCATGCTGGAAAATACAGAGCCGCTCCTCGTGCACCGCCTGGATATGGGCACATCGGGATTGTTGGTTGTAGCCAAAACCCCGGAAGCACACAAGCACCTGCAACAGCAATTTCTGGACCGGACCATAAAGAAGCGCTACACCGCACTGCTATCTAAAGTCATCGAGCAGCAGGAAGGAGAGATAACCCTGCCCCTATACGCAGATCCTTATAACCGCCCTCGCCAATTGGTATGCTTCGCCAACGGCAAAAAAAGCATCACGAGGTGGAAGACCATTGAAACGACCGACACAATAACCAAGGTGCACTTCTGGCCCCTCACCGGCCGCACCCATCAATTGCGCATGCACTCTGCCCACGAGCTGGGCCTCAACGCGCCCATCGTTGGCGATGACCTCTACGGCACACCCTCTGAAAGGCTCTACCTTCACGCCGCGTATATAGCATTCGTGCACCCGGTAACAAAAGAGAAAATCAGCTTCGAGGTTATCGAAGATTTTTAAGGAAAAAATCGGCGGAAACTACCTTCCCGGTCGTGCTTACGGAAATAATGTATTTCTTATCGACGGAGTTCTGATCCATTGAAACCAATCACTGCTATAACGACCTCAAAATATCTTCAGCAGTTCTTCGAGGTGGTTTATTTCGTAAGTGGGCTTGCGTTTGTGGGGCAGTTTGTGGGGGTTGTAATAGACGGTATCCATGCCCGCATTTATGGCGCCGAGTATATCTATATCTATTGCATCGCCTATCATGATGCTTTGCTCCACATCTGCCTTGGCAAGATTGAGCGCGAATTCAAAAATATCACGGTGGGGTTTCATGCTATTGCTCTTTTCAGAGGTGATGAGGTGCGTGAAAAACCTCGCGATGCCGGAATATTGCAGCTTCATCCGCTGCGTGGTCTCGAAGCCATTGGTGATGAGGTGCATCTGGTAGCGGCCCTTACAGTGTTCCAGCACTTCGCGGGCGTGTGGCACCAGGGATGTTTGTACGGGCAGTATTTCCAGATAGGCGGTACTTAGTTCGTGTGCCAGTGCCGTGTCTGCCACTTTAAAATCAAGTAGCATCAGCCACATTCTTTTCCAGCGCAGTTCATCGCGTTTTATGTATCCGTTTCTGTACCGTTCCCAGAGCTTATCGTTGTGCACCACATAAGCGCGGTGCAAGGCTTCAAAATCCAATATGCCCCGGCCTTTCAGGTCATATTCATCATACAGTTTCCGCAACGATACTTCTGAGTTTTTATCAAAATCCCACAGTGTATGGTCCAGGTCGAAAAACAGATGTTGGTATGATTTAGGCATCAGATTCAGTTGAAATGAGGTATGCGGCAAAAGTAGGTTAAATACTTTTACGATTTGGTTGCGGCACAAAACCTGTGCGGCAGAATTTGCGCTTACTTTTTCTTACTGAAGAAATCTTTCAGTTCCCGGCTCATTTGTTCACCGCGTTTTTTTAGGTCTTTCAGTTCATTTTCCATATTGCGGGTAAAGTCGTGAAAATTGATGGGGTTTCCATTATTCATGTTGAAAAGTTCTTCCCGGCTGCGTGCCGCGGGGATCACCATCCACGCTATAATGTAAGCAATAAACCCTATGCCGGCAGTGAGGAACAATACTACCATCACGAGCCGGACAATGACCGGATCAATATCAAAATAATGGGCAATACCGCTGCACACCCCGCCGAATACTTTGTCGTACGGGTCGCGCAGCAGGCGGTCGTGCGTGTAGGGGTATGGCCCCTGTTGCGTTCTTTGCCTGCCACCGGAGTAACTATATTGCTGCGAGCCATTGGCGCTGCTGCTGTTGGTGGCGCCATCGCCATCATGCAGGTCGCTTGCCGCGCCCAGGGTGTCGATGACCTTCTGCACATCGCTACGGTCTATTGCCGGCGCGCCTGCCTGCAGGCGTATGGTGAACAATTCCGAGATCCGGTTTTCGATATCTTCGATGATGTTCTTGCCTTCATCGTCCCCAAACTGCCGGTCCAGGGAATTGAGGTAATCCTTCAGCAGGGTGTAAGCGTCTTCTTCTATTGGCAGTACCCTGCCGGCGATGTTTATTTGTACGATTCGTTGCATATAGTGGTTTTAAATGGATACTGTTAAATCGTTGACCGCCTTACTGAGTTCGTCCCAGGTCGTGCGTAATTGTTCATAAAATCTCACGCCTTCGTCAGTGAGCGTGTAATACTTGCGTGGAGGCCCGGAGAGGCTTTCTTCCCAGCGGTAGCCGAGGAACCCGCCATTTTTAAGCCGTGTGAGCAGCGGGTATAGCGTCCCTTCCAGCACCACTAATTTCGATCCCTTCAGTTCTTCGAGTATGTCGCTGGGGTACGCCTCCTTGTGCCGCTGTATAATACCCAGTATGCAGAGCTCCAGCAGGCCCTTCCGCATTTGCGATTCTGTATTATCTATTGCCATTCTTTACGATTTCTACACAAAGGTAGGTAAAAAATAGTATTATGCAATACAAAGTACCTTGTTAACTAAAAATTAAGAAATTTTCCTCAATGTTAGCTTTATGTGGATACCTTATATGCTTATTCCACCTTTCTATTTACCCGAGGTATTTAATTCATTAACTTTGTGCTTCTTTTCTAAAAAACAATTAATCAAAAATAATAAAATGGCAGCAGTATTAACAGATTCAAATTTCGAAGAACAGGTATTGAAGGCGGACAAGCTTTCAGTAGTGGATTTCTGGGCCCCATGGTGTGGTCCATGCCTTGCATTAGGGCCTACTATCGACGCTTTGTCGAAGGAGCATGAGGGAAAGGTGATAGTAGGTAAGGTGAATGTGGATGAAAATCCTAACCTGAGCGTAAACTACGGTGTTACCAGTATCCCATGTGTGCTCTTCATCAAGAATGGCCAGGTGGTGGACAAGCAGGTAGGCGCGGCGCCCAAGAATGTATTTGACAAGAAGATACAGAAAATACTGGGTAAGTAATTCTGGTTAAGTCAAAAGGAAAAAGTCAAAACAAAAGAGTGCTTCCGCGGCTAACTATTAAATGTCGTTTGCACCGTTTTCTACAGAAAAATTAAGTTGACTGTACCTATTTATAAATTATGGCTGGCACGTTTTCGTGACCGGCCATTGTTTTTTTATGTGTAAAACTTAAAATATGGCATGCGATTTGTGCATCAACTCAATTGGGGCGACGGCCTTGCCAAAATTCTTTTACGAATATTGATTGAAAAAGTTATTTTTACACAAACTTATTATATACTCCCTCCTGTCGGGATAAAATCTTAATGTTATGATGCGTAAACTTGTATTTTTATTTTTGTTTTTGTTGGTCGCGGGCGTTGCTAATAAGGTGAGTGCTCAGATAGTAACGGACTCCGTTACCATCTACATGCCGCCTTACACCGACACTTCCTGCGACAGCGTGCAACTTACCTTTGTAGCAGTGCCATCAAGCGATACGTTCCGCAGTGTTCAATATCATTGGTATACAGATAATGTTTTTACTGGAGTTATAATTGATACTTTTTTAACCAGCGCACTGGTAGACGGAGATAGCGTTTATTGCCTGATCGTGGATACCAATAGTGCCGGTTTCCCGGACAGTACTATGTCTAATGTAATTACTATACACAGGGACACGAGCATTGCACCGGGAGTGTTCATCTCCTTATTGGTAGGTAGTAACCCCGACTGTGCGGGCCACCCGCTAACGTTTGTAGCCTACGCCAGGGACGGCGGGCCATCCCCGGTATATCAGTGGATGAACAACGGAGTGCCGATACCGGGCGCCGATAGCGCAACGATAACACGCGTATTCGGTGATCCTGATACTTTATCGTGTATGATGGTCTCCAATTCCCCCTGTGCCATTCATTTCAATGATACCGCTTACTCAAATGTGATCCCCGTGGTACATTACCATCTCACAGATAGCATTCATATCATCGTAAGCAAGAACCCCATTTGCTCCGGCGAACCGGATACTTTCACATCCACTTATTTCAATCCCGGGTCAGGATTTACATTAGCGTGGTTTGTGAATGGCACGCAGGTGCCTGGGGTTATCGGCAACACTTATTTTACAGATACGCTGCACAACCACGACCTTGTTTATTCTGTGCTCAGGACGCCAGACCCATGTATCGCCACAGATTCTGCTGTATCTAATCAGGTGAATATGACGGTTATTTCATTGCTTCCTACTTCATTGACCACAACGATGATCGCCGGTTCTAACCCAGGTTGTATTGACTCTCCTGTGACCTATGAAGGTATTTACACGAATTTCGGCACGGACCCTGTGATAGAGTGGTTTATTAATGGCGTGCTTGTAGACAGTAATTCGTCTATTTTTGATACTACGTATACTAATGGCGAGATACTCACCTTTAAAGCCTATGTTACCGACAGTGGGTGCTATACGCAGGATACGATCACAGCCCCCGCGATACTGATGCTGCGCGATAGCACGCCACCATTGCCCTGGATATCCATGATAGGCAACCTGCTGGAAACTAATAGTGGTGGGACCTATGAGTGGTACTATAGCTCATCGCCTACCGGGCCGTTTGCATTAGTTGCCGGCCAGACAGGCCAGACGCTTCATCCAGCTACAACCGGGTATTATTACGCTATCAAAGATTCTACGGTCAATTGTTATTCCTTGCCGTCTGATACCCTTTACATAGCGCTGCTGGCTGTGCATAATGTATATGCTGCTAATTTCAGGCTGTACCCTAATCCCACAAATGGTATTTTGAACATTGATCTCGGCAACCAGTCAATGGATATGAAAGTAGACATATACAATGCATTAGGTCAGGGATTGCGCCATGACGAAATCGATAATCAAACAAATTATCAGGTCGACCTTTCTTACCTGCCGGAGGGTGATTATTTTGTAGTACTCCGTGGCCTTGATGGCAGTATGGATACTTACAAGGTCGTATTAGCCAAATAATTTTAAATTGCATTAAATAATAGGCAAACGACTCCGCAAGCGCGGAGTCGTTTGTTATAAGGAAGGTGAGTTGCTCGATTTCGTTCCCATCTTTTTCAAATCATTAGTTTAAGATGAAAATAGTTTCTTCTTTCCAGGCGTTTCCAGGTATTAGCTGGTGGGTAGCCGTAATGAAGGCCGATACCATATTGCTGGATGCGGGGGAGTATTTTCAAAAAATGAGTTACCGAAACAGGTACCGCATCACTGGTTCCAACAACAGCATATTACTAAGCGTGCCACTGGTGGATGGCCGGAACCAGCGTATACCCATGGGGGAGGTGAGGATACATAATGGAGAGCGCTGGCAAACCCAACATTGGCGCAGCCTGGTATCGGTGTATAAGCGGGCGCCTTTTTTTGATCATTATGAGGACAGTCTAAGGCCATTGTTTGACGCAACCTACAGCAATCTTATCGACTTTGACCGGGAATCTGTATTGTGGGTAAAACGACAATTGAAATTGGATATGACAATTGAAGAAACGGATACTTTCATCAATCCATATCCATCTGAGGTTCTGGATTTGAGGTTCGGGAAAACCAAGCTGGAATACTTTCCAAAATACTATCAGGTATTTGAAGACCGCATTGGTTTTCTACCGGACATGAGCATACTGGACCTTTTGTTTTCGGAAGGGCCTGCTGCCGCGCGGCTATTGAGAATGGGCCTGCTGAGTATTTAATGCCATTAGCTGAGTGTCCTGCAATGAGATGTACCTGTTTATTTTCTCTTGTGCTTAAAAAAGAAATACCGCTGGATACCCACGTTGTACACCGGATAAAAGTGAACGTAGGCCTTATCGAGAATAGGAAAGCCAACGGAGAAGTCGATCCTCAGGTTTGATTTGATAATGCTTTGTAAGCCGGGATATGCTTCTATATAATGCCCGGCCTTGAGTGCGTGATTGTTGATGTTATTGATGGTGTAATAGCTGTTCGGATTTTGCAGCGTTGCCACCTGCACCTCGGCAGCGTTGTAACTTTTTCCAAGAAATTCCATGTATACGTTCCAGTTGGTCTGGTCATAGCTTTTATACTCAGCGGGGAACATCAAGTACCCAAAAGACAGATCGTAGTTATACCCATCGCCATATATCACCTTTGCATTGAGGCTGGGCAACGAGCTGATGAGATCCGGGATGGAGCCATAATACACAGACGGGATAATAAATCCTCCCGTGAAGGACGTGGCAAAATGGTGGTTCAGGTAGGTGGTTATCACGCCACCGCCGTATCCCTTTGTGTCATCCAGCAGGGTGGGTTCGGCCTCATCGTGGGCTGTTTTCAAGTACGAGTATTCGCCGTAAAGCGCTGCACGGAAGTGGTTGTTTTCGCCGTCGAGGCTCAGGAAGCGGTATTTTGCATAGCAATCAACGCCATTAAACAAATAGGGGTGATATACGCCGATCTGTGGCGTATTATGATCCGGGAATTCTTGCGGAAGCGTACGGCTATGGTGATTGGAAACATTTGGCGTGGCCGCGATGGTAAGCCTTGGCGTGAGGCCATAGGTGATCTTCAGCGCAAACAAGTTCCTTACCTGATCGATCTCATTATATGTTTCGCTGAAAAACCGGATGCCAAGCGTGCCCTTGGCAGGGGTGTTGCTGGCAGGCTCCGTCATGGGAAACAGTTCCTGACCCGAAGCGCGGCCTGCGATCAAGAAAAATACAATAAGGTAGCATCCATATAAGCGCAACATCCCCGGTATTATTCAGTAAATTTACCTAAAGTTTTTAGTCCTTTCAAAGGGCAGGTGTTACTTTTGACTTGGTACCGATAAAAAAGTTTGGCGGGTATGGATACAAAAATCCTGGTTCTATCAATTTGTTTGGCCATCAATAGCATTGCGGGTAGAGCTCAAACCATTGATAGCGCGAAAGCTGTGCCTGCCATAAGGAACAATGTTTTGTACCTGGCGCCGGTTCAATTTTCTGAAAACGGCCCTGGTTTCGGCGTGGGATATGCCCGGTTTATAAACCATGAAAAAAATATAGCAGTCAATATTGATGGCGCGGTAACGTTCAACACGGCAAATACAAACAGGATATATAATTACAACACCGGATTTTACAACACCGGCAATCCTGATGCGATGTATTATTTGTTGCCCGGCATTAAATTTTTTCCATTTGGGAGTAAAGGATTGTTTACGTATGCCTTTGGTTTATCAGGTGACATGGGGAGTGGTGTGAAATCATCGGGCTACTACGACCTCAATGGACTAAATCTCGCGGAGCGTGTGCAGAAACATTTCTTAGTGGGCGGCCTTATCGAGAATTACCTTCACTATAATTATTCCCGACGCACCTGCCTGGAGGCGAAACTAAGCGTAGGGAGCAGCTTACTGAATAGGGTAGGTGGCGCAAATACCGGCAACGAATTTCTGATAGAGGGGGGCATAAAAATAGGGTACCGTATATAGTTTGTACCATAAAAAACAGGGTCCTTGCCGGAACCCTGTTTCTATGTTTATGATTTAAGGATATATTAATCGGGAACTACGAGGCGGAAGCCATTGCCGTGGATATTCACTATCTCAACACTGGTATCGTCCTTGAGGTATTTGCGTAGTTTGGCGATGTACACATCCATACTGCGGCCATTAAAATAGGTATCGCTGCCCCATATCCGTTTCAGCGCAGTTTCGCGTGGCAGGAGGTCATTTTTGTATTCGGCCAGCATCAGCAGCAATTCATTTTCCTTTGGTGAAAGTGTGTGCGTCTCAGTGCCATGTTTTAATGTGCGGAGCTTACTATTGAACTGGTAAGCGCCAATTACAAATTCTATTTGTGAATGCTGTTTTTCGTGTAGTTCCTGGTTGCGTTTCAGCACGGCCTTGATCTTCGACATCAGCACGTCGCTATCGAAGGGCTTGGTGATATAGTCATCAGCGCCCAGTTTGTAACCGGTCAGGATGTCGTCCTTCATGCTCCTGGCAGAAAGGAAGAACAGTGGTACATCCGGGTCTACGTTCCGGATCTCCTCGGCGAGTTTGAAGCCGTCCATGTTGGGCATCATCACGTCAAGGAGGCAAATGTCAAATTTTTCCCGGCGGAACGCAGCAAGGCCCAGTATGCCATCACGTGCTAATTCTACGACAAAGTCATTTAACTCCAGAAAGTTCTTCAACACCATTCCGAAGTTAGTATCGTCTTCTACCAGTAATATTTTATTTTTTTCTTTTTCCATATCGGTATTTTAACTCAGTTATTTACGTACAAATATAGTACCATGATTCTCTTTATTACAATATTAATTGTTAAAACAAAGTCGATATAATATTAATTTTTGTTAAAAGAAGCGGGGGCAGCTATATGTTTTCTTAATGCCCTGATCGGGGTGGTAGCGGCGTTGGTAGATCAGGGAAAACTCAAGCGCGCCATAGGATGCATTATAGGGAGAGAGCGCTGAAACCGTAAAATCATAACTGGTAGTGAATTGTACCGAGCCTACCTGTATGCCGGCAACGCCTATTACCGCATCACCAACGCGCATAAACGCCCCCAGGATCAACTGCGCAGGCGTTGAATTTTTGTCGGTCAGCACCGTTCGGAACAAGGAGCCTAAAACAAGCTCGGATGCGCCGCTTTGGGTGGCAAAATACACAGATGGGTTGACTATAAGCACGGGCCCTGTGCGGAACAGCATGTCCAGATTGCCCACGGGCCGGTAATCGAGTGTATTCTTGGTATTGTAAAAGCTTTCTACCGGCTCATTGATGTTTTCAAGGCTGCCGCCTAATTTGACATATACGGCTTCGCTTGGGAACCATGCCAGATTAAAGCCAGACCCGATGGTGTAGTAATTGGTTTTAACGATGCCTAACTTTTCGCCATTGGCAATGTTGGGATTGAAGTTGAACCCGTCCCACTGTGCGTCGAAGGTGAGGCTCGTGAAATTGACACTACGCTGTACCGATGCCGCTGAAAAGCCCAGGGAGATCATAAAGGTCTTGGTCAACTGAAGGTGATAAGCAGCGTCGGCCTGTATCTCTGTAAGTGAAAGGTCTCCGTCGCCAGCCTTATCATTAAAAAAAGCCAGTCCCAGTCCCAGCCAGTTATTGTGCGTTTCGTTGTTGCTGTTGCCACCTACTTTAAAGTCGCCGAACGCAGAAAATGTATTATACGGCACGGGTACTGCCGCCCATTGGTTGCGGTAATTGAGCCCCAAACGGAAATCGTAATCGGGCATCAGCGCGGTGTTGGCAGGGTTTAGAAGCATAGGGGCATTATAGTATTGAGAGAAGTGTATGCTCTGGCCTAGGACGCTCTGGCAATACGTCATCAACATCATCCCTATCAGGCAAAATCTGAACTTCCTCATCTTAATAATGTTATGTTGCCCTTCAATAATTTACTGGTCCCGTCTATGAAGCTGACCTGTAACACATACGCATAAGCCTCAATGGGCTGCGGCTGGCCGTTGAACGTGCCATCCCATCCTTTTTCCTGGCTTGTGGTTTCAAAAACCAATTGCCCCCAACGGTTGAATATTTTCAGGTCCATGGTCGCTATTGCTGCGCCGCGTACGTAAAGGATATCATTTTCACCGTCGCCATTGGGGCTGAACCCACTGGGTATGCCAACAAGCGGGTCAACCTCCGCGGGAACTTCTTTGCATATCTGCGAAGGGCAGTTGCTGGCATTGTAGGCAGTGAGGCATGCCTTGAATGTGCCGGTGTTATTGTATTGATGTATGGGGTTTACCTCGGTGCTCGTGATATTGTCCCCGAAATTCCATAGATACCGCGTAGCATTAATCGATAGGTTCGTGAATGTAGTAGGTACATTAGCCGTTGCCGTGATGGGGGTAAAGGAGAAATTGGCAATTGGCCCGGATAGTATCTTGATGACCTCATGCAGCGTATCTGCCCCATTGCATGCCTCGCTGTTTTCTGCGACTAACGTAACGGTATACGTGCCGGGTGCATCAAAGTAGTATGTGGGGTCTGCCCCTGACGATGTATGACCATCGCCGAAATTCCATGAATAGCTGGAAACGTTAGTTGCAGTATCAACCGGTGTGAACGGAGTACCGAGACAAAGAGAATCAGGTATGCTGAACTTAGCCGATAAATTAAAGCTGCTGATGGTGATGATATGAGAAACAGTATCCGGCGTTTTGCAGGCGAGGTTATCACTCATCACAAGCGTCACGGTATACGTCCCCGTTCCGGGGTAGCTGTGGGCAGACGGCGCGGCGCCGGTGTCGAAGGAGCCATCGCCAAACCACCATTGATAAAAGGGTGTGCCCCCCGCATCATCTACAGAAGTATTGGTGAATGTAGCGATATATGGCCCGCAGCTATCCGTGAGCGCATAGTTGAATGACGGCGTAATGACACTGGTGTCAACGACGATAATATAGTGCGCTGTATCCGTGGTGCGGAAGCAGGCATTTGAGTTAGCGGCTGACAATGAGACAGTATAAATGCCTGCGGCAGTAAAAGTGTGAGAGGTCGAGTCAGCCGTTGTAGTAGGGCTTCCGTCGCCGAAGTTCCACACAAAGGTCAGCGCATTATTCGACAGATTGTAAAAATTAACAGTGAGCGGCGCGCATCCGCTGGTGCTTGGCCCGGCATTGATCACAGCCGTTACAGGGCCTATATTGAATGCCACCTTTAATGCGGCCTCATTGCAATTGCTGCTGGAATCTGTCATGCTCCAAACGCTGGAAGTAGTGGGGAAGGGGTCCGCGCAACCGTATGGATTCGTCGATGCGTTATAAATTCCGCCGCAGTTTGCGCAAATGCCCTGATATATGATACCCTGCTTTGAAAACCGGCTGGTGCCGCCATCTACATGTTCCCCCTGCCATACTTCATAACTTGAGTCGCAATCCCTCCCATAAAATGTAGCGTATCTTAATGCGGTCATATTTGACCCTAAAACGATAAAATAAAAATCCCTTCCGTCAATAGAGGTCGGTTTGTAAGCATCGGGAGTCGTGGCCATCCCGAAACATAAGCCAGAAGAAGCATAGCCCAAACCTAAGTTGCCGCTCCACCCGGAAATGTATACATTATCGCAGGTGTCTACGAGGAAGGCTACCGGAGAAATATTGGTAACAGTGGGGTCGCTATTGCCAAATACAGTAGACACAAGGTCTGTGGACAGGTCACTGTCTAACTTCATTACAAACTGGCATGAGCTGGCGTTGGAATACACACCGGCTGTTACAGGGAATGTCCCACCCAGAGATTGCCCCATTACGTAGACATCATTAGACGTTTCACTCACCTGCACACCGAATACCTGATCGTAGTGGCCGGTAGTGCCGATGTAAGTCCCTTTCTGCAGGTTGTAGGGAGCGCTGGTGTTAAATTTAAGCAGGAACCCGTCGGTGTTGGAAAGTCCCGTACCCCCGCCGTAGGCTGCAGGGCGCAACGTTCCTGCGGTAGTGGGAAAATCGGCGCTGTTGGTGCCGCCGGCTACGTAAATGGAATTTTGGCTGGTATCAAATGCCAGCGCGTAGGCTGCGTCAGATCCGCTTCCACTCAGGTAGGTGCTCCATAACAAAGTTGTAAGCGTACCGTTCATTTTAAAAACCACACCATCCTGTAACCCGGATAGAGTAGTGGAAATTGCAGTCCCCGTTGTGGGAAAGTCAGTGGAATTGGTACAATCTGCGACATATATGTTTCCGTACTTGTCTATTTGTACCTCACTGCGGGCATCATCGCCATAATTGTACTTCAATTCCCCGAAGCCGAGCTCCGTGGAATCAAAATTGACGCCGTCGTTGCCGCTGCCGCCGAGATAGGTGGAACCAATCAGCGCTGTGCAATCTGGATTGAACTTTGTAACAACTATATCCCAGCCGCCCCCATTTGTAGCTTGTACACAGCCAGGGGTCACGGGGTAATCTATTGAGCGTGTACGCCCGGCAACAATCAGGTCTCCCGATGGGTCTACGATGAGGCTATGCGGTCGCTCGTTGCCACTGCCACCAAGATAAGTAGCGTATATACGGTGTGTAAGTGTAGGATCGTACTTGATAATAGATATGTCGCAAGCATAGGTGGAGTCAATATCTCCCGACGACCCGAACCCACCTCCAAAAGTGACCTGAAAAGCGCCGGGTGATACCGGGAAATGCCCTCCGCCGGCATAACTAAGGCAATTGACCATGCCGCCGGCATAAAAATTCCCCGCTTCGTCGTACGTAGCTGTGTACCCCCAGTTGTCGGCGGTAGAACCTGTAAGGGTGCATAGTACCACCACAGGGTCAATGATCAGCACATGCGAGTGGTCATAACCCCCTGGAAAATCATAAGTAAGCACATTGCCCTCCAGATGGTAATTGCACGCTACTTCTACGCGGTTATCATTGATAAATTGGTAAGCCACTGGTTTCATTTCTGAAACCTGGCCTACCGAAGTGGAAATGATGAGCTCGCCGTTGCGCAACTGGATTTGGTCTTGGCCTTCAAATTTCAGCGACACTTGTGATGCATTACCTTCCGGATGCACGATAAATTCATAAATCAGGTTGCCTTTATCAGACGAAAAATGCATGTCAATGCCATTATAAACATTGCTGTAGTTAACATCTCGGTAGGGATGTATCCCCCCTCTCCAACAACTGGAATCGTTGCCAACAAAGTAGTTGTAATAATTTTTTTGTGGTCTTTCACCGGACATTTTTGGGATAGATGCGCCAACAAAAGTAACCTTGTAACAGTGGAAATTCAGTATGGGCTTTACTTTTGTCTGCCCGTGATGGTAGTAGTCCATCTTGTAATTATTGTCGTGGTCCGACAGTACGTAGCGAATACCATCGTTTTCAAGTAGAACGTCCCCGCTGGGAGTCGCTATCTTGTAATTCAGCCACTTGCCCCATTGCCCTTTATTTTCTATGAATTCCAGAGGCCCTTGCGCTACGGACGAATACCCGCAAAGCATGAGGATAAAGTATAACAGGATATAACGGGGCTTCATTACAAATTAATTTAATAATCGATGACAGTAAAATTAAGCTTTTTTTCTGAAATACAGATCAACTGAATAAATTTATAAGGAAAGGAAAATGCGCCCGCTTTACGAAAAACATATTTTTTCGTGACTGTCTGTTTGGCGCTACAGTTGAGTGTCCTGCTCTGGTGTGGCGCTATAAGGGACAGACAGAAATACTGTCAAAGTTGAAAATCAAGCTGGGCTTGATTATTAACTTTTATTCAATAAGACATAGAACGCTGTTAAAGTGTGTTTATGCGAGTAAAAGCATTTTAATTGTAATGTATAAAAGGGAATTACTAAATTTTTATTTAGTTCCGTAATACTTGCCATTAACCAGAATACCCACCACATTCATTTCAAGGCAGATAGCTAATACTTCTATTGAAGTAAGTTTTTCAGGGTCACTTACATTGAATGTGTGAATTGTTTTCTCTAACTGGTGTTGAATACTAATAATCATATTGTCCTTTTATTATGCTGCTACCTTGTTAATTAATCTTCTTACTTGTTCGGGCCCGAATTGATTGCCTTGTGACGTCTTAAATCCTGCCTCATTGAGTTCAACCGCTATTTGCCTTAACGACTTACCATCTCTGTTTAATAAATTGATTAATTTTTTAGCTTTCTGATTGTTCGGGTTAGCATTTGCTATTTCAGCCATTTTAATTGGTCCCATTTTTCTAACTGCTTCAGTAAAATTCGCAGGTGTGCCTAATTGTTTTCGTTTCTTTAATTGTTGTAAGGCATCCTTCGTTCTAGTGCTTATTTTTTTGCGCTCCCATTGTGCCAGCGCCCCGAATATGTGAATTGTAAGCTCATTAGCGTCGGGCATATCGCAACATATAAATTTGACCTTTGTATCCATTAATGTAGATACAAAAGTTGGATTGCGTGATAGCCTATCTAATTTAGCAATTAGTAAAGTTGAATTAGTTTGTTTACCCAGTTCAATCGCTTTAATCAATTGTGGGCGGAAATCGTTTTTGCCCGTTTCTATATCGGTAAATTCATTTATCAACGTTCTATTATTTAAGAATGATAGAACTGAATTTTTCTGTGCTTCTAAACCTAATCCCGACAAACCTTGTCTTTGAGTGCTACAACGATAATAAGCTATGAATTGTTCCATGTGGCTAACCTACGGAGGTTCCGTCACATAATGGAATCGTTCGTTAGCATCCTGTTACATTAGTTCTCCACACTACACTAAAGCAACTGATGACACTTTTTATTGGTTCGTTTTTTGTTTATTAATACAGGATTTTTACAATCCCAGAATATCGGACAGTTGTTTGCTTGATAAGATTCTCTTTAAGGTAGTGTAACGCTGTTTTTGAGGGGCAACACTTCCAGTATTATACTTTATGGGTTTGATTTCAATTGGTAAGCCATCAAAATAAATAGCAAAATCATTAGTATCCTGATATTTCTCAATTCTACCAATCTTTGCGTAATGAGTAATCGCAGAAACAGGGCTTCGTTGATATACTGCGACATATTTTAATTGCGTCAGTCTTTTCTTTCCCAATTCAAGCGGATACCAAGCATTTTTATCAATAAAAACATCTTCAAACCCTCGGGGTGTAGTGGGAACAATTACTGTATCAATTTCGTAATCATAGATATATTCCATAATTGAAACTATTTAATTGAATTAATTTTTTTAGGAGCTATCGCAAAAAATTAATATCCACTAAAAAACGACTTATTCTTTTACAACGAAAATAATATCGGTTAATGGCTTAAATTCATTTAGCTTATCCTTATAACTGAATGAAACTTCTAAATCGGTCATCTTCTTATTTTTGAAATCATCCAAATAACTAATTATGGTTGGTTTCAATAGTTCAAGATTTCTTTTAAGTTTCCAAGAATTATCAAAATCGTCAGTATCAACGAGAACAAGAAACAAGCGATTTTCAGAACCAAATCGCATTTCTCCTTGATTCTCGTAAAGCCACTTTGCTAATTTTTTAGGATTACTAATTGCGTCTTTAAGAATTTGAGTTTTTTGTTCTTTAATTGTATTTAATACTGATAAACAAAATTTATCGTTTTTGTCTTTCATTTTCTCTACAATTTCATAATGAATATCGCTTGCTTTTGCGTCTTTATCAAAATTAATACCAGCTTTTTTAGCTTCTTGTTTTAGATAGGTTAGTTCAACAGGATGCCCCGCATTACTTCTCATTAGTTTAATAAATTCAGCGGGTAGGTAGGTTACTTTTAAGTCAAAAGGAATATCATCAATAAAGAAATCTACACTCTTAATTTGACCTACCGCAGGTAAAACCGTATCGTGAGATTTGAAAATATGTTCGATTAAAATGCTAGACCAATGATTATACCAACTATTTAATACATAACCTTGAACCGCTACTGATATCTCTGTCTCTAACTTTGACAATAGTGTATCATAAGACTTGATAACTTTTACATACCGACTAACTAAATACTTATCTAATGAATTATTATAATCACCACCCCAATCAAAAGATTTCATTTTAAATAACTCCGATACTAAATGTTCCGTATCAAGCAAACCAACTTGCGATTTGTTTGTAATCTTGATAAACTCATTTAATATACGATGTGATTTGACAGGGTCAGCAGATAAATAGTTATATAGCTCAATAAACTGTTTTGTAATTGATGTTTCTTTTAAATTAATCTTATAGTGGTGAATAAATTCAGCTAATAACTCCTTTCTTGCGATTGATTTAGTTTTTAACCAAAGTATTCCATAAGTATCGCCATTGAACTCATCAATCTTTTCGCTATCATGAACTTTTTTCCAGTAGTTAAAATCTTTAGGCATTTTCGATTGTTTGAATTAGGTGAGAAAATTTGATGAACTTCCCTTCTCGTAGATGTTCTGCTAACAATTTATTTATTATTTGAAAATTCTTATACCCGCTATCTTTCAATTTCCCAATGTCTTCGATTGATTTTTTATCGAGGTCTGAAATTAAAATTAGTTCTCCAGTCATACTATTAGAAGTCTTCTTAAAAGTGAGAATAAAATCAGTTTGTAGTCCGTTTTTCCTATTATCCTGAACCACAGAATTTGCTGAATAGCCCATGGTTTCAATGTTATCTAAAACAAACCCAATTTTATGAAATGAATTAACCATATTAATCCAAGCTGTATCATCAAGACTATTAAACATAAATGATAAATGCTTATTAGGTTTTAATATGCGAAAACACTCTTTTAATACTTCTGTTAAAAGAATGTCGTAATTAACAGAATCTTTCTTTCTCTCTTTTGATTCACTAATAATTATCTCTTCATCGTAGTTAACCTCATTTCCCAACCAACTATTCCAGAGGAGACTTAATTCTAAATATGGGATGCGATTACCATGCGGAGGGTCGGTCAAAATATAATCAATTGAATTGTCAGGCAATTCTTTTAAATACTTTTGTGATGGTTGATTAATTAATAAATAATCCTTGCTTTTTAATAGCTCATCAAAATTTAATGCCTTTAAATTTGATTTCTTAATTTTTTCTTGTAATTTTTTCTCCTTAATTATTTTCTTCCATCTCGACTCAAAACAAGTCCAAACATTATTCTCAAAGAATTCTTTTGGCGCCCAATATCCAATTACCCAACTACCAATTTCCTTTTTTTCAGCTACTTCTTCATCTGTTTTAGTTTTATTTCTTCGTTTTATTACGAAAACCATTTTGCTAGTTTGACCCATAGCCGAAGTAAAACAGAACTTAAAAAAAGAACGTAGTGAATCATTCTCTATTTTGCCTATGTTCTCGTAAATCAAAGAGAGCGCATATAAGCTTCTCGGCGTAAATAATTCATAGATATGCTTATTTCCTTTGGCATTAATTCTTGAATTATGAAAGAATTTTTCTTTGGGGTAAAATGAATCAATATCGCTATAACTAATCTCATTTGATTTGATTGTGTCTTTTTCAATCGCTATTTCCTGACTTCGCGCTCTACCTAATGGGTCAGTATATCGAACTTCAATCAATTTTTCATTTTCCCAAAGAAAATTATGCCCGATATAAGTATTGCCATTTCTCTCTACCAGATACAGGTCATTAATCTTACTTTTTAGTTCATTTTCTAATACCGAAAATTGTTTTAAAGCCAACTTTACATCTACCTTATTAATTATTTGCTCTGTAATTAATATAGCCGACGGATTAATATCCACTCCGAGACCTTTTCTATCATTGAAAACTGCCTCCGTAACTGAAACTCCTGAACCACAAAAGGGGTCAAGAACTATATCGCCAGTTTTAGTATATCTGTCGATATAATCTGCCATTATATTAAAAGGTTTTTTCCCCCAGTATTTATGTAGAGCGTATAAGCCAGTATATGATTCAGCTTTGTGAGTAATTTCTTCATTTTTAATCCCATTTTCTTTCTCAACTGGGAACATTATAATTTGGTTTGACATTCAATGGCTTTTGACTGGCGCAAAACTACCGTAATAATTCAAGATTTGGAAATAGAATGTATTGGAATGAAATCGAATTGTCAATCAATTAATCGAGAAATTTAATCCTATTTTTCTATAAAAAAACCATGTCAGCGACATGGTTTTTTTATAGATACGATATTAGTTTTTATTACCACCACATATCAACTGTTCCAGCATTTTTAGTGTTCGTTTTATAATCAGCTAATACTTTTTTGGCTGTATCAACTTCAGGTTTATCAACCGCTATTTTACCAGTCCAACCAACTTCGTCCTTAACAAATCGGAACGCCTTTATTTTCCCTTCCGATAAAATGTATTTTACCCAGTGCCGATAATAATGATAGTTAGTCTTGAATAGATTAACCATTGTCTTTTTAGTAGGAACTAATTCAACTACTTTTTTCTTTGAACTTGACATCTTTTATTTTGTTTTAGATGGCTAATGTCAGGAGGATAAACCGATAAACCTAAACAAATAAAAAATAATTTACTATAGCCGCTACTGGTCTGATAAATTAATTCACATATAAAGTATAACTATAAACAACCGCACTTTTCCAAGTAAATACAAGTCTTTTCTCGCCTTTAACCATCATTCCTTTACCCAGTGTTATATTCATTCTTTTAGTCGGAATGCCCCTATCATTTAAAATACCCGCAATTGCTTTTGCGCCTATCTTGTCCCGAATGGCTATTTCATAAATTAATCGGACAGTTTCAGCTTCAAATTCATCTATCAATAACACTTTATTTGTTTCTTCTTTTTTGTAGCCGTAATTTATTATCGGGCCACTGCCTGCTTTACCCTTTAGCATATTTTCAACCAATGCTGATTTAATATTTTCAGTAGCTTGTTTCAAATAGTTGTTATTAACCAACGCCATTACATTCAATGTAAGTTCAGTTGATACATTAGTTAGGTCTTGGTGTGCTTCAGCTATATATAGCTTAACCTTATTATCTTTAAAGAACTTTATAATTGTAAGCCACTGTATTAAATCACCTCTATCTAATCTTGATTGATTAAGTACATAAACAGTTGTAATTGTTTTATTCGTTATGTCACTAAATATCTGGTTTAATTGTGGTCTTTTCACAACTGACAAACTACCAGACTTACCTTCATCTTCATATACTTTGAATTTTAAACCTAACTTATTGGCTAATATTACACCTCTATGTTTCTGGTTATCTAATGAAATCCCGTCATCATTCCTATCTTCTTTTGAAATACGTGTGTAAATGGCTAACATAATTATTTTGGTTTGGGTGAATGTAACTATTATCAATGAGGGTGTAATCTATGCTTTTATAGTTTGACAGTATCTCCACGGTAATACAACCCGCAACAGGAGTTGTTGCCGGCCATGGAATAAAAATAAAGATACTGCGCCTACTGCGACCACAAGCTGGCGAAGTAGTTAGTTCACCATTTTGTCGGCGCAGCAACTACTGGCAAATGCATCTGGCTTGGCTTTGAAGGCATAGCCCATACCCAGTATGTAGCCCATGGCTTCGCGCAGGGCCTCATTACTTTTAAATTGTGGATTGGTGTTGATGTCGGCATGCACTTCCATGTCCACATCATACTTGTTGAAGAGGTCGCAGAGCTCAAAAGCCACTTCAATGCTCCTGGCCACCTCTACCAGCATGCGCTCCTTGATGGAGTAAGGCTGCACGCTTCTCTCGTTACTGATAAACATAAAGCCGCCGCGTTTTTCCCTGAGAAATACGATCACGGTAGCAAACTCCGTTTCCCCACACCGCACCTGAGAGTCCGTACCAATGCACACTTTCAGATTGTACCCCGCCTTGGTTTCCCTGATAATTGCTTCTTCTACTGCCGTTTTAACCGGTAATCTTAATGGTTCACCACTGAATTTCCGCCATAGCATTGTGTATAGATTTAGTTAATTAAAGATAACTACTATTTCTATGCTAAAACGTTATGGCCGTATTATTAAAATGTAAAATGCACATGAAATTAACATTTCCCAACTATGCTCCACAAGAGAAAAGTTTATAGTTTGTCCGTTAGCCCCCCGATGGTAGCGTGTTTATAGCCTATTGATTTCTTTCATAAGCCCGAGCCTTGCGGGCTCCCAGAAGTCCTTCAGTTAATGACAGGGCGCTCCGGCGTATATTAACCGGAGCAACCAGATTTTGCAGCGTTTTCCTTACTCGCCCGAAAGAAGCACTTGCCACGCGAGGTCTACGTTACCGGCGTCAAGCAATTCCTTCGCATAAATATGCAATTCCTGCATCCGCCGGTCATCGTCGTGGGTGTATTCTTTTAATATCCCGGTCAGCCGGTCGTCATATATCATCTCGCTGACCACGGGTATATTGTTGCAATTGCCCAGCAGGCCCAGGTTGTTTCCGGTAAGTAATTTGCTCATTCTTATTTTTTCGGGCAGGGCGTCTATGCCAATACCGAGGGCGAGGTTGGGCTTGGGCACTTCAAACACCGCGGCGCCGGAAGCCCGGCAATAGTAGTCGCCGCCCATGCGGGCTACGAGGTCTATTTTGTCGGGGTCTATCCTGCCATCGCTGTCCAGTATGTTGTCGTCAATATGCATGCACACTACTTCGCAAATAATTAGGTTTGCGGCCCCACCTTCCTTCCCTGTTTCTATCACCTGCATCACGCGGCATTCGAGTTGTACCGGTGATTCCTTTACCCGGAATGGCTTCACTATGTCTGATTTCAGTGGCGTAAACCCTGCTTTCACAAATTCGTCCGTGCCCTTGGGGTATTCGCAACTTGCGAGGCTCATTTGCTGCACTATGTTGTAGTTCACCACGTTGATCACTACTTCGTTCGTGGCATACACGTTTTCCAGGGTATGCTTTATAGTATTGTCCCGGACCCTGCGGGCGGGCGAAAAAATAAGTATGGGCGGCTTGCTGCCAAATACATTGAAAAAGCTGAAAGGCGAGAGGTTGGACACTCCGTGTTCGTCAATAGTACTGGCAAAGCAAATGGGCCTGGGCCCTATGGACCCAAGCAAATAAGCATGTAGCTGGGCGGTTTTTATCTCGCCGGGTATTACTTTCATTTTAGATTGCGATTTGTTTAGTTATAACTTCCGTTTATAGTATAAAAGATACACACTTCCCCGCCTTCGCCCTCGTTTTCTTCAACTCCAGGAACCCGAGGCTCGTCGTCTTTGGGTCTTCCCTTGTACCGTTTCATCCCGGCGATGCGCAACAGCAGTAAATGGCATAGGTGTATGATTTTGTTTTTTTTACAAATTGTCTATTTGGTCGCAAATAGTATTTATATGGTCTAATCCGTAAAGTAATGCAGCCTCATCAATGCTCATCCATTGGAATAATTGCCGGATTAACGAATAATGCTGGCGCACAAAAGTAGTATCTTTAACCGGTTGCATTGGAATAAAACAAATTGGTTCATGGTGAGCAATTCTATTGCGTAAATTGTTAATTCGGGCCAACTCGTTGAATACAAACGATGCATTATACTGGATAGACGGAGTACTGTACGGCCGCGCCGGGAATATCGCTATAAGTGTTTGGCCTCCTGCTCGGAACTGTGGTTTCGAAAATAAATAGCGCCAGAAACCAAATCCCAGTTCAGATACTAATTTTGGATGGTTATAATAATTTTTAAGTTTGTTTACCGCCCCGTTTATGGTGTCAGCGGTAAAACTGTTGTTTGGATTGTCAAATATACCGCCGGAACTTGCGGACTTTTTCAGCCAATCATTTCCCAAACAAATTAAATAATGCCTATCTATTGCATTCCGCAGTGCCACCTCAAAACAACTTATAACGGTAAAAAGTTCCTGTGACAAGCGAAGGTTTAATCGATACAGGGTCATAGCACTTTTGGTATCCCCGCTACAAGCGGTCAGGTATCTGGACATTCGTTCAGGCGACATCGTGTTTTCAAATGCGCTATACCTCATATTTGCATTTAAAATATTTGAATATATTTGTCCATTTCTTTATTTGGCTTACCTTTGTACCCTTATCCCCGGTTGTCCCTGACATCAGTCAAACTTCCGGGTTTCGTTTTTTATAGGAACCTCACTAATGTTGTTCCTCGGGTTTCACTATATGTGGCCCATTCCAAAAATAGATTTGACAACTTCATGAAAAAAGCTGTCAAATCCCAATCCATATAGTTCCCCAATTTTTATTTGATCTCAAAATTCGACAAAGTAACAAAGTCGTTAACCCTGTTCTTTATGTCTTCGGCATTGAGTTCCTGTAGGCGGGTTGGCCCGAATTTCTCTACGCAGTATGATGCCATGGCAGAGCCTATGATCACTGCGGCCTTCATGCTTTCGAAAGAAATGCTATCAATCCGTGCCAGGTAGCCTATAAATCCGCCCGCAAAGGTATCGCCGGCCCCGGTGGGGTCAAACACATCTTCGAGCGGCAATGCAGGCGCTGAGAATATCTTGTCTTCATAAAACAAAAGCGCACCATGTTCACCCTTCTTGATGATCAGGTATTTGGGCCCCATCTTTTGTATCTTCTTTGCAGCCTTCACTATGGAATGTTCGCCGCTGAGCTGGCGCGCTTCGCTATCATTTACCATCAGCAGGTCTACCATGCCCAGCGCTGTTTGTAATTCATCCATCGCTATGTCCATCCAAAAATTCATGGTGTCCATGATTACGAGCTTTGGGCGGTTTTTGAGCTGCTTCAGCAAGCTTATTTGTACTGCAGGGGCCAGGTTGCCCAGCATCACGTACTTGCAATCCTGGTAGCTATCCGGTATTTTTGGGTCAAACTGGGCTAACACGTTGAGGTCCGTGACCAATGTATCGCGGGTATTCATATCCAGGTGGTAGCGGCCGCTCCAGAAGAAACTCTTCCCGTCAGGCACTACTTCTACGCCCTCAAAAGTCACGCCCTTAGCTTCAAGCGCAGCAATTTCAGCTTGAGGGAAGTCCCCGCCGATGATCGAAACCTGCCTGATAGGTTGTGTAAAATTAGAAGCGGCCCACGCCGCATAAGTTGCAGAACCGCCAATGATACGGTCCACCTTGCCGAATGGGGTTTCCAAAGCGTCAAAGGCCATTGTGCCAACAATCAGTAAAGACATCTTTTATAAAATTTTCTGTAAATGTAGTATTTGCGCCGGATAGTTAATGGTCGGCATACGAAATGTACGAAGCCAATTTCAGTTGGATCGCTTTTGGCGGCCGTCTCGATGGCTATTAAACTACACGAAATTACTCATCGTCATTTGTTTTCATGAAACTCTTTATTTCACGTACGCAAATAATGTTATACCAAAACGCCATAGCAAGGATGCCTCCATTCAGCACAGTAAACAGCCACGGATTTAATCCGATACCAAAGGGGACAGCCGCATTGTCTGCAAAATCCCGTGAGTGATAAAAAATCATGTAAGGGACGATGATGGCCAGGAAGATGATCCGCTCCTTTGTGTGCAATTCGAATTCATTCTTGTTCAAAAACAAATTCAGAACTGCGCTGAGTACCTGTAAGCCAATAAGCGCATATACGATCTGGGTATAAAAAAACCCCTGGCAATAACCATCATCTTCGCAAAAGACAAGCGCTACGATCAATATCCATTGCAGGATGGGCTCTACAACTTTGAACACTAGTGCATTAGTCGATTTGTTACGCGACGACCTTGCCTTCTTTAATTTTACTCTTTTACGTGTCCTTGAATGGGTGCTGCTCATTTGAAGTAATTTTCAGGCCGATTTCGGCGTTCGTTTCTTTAGCGATAATTATTTAGCGATAAATGTATTAAAAAAGTGGATATTATCTTATATAATAGCTATTTTTAACAAGCAAATATGAAATGCGATTGACAAATATGAAATGCAATGGATAGATTTACATCATGAAAGCATTACTTTTAGCAGCAGGGTTAGGCACTCGTTTGCGGCCCCTGACCGACCACCAACCCAAGGCCCTGGTGCAAGTGAACAATCTCACGCTACTTGAACGCAATTTAATTTATCTCCGGAAATTCGGCGTTAATGATGTCATAATAAACGTTCATCATTTCGCGTCGATGATAGAAGGCGCTGTCGGGCAAAATATCGGATACGGCAGCAATGTAACAATATCTGACGAGCGGAATGAAGTTTTGGAAACAGGAGGGGGACTGAAAAAAGCGGTTTCTTTTTTTGCGGGCCAGGAGACGTTTGTTGTAATGAATGTGGACATACTTACAAATCTGGACCTTGGCAAAATGATCGCGGCGCATCAAAACATGGGCTGCATTGCAACGCTCGCGGTAATGCAGCGCGCTTCATCAAGGCAATTTCTATTTAACGGCCAGATGCAACTATGCGGGTGGATCAATAATAATACAAAGGAGGAAAGGATATCCCGGGGAGGCCAGGGACTAAAGCCATTTGCGTTTAGCGGCATCCAAGTGCTGTCGCGTAAGATATGGGACGAGATCCGTTTTGAGGGCAAGTTTTCCCTGGTTGATGTCTATCTTGATGTTGCCCGGAGAGAGGATATTTACGGATATGATCACACGGGCGACCAATTTATTGATGTAGGGAAGCCAGAAAGCATCCGGGCGGCCGAAGATGTATTTATGTAGAGGGAATCTATACCACTATAGTTTTCACCTTGGTTTTGCCTGTGCCCCTTACTTCAGGTCCATTCAAATTCCGTACATTTACAGCCGCAATTTAGAAGCCCGCGTTATGAACCGCAGCACCGTCCGTAATTTTCAAGTCACAATTGCCGCGATTTTCGTATTTACGGTATTATTGCTATCGTGTGAAAAAGTAGTGCATATCAGCCTGGCGTCTACTCCGCCGCAGGTGGTGGTAGATGGCGCCATTGAAACCAACATTCCCCCGTATGTGATACTCACCTCAACGATCGGCTTTTTTTCTAATATTGATCTGTCTACGTTGCAGAATAGTTTTTTGCACGGCGCGGAGATCAGCGTTTCTTGCGGCGCCAAATCAGTGAACCTTGTTGAATATTCGTTTGATACCGGCAATAACAACAAGTTTTACATATACACAGTCGACACCACAAATTTATCAAACATCATGCTGGGGCAGGTTGATTCCTTCTATACGCTGACCATCAAATATGGCGGCCAGACCTATACATCAGTTACGAAAATTCCCAACCCTAAGGGTATAGATACTATGTGGTTTGCCACGCCAACTTACCAGGATTCAAAAACGCCAAAGGGGGCATTGCAGCTTTTTGTTAACTATACAGATCCGGATACGCCCGGCAATTGTGTTCGATACTTTACCCAGCTCAACGGCGGCCCTTATTATCCATCCCAGATATTCAGTGATGAAGTGGTGAACGGGAAAACGGTGAAGGATATAGGCCTGTTTGCGGGCTACGCGCAGACGATAGATGCGAATGGCGATTCCCTGAGTTACTTTTACGCAGGTGATACCGTGACGCTGAAATGGTGTGAAATAGACCAGGGGGTGTATAATTTCTGGAATACAGCGGGGTATGCTGCGAGCGCGATCGGTAATCCGTTTGCATCGCCGATAAACTTGCAAAGCAATATGACAAACGGGGCGCTTGGCGTATGGGCAGGATATGGCAGCACGTTCAAGACAGCGGTGGTGCCGTGATAATGAGGCAATACAAACGCCTAAAGCAGTTATGTAAAGTTGAATATTTATTATATATAATCGTGAAGATACCAATTCCGGAATTTGTTGCATCTTTAGTCTTTCAGATTAATTTTGACTTTAGATCCGGTCTGGAGGGGGTAAAAAAGTAATTTAAAAATGAATAATACAGAGAAAGTACATTGCCTGATCATAGGGTCGGGGCCGGCAGGTTATACTGCGGCAATTTATGCAGCGCGCGCAAATCTTAAGCCTGTTTTATATCAGGGATTGCAACCCGGTGGCCAATTGACCATTACCACCGAGGTAGAGAACTATCCGGGCTATCCAAATGGCATCATGGGTCCGCAGATGATGGTCGATTTTGAACAGCAGGCCCAGCGGATGGGCGCAGATATACGGTGGGGATTGGCAACAAAAGTTGATTTCTCGGAGCGCCCTTTTAAAGTAGAAATAGATGAAGAACACTGGATAGAAGCCGATACGGTGATCGTAGCTACCGGCGCATCCGCCAAATGGCTGGGCCTGGAATCCGAGGAAAGGCTGAATGGGCACGGAGTTTCCGCCTGCGCTGTTTGTGATGGTTTCTTTTTCAAGAACCATGAAGTGGCGATCGTAGGCGCCGGTGACACAGCGTGCGAGGAAGCGCTGTACTTGTCTAAACTATGTACCACAGTGCATATGTTTGTGCGCCGGGCAGAAATGCGCGCCAGCAAGGTAATGCAGGCCCGCGTGCTTAAAACCGCCAACATCAAAGTCTACTTCGACACCGAAACGCTGGAAGTAATGGGCGAGCACAAAGTAGACAGTGTGCGGGTGCTGAACAATAAAACCAATGAAGAGTCGATAATACCCGTAAAGGCGTTGTTTGTGGCCATTGGGCATCAGCCAAATTCTGACTTATTTAAGGGATGGCTGGACATGGATGAGCAGGGTTACCTGATCACACAACCAGGCTCCTCGCGCACCAACAGGCCTGGAGTTTTTGCCTGCGGCGATGTGCAGGACAAGATATATCGTCAGGCAGTGAGCGCGGCCGGCAGCGGCTGTATGGCTGCCCTTGACGCAGAAAGGTACTTAGGCTCGCTGGAGTAAGGGAAATGGGTTTGAATAATTGCGTAACTTTGTGATGTGTTTTGTGCGAACTATTGTGATTTGCGCCCCGCAATTTTAAATTGATAAGCCATGGATGAAAAGGAATTAAAAAAATTGAAGAAAGACACTATAAAACTACAGGAAAAAGTGGCTCGGTCGCCAAAGGCTGCTAAGGCATACCTTATTGAATTAGGGGTATTAGACGCAAAAGGTAATCTGAAGAAACGTTTTAAGATGGCGTAAATGTATTCAACACGACCAGGATATATTATTGGGTTTCATGGCTGTGACGAAATTGTGCGGGACAACGTTATCTCAGGGAAAGACGACCTAAACCACAGCGAAAATAAATATGACTGGTTGGGGAACGGCATTTATTTTTGGGAAAACAACTACCAAAGGGCGCTTGATTTTGCGAAGGAGCTTAAAGACAATCCACATCCAGGTAAACCGATAATCAAAAATCCGGCTGTTTTGGGTGCCATTATCAATCTGGGGATTTGCTTGGACTTATTGGACAGCGAGTACTTAAACTTATTAAAAGAGCGCCATAAGGTACTTGAAAATTCTGCGAAACTACTAAATATAGAACTACCCACAAACAAAAGAGCCGCGGGAACAAACGAGTTAATGCTCCGCGACCTGGATTGTCTTGTAATAGAAAATTTAAATAAGCAGATGTCCCTTCCGTTCGATTCAGTAAAGGGTGTTTTTATTGAAGGGGGAAATCTTTACCCTACTTCCGGGTTTAACGAAAAGAACCATATCCAGATTTGTATCAGAAACCCGAACTGCATAAAAGGCTATTTCCTGCCAAGAACGTTAAATAGCTCATACCGGAAGGTGTAAGCAAAACAATCAGGTAGTGGTGATTCCCTCAATTCATAGATCAAAATGACGCCAATGACTATTCCCGAATTATATAAAATTTATCTGGACAACCCTGTTATTCAGACAGATACCCGCAAGCTGCAGCCGGGGGGTATTTACTTTGCGCTGAGCGGGGCCAATTTCGATGGCAATTCCTTCGCGCAGCAGGCGCTGGAAAAAGGCGTCGCGTACGCGGTTGTCGATAATCCATCGCTCGCATTAGATGAACGATATATAGTCGTTGAAAATGCGCTGGAAGCATTGCAACAGCTTGCGCTGCACCACCGTAAGCAATTTTCAATACCATTCATTGCGATAACCGGTTCCAATGGCAAGACCACGACCAAGGAATTGGTGACCGCAGTGCTCCGTTCCCGTTTTATTACCTATGCCACAGATGGCAATCTCAATAACCACATAGGTGTGCCGCTGACGATCCTTAAAATAAAAAGGGATGCTCAAATGGCGGTGATAGAAATGGGCGCCAATCACCAAAAGGAGATTGCCGGATATTGCAAGATCGCGCTGCCGGACTACGGCATTATTACCAACTGTGGCAAGGCGCACATTGAAGGGTTCGGGGGAATAGAAGGCGTGCGGAAGGGTAAGGGGGAGCTGTATGATTTCATCAGGGAAAATAATGGCTCAATTTTCCGCAATACCGACCTCGGTTACCTTGAGGAAATGGCGAAGGGAATCAGTAAACAAATCACCTACGGAAGCGCCAACGCGGAAGTCATCGGTAAGCCATTGATGACAGGGGTATTCCTACAAGTGGCTATGATGTCGCGGCATACGGAAACAACGATTGAAACACGGCTGGTGGGCGAGTATAATTTCCCCAACGTGATGGCTGCCGTCGCGGTTGGCCTTCATTTCGGCATCGGTATAGACGATATAAAAAAGGCTATTGCCGTTTATGACCCGGACAATAGCCGGTCGCAATGGGTCAGGAAAGGCAGTAATGCGCTCATCCTCGACGCGTATAATGCCAACCCCACCAGCATGCGCGCGGCCATACTCAATTTCGCAGCAGCGGACCTTCCCCATAAGATACTGTGGCTGGGCGGTATGAAGGAAATGGGCGCCGATGAGGAAAAGGAACACAGTGAACTGGTATCGCTGATAGCAGGCTTCCAGTGGGACAGCGTAATACTGGTAGGCAAGGAATTTGCTGGCATACACGGCCCATATACGTGGTTCGGGAACTCTGCGCTTGCCGCAGAATACATCAGGCAGCACCCACCCCTAAACAGCTCCATTCTTCTCAAAGGCTCGCGGGGCAGTAAGATGGAGGTTTTAATGGATGCCCTGAAATAAAATTCGCTTGTTGGTAAGCACTATGTCAAATTCGCCTGCTGCGCTTCCGAAATAATATTAGATTTGCGTAAGCAGCATTTCTTTAATGACACCACCGGACCAGGATAAGATAAAGCCCCAACTAAAAACATTTGACCTCACGATGATCGTTGCGGGCCTGGTAATTGGCATGGGTATTTTTCGTGTGCCATCTGAGGTAGCGCAGAAAGCTGGCATCCCACTCATATTTTTTCTTGCATGGACCACTGGGGCTATCGTAAGTTTTATCGGTGCGCTTACTTTCGCGGAGATCGGGTCCCGGTATCCGGTGGCAGGGGGCTTCTATAAGATATTTTCCCACTGTTACCATCCCAGTTTCGCATTCATGGTCAACTGGATCGTGGTCATCAGCAATGCGGCGTCCACGGCGGCTGTTGCCATCATGGGAGCAGAATATATTGCGCCGGTCTTACTGCCCAATATGGCGCATGAAACCGCGATTCCCCTAATCACCGTATCGGCCACCGTAACACTGTACATTATCAACATGATCGGCATCCGCGTAAGCGCCAAACTACTCAATGGGTTGATTCTGGTGAAACTAAGCATGCTGGTATTGCTGATCTCCGCCGTGTTCATGGTAAGCGGTCACGATGCAAACATAGCCGCAGCGCCGCCGCCCATGTCACCGGGCGATATGTTCCGGGCGTTCGCTATGTGCTTTATACCCGTGTTCTTTACTTATGGCGGCTACCAGCAGACCATGAATTTCGGAAAGGATATACCCAATGCGCGCAAGGCCATGCCGCGTGCTATCTTTTACGGTATCTCCATAGTGCTTGTCGTGTACTTAAGTGTCAATTATTCCTTTTACAAAGTGCTTGGCTTTTCCGGTCTTGCGCATTCTACTACTATCGCGTCTGATATTTGCGGGCTGCTATTCGGGAGCATTGCCTTTAAGTTGGTTTCTGTGATCATGTTCCTTTCAGTGATGGCCTATGTAAATGTCTCGGTAATGAGCAATCCCAGGATTTATTTTGCCATGGCGGAGGATAACGTATTGCCTCCGGTCTTCAAGCGGCTCAATCATAGGACGCAGGTACAGGAGTTTGCGCTCACTGTATTTTGTGCGTTTATATTACTCACGCTTTTCTTTCTTTCTTCATTTCAGAAGATACTTGAATACGTGATGTTCTTCGATAGCATCAGCCTTATAACGGGTGCTGCTGCCATTTTTATCTTGCGCCACAGGGCTAAAAAGGAAGGCGATCCTAAGGGTATATTTAAAATCAAGGGCTATCCCTATTTGCCGGCGCTTTACATCCTTGTTTATGCCACTGTGAATATCAGCGTGTTCTACGCCAATCCCAGTGCCGCCGGGATTGGGTTCCTGCTTTTTATTTCCGGCTTCCCATTGTATTACCTCATCAGGAGAGCGCTGGGCCGTAACCGGGTCGAACAGAATCCATAAATTCGCGAGGTGCTGGTTCTACGCCTAAAGGGTCATATATCTATAGAAATAAATCGGCTATGGACACTCAACCCCCATTTGGGTAAAACTTACGGCTAAAATGACCCATTGACCATCCGTTGAGATTTTTTGATAGGACTGATCTTTCAATTACCTTCAACGCACACAAACCTACACCTAAACTTTGCGCTTCCGTTGCAACAAAACTTTGCGACCTTTGCGCGCAACCTCAATTTTTTATGACAGACGCTACAACACTTAAATCCCAGTTCCTTCTTGATCCATCGATCACTTACCTGAATTTTGGTTCCTTCGGCGCATGCCCCAGGCCAGTGTTTAAAGACTACCAGGACTGGCAATTATTGCTCGAGTCTGAGCCCTGTCAGTATATAGCTGTCAATGGCGTGAATTATTTAAAAACATCACGGCAGGCGCTCGCGTCGTTTATCAATTGCGATGCCGACGACGTAGTATATGTGACCAACCCCACGTATGCCATGAATATCATTGCCAAGAGCCTGAAATTGGAGGAAGGTGATGAGATACTGGCCACCAACCTGGAATACGGCGCACTTGACCGCACCTGGAACTACTATTGCAATAAAAGCAAGGCACGCTATGTGCGCCAGCCCATTGATCTGCCCGTGGTTTCTAAGGAGGCCATTTTAGAACAATTCTGGGCCGGCTACAATAGCAAAACCAAGGCCATTTTTATTTCGCAGATCACCAGCGCCACAGCTTTGATACTGCCGGTAAAGGAGATTTGCGATATGGCTAAGGAACGCGGGTTGCTCACAATAGTGGATGGCGCGCATGTACCCGGTCATATACCGCTGGACCTCTCTGAACTAAGGGCCGATATATACACCGGCGCCTGCCACAAATGGCTGATGACGCCCAAGGGATGTTCGTTTTTATACGTCAAGAAGGAATTTCAAAACCAGTTCGATCCCGTTATCATCAGTTGGGGATATGAGAGCGCGGCGCCTTCACATTCACAGTTCCTCGATTACCACCAGATGCAGGGTACGCGCGATTTTTCGGCATTCCTCACAGTGCCTAAGGCCCTTCAATTCCGGACTGAAAACCATTGGGACGAAGTAGCAGCGGATTGCCGCGAAATGGTGCGCGCGAACTATACCAGGTTTTGCGGACTCATGGGGTCTGAGCCTATCTGCCCGGTGACCGATGAATTTCTCGGGCAGATGTGCAGCATCCCCATAAAGACCAATTCGCCTGAAAAACTGCACGACTATCTGTTTGGGCATTATAAAATTGAGGTGCCTGTTCCAAGGCAGGAAAACCAGATGTTCCTCCGCTACTCCATACAGGGCTTCAACACCCAGGGCGACCTGGACCGCCTCTACGATGCGCTCAAAGAGATCATCTCGGAGACCGATCTATTGACGGTCTGATATTGGTTTTAAGTCATCAGTACAGCTCACGGATCTTTATCGTGTCGTGTACCTTTTTAAGCAATTTTACAGCGTCACCGGTGAGGGGCACGTCTATGTCAAGCACGGCATAGCCTATGGCGTCGTTTGTTTTCAGGTACTGGCCCAATATGTTCACGCCATTTTGCGACAGCGCCGTGTTTATGGACGACAGCACGCCGGGTACATTTTTATGGATGTGGAGGATACGGTGTGTGCTTTCCTGCATCGGTAAATTGAGTGATGGTATGGTATGTGATCCCAGCGTGGTCCCTGTTTCTATAAAGCCCACCAGCTTCGTGCTTACATCATTACCTATGTCTGCCTGTGCCTCCTGCGTGCTGCCGCCTATGTGTGGCGTCAGCAGTACATTGGCCATATTTTGCAGCGGAGTTGTAAATATATCGCCATTCTTTTCCGGCTCTTCGGGGTATACGTCAAGGGCCACGCCAGACAGGATACCCTCCTCCAGCGCCCATTTCAGCGCGTCTACGTCTGCCACCTCGCCTCGTGCATAGTTGATGAACAGTGCGCCGCGCTTGCACTGTGCAAGCGTCTCCCTGTTGATGAGGTTTTGGGTTTGCTTGGTGGCAGGGGTGTGGATGGTGATGATGTCTGACGTTTCCAGTAAGGCAGCGAGGCTTGCTAAAGGCTGGGCATTGCCCATCGGTAACTTTTTCTGCGTGTCAAAATACTGTACACGCATGCCAAGCGATTCCGCCAGCACGCTCAGTTGGCTGCCTATATTCCCGTACCCTATTATCCCCAGCGTTTTGCCCCTTAGTTCGTAGCAGTTTTTCGCATCCTTGCTCCAGGTGCCGGCGTGTGCCAGCCTGTTTTTTTCGGGTATCCTTCTTATCAGCATGATCATGGCGCCTATGGCCAGCTCTGCCACAGAGCGTGTGTTGGAGTAGGGGGCATTGAATACCGCTACGCCCTTGCGGGTAGCTGCCGCGAGGTCTACCTGGTTGGTGCCGATACAAAAGCAGCCGATGGCAAGTAATTTATCTGCCCGCTCTAATACGGCCTTATTCACCTGTGTCTTCGACCGGATGCCCAGGATATGGGCGTCCTTTATTTCCACTATCAGTTCTTCTTCCGTCAGTGCGGCGGGTAGGTGTTTTACATTCGTGTACCCATTGGCCCTAAACAGGTTCACGGCCTCCTGGTTCACATTTTCCAGTAGCAGCACCTTCACTTTCTCCCGCGGGTAGCTGGTCTCCGGGCCATGCGCTTTATTGTCAGTTGCGGGGTATGCCATGAATAGTTGCCGTATTTATGCTACTGCATAGGTAAAAATAGCATTTTAGTATCATTTTGCGATGGTTTTTTCCGCCGGCTATGAAAGCATGGCCTGGCGATCTTGCCTGATGCAAACAATATAGATATATGAGTGGTGGTAATAAATATATTTTAGGGATACTAACCTTTTTATTCCTTTTTACGCCTATATTTATACCTGCCTTATCATTTTCGCTGAATACTTCGTTGCCATTCCTTTACCTGACTTGAATCATCTGTATGAAGAACACTTACTTTTTCACCCGGCTGCTGGCCGGTTTATTTGCCACAATCATATCTTTCGCAACGGCGCGGGCCCAGACCTGGGACAGCGTTGGCCACCAGGGTTTTTCCGCGGGCGTCGTTGGGTACCCGTCAATGGCTATTGATCATTCAGGTACCCCGTATGTGGCTTTCGTCGATTATAGCGATGGTGACAAGGCCACAGTGATGAAGTATAACGGCAGCAATTGGGTGCTCGTCGGGGCGCGTGGTTTTTCCACCGCTGCTGTAACGTTTACTTCTATCGCCATTGACACCGGTGGGACGCCTTATGTAGCCTATCAGGATGAAGGTACGATTGGGAACAAAGCCACTGTGATGAAATTTAATGGCACTAGCTGGGTCACTGTAGGTACCGCGGGGTTCACGGCGGGCTACGCATATTGGGTGTCCATTGCCATTGATGGCAGCGGTACGCCCTACGTGGCCTACCAGGACTATAGCACCACTTTCAAAGCTAATGTCATGAAATTCAATGGCACAAGCTGGGCGTCGGTTGGTAGCGCAAACTTCTCTGCCGATACCGCTGCCTATGAATCACTAGCGATAGACGGTAGCGGCGTCCCCTACGTAGCCTACACAGATTATGGCAGCGGCCAGAAAGTCACCGTTATGAAATTCGATGGTACCGGTTGGGTCACTGTTGGCAGTGCAGGCTGTTCGGCCGGCGCTACCGCATACCCATCGCTTGCCCTCGATCCTTCCGGCACGCCCTACGTCGCTTATGAAGACTATGCATATAGCCAGAAGGCAACGGTCATTAAATTTAACGGTACCAGTTGGGTAAATGTGGGTAGCCCGGGATTTTCGGCAGGGGTGACTGCCTTTACTTCACTGGCCACGGACTGGAGCGGCACACCCTACCTGGTGTATCAGGATTTCGCTACGCTGCACACCGGGCTCACCTGCCAGAAATTCAATGGCAGTAGCTGGGACACTGTGGGCCACACAAACCTGACCCCCGGCCAGGCAGAAGAATGTGGCATCGTGATACCCCCAAGCGGTATACCGTATGTTGTTTATCAGGATTTTGCGAACAGTATAAAAGCCTCTGTGCTTCGGTATCCGCTGGCCATAGCGCCCATTACAGGCGCGAACGCCGTTTGCGTGGGCCTATCAGCTACACTTAGCGACGCAACACCCGGTGGTACCTGGAGCAGCAGCGATACCTCGGTGGCAACTATTGGGTCCGGCACCGGCGTAGTTGTCGGAGTGAGCGCCGGCACCTTTACGATTACCTACGATGTGGGTGGCAGCATTGCAACATACGCAGCCACCGTAAACCCAATACCTGACCCAATAGTTGGCATAACAACCCTGTGCCTCAGTACTACGTCGCTCCTGATGGACATAGACCCCGGTGTAACGTGGAGCAGCAGCAATAGTGCAGTAGCCTCTGTAGTGTCTGCGACGGGTTTGGTGGATGGTGTATCTACGGGGAGTGCTGTTATTACTTATACATTGCCTACGGGATGTTATAGCTATGTGGGAGTAACGGTTTATCCAAATCCAGCTCCACCGACGGGTATTACTAATTTTTGCGTTGGCGGCACGCGATTGCTGTTGGATGTAGACGGGGGAGGAACGTGGTCAAGCAGCGACGGGGCTATTTTTTCAATTGGATTGGGTAGCGGCATTGGGAGAGGGGTGTCAGCCGGTGTAACAGAAATTACCTACACACTGAGTACGGGTTGCTTTGCAGCTATTGAAGTCACAGTTACAGCAACTCCGTCAGTTATCGCGGGCGCAGATACCGTTTGCACCGGTGTGCCTGCTACTTTATCTAATACTGCGGTAGGTGGCTCCTGGAGCAGTGCCAATACTGCTGTAGGCACTATAAACGCGGCGACCGGTGTGTTTACCGGTATCGCTCTAGGGTCTACTGTTATTACCTACACTACTGGCGGTCTGTGCACAGCCACCCGTGTGGAGTACGTGCTGCCCTCACCGGCTGGGATAATTGGGGTGGGAGCAGAATGTGTTGGCAATACAATCACAGTAACTGATGGTACATCCGGCGGCTTATGGACCAGTAGTAATGCGGGTATTGCGTCCGTCTCCAGTTTAGGATCGGTTGTCGGCCATACTGCCGGCACGGCTGTCATCACTTATTCGATCCCTGATGGCTGTTTTGCCACGTTCCCCATTACTATTGTCCCGGCCCCGGGCCCCATTACAGGCCGTTACCTTGGTTGTTTAGGGAGCGCAACCGCGCTTGGAAATGGTGTGCCGGGCGGAACATGGACGAGTTCGAACTCGGCCGTTGCAGTAATTGGTTCATCAACCGGCGCGTATGTAGGTGTTGGTTTAGGCACGGCTACGATCACTTATTCACTAGGCTCGTCATGTAGGGCTACTCATGTTGTGACGATTGAGGCATTGCCGTCTGCAATTTCAGGGCCTGGAGGTGTGTGCCAGGGGGCATTTGCTGATTATAGCGACACTGTGTCAGGTGGTGCCTGGAGCAGCAGCAATCCCGCGGTTGGCTCCATCAGTACGGCAGGTTTATTCTCAGGTATATCTGTCGGCACAACGGTGGTCACTTATAGTATTTCTTCCTCATGCCCGGCATTGGATACTATTGCTGTTAACCCGCTACCCGCTATGATCGCTGGCCCGGCGGGAATATGCAGTGGTTCTTGTGCCACTTATTCGGATGCCACGCCGGGCGGCGTGTGGAGTTGCAGCAGCACATCAGTGGCAACAATAGGCTCTGCTTCCGGCACATTATGTGGCGTTTCTTCCGGTACTGTCGAGATTACTTATAACATGGGGGGCGGGTGTGCCGCGGTCGGTTATTGCACGGTCTATAATAGCCCAAGTGTTCCTTCTGGCCCCTCAGCGATATGTGTTGGGTCCACTGTGATTTTACGCGATTTTGTATCCTCCGGCACCTGGAGCAGTGGCAACACTGCCGTGGCTACCATCGGCTCCATTACCGGTGTGGTATCTGGTGTTTCAAACGGTACTTCTATACTTACTTATACGGCCGCGGGAGGGTGCTTTGTTAATGATACCTTGTCCGTAAGCCCTTCACCCGGGCCCATATCCGGGCCGGCCAGTGTGTGCGCCGCATCGCCGACGTCGTACTCCAATACCGTTCTGGGCGGATTATGGACAAGCAGTAACCCGGCTGTGGCTACCATAGGGTCTGCATCAGCAGTGTTGATGGGCGTTTCTTCCGGCACTGTCGAGATTAGTTATACCATGGGGAGCGGGTGTGCCGCGATAGCGACAGTTGAGGTGTTCCCGGCATTACCAGCAATCGGGGGCAGTGACTCGGTATGCGCGGGAAGTACCACAGACCTCAGTAGTACGGTGACAGGAGGGTGGTTTAGTAGCAATGATACATCAGTGGCTACCATAGGGTCTGCATCAGCAGTGTTGATGGGCATTTCCGCGGGTACAGCCGTGGTCTCTTATTCGTTACGCGCTGGGTGCTATGTTACGAAATCTGTGGCTGTTGCTTCTGCTCCGGATCCAATTGTCGGGGGCGCCGCCCTTTGCATCGGCACTACCTCGCCTTTGAGCGACGGGTCGGCCGGTGGTTCCTGGATGAGCGCTAATGCCGCTATCGCCGGCATTTCCTCCGCAACAGGGGTGGTAACGGGCATATCGTCAGGCACTACCGTAATCACTTATTTATTAGGGGATGGTTGCCGCTCCACCTACGTCGTAAGCGTGAACCCTGTTGATCCAATCACTGGCCCATCGGTTATTTGTGACGGCCTTACCGGTAATTTGGCAAATATCGTTTCAGGCGGCACATGGACAAGCAGCAATACTGCCGTGGCCACGGTTGGATTGACGACAGGAATGGTGAATGCCGTCTCCGATGGCACTATCATCATTACCTATACCACCCCTGCGGGATGTACGGGCAATTTAATGCTGACGGTTGTTCCGCACGCTGCCGCAATTGGCTCTGTTGGCCCGGTCTGTACGGGTATGCCTGCGTCTTTAACGGACGCGGATGCCGGTGGAAGCTGGTCGAGCAATAACACAGCCGTAGCCTCCATTGGCAGCGGTACAGGTCTTTTGACCGGTGTAGCAGCAGGTACTACCATAATTACTTATTCGCTGGCGCCCGGATGCTACGCCACTGCTTCAGTTGCTGTTATTACCGGGCCGCCTGCTATTTCGGGGGCCACGGCCATTTGCGTTGGCGCCACAGCTACATACACCGATGGGCTGAGCGGTGGCGCATGGAGCAGTAGTACTTCGGCGGTTGCGTCCATTGGTTCCGGCACTGGTGCGCTGGATGCCGTATCTGCCGGGTCTTCCACAATTACTTACAAGCTACCGGACGGCTGCTATAGTACCAGGGCGGTAAACGTATACCCCACACCTGGCCTCATTAGCAGTACCGGCGTCATGTGTGCCGGTTCCGAGGCCCTCTGGACGGATGCGATTGCCGGTGGCGAATGGATCAGCGGCAACCCGGCGATAGCTGCGGTAGGTTCGGGTTCCGGTATTGTTACGTCCGTTTCCTCAGGCACCACCACCATCACCTATACCATGAGCGGCGCCTGTTCTGCGATAGCGACAGTTGACGTGTCGCCGGCATTACCGGCAATCGCAGGCAGTGGCGCGGTATGCGCGGGAAGTACCACAAACCTCTCTATTACGGTCACAGGAGGGGTGTTTAGTAGCAATAATACATCAGTGGCTACCATCGGTGCGTCTACTGCCCTATGCACAGGTGTTTCCGCTGGTACCACAACGATCAGCTATGTGATCAGGCCCGGTTGCTACACCACCCGGACGGAGACCGTTAGTGTTTCGCCCGGGCCTGTAACCGGCCCTGCGGCAATATGTGCCGGCAGCGAAGGGAACCTCGAAGGAAGTATAACAGGTGGCGTGTGGAGTAGCAGTGGAGGTGTTCTTGTCATTGGTAGCGCCACAGGGGTAATATCCGGCTCTGCCGTAGGCACTTCGGTGGTTACCTATTCGCTCGGCGCCTGCATCGCTACAGCAATTGAGGCAGTGAACGCAATTCCCGTTACAATCTCCGGTGCGGCGGGGGTCTGCGCAGGGAATACGACCGAACTTTTAGATGCCAGTTCTGGCGGTACGTGGAGCAGCAGTAATCCTTCCGTTGCGAGTATCGGGTCTTCTTCAGGTATTGCAACAGGTGTGGCTGCCGGTACCGTAACAATTACTTATACACTTGGCGACGGATGTAATACCACAGTTCCCTTTGCCGTTACAGCGTTCCCATTGCCTATTACCGGCACAACGTCCCTATGCTCGGGTACTACTTCTCTGGCGGATGTGACAACAGGTGGTACATGGTTTTCAAGCAATGCATCTGTTGCTGCAGTTGACACGCTTTCAGGCATTGTTACAGCATTGTTACCGGGTACTGCTACCATCTCTTATGCTATTCGCTATGGGTGCTCTGCTGCGACTACGGTAACCGTAATCCCGGGTCCTGCGCCGGTGGTTGGCCACAGTGCATTTTGTGCTGGCGCTGCTGTCGCCTTCACAGATGCCACCGCCGGCGGTATCTGGAGCAGTAGCAACACAGCCGTCGCATCCATAGGCAGCAGCGGGTTAGTCATAGCCTCTGGTACCGGCACAGCCATTATCACGTATGCCATGCCGGGGCTGGGTTGTATGTCTACGCTCGATGTGAGCGTACTGCCTGCGTTGACGGGCATTATAGGTACAGGTTCGCTATGCGTCGGCTCAACGGAGGGCCTCATCGATATGACATCCGGCGGTGTATGGACAACCAGCAATGCCGCTATAGCCACGATCGGTTCCACAGGCATCGTATCAGGCGTAGCCGCAGGTACCGCTATCATTTCCTATCATACAGGCCCGGGTTGTATTACAACGTCGCCCATTACCATTGATCCATTGCCCGCGGCAATAACCGGCGCCACTAACTTGTGTGCCGGTGGCGCCCTTGCCGATGCCACTCCGGGTGGCGCATGGAGCAGCGGCAATACATCAATAGCCACAATAGGCACTGCTACGGGCATTGTGTCACGCGTATCCGCAGGCACTACTACTATCACTTATATGGTAGCTACGGGTTGCAGGTCCACGCTGGTTATCGCCGTCAATACCCTGCCCGTTGTTGAGCCCCTGCACGGTATCACACACGAATGTATCGGCACATTTACCCTCTTTGCCGACAGCACCACGGGCGGCAGATGGGCCAGCAGCGATAGCGCAGTTGCAATAGCTGACAGTAATGTTACCTTACCCATCACCCTAGCTACCATATCTGGTTTCAGCGGGGGAGTGGCTACTATCTCTTACTCTATCAGCAATGTTTGCGGCGTCGTTACCGTCACACTACCTGATACCGTGATGGTTGCGCCGGTTGTTCCGGCCATCGCAGGCGCCGACAGCGTATGCCCCGGCGATACCGTCATTGTTACCGACTCGGTAGCGGGCGGTACCTGGCTCAGCTCTGATACCACGATTGCCACCATTGACAATTCAGGCAACATCATAGGCATAGCGCCGGGAACGGCTACCATCAGCTATGTATTGATCAACGATTGTGGCCTTTCGGCAGCGGTGCTTTCCATAACGGTCAATAGCCCTTCTTCTTGCAACACCGGAGTAAAACCTGTGGTTGCTGCACCTGCAGCGCTCACCCTGGAGCCAAACCCAAATAACGGTTCCTTTGTTGTGAAAGGCTCGCTGGGGTCGCCAAATGATGAGGTGGTGACGTTGGAGCTTACGGATATGCTGGGCCAGGTGGTGCACACGCAGGTGGCGCATGCCCCGGCAGGCATTTTAAATGCTCGTGTCCTGGTAGGCAATGCGCTCGCCTCCGGCGTATACATCCTCAGCGTTCATTCAGTGTCCGTTCATCAATTATTCCATATGGTGATCGGTCAGTGACAATTAAAATAGTCGCAGTGGGGCGGGAGCAGGCGTTTCAAATGGCGTATTGCTTCCGCCCCTTGTATTTATTTATTAAGATCTTTTTTATCCTAAAGCACAGGTGGGCAGCCGTATAGCCCCGCATTTTCTATTTTTGCTTCTTAACGCTATCTTTGTAAATAACTTATTGGATATGCCGCATACAGCCACAGCATCAGCTACGGAAAGATTGTCGTTTGAAGAGTTTAAAAAAGGGGTGCTGGACGACTACCGCATGGTGGTTGCCAGCCGTGAGGCGAGCCTTATTGGCCGCCGCGAAGTGCTGACAGGCAAGGCTAAGTTCGGCATTTTCGGCGATGGCAAGGAACTGGCGCAGATAGCTGCCGCCAAGTGCTTCCAGCCGGGAGATATACGGTCCGGCTACTATCGCGACCAGACCCTCATGTTCGCTACCGGCATGAGCGATATGCAGCAGTTTTTTGCCCAACTTTACGCTGATACCGATATCGACCGTGAACCGGCGTCGGCCGGCCGCATGATGAATGGCCACTACGGCACGCGCTGGCTTGACGACAGTGGCGAATGGAAGGACCTGATGCAGCAACCACAGTCCAGCAGTGATATATCGCCTACGGCGGGGCAGATGGTGCGTGCGCTGGGCCTCGCCTATGCCTCTAAAATGTACCGCAACACAGAGTCGCTCCAAACGGGCTTTGAGCGGTTCTCTAATCAGGGCAACGAGGTGGTGTTTTGCACTATTGGTGATGCGTCTACTTCCGAGGGCCTGTTTTGGGAATCCGTAAACGCCGCGGGGGTGCTCAGGGTGCCACTGGCTATTTTTATTTGGGACGATGGCTATGGTATTTCCGTGCCGCGCAAGTACCAGACCACCAAAAACTCCATTTCCGACGCCCTTTCCGGAATGGAATGGGACGAAGAAAATGGCGGCATAAACATATACAAGGTTAAGGGCTGGGACTATGCCGGGCTGGTACAAACCTTCCAGAAGGGCATAAGCCGCGTGCGCGAAACGCATATCCCCGCTATCTTCCACGTGCAGGAGCTTACGCAGCCACAGGGGCACTCCACATCGGGCTCGCATGAGCGCTACAAGAGCAAGGAACGGCTGGAATGGGAGAAGGAGTGGGACTGCGTGCTGAAGATGAAGCAGTTTATCCTCGACAATAAAATCGCTGATCAGGACGAATTGACCACGCTGGAAGAGGATGCAAAAGCGGAGGCTAAAATGGCCCGACAGTTTGCATGGGAAGATTTTCTGTCGCCGATAAAGGCACAAATGGCCAGGGCCACGGCGCTGATACAGGCTGCTGCGGCAGGCCTCGGAATTGCCGGTGACCCGGCTGCGCTCAATGGTATTGTAGCAGAGCTCAATGCGTTGAAAGAGCCGATCTATAAAGATGTCATGCAGGCGGTGCGCAAGGCGCTCAGTCTATGCCAGGGTGCACAAGGCGCAGGAAAAGAACTCAGTGATTTCTACCAATTCCTGAAGGCCGACAATAAGGAGAAGTTCTCCTCGCACGTACATTCTCAGTCTGCGTACAGTGCTATGAAGGTAACGGAGGTGCCCGCACAATATGATACGGACGCCCCGGTGCTGAATGGCTACGAAGTGCTCAACAAATTCTTCGACCATACGTTTGCCACCAACCCTGCCGTCTTCGCATTTGGTGAGGACCTCGGTAAAATAGGCGATGTGAACCAGGGCTTCGCCGGCCTGCAGGATAAGTACGGGCCACTGCGCATCACAGATACCGGTATCCGCGAAGCCTCTATCATAGGGCAGGGTATAGGTATGGCCCTCCGTGGCCTCCGTCCCATAGCAGAGATCCAATATCTCGACTACCTGCTCTATGGCTTGCAACCACTCAGCGATGACGTGGCTACGCTGCACTACCGCACCCGTGGCGGACAAAAATGTCCGCTCATCATACGCACCCGCGGCCACAGGCTTGAGGGTATCTGGCATAGTGGCTCACCCATGGGCATGATCATCAATGCCATAAGGGGTATATACCTGTGTGTTCCGCGCAATATGGTACAGGCCGCCGGTATGTACAATACACTGCTCAGCAGCGATGAACCCGGAATGGTCATCGAATGCCTGAATGGGTATCGGCTGAAGGAGAAACTCCCTGCAAACCTCGGCTCGTTCACTGTGCCTCTTGGTGTGCCGGAGGTGATCCGCGAAGGGTCAGATGTCACCATCGTATCTTATGGTTCTACCCTGCGTGTTATTGAGGCCGCCATACAGACCTACCTCGAGCCGCAGGGCATCAGTTGCGAGGTCGTGGATGTGCGTACATTGCTACCGTTCGATGTGGACCACCTCATAGTAGGATCGCTCAGGAAGACCAACCGTATTGTGTTCATAGACGAGGACGTACCCGGTGGGGCAAGCGCCTATATGTTCCAGCAGGTGATGGAGAAGCAGGGTGGATTCCGCTGGCTCGACGTTGCCCCGCGCACCATTACCGCCAGGGAGCACCGCGCAGCCTATGCCACAGATGGCGACTATTTCTCCAAGCCCAATGCCGAAGACATAGCAGAAGTAATCGAGGAAATGATGCGTGAGTAATTGGCATTAAGGATCGTTTATTGTCCCCGTGGGCAAAGTCCGTTTGACTTGGTTCTTGCAACCCATAAACACCGTTTTATGCGGGAGTATTATTTGTTTTATCCTGCCGATTGCACGCCGGGATTTTTTGCCGTCTACACTTGTCTTTATACTATCCCGAACTTTTATTGTTCCGCACGATTTTTAATTTAATTGCTTTTTGCATCTAAATTCAAAAATCTCGGGCAGATTTCCATAGATTTGAGTTTCAATATCACTAGGTGACGATAAGATCAGGCAAAACCGCATATTTGGAAGGCATAAGGGGTTTTGCCGCTTTTTTCGTTTTTTTACATCATTTTGCGCTCATCTTTTATATGTCGCATTACGACTGGCGCATAGCTACCCGCCATTTGCCCGACAATTTAGAAGTACGGTATGGCAGAAGTGTATTTAGTGTGTTTACGAATGGCAATTTTTGGGTTAATGTTTTTTTTGTGCTTAGCGGGCTGGTACTCAGCCGAAAATATTTTCTTACCGATTCCCTTGCTACGCTTGTATCTGGGGCTCAACGGAGATTTTTTCGTTTATACATCCCCGCCACTTGCACAATTATCATTTCCTGGACACTAATCGAAACAGGGTTATTTTTTAACACGCCTGTTTCAGACATTTCGGGTTCCTATTGGTTCAGCCACATGTGGCAGTTTCAGGATATTGGGCCACGCTTTTTATTATGTCTCACATACGGCACCGTGCTTATGGGTGATCAGCTATTTAATACAGTGCTATGGACGATGCCTGTTGAGTTTTTTTATTCATTATTTGTCTTTGCCTTCCTGGCGCTCACCCATCATACCAAGAACCGGCTTTTTTCTTTGATCCTTGTGCTGGTATATAGCTTTCTGTTTGATGCGTACTTTCTTGCTCCATTCGCCATGGGCGTCGGCCTGTGCTACCTTGAGGGAAGAGAAAAAACAAAGCATGGTTTTGCAACCAATGTCTTGGCTGTTATTCTTCTTTTGCTAGGGCTCTTTTTAGGGTCGTATCCTACAGAATTTGGCCGCAAGGATACATTGTTCGATCAGTTAGGGCACACTTTGCTCGAGTATTCTAACTGGTTTCACCCGGTTGGGGCCTTCCTCGTTGTGCTCGCTTTTGTTATTTCTCCTTTTTTTCAAAGAATGGCCAGCCTCAGGATATTTCGTTTCCTCGGGTATGTGTCATTCCCGCTTTACCTCCTGCACATGCTTGTTCTTGGCTCGCTGGGCAGTTATGCGTTCCTGAAAATATATCCATTGCTCGGTTACAATTATACCGTCCTGGCTGTGTTCTTGATTTCAACCGTATTCCTGTTGATTTTTTCCTGGCTCATGACCAGGTATATCGACGGGCCGGGTATCAGGTTTTCAAAATTCGTATTTGACCGTTGGATAACCGTCAAAGAGGACAAAGAGATATACTAGCCTTCGA
>Ga0364859_10119_pt1 | contig 56169 bp, 52 predicted proteins | sample ExccelAu500001D3_FD_206911 | JGI IMG/M metagenome (GOLD analysis project Ga0364859, IMG submission 206911) | Enriched cells from Trout Bog Lake Hypolimnion, Wisconsin, USA - BchlTB.Aug20.5000.01 .D3 | ecosystem: Environmental > Aquatic > Freshwater > Lake > Hypolimnion/Profundal zone | place: USA... | reverse complement strand
CGTAATTGGATGGGTAAACAAGTATATCATTATTCCTGCATTTGATTTTCTCAGAAGATATATTGGGAACTTTGGTTTGATCATATTACTGTTGACTATCTACGTTAAGTTAATTGTAGCTCCGTTTACCTATAAATCGTATATCTCACAGGCTAAAATGAGGTTGTTAAAGCCTGAAATAGAAGAGATTCAGAAGAAATTTGGAGAAGAGAAGAAGATGGAATCCCAACAGGCGGTAATGGCGCTTTATAAGAAGGCCGGGGTGAACCCCATGGGAGGTTGTCTGCCAATGCTCTTTCAGATGCCAATCCTGATCGCGATGTTCTATTTCTTCCCGATCTCCATCGAACTGAGACAACAAAGCTTCCTCTGGGCACATGACCTTTCTTCATTCGATTCCATTGCTACACTACCTTTTGACATTCCCTGGTATGGAAACCATGTGAGCCTTTTCTGTTTGTTGATGACGGTTACCAACATCCTGTATGTGAAGTATAACAACGAAATGAGCTCTGCCGGGACTCAACAGATGCCAGGAATGAAAACCATGATGTATATGATGCCTGTAATGTTCCTGTTTATCTTTAACAGTTATGCCTCCGGTTTGAGTCTGTATTATTTCTTATCGCTGGTATTTACTTTTGTTCAGATGTTTATATTCAAAAAACTGGTGAATGAGGAACAAATCCATGCCCAGATAAAAGCCAAGCAAAAGATGCCGGTTACCAAATCAAAATTTCAGTCAAAATTGGAGGAGATGTCCAAACAACGGAATGTTCCCCAAAAGAGGAAGTAACTAAATATTTTCAAGATAAAAAAAAGCTGTTCCGAATTTGGAATAGCTTTTTTTGTGGGCCATAAAATCACGATAGAGCCATCCAAAATTGTTGATGGCAATACCAAGAATGGTCAAATAATGTTCACCGATGGAAAATCCGGGAGTGGGGGATATGAAAAAGCTGAAAGCCCTGAATAAGGTGAATATTAATATGTTGGAATATGGCATTTAATGTCGGATACCTCAAATACTCTCCGAGTAGGGATTAATTTCCTTAAGATTTTTCGTTACGGCCTGGGGCGAACTGTTGGCATAACAGTAAACACAGAGGTGTTCGCATGTATTGTAAGAGCCAATATCCTTACTAATAATGCAACAACAGTGCTTTCGTTGACCTTTGTCTTTAAGATATCTCCTTTTTACAGGGATTCCGGGTTCAAAAAGCTGATTTTTTTCTGATGGTATTCCGAAGAGCTCCATCAGGTTGGTATCTTTTGCGAAAAGCTTAACAATCAGATCGTCATCAATGCATTTATTGTGTGTGATCTGATATCTCTCCAGGTCAATCTCTTCTGCACAGGTTGCAATCTGAAAATCGGGATTATTTTTCCTCCATTCCGCCAGGTAATTCTGAACTCCTTCAGCAAATTCAATTTTTTGAGCCAGGGTAAATTCCGCGAGATGAATTGTCGAACTGGTATAAAAATCAGTTTCGCTGATCAGGTTTTTAGAGACATTCCGGTACAGGAGGATGTCCCCAAAACTGAAAACCAGTTTGTCGGTGTATTTGATCAGTTGGTTTCCAAGTTCCCCAATTCTTGTTAATAACTCTTTTACTGTAAGTTGACTGCCCAGTATCAACGGATCAAAGCGCCAGATCACCCTTTGTTTTCCAATTAACCCTGAAAGTTGTTTAAAAGTTTCAATCCGCTTAGCCAAAGGTGGAACGAAGGGTTCAAAACCTTCATTTTCATAATTATTCAGGGTAAATTGAAAATAGTAATTCAGTTCCCGCTGATCAAACCAGGGGAGAGAAGGCATCATTGGTGCAGGATTCTTGCTCCAAAAGATAAAAAGCCGGGCCTCCTGAAATGAGATATATTGAGGTCTGGTTGGATTGAAGCGATTCACCCAACAGGCATGACCCTTGTTAATCCTGTTGATCAGCCACTCCGAATGAAAAGCCGGAATGTCAGTTGCCCGGCTCGCAGATATAATCAATGGGGCGATAGCCGGCACCAGTTCACCGGAATCAGTAATAAGCTGAATTTCTTTCCAGATTTTCATTGTAATATTTTCCGGACAATTTTGTTGTACTAATTTAAATCATTTCACAGAAATACAGCATGGACAGAATAAAAAAGTTTGAAGCAGAATTTGTAGAATTAGAGAATGAACAGAAAAAAAGGTGAACCCGAATTTGCGGAATTGGAGAATGAACAGAATTTATTGAAAAATATGTGTTAAATTAACAATTTACGGAGAGGCAAGGAAAGCCAACATTTTAAAGCACTTTAATTCTGTATATTCTTTAATTCAGTTAATTCTGATTGCTGTTCTATGGGGATATTGATTTTATATGTTTGATATTCAATTTATTAATACATTCATTGCATAAGCATTCATCGAAGTGATTTGCAATGTATTCAAGGATATCCTCGGAGACGGGCAGGTCAAAACAGGGGCAATACGGTGTTCCGGTGCAGATGTGAAGCTTACTGCAACTGGCACAAGGGGTAGGATCAAACTTTGAATACATGGGCTATACTTTTAAAATCAGCTACTTTTAAAAGAATACCTCTGTCCGGATATTTTCTGGAGTGACTCCATGGTTTTCGAGAAATTCAGTCACCTCATTAACCATTCCTGAGTTTCCACAGATATAGAATATGGAATCTTTTCGGATTCCCTTATTCTTCAGATATTGGGTGACCCGGCCATAGAAATTTTCTCCATGCTCACGCGAGGTACATAAATGATAACGGTCTTCTACGTAATCGCTTGAATCATAAGCCTCATATCCATGTCTGACTCCGTGGATGATTTCGTAATCAAGATCTGGATTTGAAAGAATAATGCTGTGAAATGGCGAAATTCCGGTACCGGTAGCAATAAAGGTATAATGATTGTTTTCTGCGGGCGGGGTATCCCGAAGTACAAAAAATCCGAATGGACCAGTTATTTCCACTTTGGTCCCTATTTTCATGTATTTCAGTTCCCTGGAAACTTCACCATTATCAACCTCTTTAATTAACAGATCAATTGTTTGAGCCTCCTCCGGACTGTAAATTGAATATTCACGTGCCTTATATTCTCCGGGCACATTTAAAACCAAATACTGACCAGCCTTAAACTCAAAATTTGCTTTTTCAAGTTTCAGAATATAAGTGGATTCAGTCAGATTGCTGATCCCCAGAATTTTACTGTATGTTATTTTTTTCATGAATAATTTCAATTTAAAGGCTAAAACGAATTGGAAATCAACGAAATAATAGCCTTGCTTAAATCAAAATTCTAAGTATCCCGGTGATTATTTAACCATCAATGTTTTACTTTATAACAGGTCAGGCATGAATATGTTTTTCAGCATGATACGAGGACCGGACCAGTGGACTGCTTTCGACCATACTGAATCCTTTTTGGATGGCAGCTTCCCGATATTTAATGAAGATTTCAGGTTTGATAAACTCGACTATTTTAAGATGGTGAGCAGATGGCTGAAGATATTGCCCGATTGTCAGGACTTTACAGCCCGATTTAAGGAGGTCATCCATCGTTTCAAATACCTCTTCTTCAGTTTCCCCCAAGCCTACCATAATCCCTGATTTAGAGACAATTCCGGAGGCGGCAATAATTGCGATCACCTTAAGACTTCTGTCATAACGTGCCACATCTCTGACTTTAGGGGTTAACCTGCGGACTGTTTCCATATTATGAGAAATTACTTCTGGTTTGGCATCAATAATAATCTGGATCAAACCGGCATTGGCATAAAAGTCAGGTATCAGGGTCTCCATTGTAATTCCGGGATTGATTTCCTTTACTTTTCTGATGGTCAAGGCCCAGAAAGCGGCACCACCATCCTCAAGGTCATCCCGGGTGACAGAAGTTATTACACAATGTTTAATCTTCAGGGTTTTAATCGTTTCTGCCAACCGGGCTGGTTCTTCCATATCCACATCATCCGGAATCATATTCCTGACATCGCAAAACCGGCAGTTCCGGGTACATTTTTCACCCAGAATCATAAAACTTGCGGTTGATGCGCCCCAGCATTCCGCTTTGTTGGGACAGTTTCCACTTACACAAATGGTATTCAGCTGCTGGTTATTAGCCAGATTTTTCAATTCAACATAGTGTTTTCCGGAGGGGAGTGGAGTTTTCATCCAGTCTGGAAGTCTTCGTGTTGTTGTGCTCATATATTATTAATATTCAAGTATATCTAATAATTTAGTATTTTGCTTTTGGCTACTGACGTGTAGCTCTAATGCCTTTAATATGATCTTCAATTCTTTTGCCTTTTCTGAAATGGCAATATTCAACCAAGAGAGCCTTTACAGGAGCTAGCTGCTGGCGGCCAGTTGCTAATTTAAAATTCATTTTACCCATACCAATTTTATAGCCTATTTATATTCTCTGTTCAACAACTGTATAATCAAGTTGGTTTAAATTAAAATAGGACTCGGCCTTTAAACGATCCCGTGAAATCCCTAGAATGTATCCGCCACCGCCTGAACCACAGATTTTTAAATTAAATTGGCCGGTCTTTAGGCCATGGTTAAAATGATTAATCATCATCTCGGGGATCATCCTGGGAAAATGAGCCAGCTGCAATTTTGAGTACCTGGTCAATAAAATTTCAAAAGTACTAAAATCAGATGCCAGAAGCGAATCTATCGTTTGATTTATTACAGGGATATATTCATGTTCGATCAACTCTTTAAAGCCAGCTTCCTGATATTTTTCCATGAAATGATTTACCAGAACACCTGTATTTCCGGGAGAGTAAGAATTAATCAAAAACAGGGTATAGGTATTAAAGAAAGGAAAGAGGTCTATAGTTGTATCCGGATCCTTCATATTTCGGAAAAGTACCGGCTTACGGATCCAGGAAATAAACGGGTCAATTCCTGAACTAACTCCATGGAAACAAGCCTCTATCGCTGCAAGGTTTGACTTAATAGTCGGGAGATCCTTCAGAGCACCATTTACTGCGTACCTGTCATAAATTGCCGCTGAAAGGGCACCTGAACTCCCCAAGCCCGATCCGGAAGGGATAGTGGAGTCAAAAAACATTCCCAGAGCGAGATCACTTTCAAATTGTTGAATATCGAGAAAATCAAAATCTTCCGAATGGTCTATAATATAGTTGTTTAGGTTGGCCATCGCATTATTTGACTCGGATTCATATTTCGAATAACGCTCCTGAGATGTTACAGGGAACCGGAATCTGCCAAAGAACCGGGGGTAAGGAATCGCCAGTGCCTTAGAATTCAGGAGGATGCCGTATTCTCCAAACAAAATTATTTTTGCAGGATAATCCATTAATATTCAGGCTTAGAGGTCATTAGTTTGGGGCCGCTCCCTATCTTATCGTCAATCCACTGACCCTCTTCGCAGTACTGGCTCAGGGTTTGCCGCACAAAAGAAAGTACCTGTTCGCGCTGATCTTCATAATAAATCAGGTGAACGTTTGGCCCGGCATCAATGGTATAAAACAAATCCAGACCCGAAGTTTCACGGAAGTGTTTAATTTCTTCAATAATATGCAAGGTATCAGGCTTTAACAACAGACCATCAGGTCCGGAAGTCATTAGGAGTGCATGCAGGGAAAGGGCTTCATTTTCGGAAATCATTGCGATTGTCCGGTAATCATTTTTGCGAATAGCTTTCGTGATTTCTGCCATGTTAGCGTTCGCCTGTTGCTTCCTCCCATCACGATAGGGATGGGCATTCATCAATGCATGACCCTTACTGCTTGATACCGTTTTTTCTTTTGAACTAACAATCAATATGATATCCATAACCCGATTAAGCCTGCTCTCACGAGGAAGTTGGAAGGGGGTGGCATATTCGTCCGATGATTGTTCGATTGAGGGAATAGTTCCCCATGTCACCATACCTCCATACAGAGACCGGGAAGCGCTCCCCGATCCCAGTCTTGCAATTTTTGACGCTCTCCGGTAAAAATCCTCATGTTTTAATTGATTTCCAGTGACTTTCTCTTCCATGCTCACCAGGCAAAGGGCCAGAGCACTCATTGACGATGCCGAAGAGGCGATCCCGGTTGAATGCGGAAAATTATTCTCACTTTTAAAAACAAGGTCATAATCAGTCAGAAATGGCATTTCAATTAACAGTGAGTTAAGTAATTGCCCTGTCTTTTTCTCAAATTGAGGCTGCTGGACTCCATGAAAAAAGTATTGGAGGCCAATATTTTGCCCTCCAGCCTTTTTTTTCTGAAAAGATAGGTACGTCGTTGTGGTTGATTTATCGAGGGTTATGCTTAAAGAACCGTTTTCGGGAAGCTGATTCGCCCTTTTCCCCCAATATTTAATCAGCGCAATATTCGAAGGGGCTCTCCATCCAATTTTAATTGTATCTTCGCTCATGGTTTTGTAGTAGTGCTCAATTTGGATCTCTTAATTTTAGAAATTATATTATTTCATCATACTTGAAAATAATATTTAAATTCCTGGTAGTAAAATAGTTCCGTACATATTCCTCTGAAGCCGCTGAAGCAACCAGGACAAAATCACCCCCCCAGGCTCCTAAAGATTTAACAGATCCATTGAAATCGCTAAAATAGAGTGATTTAACAGGTTTTATTTGAATGATTTTACTAATTATTTCCTCGTGTTTATCCATAAGAATCTGAAAAGTCTGCAGATTTGTTGCCTTTTCAAGACCCAGTGTAATGGCCGAGATTTCAGAAATATCCTTTGAACTCACTGCGGATATACCAGCTTTACCAACGCTCTCCCTGGAGTTTTGTTTGCGGTTCAGGTAAATAAAATAAAGCTGACGGTTGAATACCGGATGAAAGAGTGCCGTGCGGAAAGAGGGTTTATTGTTTTCTAATTGATAGATTATTGGCGATGGTGAACGGGCACATGCAATATCATAGCCTGAACCATTGAATATCAGATTATTGAGTTCGAAGGCATCACAATTTGCCCAATAAGCTATATTTGAGATCAGCGAGCTGCTTGAACCAATTCCCCAGGCCGGGTCGAAATCCATTGTCGAAGTTACCTGGTACTTGCAGGAGGATCCTAAGAAACTAAAATTAAGTAGCTTCGCAGCTTTTAATATCTTTTGCAGAGTTCCAGCAAGGTTAACCTCATTAGTTTCAATAATTTGAAGGTCGGGGAGGAGCAGGGTAGCTTGAAACCATAAATTATTATTAACCAGTGATTTCCATCTCAATGAGGGAATCCCGGATTGCTCTGAGATTGATATTTCCTGTTTGAATTTCAGAGGAAGGGCAAGTGCAAGTGCCCCTTTAAGTACCAGGTATTCACCGGATATCATCAGCTTTGTTTGGGATCTGTAGGATTTTATCTCGCTGAAATTCATTGTGCTATCCTGATTTGCATGATAAAATCATGAACCGCCGAATGGCTAACTGTTCTGTTTTTAAAATGTTCATTCGCCAGATTTCGCTCCTGCTCAGTGGCATTATTCTGATTCAGGATGTTTGACAAATGCATTTTCATGTGGCCGCTTTGGATCCCGTTGGTTATCAGGGATGCAACAGCCGAAAAATTATTGGCCAGGCCTGAAGCTGCTGCAATCATCATGAGTTTTTTAGCATCAGGGTATTTTAGAATAGCCATTATGTTTTTGACCATTGGATGAATTTGGGTGATTCCCCCGACAGTTCCCAAAGCCAGTGGAATTTCCAGTTCATACCTGAATGTCTTATTTGTCATTGTTACCTGTGTTAATCCTTTGTATTTTCCCTCTTTTGAGGCGTATGCATGAGCGCCCGCTGCAGTGGCCCTATAATCATTTCCTGTAGCCAGAAGTACGGCATCAATACCATTAAAAATACCCTTGTTGTGCGTCACAGCTCTCGAAATATCGAGGTTGGCAATATCAACAGATTGTTTAAATCTATTCGCAAATATATTGTATGACAAATCTTTATTCCATCCTTTAAGTTTTTCAACAGGACATTCAACCCAGCACTTTACCTTACATTCAGGCGTATAATTGGAAAGGATCGACATAATAATATCTACAGAGTTTTGACCAGAATTCAATTCATCCAGGTTCCGCAAAGTTGCGGCAATCTTTTCAAGACAGGTATTGATAAAATTAGCTCCCATCGCATCACCGGTTTCAAAAGAGACATTAATTTGATAATAATCAGTAAGTTCCTTTGTTTTATCAATCAGTTCTAACCCGGTAATTCCGCCCCCGCGTTGTCTCATCTTGTCCGTTAAGTCGTGAGTGGAGTTCAATAATTTGCCTTGAATCTGTGGAAATATTTGATGCAACCTGAGAGGATCTCCATTCCAGTTAAAGTGCACCTGACCCTTTTTAGTCATTCCCTGAACTTCAGCCCGAAAGCCTCCTCTTTCTGCCCAGAATTTGGCGGCTTTTGAGGCTGCTGCGACTACGGAACTCTCCTCTGTCACAAAAGGGACAATCAGGGATTCATCATTTATGACCATATTGGTTACCACACCGATCGGAACAGGGAAATTGCCGATGTAATTTTCGATCATTTCGCTGTACAGACGTTGTTGATTTTGGTCAGGTGCGCAATAATCATTAAAAGATAGTACCTTGGAATCCTCTAATTCTGAATGATCTGCAATATATTTAAGCCGTTGGCTATGGTGAAATTTTGAAAAACCGGAAATAATACCCATGTCTTTGAATGCAATAAATTAAATTTTTGATCTATCTGTATATTAGATCTTTAAATCAATGAGTGGTTTTTGTAATTCAAGGCGAACTGCTAATTTAAATGATTATTTATCCCCCTTCGGCCTCTTCAAGGTAAGGTAATTAAGAGCCATCCTGTAGCCTTCGATTTGTGCGGCAACGAATTGCTGCAAATCAGCATATTCACCCTGGCTGTATTTTAAAAAGGCAGACCCCTGGGCGTAAATTGCCGGTATAACAGATTTTTGGGTCAGGTAGTATCCGTCGAGATAGTTGTGAATTCCTCCGGATATAATCAACTGGTTACACGCGAAATCAGCACCATTCTGTACCATATTATTTACAAGATTTACCATCTCTTCGGCAGTAACCCCTACATATACAAATGGTTGGTGCAATTCATGCTTGAGGATCGGATTTCTTTGTATTTCAACTTTCGAAAAATTGGTTCCCCCAAATGCTCCAAAATCAATTGCGGTAAGCGGGAGCTGTAATAGCCGGCGAATACTTTGAGGTCCAAAACCTTGTCCAACCTCTTTTACAATCAATTTAAAATCAATTAATTCTAAAAGTTTCTCTATTGTTTCAACGGGGGGATGGTGAATGATATTTCCTTCCGGTTGCACCCATTCCTGAAGCGGATTGACATGAATAATCAGTCCGTCAGCCTTTAATTGGTCGATTAATCGTCTGAGTTGATCTGTTTCTTTTTTTTCAATCAGCTCTTCGATCTGGGCAATTCCCAGATTTGCAAAAAGTGGATTTTCGTCACCGATGATCGAACGCACATCAAAATCCTTGAAATAGGTCTCTTCGCTTAGGAGCATCCTGCAGGAACCCAATCCCATGCCCATTCCGAATTCTTTACAGGCCATTGCCAGGTTTCGGTTGATCTTCCCGGACAGCAGATGTCCTCCGGTCATGCTTGAAATCCAGATCGGCACCTTTAATTCTTTATCGGCAAATGGAACCCCTTCCAACGGCTTCAACGGAAATCCTGAAATCATCGGCTCATAATAGAAACGGCTATCTGCTTCATTCCCTAATGTTTGCGATAGAAGTGCCAGATTGATATGATCGGATTTCCGTTGTGAATCGTCAGAAACCGTTTCATTAATCGTGCCTTCAGATTTGTCGGTTATTGCCATGGTTATTGGAAAATGAAACTATAAAACGTGACGCGAAATGACCATTTTTAAGATCTCAGAGGTCCCTTCCCCAATTGAAAGGAGTCTTTGATCTCGGTAAAATCGTTCAATATGGTTCTCACGAAGAAATCCAAATCCGCCGTGAATCTGAAGTGATTCCCCTGCAATTTCCCGCGCTATATCTGAACAATATAATTTTGACATTGCAGCCTGTTTTCCAAAAGGTAATCCGGCCTCTTTTAGCCGACAGGTATGGTAAAGCGTATTTCTGGCCAGCTCAATTTTCATGGACATTTCAGCAAGTTTAAATGACACAGACTGAAAATCGGAAAGCGGTTTCCCAAATTGCTTGCGCTTTTTAGCGTAATCTGCAGCCATTTCAAATGCCCCCTGCGCAAGTCCCAATCCGATGGCAGCAATGGAAAGCCTGCCACCATCAAGTGTGGAAAGCATGATCTTTAACCCTTCGCCGCGTTTACCAAGCATATTTGAAACCGGAACCCGACAATTTTCAAAATTCAGTTTTCCATTATCTACTGCACGCCACATCAACTTCCCTTTGATAGGCGATGTTTTGTACCCGGGTGTCGACCGGTCGAGTAAAATAGCTGACAACTCTTTTTTACCATCCTTAATGCCCGTAATTGCCTGGACTGTAATGCCTTTGGCAATTGATGAGCAGCTATTGGTAATAAACATCTTTGAGCCGTTGATGATCCAATGATCGTTTTCAAGAGTAGCTTCTGTTTCTACACCTTTGGCATCCGACCCGGCGTTGTTTTCGGTGAGCCCAAATGCCCATAATTTATCTCCGGTACATAAACCTGGCAGATATTTCAACCGCTGCTCTTCAGTTCCAAAGGTATAAATGGGATTTATTCCCAGTGAATTATGGGCTGCAATAGTCGCTGCCGGGGAGCTGTCAACCCTGGCAAGCTCTTCAACTGCAATTATATAGGAGAGATAGTCAAGGCCTTGACCCCCATATTTTTTAGGCACAGTAATTCCGAATAATCCTGACCCTCCCATTTTATGCGCTAAATCAACGGGAAATTCTTCCTTTTCATCCTGCGCAATGGCAATCGGCTTAACAACACTTTCAGCAAATTCCCTGATTTTTTTCCGATATTCTATATACTTCTCATCTAATAACTCATTCATTTACAATCCTCCAGAAAAATTAAGGGCATTCGGTCAGTTACCTGAGCTCCCACATCAACAGCAATTTTTTTCACTTTGGCATCTTTGGGTGAAAGAATACGATTTTCAGATTTCATCGCCTCAATCACCATCAAAAGGTCCCCCTTTTTTATGATTTGGTTTTCTTTTATATTAATTTCCAATATTTTACCATGAAGCGGCGACTGAATTTCTCCATTTTCAGAATTCGGATTGAATTCCAGGTCCGCCTGAACTTCAGGATAGCTAGTTAACAATCCGGGAAATAAAATGTTGTGCCGGATATTTTTAAAACAAACCTTAAGATTATTTTGACTCTCAAAAATAGCAGAAAATCTGCCTGTTTGGTCATTGATTATCAGATCTGTATTATTTTCTGCCCGATAACCGATTTTAAATTCAGTGCGAGCTCCATTCAATAAAAATGCAGGCTTTGTTTTGTCTTTCAGATCAGGAGTTACCCGATATGTTTCACCATCAACTGTGACTCTCAGAGTGGCTGGTGCCAAACGCCAGTATCCCGGATAGTTCCACGGATCGTTTGAATTTTTAAAGTCTGTTTTTAAATAAACTTTGCCCAAAGCAAGGGCGATCAGATAAATTATTTTTTTAGAATCTAGTTTGTTTATATATCTATCAATCAAGGTATTATGATTATTTCGGCAAAATTCAACCGACAGATCATTTTGCTGATAATCAGGGTGTGCCAGAATTGCCTCAAGGTATCCGGTATTTGTTTCCGGGCCCAGAATATTGAGGTTTTTAATTGAGTTCCTAAGAAAAAGGATAGTATTTTCCCGATTATTACCCTTTGCAATTAGTTTTAACAACAATGGATCAAACTGATTTTTTGTTGATTGGCTGTTGTGGATATCAGATTCAATCCTTAGATTTTTCTCGTTGGGAAGATTGATCGAAACCAATGCCGTAGAAGATGGGATAAAGTTCTGAACGGGGTCTTCGGCATAAATTCTAAGCTCAATGGCATGTCCTGTGAGCTTCACCTCCTCCTGGTAAACGGAGAGCGGGAATCCTGAGGCAATCCTTAATTGTTCACTCACGATATCAATCCCCGTGACCTCTTCTGTAACTGCATGTTCAACCTGAATCCTCGGATTCATCTCCATAAAGTAGAAGTTACCGGTTTCGTCAATCAGAAATTCTACGGTTCCTGCACCAGAATAGTTGACTGCCTTTCCAATTTTAACAGCAGCATTTAAAATCTCATTGCGTAAACCCGGAGTCAGGAAAATTGCAGGAGCTTCCTCAATGATCTTTTGATGGTTTCGCTGTATGGAGCATTCTCGTTCGTATAAATGTATGATATTATTGAAGTTATCCCCCAATATCTGAACTTCAACATGACGGGCATTTTGAATGTATTGCTCAGCAAAAAGCTCTCCGTTCCCAAAATAGTTGAAGGCTATCCTTGAGGATTTGTCAATTCTATCCAATAACTCCTGGTAATTCTGAACCAAATCCATCCCTTTTCCGCCTCCGCCAAAGGAGGCTTTAATCAATACCGGGTACTTTAAGGCGATTTGGTCGGAATCTTTGGAGAGAAGATTAATTCTGTGACTTTTGACTATCGGAATATTCAGGCTTTCAGCTAAGAGCTTAGCGTCAGGCTTACTGCTCATTAGCCTTAAAACTTCCGAAGAGGGACCTATAAATACAAGATTATTCTCTTCGCATGCTTTTGCAAAAGCCGGGTTTTCCGAATGGAATCCATAGCCCGGGTGTATTGCCTGTGAACCAGTTGAGATTGCAATTTGGACAATCTTCTCTATATTGAGATAAGTTGTAGAGAGTTCCCCGTTTCCAAGACTAATTGCTTCATCGGCTAATTGAACAAATTCCGATTCTTTTTCCGATTCGGCATAGATAGCCACTGTTTGAATGGCTAATTTTTTTGCCGAAAGGATAATCCTTAATGCAATTTCACCTCTGTTCGCAATTAATATTTTAGTCAATAAATTCATAAATTATTGATTAATAATATTTTGTGTATTGTTTTTAATGTTATGGATGAAAGTCACCATTTGGGCTTCCTTTTCTCTAAAAAGGCACTGAATCCCTCCTGGGCTTCAGGTGATACCCTGATTCTGGCCAACAGATCCGGGATTTGTTCCCTGTTCCCGGCTACCAATTTTTCGGTTAACTGATTAATTAGTTTTTTAGATTCCATGATCGCATTTCTGCCATTCGACAATAACTGAGAAATGACTTCATTCAAATGCAATTCCATTTCATTTGCTGTGGCAAATGATTGATTTACCAATTTATACCTGAACGCCTCTTCACCGGTGAAGCTTCTTGCTGTAAATATTAGCTCCTTGAGATCTGAAGGATGAACTTTAAGAAGCAGATAAGGGGTAATGGAAGCCGCTGCCATTCCGATTCGAGTTTCACTTAAGGCAAACTTTGAATTTGCTTCACAATAAGCAAGATCACAAACTGCAACCAATCCGTTTCCACCTCCAAAGACGTTCCCATGGATTGAGGCAATTACAGTTTTACTGCTGTTGAAGATCATCCTGAACATATCAGACAACTCCTGGCTCTCCCTTTGATTTTCCGATTCGCTCAGCGTAAATGATTTTTTCATCCATAAAAGATCAGCCCCCGAGCAAAATGATTTTCCTGAACCGCGAATGACGACTATTCTTATTGCATTTTCTCCTTCAATTTTGGTAAAAAAGGCGGTGATTTCGCGTATCATGATATCATTTAACGCATTATGGACTTCTGGCCGGGTCAGCCAAAGTGTTGCTACATGTTCTTTTAGCGCTGTTTTTATGGTTTGGTAGTTTTCCATTTAAATATTTTACTTAGGTTTTCGACAATCAAATCCAGGTTTACATCGGTTCTGAACCATTACATTCTGTAGATTCCATTTTTGGGAGGATCAGTGTGGTAATTTGATGCGATTGATAAGGATAATCCGACAGCCGTCCTGGTATCGGCAGGATCAATTATTCCATCATCCCAAATCCTTGAAGTACTGTAATATGATGAACTTTCTTCCTCAAAACTCTTTATCAGATCCGTGGCTTGCGCTGAACTGCTTCCCTTAATCGAATTTAATACCTGTTGAGCCTGTTGTCCGCCCATTACTCCAATTCTCGCGCTAGGCCACATAAACAGGAAATTAGGATTATAGGCTCTGCCGGCCATGGCATAATTCCCGGCACCAAACGAACCGCCAATGATTACCGTTATTTTGGGAACCACAGCTGTGGCTACCGCATGGATTAATTTGGCCCCATTACGTGCAATCCCTTCATGTTCATATTTTTTTCCAACAATGAATCCGGAAATATTTTGCAGAAAGAGAAGGGGAATTTTGCGAAAGTTACAGATTTGGATAAAATGAGCACCTTTTAAAGATGCTTCTGAGGTTAGAAACCCATTATTTGCAATAATGCCTACCGGAATACCAAAGATTCTTGAGTATCCGGTAATCAGCGTTGTTCCGTAATCACGCTTAAACTCTTCAAATTTGCTTCCATCAACTATTCTGGCAATTATTTCGTAGACATTAACAGGTTTTCTTAAATCAAGCGGTGCCAGGCCATATATTTCCCGGGGATCATATAGAGGTTCTTCAATTGAATGTCGTTCAAAAACCTGAGCATCACCTGGTGGAATCGATTCAAAGATATTTCGGCATATTCGGATAGCATCTATCTCATTTTCTGCAAGATGATCAGCAACACCTGAAATTCCGGCATGCACGAATGCTCCGCCAAGTTCCTCAGCTGTAACCTCTTCGCCTGTAGCAGCCTTTACCAGTGGCGGACCTCCAATGAAAATGGTTCCCTGATTTTTGACAATGATGGTTTCATCACTCATTGCAGGAACATAAGCTCCTCCCGCTGTGCAAGATCCCATAACGATTGAAATTTGCGGGATTCCCGCAGCCGACATTTGCGACTGGTTATAAAAAATGCGGCCGAATCCATCGGTGTCAGGAAATATGCGAGCCTGTTCGGGTAAAAAAATGCCTCCCGAATCAACCAGGTAAACGCACGGAAGATGATTTTGCAAGGCAATCTCCTGGCCCCGAAGGTGCTTTTTTACTGTCTCACGAATATAGGTTCCACCCTTAACGGTTGCATCATTTGCAATAATCATTGACAATTTTCCCTGGATTTTTCCAATACCGGTTACGATCCCTGCCGAAGGGAACTGGTCTTCATATTGTCCAAAAGCAGCCAATGCTGAGAGTTCCAGAAAAGGGGTATTCTCATCAATCAGCAATTCAATTCTACTCCTGGCGTCAAGTTTTCCGCGAGTGCTATGTCTTATGACGGGCAATTCCTCTTCCCGCCTCATGACACTATTCATCCTGGATTGAAAAACGCTCATAATTTCAGCAAATAATTCAACCCTGACGTTAAACTGATCGTCTGATCTATTGATATTTGAATGGATCTGTTTCAATTCGGAGGTTTTATTCAATCGTAAAGTCCAGGAAACTTTTCCGGATTATTATTGTGCATTATTTCATACACAGCTTCAATAACAGATTCGGTATTAGGTTTGGAAAAATATTCACCATCCGTTCCGTAGGCACCCCGATGCACCTTAGCTGAAAGCGTTTTTGGCGGGGATTCAAGATATTGAAATGCATTTTGTTCTTCAACTACTTTTTGCATCATATAAGCTGTCGCTCCACCGGGAACATCCTCATCCACGAATAGGATTTTTTTTGTTTTTTGGACTGACCTGCATATGATCTTTTGAATATCAAATGGGAGAAGTGTTTGTATATCAATTAATTCTGCGGATATATCCAATGCTTTTAATCTGTTGACGGCGCTGTGAGCTATGGTGACATTCCATCCGTAGGTAACGATGGTTATATCATCCCCTTCCTCCAGAATTTCAGGAATACCCAGAGGAACCGTAAATTCCCCCAGATTTTCCGGAAGCATTTCACGAATATAATAGCCTTTTAAAGGTTCAACTACCAATGCCGGATTGTGAGCTTTTAAAAGGGTATTGTAAAAACCGGCGGCCTGAGTCATATTGCGTGGCACACAAATACTTATACCAGTCATGGAACCAAGCAACATGCTCATGGGTGAACCTGAATGCCACATTCCCTGCAACTGGTGACCTCTGGTACGGATGATTAACGGTGCAATCTGTTGTCCGCTGGTGCGGTAAAAGAGCGTTGAAAGGTCATCTGAAATTGTAGGTAATGCATAAAGCAGATAATCAAGATACTGGATTTCGGCAATAGGACGAAAGCCTCTGAGCGCCAATCCTATTCCCTGACCAATGATTGTCGTTTCCCTGATCCCGGTATCGGATACCCTGTGCTCACCATACTTCTCCTGCATTCCTTTCATACCCTGATTGACATCGCCTAACCTTCCGACGTCTTCACCAAAGGTCAGCAACAGGGGATATTTGGCAAAAAGCACATCAAAATTCTGATTCAAGACTTCATGTGCTGGTACTGATATGGGCTCAGATCCATAAACCGGCTTTATTTCATAACTTGAATTATAATAATCTAAATCATTAAATATATGCGTGTTATAATTTTCATAACCATTCTTTTCAATCCCGGAAACCCAATTTGAAAGATTGCGTTTATGCTTTTGAAGTGAAGCAACTCCATGCATCGATCTGAGCTGGGTCTTCGCCAAAGCCAGTAATTTTTTGCGCGTCGGAAAAGGGGCAACCTGAACTTGTTCAAGCTCCTGGGTTATTTTGTCGTGTAGTGGATTATTATCCGTTCCGATCGAATCAATAAGATCCTGAAGTTGTTGTTTTTCCTCCTCAAAATCCTGGATAAAAGACAGCCAGGCAAGCTCCCTGGCAAGGCGAGCTCGCTCAATGGCTTTATTTTCAAGTGCAGTAATGGTATCCAGATCAACCAGGTTTTCCATAAGAATCCATTCCCGAAACTTCAGGATAGGGTCATGATCTTTTTCCCAGGCAATCCGTTCATCGCTTTTATACCGTTCATGTGAACCGGAGGTGGAATGCCCCAATGGTTGTGTCAGATCGGTAATATGGAAAATGACCGGGATGTGCTGCTCCCGACAAATTTTTATCCCTTTTTCAAATGTCCGGATTAAAGCGGGATAATCGTATCCCGGACATACAAATATTTTGCATCCGGGATCATTTTCGTCAGCTTCAAATCCCTTGAGTGCCTTGGAAATACTGGCTTTGGCTGTCTGAAGTTCGACCGGAACGCTTATCCCGAAACCATCATCCCAAATTGCCAGAGCAAGAGGAACCTGAAGAACGCATGCTGCATTGATGGACTCAAAAAACATCCCTTCGGAGGTGCTCGATTCCCCAATGGTGCCAAATGCCACCTCGTTACCTGTAATCCGGTTTTCCAGAAACTGTTGTAAATAAGGATTCTCTCTTACCAGTTTTGAAGCTTGTGCCAGACCCAGGAGGCGGGGCATCTGACCTGCCGTTGATGAAACATCCGAGGAAGAGTTTTTTTGTTCCAGTAAGTTATCAAGGCCAAACCCATTATTAAATGTTTTGGTCGCGTGATGGTTGTTGAAATTACGCCCTCCGGTTGAAGGATTATTTTCAAGATCTGTATCCCCGTATATTTGAGCGAAAAATTCCTCAGGACTGAGCAAATGTGCTGCCATCATAAAGGTCTGATCTCTGTAATATCCTGATCTCCAGTCTCCTTTTAGAAAATACTTAGCGTAGGCAACCTGTGCAATTTCTTTTCCGTCGCCAAAAATGCCAAAATGGGCACGCCCTGCATGCACCTCTTTTCTCCCTAAAATACTCAACTGCCGGCTAAGGAATGCTGTGTAATAATCCTCAATAACGCTCTCTCTGGTAATAGGTAACGATGAATTTAGCTTGTCTTCTTCCAGATGCATATAAAATTTTAAAAATTAAATATCAACCCAATATTATTCCGTGTTAATAACGGTTATTTGCCCTTTAAGTTTAAAAACGGATAAATTAATTCGCTCAAATTGTCTTGAAACCTAAAAAAGTGTGATCATTCCTGGTTGATCCCGTTCTCAAAACTATTCTGAAGCGCAACCATCTTTAGAGCCGTAAAAGCAGCCTCATCGCCTTTATTCCCAAGCCTGCCACCAGATCTGTCAAGTGCCTGTTGTTGATTATCCGTAGTTAAAAGACCAAATATTACCGGGAGATTATACTTGATATTCAAATCAGTAGCGCCCTTTGCGACACCCTGACAGATAAAATCGAAATGGCGGGTTTCACCCTGAATAACACAACCCAACAGAATAATTGCATCAACATCGGTGTACTCGGCAAAAAATTGCCCGCCAAGAGTTAACTCAAAACTACCCGGTACATGCCTGACCAGAATATTGTCATCAATTACACCATGTTTCTTAAGTGTGTCCACTGCTCCTCGTGCCAACGAACCTGTTATTTCATAATTCCATTCCGAAACTACTATTCCGAATTTCATCTTTTTTCCATCAGGAACAGAATTCAGATCATATGCTGAAAGATTTATGGTAGCCATATTTTAAATTTTTGACAAATCTAATAAGAAAAACGGGACAATCTGACGATGGGAATAGCCTTGAATCTATGGTATCCAACAATTATCCTGCCTCCATCCTCTTTGAGGTTTTATAACCCTCTTTTAGGAATCTTTGCCGTTAAGTATCTCTTTTACCCTTCCAACCTCGCCGCTAGTGAGCCTTACCTTGATCCCATAAGGATGAAATTGGCTGTTAGTCAATATATTCCGGACGATACCTTCTGTCAGGTTTCCGGTACGCTGATCCTCCTTCAGAACTATTGCCACTTCAATCCCAGGTTTTATGCTCTTTCTATCCCTTCCGTCCATAAAATAAATTGTTAATCACTGCCCACTAAAAACACAATCATCCTTTAAAACACAAAAATATATTAAAATAAATGGATTACTTTGGTCTGATCTTAAAAAAAGCCATGACTCTACGCCAGCATATTCTTATATCATTACTTCTCATATTTCCTCAATTAGTTTTTTCACAGGAGATTGCATTGAATAAATCACCTGACACTTTAGGTGTTCGCCGGTTTGAATATAAAACTTTGCAAAATAGGGCTGTACAACCTCAATGGAACAGGGGAGCTGTAACTCCGGCTGTGCTGATTATCGCGGGAACGATCACGCTTTTGCCCGAATCCAGTTCATTTTACAATAAGTATTCCATTCATGATGATGTGCTGAAAATGTTCCCAAATGCTAAATCTCATATCGATAATTATTTGCAATTTGCTCCGCTGGCAGCCGTTTTTGGATTAAAAGCCATCGGAGTGAAGAGCAGAAGTGACTTAATTAACCAGATTATCATTTCGGCAAAGGCTGAACTTTTGATGAATGCCCTTGTGGATGGAATGAAATATTGTTTGCCTACCAGGCGCCCTTCGGGTGGGCAGAACTCAATGCCCTCCGGCCATACTGCCCAGGCTTTTGTATCGGCAACAATCCTCGACATGGAATATCGGGATACTTCACGGTGGATCAGCGTTGCCGGTTATGCTGCTGCTGCAACCACCGGAATGTACCGGATGATAAATGACAGGCATTGGATCTCGGATGTTCTGATTGGAGCCGGGATTGGCATTTTTTCGACGAAGGTCGTTTACTATACACATCGTTATCGGTGGGGAAAAAAGGGAAATAAAGTGATTCTTCCGGCGGTTTACCGGAAAGGTGGGGGAGCAATGTTTGCTATTATTATCTGAAACTATCCTAGATTGGCCATTATTTAAAGCAAAACGATCCGGGAATTATTCCTGCCTTGAAACTGTCAATTCTGGCTCCCAGCGCAGAATACCGATAAATAATTCCATCTTGTTGATAATCAATTGCATCACTCAAGTAGATTTCTGAAGTTTGCGGATCTACTGCCAGGCTGTAATAGAGATGCTTTCCTGCAGCCAGGAACGGATGATCACCCACGTTGGTTTGATTTACCCCAAATTTCCATATTCCTGCATTTATAAACAACAGGGAATCACCGGTACTATTGATCGCCAGCCGGGAGGGATTTGCGTCGGATGTGAGCGAGAAGCTTTCATCGATGGTTTTTCCAGATGGATCAATTCGCTGGAGCATGGGGATTCTTCCGCCTGAACCGCTTTTCACCCAACCTCCATCGCATAGAACCCAGATTTTGCTGAATTTATCCATAACCAGACCACCCGGTTGTATCCCTGTTTTGATGGAATCAACAACCTGGTCGGTTTTGGTATTTATGACCAGGACTGTATTATCGTATGACCAGCAACTTACAAACAGAAATTCATTAAATTGAACCATCTGTTCGGTAGATGCATGTCCCGGAGTAAGAATTGAACCGGTTATCTGGTATGTGGTTGGGTTTACAATGGAAATTTTCGCAGCATAAAGGTCTGTGACATAAAATTTTTCACTACTTATAAAATGCATGTATCTTGGGGATGTCAACCCCGTAATTTTTCCGACATATTTTCCGGTGGTGGTGTTGATCACATAAATTTTTCCTGAATTATTGATGACAATATATCCAAGGCCATTTTGGGTTACCATCGATTGGGCAACATCTCCCAGGGGTAAACTATTGATCGAGTTAAAAATGTCGTTTTGGACTACTCTTGTCGCCGGATCGTAAACCGAAAGGGTAGCATTACCATACATAAAATTTCCCTCGTTAATGATAAACACTCCTTGTGACGGGATTGTAACCTTTGAAGAACTATTAATTACCCCATTTTTTTTCATGCACCCGTAAAAAAAGGGGAATGCTAAAATGAGTAATATGATATTTAATTGGCGCACAGTCATATCAGAAATTGTATCGGATGAGTAATGAATAATTTCTTTGGGGCATCGGATATTGAAGTACGGTTTGGTACTCCTCATTGAACAGGTTAAGAATTTTTAGCTCCAGATCAAATTTGCTTTTATTCAGCCGGATCTCCTTGCCAATATAGAGGTTATTCATAAAATAGGGGGAAAGAACATTTAAAGACGAGGTTTTATCGTTGCTGGTTGTGGCAAAACGTTCACTGTACCAGGTCCAGCTCCAGGTCAAATGGAAATTGGCAAAGGAGAGATTCCCCAAAATGTTGGCTGAATGTTTCGGAATATAGGGGAGTTGCTTCCCGATCGATTCATCAGCCCAATTTCGCGGATCATCTCGGTTGATTGACCGTGAATAGGCATAATTCCCGTTAAAATGATAGTCTACCCGATGATATTTTCCGCCGATTCCGGTATTCACTTCAATACCACTCGTGTTTACCCTTTTCATGTTATAGGGCTCCCAATAACCCTGGGGTGCCGGAAGCCAGATAATCCAATTATTAATACCTGAACAATAACCATTTATATCGGCATGAAAATTCATTTTTCCCATAGTGCCTGAATACCCGGTTCCCAGGTCTGCCATTATTCCCTCTTCAGCCTTTAATGATGGGTTCCCACCCGGGATATAATAAAGATCGTTTAGCGTAGGCTGATGATAATTACGGGCAAGGTTACTTTTCAAAAAATAACCTTTATCGGCAAAGGGATGATACTCGATCCCTGCCGATGGGATCATTGGGGTGGCACGACCGTTGATCAGGTCTTCTCTCAATAGCAGGTTAGCGGACAATCGGTCATTAAACGATTTGCTCAGCTGAACTGAAGCCGAGTGCTCCTGACGCTGCTTGTCATATTCCTGAGATATGCCATTTGGTGGCGAATTATTTGAATAAACATTATTTGTGGTTGCATTCGCATTGGCAATCAACGAAAGATTATCAGAGAATTGATAATTGTAATATGCTCTGATAAAATAAGATGCAGATCTGGAATGTGAATCGGTTACGATTTGGTCAGTAGCTCCAGAAACAATCGTCTTAAGCTGATAGGTCGTAAACTCCAGGTTTGATCCAAGGGTGAGATTTAGGGTACCTTTGCTGCCATAGTGCTTCCATTCCAAAACCGGTCTGTGGGCTTTTTCGGATTGTTTGTTTATGTTGGCGTTAACATCCGTTTCATTGGTAAGTAGTCTTGGCAGGCTCCGGCCATTGCTCTGATACCAGTATCGCAGTGTCAGAATACTCCTTTCAGTAGGGTGGAAATAAAATTCCTGCAGAAAACCGTAGTTTTTATATTGTGAATTCTGATTTCGCTGAGTAGGGTAGAGGTAGGCTCCGGTGTTTGGATCAATATTGGCAATTAGCTTATTTACAAAGGGAAAGTCATTGTCCGAATAATTGTAGAAAGCCCTGGTCTGTGACTGAAATTTTCTGTTTCCGCCATTTATCTGGAAAAATTCATCCCTGGTCCCATAACTTCCGATACCGGTGAGCAAACGCCCCGAAAATTCATTCTTCCAATTTACCGAATTTTCAAGTTTAATGGTTCCCCCAAGTGCACCACTGCTTTCTGACAGCGATCCGGAACCATGGAGTAAACTGACATTGTCGGTAAAGTATACCGGGATGGTAGAAAAATCAACCATTCCAAGCATCGGGGAATTCAGGTTTATCCCATTCCATATAACCTGGGTATGCGAAGGGGCTGTTCCGCGAAAAGATGCTGTTGCCATCGCTCCGCGTCCATAATCCTTGATAAAGATGGTTGTGTTTTGTGCAATTAACTCAGAAAGACTGGAAGTCAATGCTTTTATCATTGAAAGTGAATCGATTTTTGTTATCGTTTTTCCCGCTTCTTCCTTGACGATTTTATTTGTGAACACTTCGATGGTTTTAATTCTAAGCGTATCGGTAATGTGTTGTGATTTTACAACTTCAGTGGTCATCAAAACGACTATCAATACCTTAAAGAATAGTTGATGGTTCAATAGCCGTAAATAGATTATAGGAGGATTATTTGACATTAACAAGGATCAGTCAATTAATTGGGAGTATATTCTATCAATGACAAATCAACAGCACCGCTAATCTCAGGCGATATTTCATTTAGCCACCCGGCAATCTGGAATACTCCGCTCTGAACCTTAATGAAATTGATTCCTGGAAGATTAATCGGGTTACCTGACTTATCAACGGCATTTGAGATATCAAACAGATTGGCTTTCAGTGAATTGTTATAATCCAAGTTGAAATAGCATTCCGCATATCCAAAAGAAAACAGGCCGGTTCGTTCTTCCCAGTTTTGGGCACCAGCCTGCGTGGCAGTGTTAATATAAGCATTTGGTAATCTTTCCCCGGCGAAAATTACCTCAGTCTGATTTCCGTATCCATTCCACCACCATGATCCGGTCCCATATTGCGGAACAAGTTCCCCCCTATTCCCCTGGTTATCCTTCCAGGTAACGTTGCCATCGCCGTTAGATAGAGGTTTATAGTACGTAACCTGGTAATTATGAATTGTTTCGGAATTATTGTATTCACTTCCCCTGACCTCGGCCCAATCTCCGTCATTGGGGATTCCGTCTTTATTCGAGTCATACATCACATAAACCACCCCCGGTTCAGATCCAGTTCCCGGCTGAGTATATATTCCGAAATCAGCACCATCTACGTTCTTAACCGTATGATCAAATCCTGCAATGATATAGCCTCCCCAACCTCCAAGCGAGGTGTAGGATTTGGTGCCTGTCCAGGGCTGTCCAATAAAATCATTTCCTTTCCAGTCCGCTGGGATTAAAGCTGCAACCTGGCCAGGACCATACTGATAATCAAATACTTTGGTAATATATGGAGAATTATTTGAGAAGGTTGTAACCTGAATCGATTTATCGTCACTTCCAGCCTCATTGGATACTTTAAGTTGAATAGTATAATCACCTATTTTTAAAGGCGTAAATGTGAAGATTTTTGATGAAGATACAACAACACCGTTAACAGACCAGGAGTAAGTCGACCCACTGTTGTTGACTACCGTGGGATTCAAGGGGAGTGAATCGCCCATTGCAACTTTAAACCCAGTTGGTGGAATGGTAAACGAAATTAGGGGACCTGTGATCTTATTCCCCTTGTTGTTACAGGAAGAGAACAAAATAAGTCCGCAAAAAATAGAAAAAATGACCCGGCATCTAATTTTCAACATACTTAAAATCAATATAATGTCAGACAATAATTGATTCTAAGCTAATCGGAAGTCTTGCAGAATGGTAACACGGCCACCTGAACGCTTTTATCCCGAAAGCTTAAACCGCGAATGGCTGGTCTTCTGACTTATCCCGATCTCCGGTTACCTTCCCATCCCTTTTTGGCGAGGATAGTGGCTATTAACCAGAAACATACTATTCCGCCTAAGCGGAATCGGGTTTTACAGCAGCGGGTACTGTCCCGGATTTACACCGGATTCCCAAATTAAGCCCATAGGGCACCAATTCACCACAAAAGTAAGCAATTAGTTTTATAAAAAAAATGATAATTTTATTCGACAGGTCTTTTGCTCAATTTAAAATTTAAAATATTGATAATCAATTATATAAATACATGAATAATTTAAATGGTCTAAAGCCGGCTTCAATATGGAGCCATTTTGAAGCAATTTGTCAAATTCCCCGCCCGTCAAAGCGTGAAGATAAAATTATCGCATTTCTAGCCGACTTTGCCAGGTTAAACCAGCTTCCATTTAAAAAGGATTCAGCGGGTAATGTTCTAATTTCCAAAGCTGCCTCAAAAGGGATGGAAAACAAACGAGCCTTAGTTTTACAATCCCATTTGGATATGGTTTGTGAAAAGAACGAAGGGACGATTCACAATTTTGATACTGATCCTATCAAACCATATATTGACGGAGAGTGGGTTACGGCTGAAGGAACAACACTTGGAGCCGATTGCGGCATAGGTATTGCGGCTCAGTTGGCCATTCTGACCGCTGATAACCTGAAACATGGTCCAATTGAATGTTTATTTACCGTGGATGAAGAGACCGGACTTACCGGTGCCAAAGCGCTGGAAGCAGGGTTTTTTACTGGGAAAGCGCTGATTAATCTCGATTCTGAAGATGAAGGTGAATTATTTATCGGATGTGCGGGTGGAATTGATACAGTGATATCAATTCATTATGAGACAGTTGATACACCTGGAGGATTTTTCCCGGTCCGGATTTCTGTCTCTGGTCTTCTGGGTGGTCATTCAGGAGATGACATTAATAAAAACAGGGGAAATGCAATCAAGATCCTGAACCGCTTTTTATGGCAGACCATGCAGAAATATGAGATATACCTCGCAGATTATCAGGGTGGTAATTTGCGGAATGCCATTGCCAGAGAAGCTTCTGCAGTTGTTTTGGTGCCGGTATCAAGAAAAGAGAAGGTTACTATCGATTTTAATATCTATAGATCCCAGCTGGAATCAGAAATTATCCTCGATGAACCAGGTGTAAAGCTTCTTTTAGAATCCTGTGAATTGCCAGGGAAGGTGATCGATCATTTAAGTCAATCTAAACTGGTTAATGCCTTATATGCTTGTCCTCACGGAGTTTTAGCCATGAGCACCAGGATGCCGGGATTGGTCGAAACATCTACGAATCTTGCTTCCGTAAAGACAAAATCCGAAAATCTGATTGAAATTACCACAAGCCAGCGCAGCGATCTGGAAAGTGGAAAATGGGATGCTGCATACATGGTAGAATCTGTATTTCAATTAATTGAGTCGAATATTCGACATGGCGAAGGGTACCCGGGCTGGACTCCGAACCCCTCTTCTGAATTGCTGAGCGTCACAAGATCCTCCTACCTCAGACTTTTTGAGGTAGAACCAATAGTAAGATCAATTCATGCCGGACTGGAATGCGGACTTTTTCTTGAAAAATTTCCTGAACTTGATATGATTTCATTTGGACCAACCATGCGTGGAGTACATTCGCCTGACGAAAAGATCAATATAAAGACTGTGGATAAATTCTGGAATCTTTTGATTGAAGTGCTTGCTAATTATTGATTAATCTTTGATTTCTCAAACTTATGTTGTATATTTATAGTGAAGTTCTGGCTTAATCGGCGTTTGCAATAGTTGTTCAATGTTTAGGTTGTCTGCTAAATTTTAACCTTAAAAAAAATCTGACAAATGGCAAATAAATTAATAACTGTAGCGACATTGGATCATATCAATCAGGCTAGTATGATGAAAGAGTGGCTTGATACAGCCGGTATTGAAAGTTACCTATTGGATCATGGAATAAGTCTGGAAGCCGCCACTCAGTTAGAGGGGCAGATTGAACTGCAGGTTTGCGATGCAGATGCTTCCAGGGCTTTGGAGATTATTGGAAATATGGGGGAAAAGCCGGCTGATAAACTTCAGATATCAGATAATCAAATAATTAAAAAGATTCTTGTTCCGATTGATTTCACGTCAAATTCACTCAATGCAGCATTTTATGCGGCACATGTTGCCCATCAAAAAGGGGCGGGGATCACACTGCTTCACGTCTACTTTAATCCGGTAACTGATCCTGTTGCCAGTGATCATTTTTATGCTTTTCCTACCTCCATCGCCGACACTTTGAACGAAATCATTGAAAATGCAAAGGAGCAGATGGATGAATTCAGGAGAAAACTGGATAACTATACAAACGAACATGAAATTTCCGGTATTGCCGTAAATACTGAATTGATAGGGGGAATCGGAGAAGAGACAGTTCTTGATTTTACGGTGGTTGGAAACTATGATCTTCTTATCGTCGGTGTTCGGGGAAAGGGGAGTGGTGAAAACTGGCTGGGAAGTTTTACTGTTGAGATTATTAATAAATCACGCATTCCCGTGCTGGCAATACCCGAAAATACCTTTTATAAGAAATCGATGTTTAAGCGGGTAATGTATGCGACTAACTTTGATAAATCAGATGGGAAAGCCATTCGCGAGCTGATTCGGATTGCCCGGCCTCTTGAGACCAATATTAGTATTGTACATATCGACGATACAAAAGATAACCCATTTATAAATTATGACTTATCCCATTTCAAAGAAAAATATATTGGAGAAGTTGATCAGGTAACCATGGATTTTAATCTGATCGTCAACAATAACCTGACTCTTGGAATTGAAAATTTTATATCAGAACATGCAATCGATATCATTTCTGTCCTTGCTCATAAGCGGAATCTCATTACCTCACTATTCAGACCAAGTCTGACAAAAGAGCTTTTATTCCGACTTGAAATACCAATGCTAATTTTTCATGCTTAAAAAATTAGTTTATTTGTAAATGTAATTACCATATAGAATTATTTTTATGGAATATTCCCGGATTAAAATGGAATATTCCTTTAATAGTGTTGCATATCAATACGTTAAAGGAATATCATTCATATTTTTAGGCCTTGCGCTTTTTTCCTGCTCTTCGATAAAAAATATCGAAATTCAAGTTGCAGCCATACCTGACTATCCGATTGGCGATGATATCCAGAGTCTGGCGGTGTTAAATAGAAGCATGAATTTGCAATTTTCAAATATTCCGACAGATTCTCTCGAAAAGATTCTGATTAAAAGAAGGATGTCACTGGAAGCGGTGTTTCGCGACAGTACTGCTTCAGATACCACTATTCGGGTTGCAGCTCAGGCACTTTTTAACTCGGGCCGGTTTGATGTGGTCATTCCTAATGAACCGAATATTGCCCGATATGGCTATGATGACCTTGACAACCCTTTGGATTCGAGCACTATAAATAATATTTGCAAGGAATATAAGGTAGATGCGGTTTTAATTCTGGAAAGTTTTGCCGAAAAATTGGCTACAAAATACTTTTTTAAGCCTGAGTATGGTTCATACGGAAATGTTTACAGTGCAAATACTGACATTGATTATAATGCCCAGTGGAGACTATATCGTTCAGGTAATCAGCAGAGTGCATACCGTTTCCAGGTTAGGGATTCCATTTTTTGGCAAAACTCCAGCCATTCGCTTCCTGAATTGTATGAACAAATGCCCCGCACAAAGGAAGCCTTAATCGGAGGCGGGATCGCTTCAGGATTGAAGATTGCCGAATTTATCAGTCCTAATTGGGTGAATCAACAGCGGCAATACTTTGTTACCGGGAAAAAAGAAATCGATGTTGCTCTACTTTCCATAAAAGAGAATAAATGGGAAGAGGCTGCTGCAATATGGAGCAAATTTGCTCTGATAAAATCGAAACGGATCAGAAGTGAGGTTGAATTTAATCTTGCCCTTGCAGCAGAAATGGAAGGTAATTTAGAGCTTGCAATCGAATGGGGACTTAAATCATTTAAAACCAGTTATTCGCTGGCTGCAGAAATTTATCTCAGGACTCTTTACACCCTTCGTAGTTCAAAACAACAGGAGAGTAAACTTAGGTACTAAAGACCGAAATTTGGCATTGTTTTTGACAGTTAGTGATAGAGTAAATTGCCATTTTAAAACGGTTTATAAATAATCTTATTATGAGCAGAATAAAGAGATACCTGGGGATTTTATTTACAGGTTTGATAGCATCATCCTGCATGACCACTCAAAGTGTTCCTATTGATCAGATGGAACCCGGGAAAGTGTTATTACCTTCTACAATCCGAAAAGTGGCCTTGATTGCTCGTAACTTTAAATTTTCAATCGATACTTTAGCCGGCTATTCAAGCGTGGATTTTCGTCTAAAAAAGGCCACCAAAGCGGATAATCTGTTGATTGACAGTGTTGCAATTACCAAAAGCCTTGAGAGTATCCGTAAAGAGTTGTTGGAATCAGGGCGGTTTGATGAGGTTTTTGTCTATCCCCTTAAAGCAATTAAACCTCATACCGGAGAAAAGGAATTACCTTTAACGCCTTCATTTATTCAGGCTGTTTGTGCTGAAAGTGAAACAAATGCGGTAATCTCACTGGAGATGTTAAGTTTTTTTTACAGCCGGCATAACGCTTCTGCAACCGGCGAAATTAATCCGGAAGCAAATGTAAAAGTTACTGCAATATGGTCAGTTTATTTGCCTCAGGACAATAGTCAGGTTGACCGCTTTACCCATTCTGAGGTGATCAGGTGGAATAATAACACCAATAAGAGTCCGAAATTTGAACTTCCAGGGCGAAAGGAGGCAGTTGGGTACGCTTGTGCTTCAGCAGCAAAGAATTACAGTAAGAGAATTGTTCCTTACTGGACCGAAGCGTCACGTGATTTAATTTCTCTCGATCAACCGGATTTTGAAAAAGCGATCTCCCTGGCATTGAAAAATAGATGGAAAGAGGCTGCACAGATCTGGGGGAAATATACTAAAAATTCACAAAACAGGGTTGCGGGGGTTGCAGCGCTTGATTACGCTGTAGCTATGGAGATGCTTGGCGATACTGTCAAAGCAACTTTTTGGTCGGAGCAGTCTTTAAAGTTGCTTAAAAACGGTGAAAAAGGGAAAATTGCCAGAGCTTATGCGGCAACTTTATATCAAAGAAAGTTAAAAGCTGAGCGCCTGAACTCACTTCTGAATGTAAATCATCCTTAACTTTAAGTTTAGTTAAAATATAAATCTTACATATATATAATTAGTTAAATGGTTATATTTCTTTTTTACACCATTGTTTTTATTTTGGTTGCCAATTTTATCTTTGAACGTTGGCTCGATTATCTAAATACGACCCAATGGTCCTTAGAACTACCAAATGAACTTAAAGGAATTTACAATGAGGAAAAATTCCGGCTGTCGATGGAATACCAGAAGACAAAGCATAAATTTGGGATGGTAAGCGAATCTTTATCGTTTATCATTATTTTAATTGTATTCGCACTTGGTGGATTCGGTTGGCTCGATAGCATTGTCAGAGTATACCTAATTAATCCAATACTCGTAACCCTGTTTTATTTTGCAATCCTGGGACTTGCTACCGAATTGGTTTCATTGCCGTTTAAATGGTATGATACGTTTATAATTGAGGAGAAATTTGGATTTAATAAATCCACCCTGCGCCTTTTCTTACTTGATCAATTCAAGGGACTTTTAATTGGCGCAATCATCGGTGGATTTTTGCTTTACCTGATTGTTTGGATCTATCTTATCGCCGGGCATTTATTCTGGATTTATGCAATCCTCGTAATTGGGTCTTTCTCAATATTTATGTTAGTATTTTATTCTACACTTATTGTTCCTCTGTTCAATAAGCAAAACCCTTTGCCGGAAGGAGCGTTGAAAGATGCAATATTTGCATTCTCCCGGAAAGCCGGATTTCAGCTCGACAATATTTTTGTGATTGATGGGTCCAAACGTTCAACCAAAGCCAATGCCTATTTCACGGGTTTAGGGAGCAAAAAAAGGATTGTTTTATACGATACATTGATCAATGATCTTGAAATCAATGAGATAGTTGCAGTATTGGCACATGAAATCGGACACTATAAGAAACATCATGTCTATCTGGGTCTTTTTACTTCACTGCTGACCACCACAATTATGCTTTATATATTTTCACTGGTCAGTGATAATCCTGTCTTTGCCAAAGTATTAGGATCGGACATGCCGGGATTTCACCTTGCTCTGATTTCTTTCGGGATTCTTTATTCACCGCTTTCCCTGATATCTGGATTAGGAATGAATGTATTATCCAGAAGGAATGAATACCAGGCTGATCGTTTTGCGGGTGAAGAATATGGTGGAGAATTTCTTATTTCGGCTTTGAAAAAACTATCAATCAGTAACTTAATTAATTTGACTCCACATCCGCTTTATGTATTTTTTCACTATTCACACCCCACCTTACTGCAAAGATTGAAAAAACTTGCTGAGATATCCTAATCCTGGCTATCAATTTAAAAGAATGATTGGGTTCCTTGATATTAGAAGGAATTAAAAGTCTCCCGATAGGAGTGGCGTAGTCCGACACCAAATTAGGGCGACTTTATGGTCGATTGTTAATCAATAAAGATTTGTATTTTTGCGCACAAATAAAATTATGAAAGAATGTAATAGCCATGATTTATTAAAGATTAAAAATTGAATTCTGTGGGTTATTCCATTTGACAATTTAAATTAAACTATATGACAATGAGACTTTTAGAGGGAAAAACGGCAGTTATTACAGGTGCTTCCCGCGGTATTGGAAAAGCAATTGCAATAAAATTTGCAGAGGAAGGATGTAATGTAGCTTTTACAGATCTGTTTTACGACGATATTGCCAAAGCAACAGAAGCAGAACTACAGGCAATAGGAGTTAAAGCGAAGGCATATTCATCGGATGCATCTAAATTTGAAGAAACGCAGAAGGTTGTTAACCAGATTACAGCTGATTTCGGATCAATTGATATCCTGATTAACAATGCTGGAATTACCAAAGATACACTTCTTATGCGAATGACTGAGGATCAGTGGGATGCAGTAATTACGGTAAATCTGAAGTCTGTATTTAACTTTACGAAAGCAGTTCAGGCAGGTATGCTTAAACAACGGAGCGGATCTATCGTAAACATGAGTTCTGTGGTTGGTGTAAGCGGAAATGGCGGACAATCGAACTATTCAGCCTCTAAGGCAGGCATTATCGGATTCACAAAATCAATTGCCAAGGAACTTGGTTCAAGAGGAATTCGTTCCAATGCGATTGCTCCGGGTTTTATAATTACAGAGATGACTGCCAAGATTCCTGAAGATGCACGGAAACAATGGGAAGCAAATATCCCAATGAAACGGGGTGGTTTACCGGAAGAGGTCGCTAAAGTAGCTTTATTTCTCGCCTCGGATCTCGCATCATATGTATCAGGACAAGTAATCAATGTTTGCGGTGCCATGAATACATAATTATTAATTTTCGGTCCATGTCTATTGGAAAACGTAAAAGAGCTGAGCAATCGGCTCTTTTTTATTACTACATACACCGATTTCAGTTATTATTTTATTATTTTATTTTGTATCTTAGGTGAGATCAATTTATTTCCCAAAGTTAGTTGTAAGTTTTGAAATATTCTGCGGGTTAAGTTAATTAGTAAGATTATCTCAAAATACTTATTACTAATACTTTATATTTTATATGCTCACCTGTTGATTGATTAGAATCCATATGAATAATCACTCTGAAAGAGATTTAAATACTATTGAAAATCTATCCTATCGGGTAAGTATTTACTTCTTAATCCTGGCAATAATCCTATCGGGATTTTTAATATTTGTAGGTTATCATTATGTCAGAGATTTGATGGTCGACAGTAACCGATACCGGCTTCAGTTTGAAGTGCGTGAAATACTCGATGATGTTGAGAATTCAATGGATGATGCATCAAGATTTACAAGACACCTTGCTTTGGATTTTAATCAAAAAGAGTTACAGATTGACCCCTATAAATTGATGAGGATGGTTTTTGAGGGTCAGCCCTATACTTATTCGTTTTCGCTGATTATTTCTGAGGCGGGTAATCATTTGATCCGAAAATCGAATTTCACCCTTTTCAGGTCGGGAGATGAGATAAAATCAGACAGCAAAAGATATGCCAGTCAGAATAATATAACCAATGACTGGATAGAACATATGCTTAACCAGTCAAAACCTGAATGGAGCCCACCCTATTTCGATCCAGAAATTGGTTCCCGGGTAGTAATTTATGCCTATCCTTTTGATTATCTTCGAAATGGTTCAATGGTTCATTCTACTTTTTTTTGTTTGGTAAATATTGGACGCCATCTAAAAAATTTGAATAAACAAACCATGATAAAATCGGGATTAGCAATCCTCTTAAATGAGAAAAATCAGATTGTATACCATCCTGATTATTTGGAGACCGGGAAAAATATCAGTTCCTTAATTAGCTACTTTGAAAAAAGTCAGTTAGATGTAATTAAATTACTGGCAGATCGGCCAACCGGATATCAGCTCATTTACTCCAATTCAAGAACCGTAGTAATCTATTGGCCTTTAAAATCTTCAAACTGGTACATGATCCTGGCAGTTCCTGAAATTTATTTTATTTCTGAACTAAAGAGGCTAAGTCTTTTTTTAATTCCAATGATTCTTTTTGTTGGAAGTATTGTAGTAATCGTTATAATCTTTAATTTATTTAAACTAGTTTCACCTCTTTCATTTTTGGCCAATGATTCCCGAAGAATGTTGGAAGAAGCAGAATTTCAAAGTGAAAAAAATCCGGAGGATCCTAGAGTACTTTCAGATAGTTTAGCGATTTGGCGTCTTGCCAATCTGCATCCTATATCCTCACTGACTGATATTCATGCGTTATCAGAAAATATGGATAAAATAAAGGAGCGGTTGGCAAATTATCGTGAGAATACTATTCAAATCTCATTGGATAAGAAAGAATTTGATAAGGAACTTAAGCTGGCACGAGATATTGAAATGGGAATGGTTCCATCAATCTTTCCCCTGGTACCACATCGCACCGATTTTGATTGTTATGGAAAATTAATCCCGGCAAAAATTGTGGGTGGAGATTTATTCGATCTTTTCTTATTAGATGATAATCAGTTATTTATATCTATAACAGATACATTAGGCAAGGGAATACCTGCCGCAATGTATTCCGTTATGACCCGAACATTTATCAGAAGTATTGCCAATCCAATTACCCGGCTTGGGAAAATAATGGAATCGCTCAATGATGCTCTTACACAGTTGCATGATTCAGATATGTTTGCAACGGTTTTCTTGAGTAAACTGAATTTGAAAACAGGTGAAATGATTTATTGTAATGCAGGACATCCCCATCCGCTCATATTAAGAAACAATAAAAAGGAAGAAATATTGTCAAAGTCGCATGGAATTCCGGTTGGAATAAAGCCTAATCTGGCATTTACTGAAAGCAGGTTTATTCTTGCACCAGGGGAATCACTAATTGCTTATACAGATGGAGTTACAGAACAAATTAATGAACATGGAGAATTTTTTGGTCTTGAAAGACTCATATCCACTACATGGCAAATTCGCGAACAAACACCGCAAAAAATTGTCAATAAAACACTTAATGCCCTTGATCATTTTCAGGGTATAACAGAGGTACATGACGATATCACTTTAGTTGTTGTTAAGTTTCTTGGCTCAGAAAAATTTGAAACCCACAGAAAAAGTCATAGCCTTAACCTTATTGACAAACCCAATGTTATTTAGGTTACCTTCAGAAGTATTTGAAAGGCCCCATGAATAACGAATATCAAAAGTGAACTTAAGGATATCAATACCGGCTCCCAGTTGCCAATTCCATATGTTGTTCTTCAGATTTTTAGGATCAAAATTTGGAAGATTCATTTCAAGGTTACTGCTGGTTAATACATATGACATGGCAGGTCCTGTAAATGCCCGTAATGAGGCTACTCTTAGGTTTATCAGTTTAAATCCCAGTAAAACAGGCACTTGAATGGTCTTTAAATTTAAGTTTTGAGTGACTAAGGCATCACCCGATTGACCATTTTGCTGACAATATAAAAGTTCCGGCTGGAGGTACAAACGTTTACCACCCAGACGCGCGAAAATTCCAAAATCAAAACCTGATTTTCCGGTAGAGGTGAAGTTTGTGTAGTTGATATTATTTATGGTGGCACTACTGGTATTAACCTGGTTTGAATTAATACCGGCCTTTATCCCAAGGTCAAAAGTAAAGGGTAACTGAGCATAAGTTGACAACACGATTGTCAGAAGGGCGATAGTTAAAATTGATTTTTTCATGATCAGGGTTAAATCATTAAGAAACAAATTTTCAGTTTACTAGTAATCAACAGGTAATGAATATCAGAAAACATAACATTCTGAATAAGTAGAAGTTCGAAGTGAATGTCAGGAAATTCCACGCTCTTTGCAAATGGCCTGGTAAGCTTCATTAAGTTTTTGAAATTTCTCGTTTGCAGCCTTTTGTACGTCTTCACCCAGGTAACTTACTTTGTCCGGATGATATTTTAGTGCCATCCTTCGATATGACTTTTTAATTTCTTCATTGGTCGCCTGATTTTGAATTTCCAGGATATCATAGGCCCAATCAGTTTTGGGGACAAACATAGCTTCAATTGAGCTATAATCGGCCTCAGAAATGCCTAAAGTCATGGCAATATGCTGAATAAGTTTAAGTTCGTCTGGATGCACCAATCCATCAGCATTTGCAATTCCAAAAAGAAAATGAATTAGTTGCAGACGGGAGGAATGATCAACATATTTACGGATTTGCATACACACATCAGTGACTGGAATATTCTGTTTGGTAAGATCCTTCAGAATGACCAATGCCTGTTTTGCTCCTTCGGTTCCAAAGCTTCTGATAAGAAATTCTTTGACATAATCGAGTTCAGAACGAAGTATTTTACCATCCGCTTTTAATACTGCAGAAACAAGTACCAACAGACTAAACATGTAGTCACCTTGTGTTATTTGGCCATTTCTGACTGCATCTGCATCAGGCTTATGAATGATTTGGTCTGCTTCGTCGAAAACAGATCCCAGAAAAAAGCCTGCCAACGCTCCCAGCGGACCCCCAAGTGTAAATCCTAATCCACCGCCAATCCATTTACCAAGTTTTGCCATCTTCTCTGATTAATTTATCTAATTTTAAAATCTGAGGAACTATTAAACTTTTGCTGTTATTTTCAATGAAATAGTCTGCTATTTTTGCCTTTTCAATATCTGACATTTGATTTGCAATCCGCTGTCTGACAATTTCTTCAGTAGTATGATCCCTTTTGATAACACGCTCAATCCTTAACATCTCGTCAGCAATAACCAGAATATTCCGGTCAAAATCTGTCGCATAACCGCTTTCAAAAAGTATGGCAGCTTCATAGAGAACATAGGGCACTGAGGGATAATTTTCACACCATTTCTGAAAACAATTTCTGACAGCAGGATGTATGATTTCATTTAAAGCTGTTAATAATTTTTGATTAGTGAAAATAATTCCGGCCATTTTTTTTCGGTCAAGAATTCCATCCGGATTATACACCTCATTTCCGAAAATTTTAACAATGCGATCCCTAACGTCTATATTGTTGTTTTGTAATATCTTAGCTTCAATATCTGCATGAAAAACAGGGACTCCCAGTAACCTGAAAATTTCGCAAACCGTCGATTTTCCGCTGCCAATTCCCCCTGTTATTCCAATTTTCTTCATTTGACTCCCTTTTTTCGCTCAATAATATAATCTACCTCCCTGGGGAAATAGTCAAGGGAAAGAATATTTTCAGGTGGATTTCCTAAAATTACCGGCAATTTTGAAAGTATCGCAGTAGCACGCGAATAATCAATAATTGCCTTAAAACTGCTATTATTCAATTTGTTATATTGGCTGATTCCAATCTTGCACAAGACTTTTACCTTCGATGGAAAGGTCGTAATAAGCAATGTATCAGGTTGATTAATTATTAAGATCGGGATCTCAAATTTTGCCTCGGTGGATTGTTCTACGGCAATTTGAACAGAGACCTTACTAACTTCAGATTTCAATTCAGGAGGCAGATTTATATGAGCCTCACTTACTGTTGTCTGGGATAAGTTCTTCAGTTCTAAAGGTCTGGTTTTTATTTCATTAAGGGTATCCAGAATCTCTTCCGGACCCAGGACTAAAATTGATTCAGGTTTAGCGACCGGTAGTTTCTGCAATATAAATTCTCTGGCAAATGTAGCCTTAATAACCGGATGGACTTTAATCATCTTTCCAATTGTCCGGCTTACTTTGAAGCTAATGGTATCGGGTCTGATACTGATAATTTCTATTTCGCTATTTATTTGCTTGGCAAATTGTCCTTTAAAGGCATTAGTCGAAATTGAATATTTTGATAAGAAAAGATTTTCCAAATAGTTGTTTGTCAACTCATTCACATCAAGTATTAAAGGTGAAAATGCGAGGTTGAGTTTATATTGCAGTAATGTATAACCGAATGCGTCAACGGTAAGATCCAATTTTTCAGGTAATTTTCCGGTAAGGTCTTTATTTTTAGGCAGGTTGACATATTTAACCGGTATAGTGATATGGTCGGTATAATGCTTTTCGAGTGCATTGAGAAACCATAAAAAAGAGGCTAAAGCAATGCAAGCTAAAAAGATCAGCACTTTTCCGTCCCGAATTGCTTTAATTTCATTCTTAAAATAAGCAATAACTCGTTGAAACATAAAAGGGATATATTGGTTTAAGCAAAAAAGGCCAGTTTCCCAGCCTTTTAGAAATTGTTATAACCCAAACAAAATTCGCTGTTGACTTTTAGCTTAAGAGGATAGCCGAAATGCCTGTTCCTGATTCTTAATCTTGTTCAGAAAAAGCAAACTTTACAGAACTGTCGCCCAATACGATTCGCTAATTGTATTTTATGCAATAATCCTAATTACTAAATATACGTCTTAGGCTATTTATTTTTGAACCGGGGCATCCGACATATCCTTCAAAACAACGCTCTTATCAACTTTTAGTTTTACCCCTTGAGCAACTTCAAGAATAATAATGTTATCCTTAATTTCATCAATTTTACCATAAATTCCGCCGGTGGTAACAATTTTATCCCCTTTTTGCAGCGCAGAACGGAATTTTGTCATCTCTTTCTGACGTTTCATTTGTGGGCGGATCATGAAAAAGTAGAACACCACGATAATCAAACCCATCATCAGTAGCATATTCATGGAAGAAGCTCCGGCCGGAGAAGCGGCCTGGGCCGTAATAAATAAAATAGAACTCATTTTTGTGTATTTAAATTATTATCAAACTGTTTATTATCAATATAGGCACCAACCTTCAACTCCTTTTTTTCCCCCTCCGAAGTTTCGATAGTGACTTCTCTGATTAAATTTCCCCATTCCCCGGCAGTATTTAATACTACTTCAACTGCAGAAGATTGTCCGGGTGCAATCTCGTCTGAACCATAATGAGGTTCAATGCACCCGCATGATCTTTCCGCTTTGATGATCTTAACCGGAGATCCGCCAACATTTCGAAAGATAAATGAATAAGAGATGATCTCCCCATCTTTCAGGGTACCAAAATTATGAATTTCCTGGTCAAAAACAATTTTCCCCGGACTCTTTTTTTCAGCCATGCCATGGGTAGGTAAAACCTTTCTTTGAGATGACTGATGGCAGGAGCATACCAGGACGATGAGTAGGTATTTAAATAGTACAAAAGCTATTTTAATGCTGAATTTCAACTGAATAGAGCTTTTAAATTATTGAGGATGAATTCTTGGATTAGACCTTAATCTTCATTGTTTGGCTCTCCATTTTACAAAACTATGTTTTGAACTTTAAAATAATGGTTTTAACCTTCCAATAATCCGCGACCTGCTTTAACAATCTTACCTTCTTCCCTGAAATCTTTGGTGATTCGGTCCAGGACTCCATTAATAAATGTACTGCTCTTATTGGTACTGTAATACTTAGCGAGCTCAATATATTCATTTAGTGTCACCTTTACAGGAATAGAAGGAAACTCAATCAACTCGGTCAGAGCTAACTGCATGATCAAAATATCCATTATGGCCACCCTGTCGACATCCCAGTTCTTTGTATAGTTTTCGATAATCTTTCGGTTTTCCACATTATTGACTATGGCCTTTCTGAATAATTTTGTGGTAAACTGCTGATCTTCTTCATCTTTGTAAAGAGACATCAGATATTCATTTTGGTCGTCCGGACCTTTAAATTTCTTAATTGTTTTGATTACCATCGAAATTGTAAAGTCAAGGTCATCGTTCCAGTAAATGCTTTGTTCTTCAAGCTCATTAAGCATTAAGTCACTATTAACTAATATATTGCTAAAAAAATCTTCACAAAACCGACGGTCATTCTGAAAATCATCGGTTGGTGAGGTGATATATTCATTATAAAGTTCTGACTCGATCAATGCAGCATATATGCCACGGATAAGATCGGGATAATGTGACCAGTTGAGCTTATTATTTTTTAAATAATCATTTAGACTTTTATCTGATCTTAGTCTGTTAATCAGTCTGTTGTTTATAAACCGCAGGTTCGGGTTAAGGTCATCTTCTGTAGGAAGATTTTTCATTTTACGTGATTCAATCCGTTCGCTGGCGAAATCACTTATTTCACCTAGAATAGCAAACAATAAATGGTATAAATCGTAGGTTTTTCGGATACTGAAATGAAGCTCAGATTCAGATTGAGTAATTGTTTTTTCGGGGGATGAAACGTGAGCATATAATATTTGCAACACTTTTGTGCGGATAATCCTTCGACTTATCATAATTTAAACAGAACTGGTTTCAATTAAAAAATTCGAGGACAAAAGTACAACAAATATCTGAGTTGCTCAATTCTTCTCTCCCGATTGATCATCATCCGGTTCCAGTATATCTTCATCTTCAGAATCGTCGGGGTCTTCATCCTCCTCAGGCATCTGGTTCGAAGGAGCCTGTTTCCGGTAGAGAAGGGCCAATCCAAGTCCGGATACACCACCCCATAAATGCGATTCCCATGAAATTTCGGGCTTAATTGGGAAAATTCCCCATAAGAGTCCGCCATAAAGTAGAGCCACAATCATTGAAATCGTTAATAATCTGACATTATAACTTAAGATGCCGCTCATAAATAAAAAGGCTGCCAAACCATAGATAATGCCGCTGGCACCGATATGCAGGGCTTCGCGTCCCGCTATCCAAACAAAAAGTCCGGAAAACAAGTATATTAATATCAAAATAGAATAAGCGGATTTTCGGTAAAAGAAAAAAAGTGAAAAGGTCAGAATGAAAAGTGGAAAGGTATTTGCAACAAGATGTTCGAAGTTAGCATGAATAAGCGGGGAAAAAAGGATACCTCTCAATCCTTTTAGCGTTAGCGGGAAAATACCCCAGGGTGAGAAATCAAAATGAAATTCAATCTCAAAAAATCTAACCAGCCACACGACCATAATAAATGAACAGGCAACAAACAAGGCATGTCTGACAATCCGCTTTTCCAGCTGGAATTGCTCATCGGTATAACTTGCAGGATGATATCTGGAAAGTAGTGGCATCTGGATGAGTTCGAATAAAAAATATGAGGTTTAAATATTTGGATTACAGAACTTTAAAACTTATTCATTCAGCAATTCCCTAATCAATTTGGTGAAATTCAGAATATCTTCTTCTGTGGTATCAAAAGCAGTCATCCATCTGACTTCGCCTCGTGCTTCATCCCAGTTATAAAAAAAATACTCATCCTGCAATTTGGGTATAATTGGCTTAGGAACAAGTGCAAATACTCCATTCCCCTCGACTGATTGAGTGATTTCTATCCCTTTAATTTTCCTGATTTCTGTCTCAAGAAGCTTTGCCATTTTGTTGGAGTGAATGGCGTTTGTTTTCCAAATCTCATCCCGAAGGTATGGAACAAACTGAGCTCCAACAAACCGCATCTTCGAGAAGAGTTGTGCTGCCTGCTTCCGGAAATACCTGCTATGCTCAGATAATGCAGGATTGAAAAAAAGAACTGCTTCACCAATCAACATTCCGTTTTTAGTTCCGCCGAAAGAGAGAATATCTACCCCTGCATCTTTTGTGAAAGCTCTAAACGGAAGATCCAGAGACACAGCGGCATTTGAAATCCTGGCTCCGTCCATATGCAGGTACATTCCATGACTATGTGCAAGTTCAGCCAACTCGCGGATTTCATTCACAGAATAAAGGGTGCCCAATTCGGTAACCTGAGTGATACTGATCAGAGCGGGCTGCGAATGGTGTTCAAATCCGAATCCATGAAGGTGCTTTTCGATTTGCGCAGGTGTTATTTTCCCATTTGAAGTGGCAACCGGAATTAATTTGCAGCCTGTGAATTTTTCGGGTGCTCCACATTCATCTGTTTGAATATGAGCTGTTTCTGCGCATATTACGGAATGAAATGAATGTACCAGGGATTGAATTCCAAGGATATTGGCCCCTGTTCCCGTAAGCACCATAAGTACTTCAGTTTCATCACCAAATTCGATTCTAAAGAGAGCTATTGCCTCTTTTGTCCAAGGATCATCCCCATATCCAATAGAATGGCCTGTATTTGCTTCTTCAATAGTTTTTAAAATTTGAGGATGAATCCCTGAATTATTATCACTGGCAAAACCTCTTGGTCGCATAATTGTTAATATTATATGGTTTCGGACTACCGAATATTTTTTTTGTAAAAATATGTTTTGTTTTTGGCTTTTTGTTATATTTCACACTCGTAAATGGGTTTACATAACGTTCCTTAATTAATTCATTTTTGAATGACAAAAAAAGATAAACCAGTCATAAATATATTCTGGATGCGCCGTGATCTAAGGTTGGATGACAATACTGCGCTCTATCATGTGTTAAAGACGCGTGAAAATGTATTACCTGTCTATATTTATAATCCGGATATTTTGGAACGACTGGAAATTCGACCTGATTTCAGGGTAAATTTTATTTATAAAACACTTGCCGGTATCAAAGAATCGCTTGAAAAACTTGGATCCAGCCTTTATATTGCGCATGGAAGGCCGCAGGACGTTTTTAAACGAATGGCAGAAGAGTATCATATTTGTAGTGTTTATGCCAACCGTGATTATGAGCCCTATTCGGTCTATCGGGACCTTCATGTCGAAAGATTCTTGAAAATCAATAAGATAGAATATCATTCCTATAAAGATCATGTCCTTTTTGAAAAAGATGAATTGGTGAAGGAGGATGGAAAACCTTATACCGTTTTCACACCATACAAAAATAAGTTTCTTGAAAAGTTCAATAAAGAAATGGTTCGACCACTGAATACGGCTCAGTACTTTCATAATTTTATAAGGATTAAACCTTTGCCAATGATGAGTATTGAAATGCTAGGTTTTGAGCCGCTAAATATTGTTTTCCCTTCAAAGGCCCTGCCACAAACATTATTGGAAGAATATGCCGCCAACAGGGATTTTCCTGCCCGTAATGGTACTTCCAAACTCAGCGTGCATCTTAGATTTGGTACGATAAGCATTCGCAAGGTTACGGCGTTAGCAGTTTTACATTCAGAGACTTTCTTATCAGAACTGATTTGGCGAAACTTTTATAGTCAGATTCTTTGGTATTTTCCGCATGTCGTCACCCGGGCTTTTAAACCAGTCTACGACAACATTCGTTGGGAAAATAATCTGGATCACTTTAATGCCTGGTGTCAGGGAAAAACAGGATACCCAATGGTTGATGCCGGAATGCGGGAACTAAATCAGACCGGATTTATGCATAACCGACTTCGAATGGTAACTGCCAGTTTTCTCTGTAAGCATCTTTTAATTGACTGGCGATGGGGAGAGACTTATTTTGCTGGTAAATTAGACGATTATGACCTGGCATCCAATAATGGAGGATGGCAATGGGCCGCAGGATCCGGGTGTGATGCTGCACCATATTTCAGAATTTTTAATCCTGAATTGCAGGCTAAGAAGTTTGATCCTGAAAATGAATATATTAGAAAATGGGTTCCTGAATTTGGTACTCCTGATTATTGCAAACCAATTATAGATCACCGTTTTGCCCGCGATCGGGCACTCAAGAGATATTCTGAGGGGATGGGGTTTGAGGCGGAATAAATCTTTCTAATATTCGATAATCTTAAGATTCTTGTTCCGGCTGACATATCCCTTGATAATTGTTCTTGTATCTCGATTGTCCTTGTATCTGCGAATGCAATCATGCAGATACTCTAAATTATGGATTGTGTAATCGTTTGATAGATAACCAAATCCAATAAAACAACCATTTAAAATCTTGATTATTGCATTTTCATCCATAGTGCGCCCCTGATCAATTACAAAAAAATTTGGCGAGCGGAATTTCAGCGGATAAATTGATTTATTGACTCTGGAATTATAACTTTCGGAGCTTTCAAGACCTTTGCAGGCGCCAAGGCATTCATAAAGCTGAGTATTAAAGCACTCACCGGCATTATTGTCAAGATGGCATAATTTTTTACAAAGGGCGTACTTTGTGGCTAAATGATGTAGATAATCCAATCCTTCCTGTTGAAAATGAAAGGTAGTCAGGGGTATTTCATCCCCTACGATTTTGTTTATTCTTAAATGGAGATATCCTGAACTATCCTCGAATGAGAATAGCCCGTAATTAGATGCAGACCTTCGTTGACTGCTGTTATACAGTGGTTTGTGTTTTTTTATTTCTGACGATTCCAGTAATAGAGCCACAAGCTCACTTCCGGTTTCTTCCCAGGAGATATCTGAGATCCGGCCTCGCATCTCAATCGCTTTTTTCGTTTGAGAATTATTGAAGTGAGTAATTATTCGCTGGTGAATATCTTTGCTTTTACCGATGTAAATAATGGTGCCGTGAGCATCATAAAAGTAATAAACACCTGTTTTGGCGGGAATTGCAGCCATTCTTTCTTTGGATAGGGGATAGGTCTGTTCAACAAACAGTGATGATTCGAGAAGATTGTTTTGTCGGATTAAGATTTCGAAAAGTTTTGTCGTAGCCCATGCATCTCCTAACGCCCTATGGCGGTTGGTTATTGGAATTTCCAGATCGGCGCAAATATTGCCAAGGGAGTAGGAGCGATGGCCGGGCAAGAGCTTACGCCCAAGCTTTACTGTACAAATTGTTTTTCGCTTAAAATCATATCCTAATCTTTTAAACTCTTCTTTTACAAAAGAGTAATCAAACAGTGCATTGTGTGCAACAAATATCCTTCCTGCTGTTAATTCAATAATTTTTTTTGCAATCTCATAAAACTTAGGAGCGTCAGCAACCATTTCATTGGTTATTCCGGTCAATCTGGTAATATTATAGGGGATATTACACTCCGGATTAATTAATGTATCAAAGGTTTCTTTGACAGTCGTTCCATCGAAAATAATTATGGCAATATCTGTCAGCTTTCCATATTTAGCAGCAGTCCCGGTTGTTTCAACATCAATGATGGCATACATGATCAAATATTGATATGACTTAGATTCTGTTTTCAATGTAAATCCGGAGCATCCGGTAAATCTCAATTACACTATCATTCTTGGGTAACGAATCGTAGAGATGTCGGACATATTGTTTCTGGTTCAGAATCTGGAAACTCTTCTTGAAATGGAGGTCAAAAACCCATGACATTTGGAAAATAATGAAATCATGAAAAGTAACCAGATCATTTTTATCTGGAATACCCCCTTCAATAATTAATTTACAAAAAGAGGGAGTAACTCCTCCTTTATCTGAAAGACTTAATTCATTTGCAAAAGCTGGTCTACCCGCCTTTCTTGTAAGATATTCAGAAGTTGCCCGCCAGATATCAAGTTTATCGGCATCTCGTAATAATTTACTATAAAAAAGGAGTGTCTCATTTTCTTTTTGAAGTAAAACGGGCTTGTTATGATTTCTTATAACCTGGATTATCAAATCTTGGGTGGAATTATCAAGTAGATTAAAAGGTTCATTCAATTTTATGCATTCGATACTTGCTTCAGCATGATCTATTATCTTGTATTCTGAATTTTCCGGCAATAAAATCCATAGTTTGCCCATATCTTGGAAGCTGGCGATCATTTCGGCAACAACTTTCTCATTTTCACTCAGACCAAGTGAATCTGCTAAAATCAGAATATTTTCAACAACCTTTTCGATGTGCTCAATCGTTTTTACAATGGTCTCATCATTGTTATATGGTTCTTGTTTTAATGGTGTTACAAGCTTATGGAAGGTGATACGGAGTAAATCAATAAGTTCGAGAGGTACCATAATTTTTAGCATTAGGTTTTATACAAAACTAATGTTTTAGACTGAAAGATTGTATAAGCAGGAATAATTAAGATTGAGTGTTACATCACTTAACAATAAAGATAAAAGAACCAGAAGGTTTTTTAAACGATGTTTACCACAAGCAATTCAAAGAAAATTGCTATTTTTGTTCCCGCTTTCAGATATGGCCCCATAGTTAAATGGATAGAATGAAGGATTCCGGTTCCTTTGATCCGCGTTCGAATCGCGGTGGGGTCACTTTTAGCCTCATAATCACTTGATTATGAGGCTTTTTTGTTTTTTACACTCATTTTTACACTCATTAAGGGGCATTTTATAGGACTAAATCGGGCGCGTAAATCTCTCGTTTTACCCGCTTATTTAATTCTATCTTATCAATAGGAAGTAAATTGGATTAATCAAATGCCCTCTATTTTTAAGGCTATAATTTATGCCGTAAATCGTTGATATTCTCCTTTAGGACGAGAATATATTCATTAAGAGTTTTCGTGTTTTCGGTCAATAAATCGATCTGAATCTGTTTTGAGGTACAGTTATCGCATACTGGTAATGGATCCAAGTTTTGCATTGGAGTATTTTCCTGCATGGTACCTTCTCCCAGGAGTAACCATCTTGCGTTGAGATCGGGATAAAGTTGCAAAATTGCTTGCAATTTATTAACTGAGATTGGCTTTCCTGCAGTTATCCATCCACTATAATCCATTCTGCTTACTCCTATTTTACGGTACAAATCGGGCGCAGAAATATTATTCTGGTCTACAAATTCTTTAAGACGTTGGTTGATTGTCATATAAAATCTAATTACTCAAAAATTAGAATTGAATCGTTATAAATAGTATGAAAAATTACAAAGTATGATAATATCATCAAACAAATATGAATACTATACTACATTTGAAGAACAATTAATCAAACATATTTGTAAAAATACACTACAAATATACTACTAAAATACAACAATTAAATATTTACAATAAACTTTAGTGTCATGGCAAGGAGAAATAATATTGTATTGAGTAAAATGGATTTGAAAAAACTTCGTAAAAGTTTACCTATCGAATTTTCAGAAGCTACTGCTTTAAAATTGGAGTTTACCATCGGGTACATAAACCGGGTGCTGGCCGGAACTTCGAAGAATGATAAGATCATTGTTATGGCACTCGAGAGTGCTGAAAATCATAAAAATGATATCGAGCTAATCAGCAAAAAGATACAGGCGCTTTAGATCCGTCAAATATTTGGTTCTCACCTTCACCCACTTAATCTTTAAATCATGAAAATATCTGTTATTGCTAATTATGAATCAGTTAGTTTCAGGGTCTTACTGGAAAGGGTAAGATGTTTTTTCCCGGAAGAAGATGTTCTGGATCTATCCAGGCATCAAGGAAATGATTGGAAAAAAATTGATCAAAACAGAATCATTGATATATCTGGTTCAAGCCTGGTCATTGTTTGTCAGGATTGGAAGAATCACATAGATGTTGTTCATGACCTTACAGAAGCACAAAAGAGGGGAAAGGATATTTTAATTGAAGTTGATGGAGGATTTGTGCCGTTAACTCATCAAACTGCCCGGATATGGTAAAGCACCTGATTATCTTCTCCACTGGATTCGCCCAGGTGTTTCTGGTAGCTGCAAATACCTATTTTATTAGCAGAACAACCTGGACCGGGATTGCGGTTTGTGGCTTTGGAATTTCCTACTTATGGACTATTAACGTTCGAAAGGTCTCGATAGGGGCTAAATCTGAACAAATCGTGTACGCTACCGGAGCTATGTTAGGCGGTTTAAGTGGCGTTTTAGTTGCTAAGATTATTAAGAAGTAATAAATATTCGTTTGCGTACACGGAAATGAGTAATTCAATATTGATCACCGATGATAAAATGGAGTATAAATCAAATAAATAATTTAAAACTTGAAGCGATGTTTACGATTCAGATTGATGAAATCAGGCTTGCAGAGGTTGTAAGACAAGCTGTTAAAGAACAGATGGAAAACCGGAATGAAGTAGGGAGTGATGCCGAAGTGAAGCAGAAAGGGATTTTCCTGTATTCTCTCAAGGAATTAGCCGACTTCCTGCATTGCAGTACGCCTACAGCACAACGCATGAAAAATGAGGGTAGAATACCTTATAAGCAGACAGGGCGTAAAGTCATTTATGACACGGATGAAATTTTACGGTCAATGGAACATGTTCCCGGAAAAAAGTTGCACTTAAGAAAATAAGCACATTGTTTAATTATCTATCAGTCAATAAAATGAATTGAAATACTGACGTAAAATGATACCGAATGACTTAATTAGTACAATCAAAAGTGCGGCAAAAATTGAAGAGATTATTGGTGATTATCTAGCATTGAAAAGGATTGGAGCTAATTATAAAGGGTGTTGTCCTTTTCATAATGAGCAAACGCCAAGCTTTATCGTGTCATCGGTAAAAGGATTTTATAAGTGTTTTGGGTGTGGGAAAGGAGGTGATGCCGTTGGTTTTGTCCAGGAGATGGACCGGATTTCCTTTCCTGAAGCCTTAAAAAAGGTAGGAAGGCGATACGGTATCGATGTTCCGGACCGGGAGTTATCGGCCAAAGAGTTGGCAACCTTTAAAAATAGGGAGCTTGCACTTAATGAACTGGAAAAGCAAAATCAAATCTTTAAAGAGGCGCTTACTAAGAACCAAAGCGCTCAGGAATGGCTGACTATAAATCGTGAAATCACCCCTGAGACCATCAAGAAATGGGGACTGGGCTATGCAGCATCTGGTTTTTTTGCCGGGCGGATTACCTATCCTATTCAGAATTTCAAAGGTGAAGTTGTTGGATTCACTGGCAGGCGACTTATTGAGGATTTGGAGCCGAAATTCAAGAATTCAGCTAAGGATGAGCTGTTTAATAAATCTGAATTACTGTATGGGTTATACCAGGCAAAGATGAAGATTTTCAATGCCCGGAAATGTTATGTGGTGGAGGGGCAGCACGATGTGTTAATGATGCACCAATATGGATTTGAAAATACGGTCGCACCAAGCGGAACGGCCTTTACAGTGCAGCAAATCGCACTGATTAAGCCCTGGACCCGGAACATTGTTTTAGTGCTGGATGCTGACCGAGCGGGACAGGAGGCCGCAATCAAGCATATTTCGACGCTCTTGACCGAACAGATTAATCTGCGGATTGTGTTACTGCCGGAGAAAGAAGATCCGGACAGCTTTTTAAGAAAGCATTCAATGGGTTCTGATGCAAGCCTTGATGTACGGGAGTACATTGAAGGAAACGAACTCAACTTCATTGAATTTAAGGCGGCTCATTTTGCTAAAGAAATCTCGGAGGACCCGGAGAAGAAAGGAGAGCTGATTAATCAAATTACTAATGACATATCCCTTATCTCAGATAAAAATGTACGCCTTGCCTATACCCAAAAATGTTCAGTCCTATTTGACATTAAACCCACTGAACTGAGTAAGGATATCGCCAGGCTTCGGGAGAAGTTGAAAGTAGAAAATGAGGAAGGAACCTGGTTTGCCTGGGATGAAGCCGCTGAAAGTATCAAAGAGAATAAGGAGGCGAACATCTTATCTCATTTTGATGAAGTTATTGATTATCATTTGGCTGATAATAAAAATTACCTGGGAATGAATTGTGCTCCGCTTAAAAAGGGGGAGATTCTTAAGCTGATGAAGCTTACTAAAACAGTCATTTTTGATGAGTATATCAGCCAGTTTTATGACAAGAAGACAAAGGATGAGTCAGCTACCATAAAAAATCTTAAGCGGTTGATCTCCTTTGGGATGGATGTACGGATGCGTCTGGGTGATGGGGGAGCGGTCGATGAGGAAACGGGGGAGATCAGCGATCCGGAATACATCAATTTTACGGATTGGTATATCCTTAAAATCACCGCTTTACTATCGCCGGCGGATGATCTTTTTGCAAGCTGGGCTATTGAGCACATTGCCGAACTCCTGTCTTTTCTCCCGGAATCCTCCCGAATGATTAAGCTAGGCAATGTGCAGGGTTTTTTCAAAGCAGCCGGTGTTAAAATGATTATCGGTGATTTCAAAAAAATCCTGGATAAGTTTCTCAAGAAGAACGCCAAAAGCTTTGAGCCGGATCTTCAGGCGGTGGATATGAGTGAAAATCCAATGAACCTTTCGCATGATCAGCTGAATGATCTGAACAGGTACCAGCACTATTTTGAAAAGAACTCAATTCACCACGTATCAAGGACAGGGCATATTGCCCGGATCGCGAATTTTATCATTATCCCTATCATTCACAGCAATACATCAAACGGACACTTTAAATTATTTGAGATGAACAATGAAGATGGTAATAAAACAACGATTTCACTGGAAACAGTGGATCTGAACGATGTAAGGCGTTTTAAGTGTAAAGTTGAAGCGAAAGGTAATTTTATCTGGAAGGGCGATCAATTTCAGCTGGATAATGTCAAGGAGCGGTTATATGCCAATACTACCTACAGCAATGAAATTGAACAGCTTGGTTGGCAGAGTGAAGGTTTTTGGGCGTGGTGTGACGGCATTACCTTGCCGGATGGTAAATTCACAAAAACCGATGACAACGGACTAATCTCGGTGGGTGACCAAAATTACCTGATACGACCTTTTTCAAATCTGTATGCCAATGATAAGACGGCGTATACCAATGAGAAGAAGTTCCTGCACAAAACATCGGATGTAACCTTTGAGGATTGGAGTAGGCGGTACCGCAATGTTTTTGGCGACAATTCGATGATTTGTATTTGTACCTTATTGACCTCTTTCTATTCCGATGCTATTTTCAAACTTGTCCATGGTGAGTTACCCATGATTAATTTTTTCGGACCCAAAGGAACCGGAAAAACATTCCAGGCCGAAAGTTTATTGGCCTTCTTTGGTGAAAAACAGGACATCAACAACCTTTCCAAGGTGACTGTTTATGGACTGTCCCAAACCTTGAAATCCTTTCACAATGCCTTGTGCCTGATTGATGAGTACAAAAATTCACTGGAGATGCGGTGGATCGAGATGTTGAAATCGATCTTTAACCGGCAGGGAAAGATCCAGGGGAATTTTGCGATGGCGGGAAGTAAGACAGAGCATATTCCAATCAATCAGATGGTATTGTTGTGTGGCCAGGATCTGCCGACACTAGATGTGGCGCTCCTGGAGCGGTGTCTGTGTCTGACGGCTTACAAAAGTGATTATACGGATGAGCAGAAAAGCCGCTATAATGAGTTAAAGGATCTGGAGGAAAAGGGGTTTGCCCATTTGACCGATGAATTCTTGAGATACCGGGAACTGGTGATTGAGCGGTTTGCCGCGGACAATGGAATGATCCAAACCCTGATTTCACAAAAGTGCAAGGATGTATCTGTGAGGCTTCAAAAGAATTTATCAACAATCCTAACGACCTTTCATATTCTTGAGGACCAGTTTAAGTTTCCGTTCACCTTTGAGGAAGTCCTTGAATTTGGGTTGAAGGTGATCCGGGATCAGCAGAAATTCATTGAAAGTTCGGATGACCTCAAGAATTTCTGGAGCATTTTTGCAACCCTTTTGGAACAGGACCGGATCAAGGAAGGTCGAAATTACATTTTACATGATGTGGTTCAAATTAAATATGTCGGTAATGAGGACCAAATAACCTATGCGAAAGGGAAAGAAATATTATTTCTACGCTGGGACGGCTTGTATCCGCTGTATGCAGAATACTCCCGCCGCAGCAATATGATTGCCCTTGGTGAAAAGACCATTCAGTTTTACCTGGAGAAAACTAAATATTTTCAAGGTAAGTTACGATCTAAAAAGTTTAAGGATAAGCAAACAGGGCAGGTATTTGTGAACCAGGCCTATTGTTTTGATTACTTAGCGATGAAAGAGGTCATTAATCTGATTGAGACCAATCAGCCCGATATTGAAACCGGGAATGAAGATATGCGGACCGAGGCGCTTATCGATGAACAAACAAAGCTAGTTTATCAAACGGAGGAGAAATACAAATGAGCCTTTCAAAATTAAAATTAAAAATAGGCTCGTACGAGGTATTGGGCCACTACACTCACTACCATAACTACTATATTAATAATCAATAAATTAAATCATTAAATAAGGTAGTGAAGCGGTAGTAATGGTTGTAATGGTAGTGAAGGTTGGGTATGTTTCCAAATATAGACCACCTTCGGACAAGAAAAATATTTTTTTTATTGAAAAAGGATCGAAAATCAGGAATTGATGTATAACGGCAACAAAGATTTAAAATGATGCATACACGGATAAATCAATTATCTACCCAGCAATTAAGAAGGTTGATCGAGCTTAGGTTTGAACTGGAGAAATTATTAAAACAGGTCTGTTATCTAACCGAGTTTTCTATTGAGGATTTAAAGGGGAAAAACAAATTCAGGGACTTAGCCTATGTCCGGGGAGCCTATGCCTACTTAGCCAGATCCAGGTACCCCGATGCATCGCTTGATCTGGTTGGATCTATCCTTAACAGGGATCATTCAAGTATTTTCCGAATGATTAAACAGATTAATGATGTTAAGGAAAAGCATAAGCACTATATCTGGCTTCGAGCACAATTAAAAAATGAAGAGCGGTTTAAAAAGGCGAATCTGAATTAAAAAAAACTACTATGATCTTCTTTGTAACGATTCCTGTAAAGCTTTACGTGAAAAGGTTTTTGGAAAATAACTATGGCAACCCAGTGGATTTCCGGAAGTTTCCCAGGGAGCATGAAATGTTCAAGCGGATGTTAAAACGGCCGAATAGAAATTATGATGTCATGTATCCTGTCAAATCATCAAAAAAACCTGATTATGTGGAAGTTGTTATTTCAGATCATGATTTTTACCGGTTTGGATGGGAGCTTTCCAGAACTGACGTTGTGGCGTTTGGAAAGTATTTTGAGAGTCGTGCCAAATGGGTGATGCGTACCGTTATTGGTTCTTATGTGAGTTTTGGTGCCCCGCTGGATCGTTCTATCAATCTGTTCCAGCAGCGGTTTTCGATGGGAGAAGAATACTGGCCGTTTGACAGCATAAAAAAGGATTTTTATCGCCTACGAACCAGTATCGATGTTGACATGAACGATTACGCTTTTAAACATTTAGAGCGTTTGATTCGTATAAACATGAAAAATGCTGGGATTATTACCGAAATTGGGTTGAAAAACTAATAAATCAGTGCCCAAGTTGTCCCTAAAAAGGGACAACTTGGGATTTTACCAACAATATGTTAAAATCGTGAAAAAACCATGAAAAAAGTAGGAAAAGAGCTTGAAAATATGGGTGGTGTGGTCCGGTTATGGGCTGTGGACAAATGGAATATTTCATTGTTAGGCAGTGATGCCATGATAGCTAAGGAAAAAGATGTTTATTGTATGGATATTACCCAGGATACCGCCGGGGCAGTTGTGAATCAGAAAACCGATTTTTCAGGAACTACCTTTTTACATGAAATAACCGGTTTTGTATCAGGATATGATAAAGATTCTGAGCTCTATGTTAATCAGATGATCCGGATTAAGAAATTTGTGGTGATTTATATGGATAGCAATGGCACAATGGTCATGTTGGGAACGCCCGATATCCCGATCCGGTTTAGCGCTGATTTTGAAACCGGCGAAACCAATGCTTCAAAACGGGGTTTTAAGATCAAATTCAGCGGTAATGTTCATTTTCCCCCTTTACGCTTAAGCGAGAATCCCTTTAGTTAAAAGCCGAATCGTCCTGTTTTTCTGCTTTTTAGAGCAACCTGGTCCTTTGGGTTGCTTTTTTTATGCCTTAGAATTGTGCAAAACAGGAAAGTGATGAATTATGAGTTTCTAAAAGATGTACTTGGATCGCCCTGGCAAATAGAGCCCGGGACACTAAACAGCTTTTATCCTGTACTTCGCGGATTGTTCCATGGTCTTCAGCTTGAAAAGAGCCTGGAACCGGAAAATCATTTGCCTTATCAGATATCGGCTTTGACGCGCAATGTATCCATGTGGTCACAGCCTGAAGTTCCTTTAACAGAAGAAGACTCGGAACCAGAAGTTGAAAAAGAGAAAGTGGTTCATGTTTTACCGGTCCGCTCCCTGTTAACCAAGCATGATCAGAATTGCGGACCCGTGGGTACCCGGACCTTAGGGAACCGTTTACTGGCGGCAGATAGTGATCCGAGTGTATTGGGTCATATTTTGGTTATTGAATCCGGGGGAGGCCAGGCTTCGGCAGTTCCGGAAATGACCGATGCGATTCAAAAATGCACCAAACCCATTGTTGTCTGGATCGATGGCATGGCCGCTTCAGCCGCTTATTATGTTGCCTGTTACTGTGATCGGATCATTGCCAGCCGGGATATGGATTGTGTAGGAAGCATTGGTACGATGGCCGTTTACGAAGGGAGGAAATCAAAATCTGCAGAAGATGAACATGGAGTCATATCCGTGACCATTTATGCCGACGGGAGTGAAGAAAAGAATGAAGAGTGGGACAAGGCCATCAATGAATTTGATTTTACCTTGGCCAAAGACCGGATACTAAATCCCTTCAATGCAAAATTCCGGGCAGATGTTTTAGCCAATCGACCCCAGGTTTTGGAAACGCAGTTAAAGGGGAAAACCTTTATGGCAGTCCAAGTCATAGGATCGCTGGTCGATTCTATTGGTGAATTTAGTACAGCCGTTGACCAGGTGCTGCTATTAGCGAATTTCAATTCCGGGACTTCAAAGACAACCGGAAGTAATCAACAAATTATAAATCCCAAAAAACAGATGAAGCAATTTTCCCATTTAAACAGTGTGCTGGCTCTTGAGGTGCTTGAAGCTACCGATGAAGGTGTTTTTCTAAACGAGGAGCAGTTACGATCGGTCGAAGAGCGGCTTGAACTGAATCAGCAACTTTCAGTGGAGCGCGACGAGGCTATACAGCTAAGCACAGATGCTATTTCAGCAGATGAGACTTCGCGGGCATTACTTGCCAGCGTGTATGACCCTTTCAATGCCATTGATCCAACAGTTTTAGCGGCAGTAACTCCCGAAGCTAAAGTAGAAGCAATTCGGGTTCTTCTTGCCTCAAGGCCGGCTGCTGCACCCATTCAGAACCTTGTAACACGGGATGAAATTAAGGCGGATGAAGTTGATTGGAATGTAATCAACAATCTGGCTCACAATAAACAAGTTGATATTAACCTTTAATCCCATTTTGCTATGTCAGTTACTATTTCGGAAATTATTAAGGAATACGGAGCCTATTACATTGATGCCGGTCAAAACAAAAAAAGAATTTTGCAAATGCTCACCCAACCCAGGGAGATCACTGCGTTTGCAACTCCCATAAAAACGGATGATACGATCTTTCGTTTGGCTAACGCGACTTTCCGTTCACTAGTGCAACCTTTTCAAAAGGCATTTACCCAAAAAGGTGGTGTTGAATTTGTTCCAAACGAGATTCGTCAGTATCGGTTTAAGATTGATGATGAGTTTGAACCAGATGAGTTGGTATGTACCTGGAATGGTTTTTTAGCAGGAAAAACTGTTGACCGTAAGGATTGGCCTTTTGTAAAGTGGCTGATTGAAGTGTATTATGGAAAACAGATTGATCAGGATATGGAGTTGAGTGAATACTACAACGGTATTTATGCAGCTCCGGTGACGGGTATTGCCGGTGGTTCAGGTACGGGTATGAATGGATTGAAAAAACAGCTTCAAATGGGTGTTGATGCCGGAACCATCAATTCTGTTTCTATTGGATCGTTGGATGTTTCAACGATTTTCGACCAGGTTGAATCGTTCACTGATGAGATCAGCGAGGTTTACCAGGGGATTAAAATGAATGTATTTATGAGCCATTGGTGGTACAAGAAATACCTTCAGGATAAAAGGGCGCAGAACTTTTATCAGAAAACCTCTGATCAGCAAATTGATGCAGGGATTGATTTTACGCCGCTTAATGTTAAAGCCTTGGCTTCCATGGTAGGAACAGATGATATTTTCTGTACACCTGCTGAGAATTTCCTTCATGTTTCTCCTGCGACGCTTACAAAGAATCTTTTTAAGCTCGAAGAAGCAAAAAGATCTGTTGCCGTTATGGCCGACTGGAGTGAAGGATTGGGTTTTGGTGTGAATCAGGCCGTATGGACCAATATCCTGCCATCTGGTTCGGGTGTCTAATCCGTTTATTTTAAACTTTAAAAACCTTGATCATGATTGATTTTACAGATATTGATAAAAATCTCCCCAATGGAGATAACATGGGAGGATTGACCCAGGTGATTTATTTCGGATATTATGCCGATGTTGAAACCTTTCCGATTCCTCCGGTAAATCCGACTACGTTGCTGCTTGCTTCTTCATTGACCGGCGAGCTGATTATGAAACCCGGTAAGCGGTTGTGGAAGATGTATATAACGGATGATACGGGTGAATATAAAATGGAATTAGTGGGTGAAATTGATGGCCATTCTTTCGTCAACCATCTTTCCCTTTTCCATCCTGGTTTGCAGGAAACTATTCTTGGTTTCATGCGGGCTGCAAAGAATGAGAACCTGGTATTTGTGGTCATTGATTCCGATGGTCAAAAATACATCATGGGTGACGCGCTTCGGGCTGCAGTCCTGGCTTCCTCTCCTGATGGTGCCGGTACCGGGAAAACTACGGCTGCACGTAAGGGTATTTCTTTGGAATTCACCTATAAGACTAACAATCAGTTTGTCTATAAGGGAACCCTTCCACTAACTGAGGCCGAAGTTTAACGCGAAAAAAGATGTGGACAGACTATTTTAAACTGATTCGTCTGAAACCTGGTAAGGTGATTACCTTTCTGTGCGGTGAGGTTGATTTTAGTAAACCAAACCTATCACTTGAGGTTTTGAAAAAGCTTTGGGAAAGCGACTTTCCTTATCTTCAGATTACCGAGTTGGGGAATAAGGAGCTTTACGGGGTTTTGGATAATTCGGAGAAACCGGATAAATTCGAAACTCTGGAAAAACCCAAACTGGTAAAGGTTGGTTTGAAAAGGTCTGGAAGCAAAAAGAACAGTACGTAACCATGTTTTGTAAGTTTATATTTTAAAAGAAAACTCTGGCAACGGAGTTTTTTTTATGTCCTTTCTTCCTGTTTTTCTGCACTTTATTTTTATTAAAAAAAATGATTTGGTTCTTTACTCCCTATGATGACCAGAAGCGGCTCTTTTATGCGATAGACCGTTATATCGGGTTAATCAAAAATGAAAATGAATGGGTGGTAATCACTGATGGGGATATTGCCTTTTTAAGACCGGATTTTGGAGAGGTCATAAAAAGGTACACGGCTGATTATCCGGATACCGGACTGTTTACCTGTTATGCAAGTCGTTGTCATTATCCGATTCAGATGCTTCCAGGTGTCAATATGAATTCAGATTCTATTTTGTATCACAAAAAGATTGCTGATCAGTGTGCCCGGGATTATAAAAATAGAATTGACGAGATTAACGGAAAGATTGCCGGACATTTAATGGTAATTAGAAAAGGTACCTGGGTAAATATCCGGGATGAGGTTTACCACAAAACAATTCGTAAAAATATCCTGGGAGTTGACAGCAAGATCAGCTACACTGTACTGGAGGCTGGATTAAAGATCCGACTGATCAAAGAGCTCTACATTCTTCACTATTGCCGTTTAGC
>Ga0364859_10081_pt1 | contig 56673 bp, 44 predicted proteins | sample ExccelAu500001D3_FD_206911 | JGI IMG/M metagenome (GOLD analysis project Ga0364859, IMG submission 206911) | Enriched cells from Trout Bog Lake Hypolimnion, Wisconsin, USA - BchlTB.Aug20.5000.01 .D3 | ecosystem: Environmental > Aquatic > Freshwater > Lake > Hypolimnion/Profundal zone | place: USA... | reverse complement strand
TTTCACCCTCGTTTTGCATCAGGGCGGCTAAATGAAGCGTTTTGCCACCGGCGCCACAACAGCCATCAATGACGTTCATGCCGGGTTCAACCTCTAAAAACGGGGCCACCAATTGGGAAGATACATCCTGAATTTCGAATAAGCCATTGCGGTAAGCCGGATAGTTTTTAAAGTTCTTCCGGGCTTCCAGAATCAGCGCATCCGGTGCAAGGCCGGTTTCTGAAAAGGGAATTGCTTCGGCAGTAAATAATTGTTTAATGGCATTTGTATCTGTCTTCAACGTATTTACCCTGATGCTGAATTTGGCGGGCGTGTTTAAGGCTGAGATTTCCTGTTCCCAGGTATCGCCCAGTTCTTTTTCGCCCAGTTCATCCAACCAGTCGGGTATTGATTCTCTTATCTTGCGTATTTGTCTGGCCTCTTCATTTTTTATCTGAATATCTACCGGCTTTAATTCCGCAAATTCGGGCCACTCAGGAAGCGTATTTTCTTCCAGTATCAATTTTGCCCCCAGCGTGCGCCATAAAGAAGATTCTCCCCAGGTCTCCTCACTGCACAGATATTCATAAAGTCTTTTGTACCTGACAATTCCATAAATATTCTCTGCAATAAAATTTCTATCGCGTTTGCCCCAGCTGGCATTGGATTGCAGTAGTTTTGAAACGGTAATATCAGCCTGCTGATGTTCCAATAAGATTTCTTTAAGGCCTTTTATTACTGCAGTTGCTAATACCCGGTGGATTTTCATGCTGCAATGTATTAATTCCGGAAGAGCAAGATTAAATAGATTTAAAAGATTGTCATTAAGATGAGGACAACAAAGCTTAGTACATAGTAAGCTACTCCAATCCATAAATCTTTAGTTGCATGCATGGATCTGGCGTTGCTGTAATAGTTAACTATTTTCGTATCATTTCCGTTGCGACTCAAATAAACATAGAGAACAAGAAAGCCTGTTCCGATTGCCAATAAAAATAAATACCTGGGGCAATGCGCACCCAAATAGGTATCCAACTTTAAAAAACCAATAACCGTTCCAAAATTAAATAATAAGCATATAGAAAGGAAGGCCTTTGCACGCATGGGGACAGATGATTGCCACTCGGCGACAATCATTTTACTTGCAAAAAGATACAAGCAGTAATAAAGAAAGTTTAAAGGATTCATAGATGTCTATTTAGTAAGGATTACCTTACCACTATATATTTTGTCTGTATCCGTAATGCGCACTACATAAAAGCCGCTGCTTAAATTATGCGTATTTACCTCAATTTTTCCACCGGTTAATTGCGTTTCAGGAAATAATTGTTGTCCCAATAAATTAAACACTTCAGTTTTGGGATTAATGAAAGAGGTATTATCAAACGTGCAGATAAAATAATCTTTGGCAGGATTGGGGTAAATAAACAACTGCCCTTTGGTTTGGGGTATATCATTGGTGCTTAAAACGGTACTGGGGTCCCATAAAGAATCGGAATACATCATAATGCCACCGGTGGCGGTGCCCATCAGGTATTCGTTCAATCCATCGCCGTTTATATCGGCTACAGCTATGGTTGCATTTTCGCCTACACTCTGACCCAGGTAATTGGAGTCGATAAGTGCAAAGGTATCAGTAGCTGAGCGGAGCTGGTTTGGGTCTATATTATACTCGTATACCGTACCGCTTTGCGAGCCAACAAGCAACTTCAGGGTACCGGTATTATCCTTATAAATAAACGGCTGGCTAAATCCGTTCACTTGTCCGTAAGGAGTAACGTTTACGTTGCCAAAGTTTGCATTTACAGAATCAGGACTGAATTTTGGCGCTTGCCTTGTTCCAAAATTCCAGTAATAAGAAAGCCCTCCGTCCAGGCGGCCAATTACCAGGTCGGGCAGCGAATCGCCATTTACGTCATAGATAAACGGCGCCGCAAATTGGGCAATGCCGATATGGAAATATGAAGATGAAGTCATGGATGGAAAGGGCGTTGCCGGTATGCCTGAGTTCTGAAAATAATACAAGCTTCCCGAAGCATCGCCAATCAGCATATCGGGTTTGCCGTCTCCATTCAAATCGCCGAATGCCTGGCTGATACCAATTAAACCGTAGTTGCTTAAACTATCCAGGTCAAGCGTAACTTCGGTGAATTGGGGTTTGGTGGCAGTACCGGTATTTTGATAATAGGCCAGGCTTGCGCGGAAAGGAGGGTTTAAAAGTGAATCGAAGTAGCCATAGGTTCCTACTATCATATCCATCAACCCGGCACCGTTAAAATCATAAAACACCGGTTTTGAATTGCTGCCAAAATCAAGCATATGGTTCACCAGGAATGAATCGTTCTGATATTCGTACCAGCAAACTGTGTCACCGGTGTTTTTATAGAGTATTACATTTTTTACATTCCTTGCGGGATAGGTTGCACCATCGTAAGGTGCATAGCCGTTAGGGGACATCAGGATATCCTGTAATGAATCGTTGCTGATATTGATTCCATAGGCCGCCGGGTATGAAGCCATCAGCATGGAATGTCCGCAACGCGGAAATATTGAGTCCCATTCATAAACGTTGCCGTTTTTATTTCCCTCGCCGTTATTGCGTAAAAAGAACAGGTCATTAAAGCCCACGTTTCCGTTTAGTACATCAATAGTATTATATACAGGGTCTTTGACCGTAAACAAACTATTGCCGGCGTGGCGTGCGTTTCCGTTTCCTCCAAACGGAGAAACAATGCCGCTGCCGTACTGACAATCGGCAGCTGTATCAATTTGCAGGGTAATGGAATTACTCTGCAGGTTCTGCTCAATTTTTCCCCAACAGGAAGTTACCAGTTCATAGCGGAGTGAGTCGTAAGCGTAAGCGGGATCGCCGGGATGCTCCATGGTTTGGTTCTCATAATAAGCAATAGCCGAACCGAACTCATCATAAGTGAGAATATCCAGGTCGCCATCGCCATTTATATCTACAATGGCAGGCATATCAGCAATTACTGTAAAAAGATTAGGGTTAAATCCGTTTGAGCTGTACTTCAGATACCTTGAAACCATGTCAAAATGCAGGTAACCGTTTACGATACTGCCTTTATAAACGGCAGTACCCAAACCGGTATGGGTAAAAATATCGGGTATGCCATCATGATTATAATCGCGCAGCAAAGTCCAGTTGTTAAGCCCTGCAGGAAACAGGCTTTCGTATTGCGGGGCATAGGTAAACATGGTGTCTGTGCTGCCCCCGTTACCCAAATAAGTATATACTTTGTTGCCCACCCTGTCAAATACGAAAAGGTCGGGTATACCATCCTGGTTTAAATCGCAGCTTGAAAACTGGGGCGAATCGAAGCCGCCCAGCCATGGATCGCGCATGGGGGCACCGTTTTTTATAACCGGTATACTGATAACCCTGTATTTTGGCGATTGGGCTCCGGCACTAATAAAAACTGCCAGCAAAAGTATCAGGGTAAAGAAGCGGCTCATACGGTCATATTATTCAAACAGCGGTTATTGTTCAATCATTATTTTGGCAGTAAAGGTTTTTCCCTGGTCAACTATTCTAACAATATAAAAGCCGTTACTTAAATTATTTGTGCTTACGGTTATTTTATTGTTGCTGAACGTAATTCCGGCATTCATCTTAGCACCTAAAACGTCAAAAATACCGGTTTGCGGATTGACAAACTCCTGATTTTCGGCAATGCAAACAAAGTAGTCTTTAGCCGGGTTGGGGTAGATATGCAGTATGCCTTTGTTTGCCGGTAATTCATCTATACCTAATACAGTTTCAGGATCCCAGGCAGAATCAGAATACATCAGCAAACCGCCACGGGCATTGCCGATGAGGTACTCCGGTTCTCCATCGTTGTTGATATCAGCAATAGAAATGGTTGACAAGGCGCCAACAGTCTGGCCGATAAAATTTGAATCAATTAAGGTAAATGAGCCGCCTTTTAATTTGGTGGAATCGACCAGGTATTTGTAAACATAACCGCTTTGCGAACCAACATAAAGAAACAGTTGGCCGGATGAAGCCCGTTTTACATATGGCTGGCTATACCCAAAACTATCTCCATTTTTTCTGACGTTGACATTGCCGAAATTTGTGGTAGAAGAATCCTGGCTAAACAGGGCTGAAGTTTTTGTTCCGTAATTCCAGAAATAAGTAAGCTGACCTGTCTGGTCGCCTACCACAATATCGTTTAACGAATCGCCATTCATGTCGTAAAGAAAGGGGGCAGCGTTTAAGCCAACCTGTATGCCGGCATATTGTGCAGTGGTCATACTAGGGAAAGAAGAACCGGTAGTTGCGGCATTTTGAAAATAATACAAGTACCCATACGATTCGCCAATCAGCAGGTCATCGTGGCCATCGCCGTTCAGGTCGCCAAATGTTGGGTTTACTGCAACTAAATTGTATTGACTGAAATTATTATAGTCGGTGGTTTGCTGAGTGAAAACCGGATGGCCAGACGTGCCGGTATTGAGGTAAATACCGATAGTACTACTATAATTTGGACCACTCACAAAATAACCCTGGTTACCAACTACGATGTCGGTTAATCCATCGCCGTTAAAATCGTAAAAGAGGGCTTTTGAATCAGACCCAAAATCGAGGGTGTGATGGACCAGGAAAGAATCGGTTTGGTATTCGTACCAGCAACTGGTATCGGCTGTTCTTTTATAGTACATTACATTTTTAGTATTCCGCCCTGCGCCACCGCCGTTTATATAAGTACCCGGAATATTAGGCGACAATAAAACATCCTCTTTGCCATCATAATTTACGTCAATACCAAAGGCAGCAGGGTAAGTGGGCATAAACATGGGCACATTACAAACCGGAAAGATGGAGTCCCATTCGCAAACATTGGCGTATGAAGAGTCTCCGCAATTTCTCAGTAAAAACAGATTGCTGTAACCGATGTTTCCGTTCAGCAGGTCAACGTCGTTATATACCGGGTCGATGATGCTGAAAAGGCTGTTGCCGGAGTGGCGCGCATCTGCCGGAATTGAATCGCCGGACGAAGCTGCACCTTTGCAGCTTTGGTTAAGTGAAATTGAATTGCTGGTAGGAGCTTGACTTACATTTCCCCAGCAGGCGTTTACAAGGTTGTATTTGAATGAATCAACATTATAAGCCGGATTACCGGGGTTTTCAACTGTCTGGTTTTCGTAGTACGAAATAGTTGAACCAAAGGTATTGTATGCGATTATATCAATATCCCCGTCGCGGTTTACATCAGTAATTACCGGTATGTCGTTTAAATTGGCAAACATTGGAGTGGTGAATCCCTGGTAGCTAAAATAAATCAGCGGGCAAACCAGGTCGTAATGTAAATAGCCGTTTTGAATGCTTCCTTTAAATACCCTGATGCCTGAACTGGTTATGACTTTTGACCGGGTAAAAATATCAGGTATACCATCGTGATTGTAATCAACCAGTATAGCCCATGCCGTTAAGTCTGCCGGAAATAAAGCCTCATATTGGGGCGCATAGGTATACATGGTGTCGCTGCCATCGCCATTGCTTATAAACGTAAGCACTTTGCTGCCTACCTTATCAAAAACGAAAAGGTCCTTAATTCCGTCGTTATTCAGGTCAACCTCCGAGAATTCGGGCGAGTCCATACCTCCGGTCCATGGCATACGCAGGGTATCGCCATATCTGAGTGCGGGAATACTTAAAACCCGGTGTTTTGCTGTCTGGGCCTGTGTAGTGCTGCAGATTTGAAACGATAATAAGAGGAGGGGTAACAGATATTTCATGTATCGAAAATCGCTATTTTATTCTGTTTAACGGCTATCCGGTTGGCCAATTTTAACGGTTTAACGAAGTATAGCGCCCAATGATGTTAAACAGGAAAAGATATAACAGGCTTCCGTTTAATCAGCACTGACTTCAGGCCCGGGCAAAGGTTTAAAACGGATAACCGATAGCCAGCTGGAAGGCCCCGTTGGTAAAGGCAACGGCATTCTGAAACTGCCACCTCTCGCCCACAACACGGCGGGGGTCGCGGAGCGGGAAACCGTAATCGAAGCGGATTACGAAATAACTGAAGTCGAGCCTTAAACCGGCACCGGCGTCAACTGCAAACTCGCTCCAGAAACGTGAAAAATTAAAGTCTCCATTGGGAACGGCGTCTTTTTTCAAGGTCCACACATTACCGGCATCTGCAAACACGGCACCTTTCAGCCATTTATAAATATCAAAGCGGATTTCGGCATTGGTTTCAAGTTTAATATCACCGGTTTGGTTGAAGAAACCTACCTGGCTTTTTTTACCTGTTTCGGGATTGAATACGGTGGTATCAGGCACATAACTACCCGGGCCGACCTCACGAATCTGGAATCCCCTTAAACTATTTGGTCCACCCACAAAAAACTGCTTGATGAACGGCAGTGTAATACTGTTGCCGTATGGCACGCCCACGCCTGCGTATGTTCTTATACAAAACTGGCTGTGGTTATCCATTTTAATAAAGTTGCTCCAGTCAACCTCCATCCTGAAATATTGTGCAAATGGTTTGTTGGCAATTTCATAAACCGAATCATGTTCAGTACTGTTTGATGCTGCTTTAAAAAATCCGTCAATAACATTGCCTGCGGTTTCGAGGGCAATACGTAGTTTCATGTATTTTCTGTCGGTATTACTTTTGTAATTATTGTAGGTGAAGGTATAGTTAGGGCCAATAATTACCTGCTCCTGGAAACTGCTTTTTAAAGGAGGGTTTGAATCAAGCCGGGCAATAAAATCAGTACCTACTTTAGGCAGCAGGAAGAAGTCGACAGCAATGGGATTAAGGAGGTGGTGTTGTTCGCGCCCCTTATTCCATTCGTATCCGAAAGATGCATTGAAGTTATGCAGCTGGTACAGGAATACAACATTTTTACCCGTGGCGTCAAAATCGAACTGGTTGTCGAAGTTGTATGAAATGTTAAACCTGGTTTTAGGATTGGCCTTAGCAGAAAAAATCTTTGTCCGGAAAGGCACCAGGAATTTATTCATGTAATACGTTACGCCAACTGCAGCAGTTACGCTCATAATCTGCACCTTTTCAGTTTTTTCGGTTGGGAAACGGATCTGGATACCACCTGAAACATCAACCAGGAGCTGGTCGGCCCGTTTGGTGAGGTTTTTGTTTTTGTATGAGAGTGTACCGGAAGCCCCGAGCAGTCCTTCAGTGCTGACATAAATTTCGGGCGCCGCACCCCATGATTGTTTTTTAGCGGGAGTTAGCTGCAGGGTGCAATCAAGATAATTCCCATCCCTGTCTTTGGGTTTTGAGTAATCAACACTGATAAATTTAAATATACCCAGCTGCGAAAGGTGATTAATTGTTTGTACCTCGGCATCTTTCGAATACAATTCATTTTTCTTGAAGAAGATGGATTCGGCGAGGATTTTGTTTTTAAATTTTGGCGATGCGCTGATAAACTTGTAATCGCCTAAAGTAACGGTATCGCGGTGAATGGTATCGCCTAACTCAACTGAGTAATCGCTGATAACATAAATGTTATTGAGGTAAAACTGAACGTGTTCGGCGGCGTCGTTAGGGTGATTAAGAATTATTTTGATGGTGACGCTTCTGTCGCCGGCAAACTGCGGGAAGCTGTCATAATCGAAAGTCACATATTCGCGGCTAAACAAAAAATAACCGCTGTTGCGGCAAATGTTCTCTATCCGGTCGCGCTCCTTTTTTAAGTTGGTCACGTCTATGCGATCGCCTTTTACAAGAAACGAAGCTTTGTAATTTGCCCTTACAATGGAGTCGCAACTGGTATGGCCTTTGGGTAACTCGACTTCCCTGATGGTCCAGACTTCGTGGGGCTCGATATTGTAAATAACCGAAGTTTTTTTGTTTTTGGTAATAACGGTATCGGTAACCGAGGCGTGAAAATATCCGTAGTTAAACAGGTACTCGCGCATGTAATCGCGGCTCTGGCGCACCGTGGCTGAATCGTAAACTACCGGCGCCTCGCCCACTTTGTCCATTACCCATTGTTTAAACTTTGTGAGCTTTTTGCTATGGGCAGCAGAATAATAAAACCACATTCTTACCGGGGCAAAATTGAAAACCCGCTTATTGGGTTTTTGAACGGCTATGGCAGTAAGGTCCAGGTTTAGTTTTTCCTTTTCGGCTGCCCTGGCTTTGATTTTGACATTGAATTTATTTCTAACCAGCAGCGTTTCGCCCTCGGGCAGGCTTTTAGCAATTTTACATGAGGGCAAAAGCGAAATAGTGCAGATGAAGGCGGCAAAAAGTATAAAAGTTCTCCCAAAATTCTTCACCATCAGTTTTTATCTTTATGCCGAAAGCGATTAAATTTTAAAATATATCCGGCATATACCATCGGGTATTTTTTTATTTTTATTTAAAACCTGTCAACCAATGGTATACTTGCATTTCAGATTGCGTAACCATTAATTAATAACGCATATCCGATATAAATCCATGATATCCAAACAGCAACTCAGTTTTGTCCGCTCGCTGCATCAAAAGAAATATCGCCAAATGTATGGCAAATTTTTGGTTGAGGGCGACAAGCTGGTTCACGAATTGCTTGAATCCTCATTCAAAATTGAGGCCATATTTAAAACTTCATCCTGGCAAACAGCCATTCAACGGGGAAAAATAGAAGTTATTGAAGTAAGTGAAGAAGATTTAAGAAAAATTTCGACTCATGAAAACCCGAATCAGGTTTTGGCCGTGGCCCATATGCACGACCGGAAGACCGATATAATGGCTCAACCGTTGCCGGATGCCTTGTACCTGGGTTGTGATAGCCTGAGCGACCCCGGTAACGCAGGGACGATAATAAGGACAGCCGATTGGTTTGGCGTAAAGCATATTTTCCTGTCTGAAAGCTCGGTGGATATTTATAACCCCAAAGTTGTCAGTGCTGCTAAAGGTTCGTTATTCAGGGTTGAATGCCACTATGTAGATTTAGCGCAGTTATTCAATAGCAATCCAGGCCTGCCCGTATATGGGGCTTTTATGGATGGCAAGAGCATTTATAAACATGAGATGGCTGCAAACGCTTTTATACTTATTGGCAATGAAGCAAACGGAATAGGTGAGGACCTGGTGCCGTTTATAACTGAAAGAATTTCTATCCCGAATTTTGGCAATGCAGAATCGCTTAATGCGGCTGTGGCAGCAGGCATTATTATCGGGGAATTCAGACGAAAGATTGAATAGGCTGAATTTAAGCGGTCTGACCAAGACCAAATCCGCTTAAAACTACAGGCACCCAGGTTTTAATTCGTTGTTCGGTAAGTTCATCCTGGTTATCGGTATCCAGGCAAAGCCCTACAAAAACATCACCTCTCTGGGCTTTTGAAAAATCGTGCTCATATCCGGTTACGGGCCAGGTGCCCACCAGTGTACCGCCTTGCTTTTCCACTATCTCGCTGAAAATTCCCAGGGCATCGCAGAAATAAGAAGCGTAACCGTATTGATCGCCGAGGCCAAAGAAGGCTACCTTTTTACCGGTAAAGTCTATTTTCTGCATTTCAGTAATAAACTCTTCCCAATCGCCCTGTAACTCGCCATCGTACCAGGTTGGCATGCCCAGTACAAGTAAATCGTACTTAGCCATGTCATCCTTCTTCTTCTTATATATTTCAAGCAAATCAACCTCACCGGCGCCGACACTTGCCTCCAGTACTTCTTTTATCCGTTTTGAAACCCGCTCCGTGTTTCCGGTATCAGTGCCGTAAAACAATCCGATTTTTCCCATATCGCTCTGTTTATTCAGTTGTAACTTTTATTTTCTTTTTCAGCTTTTCCGTTTTGCCTTTTTTGCCACTTTCATCTTCGTTTTTTGAACGGGGCAACAACACATCAAATTTTTCAGGGCTCGAAATAACCTTTAGTGCCTTGGCATACACATTATTAATAGTGCTGTTTATTACCCTGTAAAACATGCCTACATCAAAAAGGTTCCGGCCAATGGTTGCTTTTAGCCTGGCTTTAATGAGGGTTTCAGATTTGGCAAAGTCGCGCATAAAATTGCTGGAGCTGTCATTTTTTACAGATGCAGCAAAGTCATCAAATGTTTTAGGGTTTGTGCCAGGTAAAAGCTTAATAGCACTGTCAACCACCGCCGCAGCCCAGTATTGGGCCAAAACATTCTTATCTACCACAAAATTATTGTAGAAGGCATCGGCGGTTGGATAAGCTGAAGCCAAAGCCTGGCGGTTCTTATCTACATAGTCAAGGCAAAACCTGTTTTCAACGCCCTTGCGCACTAACTGGTTAAATAAGGTAGAGTTCATGCTGGTATCGTAAGGCACAAAATAGTCGGGCATTATACCTCCGCCGCCGTGTTCGATGCGGCCGTTCAGGGTGTAGTATTTTACGGTATCGGCATACTTAAATGTATCGGTACCGAATAATTCGCCTGATTCCAGGCGCTCTTTATAGTCTTCACGGTATTCCTTGGTGCCTGCGGCATAAGACTTCTGGATGCAGCGGTGACTTGGCGTGTAGTAATGAGCTGTTGTAAGCTTTACCTCCGAACCATCATTCAAGGTAAACGGTTTCTGAACAAGACCTTTACCAAAAGTTCTTCTTCCAACCAGTAAGGCGCGGTCATTATCCTGTAAACATCCTGAAAGAATTTCGGCTGCTGATGCTGAACCCTCGTCGATCATTACCACCACTTTACCTTCCTTAAACATGCCGTGGTTATTGGAGTAATAAGGATAGTAAGGCGAGTGAACTCCCTGAGTATAAACGATTAACTCATTATCGCCCAGAAACTGGTTACACAGGTCTATGGCAGTATATAAGTAACCACCCACATTGCCCTGAAGGTCGAGAATCAGGTCTTTCATACCCTGGGCGCGCAGTTTCTCTACGGCGCTTGCAAACTCCTGCATGGTTGTAGCGGCAAATCTTTCAATGCGTACATATCCTACACCCGGTTGGGCAATATATGAAGCCGTTAAGCTGTAAATAGGAATTTTATCGCGGGTGATATTAAAGTCTATCAGGTTGCGTTCAGAGTGGCGCATAATGCTCACTTTAACTTTGGTGCCTTTAGGGCCGCGCAGTTTTTTGATTACTCCTTCGTTGCCAATTTTTATTCCGGCTACTACCGAGTCATCTACCATCACAATTTTATCTCCGGCCAGTAATCCCACTTTTTCAGAAGGCCCGCTGGGTATTACCTCGAGCACCATAATGGTGTCTTTCAAAATCTGGAAAGTGATACCGATACCGTCGAAGTTGCCAACCAGGGGTTCTTCCGAGCGTTTTACATCTTTGGCAGGAACATAGGAAGAGTGCGGGTCAAGGTCTTCCAGGGCTTTTTGAATGGCGTCTTCAGTTATTTTTTCCTCGTTAACGGTATCGGTGTAATAGTTGCGCACCAGCCCCATTAATTCGGTAAACTTATCTTCCGGCTGCGTTTTTTTAGTTCCATCCTGCGATGTTTGGGCGTATGAAACGTTTAATACCGCAGCAAATAATATAAAAAGGAAAAGTCTGATTGGGTTCTTCATTATCACTATTTGGTTATTCAATCTAAAAGCCGTGCGAAAATAATAAAATACAAACGCCACTATAATGCAACGGCCTGCATAGATAAGGCATTTGAGGGGCAAAATATTGTTCAGATAACAAAACCTAACAAGCTTTATTAATTAAAGTTATGGCATTAAGAATATTAAACTATCAGATTTAGCGGGTTTATGGACTTAACTGCAGCAAGAAATACGTATTTGAGGCCTGATTTGTTTTGTGAATTATTAATTTGCCGCTTTAAACCGCTTTAAGAAGAAAAGAGACCAGAAATTTAAGACAATGGAGTATAAGTTTAGTGAAATAGAGGAGAAATGGAAACAGTTTTGGGCTGACAAGGATATTTACAAGGTAACCAAAGATAGCGCCCGGCCGAAGTATTACGTTCTGGATATGTTTCCATATCCCAGCGGTGCGGGTTTGCATGTGGGCCATCCGCTGGGTTATGTTGCCAGTGATATTTATGCGCGTTACAAGCGATTGAAGGGTTTTAATGTACTGCACCCCATGGGTTTTGATGCCTTTGGTTTGCCGGCTGAGCAATATGCTATTGAAACAGGAACACACCCGGCTATTACTACTGAGAAAGCGATTAAGCGATACAGAGAGCAACTGGATAAAATCGGATTCAGCTTTGACTGGAGCCGTTCAGTAAAGACTTCGGACCCGGCGTATTATAAATGGACGCAGTGGATATTTTTAAAGTTGTTTGGCAGCTGGTATAACCGGGAGGCAAACAAAGCTGAAACGTTGGATAGCCTGATTGCAAAGTTTGAGGCTGAAGGTTGTATAACCTGGGCCCAATATGATAAAAACGACCACGCCCCGTTTACCGCTGACCAATGGAAGGCATTTGATCATGAACAGAAGGAGGCGATTTTAATGAATTACCGGCTGGCTTATTTGTCGTATGCAGAAGTGAACTGGTGCGCTGCATTGGGGACTGTTTTGGCAAATGATGAGATTAAAGACGGGAAGAGCGAACGGGGCGGACACCCGGTTGAGCGCAAAAAGATGCGCCAGTGGTTTTTGCGCATAACGGAATACAGTGATAGGCTGTTAGAAGGCCTGGAACGTATTGACTGGAGCGAGAGCATGAAAGAAATGCAGCGCAACTGGATAGGCAGGAGCGAAGGGGCTTTGATAGATTTTAAAACCACATCTGGTGATACTTTAAAGGTTTTCACCACCCGTCCTGACACTATTTTTGGCGCTACTTTTATGGTGATTGCCCCTGAACATGAGTTGATAGACAAGTTGACTACAGCAGGACAGAAGGCAGAGATTGACAACTACATTACTTACGTAAAAAGCCGCACTGATGTTGAGCGCCAGCAGGAGAAAAGGGTAACCGGTGCTTTTACAGGTAGCTATGCTATCAATCCTTTTAACGGCGAAGAAATACCTGTCTGGATTGCCGAATATGTTTTGGCCGGTTATGGAACAGGGGCTATTATGGCTGTGCCTGCCGATGACGAACGCGACAGGAAGTTTGCAGAGAAATTTGGTTTGCCTATAGTGGAAATTATTGACAAGAGCATGTACCCCGGTGCAACCATTGAGGATAAGGTGGGCAAAATGATTAATTCGGATTTTCTGAACGGGCTGGAGGTAAAGGATGCCATTAAGAAGATACTGGATAAGATTGAAGAACTGGGTATTGGTAAACGCAAAGTAAATTACAGGCAACGTGACGCCAGTTACAGCCGCCAACGCTATTGGGGAGAGCCTTTCCCTATCAGGTACGAGATTGTTGGTGAGCCGGATGGTAGTTTTGTAGGGGAAGGAGAAAGCAATGATATTCCTATTCCGTTGGATGAATCTGAGTTGCCACTGGTATTGCCTGAGGTTACATCTTATAAATCTACCGGTGACGGTAAAGCGCCGTTGGCTAATAGCGCGGAGTGGGTGAAAAAAGGTTATGAAACAGATATTATGCCCGGATATGCCGGCAGCAGCTGGTATTTTCTGCGCTATATGGACCCGAATAACCCGGATGTATTTGCCGCCCGCGAAAAAATGGATTACTGGCAGAATGTTGATTTGTATGTTGGTGGTACTGAACATGCCGTAGGGCATTTGTTGTATGCGCGTTTGTGGCACAAGTTTTTATTTGATTTGGGATACGTGGGCACTGACGAGCCTTTTAAGAAGTTGGTGAATCAGGGGATGATACAGGGGGTAAGTGCTTTCGCATATAGACTGAGTAGAGTTTTTTTTGGTAGCCCTGGCTCTGAAATTCCGGTTTATCCAGAAATTTATGTTTCGTTAGAAATTGCAAATGAAATTAAGCAGGGAAATATTTCCGAACCAAACCGAGATCTGATTAAAAGAGCTATCGAGGGTATTAATAACGAACATAAAAACTCTGGCTTTAATTTCTCTACCACTCAGGTTATGAGTTTGCATGTTGACATTTCCTTGTTAAGGGAAGATTTCTTGGAAATTGATAGAGCAAAAGGATCATATAGATTTCAAAAATTTGATGTTTTTATTTGTAGCGAAAAAGGTCAAGGTTTCGTTTGCGAGAGGGCGGTTGAAAAAATGTCGAAGTCGAAATACAACGTGGTTAACCCGGATGATGTAATTGAAAAATACGGTGCCGATGCTTTCAGGATGTTTGAAATGTTTTTGGGGCCGATTGAGCAATCAAAGCCCTGGGATGATAAGGGAATAAGCGGGGTTTATAATTTCCTGCGCAAGTTCTGGAGGTTGTTTTATGCAGATTCAGGCGAGTGGAAGGTTACAAATGATGAGCCGACAGCGGCTGAGTATAAAACCCTGCATAAAACTTTGAAGAAGATTTCGGAAGATATTGAGCGCTTAGGCTTTAATACCTGTGTTTCTTCATTCATGATTTGTGTAAATGAATTAGGTGGCTTTGCCTGCAGCAAAAAGAAAGTACTAGAGCCACTGGTAATTGCATTGGCCCCTTTTGCGCCTTTTATTACAGAGGAGTTATGGTCTGCACTGGGTAACCGGTACAGCGTTCACCTGGCTTCATTCCCTGTTATTGAAGAGCAATACCTGGTAGAGAATTCGTTTGATTACCCGGTATCGATAAACGGCAAGGTGAGGGCCCAGGTGGCTTTTGCACTGGATTTGCCACAGGAGGAGTTGAAACGCCAGGTTTTGGAATTAGAACAGATAAAAAAGTGGACCAATGGTGCGGAGCCCAGGAAGTTCATCTTTGTAAAAGGGAAGATTATAAATGTAGTAGTGTAGTGAAAATTAATTGATATTATGAAATACCTTCTGCTGGCCTTTTCTCTTTTTATTACTTCATTAATGGCCAATGCCCAGCGCACCAGCGTTTTTCCGGCGCCCATGGGTTTTATTAATGATTACGAAAACGACTTTACACCTGATGAGGTGAAACAACTGGATTTTGCAGTAAAAGAATTACTGGCTAAAACCATGGGTGTTGATTCGTTGAAAGGAATTGAAATGGCTATTGTTACCGTTACCGAAAATATGTTTGGTGATGAAAAGGAGATGAGCAGTTATGTTACGCGCCTTGGTGATAAATGGGGTGTAGCCAACAAGGGCGAGAACAAGGCAATTCTAATTGCTTATGGTAAGAAAATCCGCAAAGTTTCAATTATAACCGGGGCGGGATTAGATCATATTCTGCCAGCTTCTGAATGCCACAGAATTGTAGATGAACAAATGGCCCCGGAATTCAGAAAAGGTGATTACTTCAATGCCCTTATGGATGCTATAAAAGGCATCAGAGACTACATAGGCCTGAAATAAAGGCCTCCAATCCTGCTTTTTCAAGGACTCTTTTTTTGCACCTTAACGTGTACTTTTAGTTCAACATCCTGCGGCTTGTATGGCCTGATCCGGGTCAGGTTTTAAAGCACATTTCTCCTCTGAAACTAAATCTGAATGTTGTATCGAACAAGATACCCCCATCTAAGTAAAGTTATGCGCAACTAATCAAGTAAGGGGGGCGTATATCAGTGCAAGGTTAAACCCGGAAACTTAAAATCCGGGTAAACTGAAAAGAGAAATATGAAATTAAAAATTTACCCAATGAAGGCTGTAACATTTACCCTCTTGTTTTTTGCTCTTTCTACGGCGCTTTTTGCTTCGCAGGAACGTAAAACACTAACGTTGCGCTTGCAATCCCCCACAGGTAACTCGACCACTACTACCTTGTATTTTGACGAGGGCATAACACCTTCGTTTGATGTACATGAGGACTCGAAAATGGTATTCGATAATATTCCTTCAATCCCCGAGTTTTATTCTTTTACACTTGATAAAGTGGCCTGCTCAATAAACGGTTGCGGAACTTTACAAACCACTGAACAGGTTGCTTTGGGGTATACCGTAGGTTATGCGGGTCAATATACTATTACCGCCTCGCAGATTGATAATTTTGACCCCACCAGCATTATTAAACTGTATGATTCGAGGTTAGGAATTACGGTGGATTTAAGAGAAAATTTTTACCAGGTGCAGATTGACAGCAACGATTTACAGGATAACAGGTTTTTTATCCAGATTTCGAGTGCTATTCAGTATACTTCCAAACCGTCTGATTGTGCAAATACGGGGGGCAGCATAACCCTTATTCCGGATTCTTCTATTACATGGGATTTATGTCAGCTGATGGATTCAGCTAACAACATTATTCAAACCTTTAATGATGTTACCGGTACCGTAACTTTCACGGGGCTTGCTGCCGGCACCTATCATGTGGTTTATACCTATAACAATTATACAGCAACTAATGTCTTTTTTCTGAACGGCAATTATGTTACTGCCAGCATAGGCGTACCTGCACAGCCAATTTACGTAAACCAGGATGTTGTGTTTAACGGTATTACCACCAATTCGATTAACTACAACTGGGATTTTGGAGATAGTACCATCATTATAGGTGTAGCGCATCCAACCCAGGTGTACCTGGCGCCCGGCACTTATACCGTGTATCTTACTTCATCAAATAATCTGGGTTGCAGCGCAACTGCCGAGGCCACGGTATTAGTACTGGATGCCTCCGGTATCGGCAACGTAAGCAAAAAGGACGCTTCAGTTATTACAGAGGGGAAACTGATTACTGTGAATATGAATGACATAACCATTGGGAAGGATGCGCAAATTGTGGTTTATAACCTGTTGGGCCAATCAATTGCTGATTTACCCCTTACGAATCAAACAACCAGTATTAACCTGCAAAGCGAATCAACCGGTTATTACCTGGTATCCATACGCAATGCCGGGTCGGTAAATACCAAACGGGTTATCATAGCAAACTAATTAAATAAACATACACTCCCTATGCAATTGCTCTGCCTGGGAAAGGGGGGCTTTTGCGTTTTACAGAGGTACCGGTTTAATCACATTGTTTTGGGGGTATTGTTTCAGGTTAGGTTTTTTTTGCCACTAAGACACTAAGAACACTAAGAAATACATTTTGATTATTAATACTTTGTGCCTTGGTGTCTTTGTGGCTATGTATTCTTCAATGCAAAGTGATAAACTGCTATTTTTTAAGGGAATTGTAATTTAAGCCTTCTTTAGCATACATTTGCAGCGGGGGATATTTTTATTGAACTTTTGAATTTATTCAATGGCCGACGATAAAAATGTACGAAACGCTATTCCCGTATCCTCTGCATTAATCTCTGAAATTTTACCCGCTGATGCCGGACCGACCGGAAGCCTGAATAAGGAGCGACTTTTGCTGATCTCTTTTATTGCTGTTTTAACGGCTGTTGCGGTAAGCTTTGTAGCGCGGTTCCTGGTGTCGCTTATCGACTTCTTCACCAACCTTGCTTTTTTCGGAAAATTATCATTTAACCATGCCAGCCCGGCCGATAACCACCTGGGGTTGTTTGTGGTGGTGATACCGGTTATTGGCGGTTTAATTGTTGGATTGATGGCCATGTACGGCAGCAAGGCCATAAGAGGACATGGTATACCGGAAGCTATGGAACAGATATTGACCAACAAAAGCAAAATCCATCCGTCTATTACCTGGCTTAAACCTTTATCCTCGGCTATTTCAATAGGCACCGGTGGGCCCTTTGGGGCGGAGGGGCCAATTATTGCTACCGGTGGTGCGTTGGGTTCAACAATCGGGCAGTTGATGGAAATAACACATTACGAGCGCAAGATTTTGCTTGCTGCCGGTGCTACCGCCGGTATGTCTGCTATTTTCGGAACGCCGGTTGCCGGTATTTTTCTGGCCATCGAATTATTATTGTTTGAATTCTCTCCGCGCTCCGTTTTACCGGTTGCACTGGCTTGTATTACGGGGGCCGCAGGGCACCATTTGTTATTTGAAGCCGGGCCTGTATTTCCCGCGCCTCAAATTTCAATGCCCGGTAATGTAAGCCTTGCTATTTACAGCGTTATGGGCCTGGTAATTGGCCTGATAGCAGCGGGAGTTACCAAAGCTGTATATTTTATTGAAGACGGTTTTGAAAAGTTACCGGTGCATTGGGCTTTGTGGCCGGCCATAGGTGGCCTGGCGGTGGGGATTGTGGGCTATTTTGCCCCGCATACGCTGGGAGTAGGATACGATAATATAACAGCGCTTTTAAGCGGTAGTATGCCACTTAAAGTGGTTGTTTTTCTTTGCCTGCTTAAATTTATTTCATGGGCCATTGCTTTGGGGAGCGGCACATCGGGCGGCACGCTGGCGCCATTACTAACTATTGGCGGCGCAACCGGCGCCCTGGCCGGCATGGTTATACTCAGTATTTTTCCAAACTCGGGCATCGTTTTGCCGCTTGCTGCAATGGTGGGCATGTCGGCTATGTTTGCCGGGGCTTCCAGGGCATTGATTACCTCTATTATTTTTGCGCTGGAAGCAAGCGGGCAGTTTAACGCGTTGTTGCCGCTGCTTTGCGCCTGCACGGCATCGTACTTCGTTTCTTACTTTTTAATGAAAAATACCATTATGACGGAAAAGATAGCGAGAAGAGGGGTTAATACCCCTACATCGTTCGAGGCCGATATATTGGAAAAGATAGCAGCAAAAGATGCTTTGCAGCAAGATGCAATCATATTCAGCCATGAAAACACTATTGGCGAAATAAAAAACTGGCTGGCTGAAAACGAAAATGGTTTCAGCGACCACCTGATAGTGGTAAATAACGAAGGCCGCTTTATGGGCACCATAGCAGTAATGGAACTATTTGCTGTAACTAAGGATTTGAGTGAGCCGGCAGAATCGCTGGTGCGTAAACCCGAAGTAACCATCTCAGGCAATGAGAACCTTCGCACTGCCGTGGGATTAATGGCCCGCAAAAGCATAGATGTTTTACCGGTGCTGGATGAGGATAGCATATCGGTAGCAGGCGTTTTATCATATAAAGAAATTATTAAGGCATATCAAAACAGCCTTGGCGATCATGACAACTACCGGAAGCAGATTTCTTTAAAGAGGAACAGCATGAAAATACTTTTGCACGGTAAAAAGCTGACTGCAAAATTTAAAGGCCTACAATTCAATTAATTACGCCGGTTGTTTTGTTGATATCGGGTAAGGCTTTTGTAACGAAATGTTAATCAATGAAGTAATTTTTCTATTAATTGCCTACTTTGGCAGCCGGAACCAAATATCTTAATAAGTCATGGCCAAGTTTTTTGTGTCGAATAAGGATGAGTCGGTCCCTATGTTTAATCATCCGTTTCTCGATTTTTTTTCGAGGGTTCATTTCTCGGTGCCGCTTTTTATGTATGTGCCGCTGGCGCTTTATTTTTTGTATCAATCGGTGTTTGTTTACAGTTTAAGCATATTCTACATTATTCCGCTTATTGCCCTTGGCATTGTGGTGTGGACCTTTACGGAGTATAACATGCACCGCTTTGTTTTTCACTGGACGCCACCAGGCAAATATGGACCCCAGATTAATTTTCTTTTTCACGGTGTTCATCATGATTATCCGCGCGACAGCAAGCGGCTGGTAATGGTGCCGGCTATAAGTCTGCCATTATGCGTTATATTCTATTTCGGGTTCAGGTTTATTTTGGGTGAGGCTTATGTTACTTCGTTTTTTGCAGGTTTCCTGATTGGTTACCTGTTTTACGATATGACCCATTATGCGCTGCACCATGCAAATTTTAAAAGCAAATTCTGGCTTGAATTGAAGCAGCACCACATGATTCATCATTACAGCGACCACGATAACGGATTTGGAGTAAGTTCTACGTTCTGGGATCATGTTTACCGCACTACCTTTAAGAAAAAATCAAGCGGACCGGTTGTAGTAGAGGAGGTTAAAGAAGAATTGGTAGAGGAACATCTTAGCTAATTAAATTTATAACCATGAAAGGCATCTTAGTTATTACCGCATTGGCGATTTGTTTTTGCAGTTGTAATCAAACACCTGCCGGTCATCACCACATGGATAGAAAGGCTTTAATTGCCCGGCAGGATTCGTTAAAAGATGATTTGCTGAAAGCTGATATTGCTTTTTCGCAATTGTCGGAAGATAAGGGGCGCAATGCAGCTTTTATGGCATATGCCGACAGCGGGGCTACGATGCTCAGAAAATTCAATAAGCCTACAACGGGCACAGATGCTATAGCTAAACTGTTGAACGAGTTTCCTGATACTGCCGTAAAACTTTCATGGCTGCCCATATCATCGGATGTGGCCCTTTCGGGTGATTTGGGATATACTTACGGAACTTACACCATTGAATCTAAAACAATGGACCGTTTTGGCGGTACTTACTGCACGGTTTGGAGAAGGCACAAAAGCAGCGGATGGAAGTTTGTGCTGAGTACTGGTAATGAGGGGGTTAAGCCAGCGGAGTAGTTGATTGCTTTTTGGCTGTAGTGCAACTAAGAAATACCGAAATCTTTGTCCGAAGTATTTTCCAAAGCAATTTGGACAACACCTTTTTCAATCTGGACCGTCCGGGTTGACATTTTCTTATAAAACGAAGGTTTTGAAATTAATGTTTTTGCAATACTTTGGGTATTATGCAATTACATATATTTTGCCTTTACACTTTTTGGGGAAATTTTAAAAGTGTAAAGATTTAAATGGTTGAATGTCAATTTATTATGCCAAAAAGCATTTCAAAAAGTGTAAAGGCACTTTTTTGAATGTTTTAGAAAAATTGATATATGAATGTTAAACCTTCGGGAATTTCATTTTGTATTCTACGTCTACAATACCTTTCGATATTTTGTCGAGCTTACCTTTCAGCAGGTTTTTTTTCAGGGGCTTCAGGTGGTCAATAAACAGTTTACCTATAACGTGGTCGTATTCGTGTTGAATGACCCTGGCAGTTAAACCGGTAAATTCTTTTTTCTGGGGTTTAAAGTCGCGGTTGAGGTATTCAATCTTTATTTTGTCTTTGCGGTAAACATCTTCCCTGATAGAAGGGATGCTGAGGCAACCTTCTTCATACGGCCAGTCGTCGCCGGTTTCTTTAATCATAACCGGGTTAATGAATACTTCTTTTAAGCCTTCATTTTTTTCGCCTTCATCGTACATACGGGTGGAGTCGATAACAAACAGTTTGATGCTTTTACCAACCTGTGGCGCTGCCAGGCCAACGCCTTTAGCCTTTACCATGGTTTCGTACATGTCCTCAATCAGCTTTTCCAGACCGGGATAATCAGGGGTTATTTCAGCACCCACTTTTCTCAAAACAGGGTCGCCATATGCTACAATTGGTAGAATCATTTTTAAATTTTTCAGTTCGCGAATTACGAATTACGCTTTCTATTTTCCAAATCTAATTTAAGAAGTATCGGCAAAGCAAGTAGTTAAAGGCTCAATATCATTTGCCAGAGAAATTAACCACTAAGGCACTAAGGACACTAAGTTGCACTAAGAAACTGCTAAGAATAACGATTAAATACGGTTTTAATCTTCGATAAAGATCCGGGCGCAATGTTTAAGTTTTAAGCAGCTTTTGATCCGTTTATTTTTCTTCTAACGATTAGATTAATGAGATTGCTTAAAGGCTTTTCATTTCAAGGAAAGATTGAAGAATTATATTGGCGGAAATGGCATCAATATTCTTCTTGTTATGCTTCTCTTTCCGGGTTACACCACTCATGTGCAGGGTACGCGAGGCTATTTTAGAGGTGAAGCTTTCATCTATCTTATGCACTTTTTTATCGGGATAAAGTTCATTCAGTTTCAGTATAAATTTATCGATGTGTTTAACTATGTCATTTTCCTGATGCCCATGGCTGAATGGATAGCCCACTACAAAAGCTTCCACCTCCTCGGCGGCACAATACTTTTTGAGGAAGTTGAATACTTCTTTCAAAGGCAAGGTTTCAAGGCTATTGGCAATAATCTGTAAAGGATCGGTAACAGCAATGCCAACGCGTTTTAATCCGAAATCAAAGGCTATTACACGTGCCATTATTTGTCTTTAGGTATTATTGTGGCTTTAATGGATAATACGGTTTGGCGGGGTTGGGTGTTGGCCTCTACCGTAACGGTTTTAATTGTTTCGCCGCGTTTGCCAAGGCTGTTAAATACCACATCAATAACATTGCTTTCGCCGGGCTTAATGGGGTCTTTAGGCGTTGTAGGAACGGTGCAGCCACAGGAGGCCTGGGCATGTGTTATCAGCAGCACAGTTTTGCCTGCGTTTGTAAATTTAAATTGGGTATGCACTACATCTCCTTCATTAATCCGGCCAAAATCGTATTGCATTTTGTCAAACTTCATAACCGTTGCGGGCATGGTATCAATATCAGGTTGCGATTTGAATTCGCTGGCAACGGGGTCTATATTCGGTTTATCAAAAGGACTTACTCCTTCGGGATTAGCCGGCCGGGTTTCTTGTACGGGTGGGGCTATATTAGGCGTGCTGTTATTATCCTGCTCCTGAATTTTTTTCTTTAACTGCATATTCTGTATGGCAAACCAGGCGGCAACCCCCACAAGAACCACAATTATTGCTGCACTGACTTTATTATTCATACCGGTAATTTTATTTTGATTGCGGCAAATTTAACCGAATTGAGTTTGAAAGGAAGACTGAACACAAAATAAGGCATGTATAAAGCACCTGGGCACAAATCCGGTTCATTCTCACAATTTTTAATATCTTTGCAACAGAAACAGCATTCACTCGTGCCTTCCGTCAGCGCAGTGTGCGTTTAAAATATCATAAATCTTACCGGCTAATCAGGCTCTATAATTATATCAGGTCAGCAATTCCGGCTAAACAAAAAACATGTCATTCGAAAATCTAAATCTTATTGAGCCTATCCTCAGGGCTTTAAAAACAGAGGGTTATACTGAACCTACGCCCATACAGGCAGAAGCTATTCCAATAGTTTTAAAAGGCCGCGACTTATTGGGTTGCGCCCAAACCGGTACCGGTAAAACCGCAGCATTTGCCATTCCGATACTTCAGTTGCTGAACGCAACCCAGGGGCAGGATGGTCCTAATAAACCCATTAAAGCGCTTATACTGACTCCAACACGTGAGTTGGCTATTCAAATAAGCGAAAGCTTTACGGCTTACGGCAAACATACCGGCTTGCGCCATACAGTTATTTATGGTGGAGTATCGCAATTCAGTCAAACAGAAGCTCTAAAGAGAGGGGTTGATATTTTGATAGCTACTCCGGGCCGTTTGCTTGATTTAATGAACCAGCGCTTTGTGCACCTGCACCATATAAAAATGTTTGTGCTGGATGAAGCCGACCGTATGCTGGATATGGGCTTTATCAACGACGTAAAAAAGGTAATAAGCAAACTACCGGCCAAGAGGCAAACCCTGTTTTTCTCGGCCACCATGCCACCGGTTATTTCAAAACTGGCAGACAGCATTTTGTTTGAACCGGTGAATGTTGAAGTTACCCCGGTATCATCTACAGTAGATAAAATTCAGCAGTCGGTTTATTATGTAACCAAGAGCGATAAAAAGTCGTTGCTGATACATTTATTGAAAGACAAGGCCATTGAAAGCGCCCTGGTATTTACCCGCACCAAACATGTGGCTGATAGAATTACCAAGGAACTAGTAAAGGCAGGGGTAAAGGCTGCGGCTATACACGGTAACAAGTCTCAGAATGCAAGGCAAAATGCTTTGAATGATTTTAAAGGGAAGAAAATACGTGTGCTGGTAGCTACGGATATTGCGGCAAGGGGTATTGATGTTGACAGCCTTTCGCACGTTATTAATTACGAGTTACCGAATGTGCCTGAAACTTATGTACACCGTATTGGCCGCACCGGCCGTGCGGGGTTAAGCGGAGTGGCGATGTCGTTCTGTGATGGAGAGGAAAAGGCTTATTTAAAGGATATTCAAAAGTTAATTGGCATTGCGGTGCCTGTAATTGAAGGACATCCTTACCCTATGAGCCACGCGGAAATGACTACCAAGTTTGAAGCGCCTAAAAAGGAGTCTCATAAAAAGCCCTCGCACCATTATGGCCCGGGTAAATCTTCGGCACCCAATAAAGCCGGAAACCATTGGGCTAATAAAACCAATAAGAGCGGTGGAGGTAACACTTCAAATCCCGGTGGCGGAAATACCGGCGCGCCGAAGAAACATCATTCGGGAGGAGGGAAGTCATGGGGACCTAAAAAGCCTTCGGGTGGAAATAACTTCAGTTACTAATTAAGGCTATAAAAAATAAATGCCCCGCAGTTTTAATTGCGGGGCATTTATTTTTTGGTGGTTGCTACTTCTTTAATTTAATAATTCTTTGTAGGGCATCAACATCATTCTTATCCTTATCGCGCCCGGCAAGCATTTTGTTAATTATTAAATGATTAAAGCTGATAAAATAAATATTTACGTCGTCCTCTACCTGGAAAACAATTTTATCACGAGAGGCATCCTGAAAAGATACACCTAAAACACGAGTGAAGATATCCACCGGATAAAAATCATCGCCCAGTTTAAAGCAACAAGGTTGTTCAAAGTTGAGATCAAAAACCTGTTTAGCCCCTTCAATGTTGTAGCCTATAGAAATAAGTGATTTATAGATTTTCTCTTTATTTTCTTCTACAGGATTTATCCAAATATCTAAATCACTTGTTGTTCTATCATGCCCATGAAAATTAACTGCATAACCGCCGACAACTAAAAAGTCAACATGGTGCTTTGCGAAGGCAACAAGTATTTCATTAAAATTTTCAGCAAAGCTTACTTTATTACTTTCCATTTTTTATAATGGTAATTGTTTTTTTTAAGGGAGGGAAAGTACCATCGGGCTGCAAATGATCGCGGAATTTTATTTTTCTTCTGTCTTCCAAATAGTTTATTCTTTGAACATAACTAAGCGATGCTAAAAATCTATATCTATCCTCTTCCATCTCCTCAAAGGAATTGTAAAAGGTGATAGTTTTTTTACCAGCTGCCTTATAGATGGCCTGCGGTTCGTTTACCTGATCTTTTTTTTCGTCTTCCATTTTTAACGGGCTTGCCAATGCAAATTTAGGACTAAAATTTTATGCCCACCAATCAATTCTTATATTCGGTTATGCTCGAATTACGTCCAAATTGCGAAAACTGTGGCAAAGACCTGCCGTATAATTCCACCGATGCCATGATATGCAGTTTTGAATGTACCTTTTGCAAGGATTGCGTTGAGCAAGTTTTGAATAACAACTGCCCTAATTGCGGAGGTGGATTTGAAAAGCGGCCAATCAGGCCCAGGGCACTGATTGAAAAATATCCTGCTTCGGCTAAACGTGTTTATAAGCCTCAAAAATCCTGATCACTTCTTTGGCCTCTTTTACATCATGCACCCTTAGTATCTGTGCACCGTTCATCAGTGCAAGCATATTAACTGCGGTGGTTCCGTTCAAAGCTTTGTCGGGGTTAACGCCAAGCACCTTGCATATCATCGACTTCCGGGAAACTCCTGCAAGTATGGGTAGTTGCAGGTTTGAGAAATAGTTAAGATTTCGAAGCAAGGTGTAGTTATGTTCCACATTTTTACCAAAACCAAAGCCCGGGTCTATGATGATGTCAATGATGCCTGCGGCCCTACAGTTTTTTATTCTTTCCCAAAAGAAGTCATACACTTCGCTAATAATGTCGTTGTATTTTGGTGCAACCTGCATATTGGCGGGTAATCCCTGCATGTGCATCATAATGTAAGGGGCTTTAAAGAATGCAACGGTGCTTATCATGGCTTCATCAAACCTGCCTGCTGAAATATCATTGATGATATGGGCACCTGCCTGCAACGCTTCCTTTGCAACATTAGCCCGCAGCGTATCAACCGAAATAATGGCTTCGGGGATATTTTCCACAATGCCTTTTATAACCGGCATAATGCGCTTCAGTTCTTCCTCTTCCGAAATTATTTCGGCACCGGGGCGGCTGCTCATGCCACCTATGTCAATAAAGTCGGCTCCTTCGGCCAGCATTTGTTTGGTGCGGCTAAGGGCATCGCTGATGGACAGATACTGTCCACCGTCATGAAATGAATCGGGCGTAATGTTGAGAATTCCCATCACCTTAGGTGAAGAAAGATCAATAAGTTTACCCCTGCAGTTAATGGTCATTTTGTAAACGATTCTTAAAGTAACTTCCGAAATTACGATTCTTATCTATTTTTGAAACCACATGGCTAACAATACTTCAATTCAGTTTGACGAGCAAATACAAAAGTGTAGAGATATCTACCAGAAAAAGACGCATGATTATGGTACTTCCTGGAGGGTGCTTCGTCCTAAATCGCTTACTGACCAGCTTTTTATAAAAGCGCAGCGTATTCAAACGCTTGAGGAGAAACAAACGCAGATGGTAGAAGACGATATACAAGGCGAATTTATTGGCCTTGTAAATTATGCCATTATGGGTTTGATACAAATGGAGTTGAAAGATTACTCCACACTGGAACTTACGGAGCCGGAAGCCATAAGCCTGTACGATAAGCACGCCAAAGAAATAAAAGACCTGATGATGGCCAAGAACCATGATTACGGTGAGGCCTGGAGAAACATGCGGGTAAGTTCATTTACCGATTTGATATTAATGAAACTGTTGCGCATTAAACAGATTGAGGATAACCAGGGCAAGACTTTGATTAGCGAGGGCATTGATGCCGGCTACAGAGATATTGTCAATTATTCAATATTTGCTTTAATTAAGTTAAATGAAGTATAAAATTTAAACCTTTTGCCGGGCTAACCGGTATTTATACAAACTTTACCGCGATAAAATTAAATAGAGCATGACAGTATATACCATCTTCGGAATTGTAGCATTTGCAGCTTTTATTTTAGCCCTGATTCGTTTTATTGTAAACCGCCCGCCCAATATCCTGATTACCTTCCTGCAGGATTTTGTGGGGTGTTTTTTCATTTTCTCAGGTTTTGTAAAGGCTGTGGACCCGCTGGGTACCAGTTACAAAATGCAGGAGTATTTTGAAGCTTTCGGGGCAGAAGGTTTAAGGCCTATGTGGGAGTTCTTTGCCGGCTACTCAACCTTTTTTGCTATTGTAATGATAGCCGCAGAATTGTTTGTTGGCCTGATGCTGATTATTGGCTGGAAGCCCCGTTTTACAGTTGGTGTTATCTGGCTTCTGACGCTGTTCTTTACGTTTTTAACCGGCTTTACTTATTTATCAGGTTACGGAATCACCAAGCCGTTTATTTTACTTTCTGCTATATCTATCTCGCTGTTTGCTGCTGTTGCTTTTCCTGAGAAGCAGTCGCGGCGTATTAATATCACTTTTTTTGCGGTTGGGGTTGCGGTTATTTTGTTTTTGATAACCAAATTTACCGGTCACTTTTTTACCAGCGAGTTTGCTGAAAACAAGATGCAGGTTACTGACTGCGGATGTTTTGGCGATTTTATTAAGCTAAAGCCATGGGAAACCTTTTATAAGGACATTATCCTTGATTTAATGATTTTGGTACTGGTGCTGAATGTGAAATTTGTGCGTCCGGTGTTTGGTAACATGTTCCGTTCTACGGTTGCCACTTTTGCGGCATTGGCTTCGCTTTTGTTCTGTTTGTATAATGTGTATTCAAATGAGCCGGTAATTGATTTCAGGCCCTATAAAATAGGTAACGATATTGTGGATTTAAGGAAGGAGAAAAGACCTGAAAAACGCGAAATGCAATGGCAATACCACAATAAGAAAACCGGCCAGTGGGAAACTGTTACTTATGAAGACGTGATGAAGAACCACGTGCAGTATGATAAATACGATACCAACTACCGTAAAGACAACATCATTGACCCCGGAATTCCTGCAAAAATTTTAAACCTGCGGATTGAAAATGATGAAGGTGTAGAGGTAACTGACAGCTTGCTGGCTGATCCTAATTATTCGTTAATGGTGGTTTCGTGGAATCTTGACAACAGCCATACCGAAGCGTTTAAACAACTAAATGAAATAGCGGCGGGATGCGATAAGCTGGGTTTGAAATTTTATGCCGTGGCAGTTAACAATGGTAACCTGGATGCTTTCCGCCACAAATATCAAACTGCGTATCCATTCTACAATGCTGATGCCACACCGCTTAAAACTATTATCCGCTCAAACCCGGGTTTGGTCATGTTTAAACATGGGGTGGTAATTAATAAGTGGCATTACCGTCATTTACCTACATTTGAAGAATTGAGCCAGCAGTATTTTTCGAAAAAGTAAGCCTGTTGTATCAGCCAGATTAAAAGTAACCGGTGGAGATAATTAAATTTATTATCAAGAGACTGCTCAACGGCCTGCTGGTTATGGTGGGGGTTATTGTGCTCATCTTCATCCTTTTTAATATTCTGCCGGTAAACTCGGCGCGGATGACTTTAGGACAACGGGCAGACACTGCATCGGTAGCTGCCATTGAAAAGGAATTCAGGTTAAACCTGCCTTGGTACGAAAGGCTGGTGCTTTACTTTAACGACCTTTCGCCTGTATCGCTGAATAATGTGGATGATAAAGATGCCCCTTCATTTTTGAATGCCGATGAGGTTAAGTTTACCAGGCTTTTTAAGGTTGGTAATGTTTCGGTTATAGCCAAAATGCCTTACCTGGGCAAGTCTTTTCAAACCCGCAGAAAGGTAAGCGAAATACTGGGTGAGAAAATATACCCAACTTTTGTTTTAGCTATTACTGCTATGGCCCTGGCATCGGTTGTGGGTATCATATTTGGAATCTTTGCTGCAATAAAACAATATTCTTTTTGGGATAATGCCATCCTGGTTATGTCGACCTTTGGGGTTTCGCAGCCTTCGTATTTTTCGGGAATAATCCTGGCTATGATATTCGGCTATTATTTAAGCCCATGGACAGGTTTAAACGTAAGAGGCTCGCTGACGGATATTGACTATAACGGTGAGATAATAACCATCTGGCGAAATCTCTGGCTGCCCATGCTGGCTCTGGGTGTAAGGCCGGTTGCTATTATTACCCAGCTTACCCGAAGCTCTATGCTGGATGTAATGAACCAGGACTATATCAGAACCGCGCGTGCAAAGGGCCTGAGTTACTACAGCGTTGTTTTTAAACATGCCCTGCGCAATGCCATGAACCCGGTTGTTACTTCCATATCAGGCTGGCTTGCGGCTTTGCTTACCGGTGCCTTTTTTATTGAAAAGGTTTTCGATTATAAAGGCCTGGGATTGCAAACTATTGAGTCGTTGCTTTCCTTCGATTTTCCGGTGGTTATGGGGTCGGTTTTGCTGGTGGCTTTCATTTTTGTGGTGATGAATATATTTACAGATATACTGTATTCAGTACTCGACCCAAGGGTTACAGTGAAATGATTTGCCACCCAAACTCAAACTTTTATAAGATTTATTATGCCGCTGGTTTTTCTGATTGGCTTTATGGGTTCAGGCAAAACTACTTTTGGAAAAAAGCTGGCCAATAAGTTGCGTTCTCGTTTTATTGATTTGGATGATGCGGTGGTAGCGCAATACAAAGTATCAGGTATCCGGGAATTGATAGAGACTAAAGGAATGGAATTTTTCCGTGAAGCTGAAAGCGAAGTTTTGAAAAATCTATCTGCTGAAAATGCTGTTATCTCGACCGGTGGCGGAACCCCATGTTATTTTGATAACCTGCAATGGATGAAAAGCAGGGGATTAGTTGTTTTTTTGAAGGTAGAGGAAGGCGTAATTTTAAGCCGTTTAAAGACCACCAACCTGGCAGAAAGGCCCTTGCTTAAAGGCCTTGATGATGATGGCCTGAAACACTTTATCCACGAAAAACTGGAGGAAAGGATGCCTTATTATAACGGGGCCGATATTGTTTTTGACCCGGTTCATGAGAAGATAGATGAACTGACAATAAAGCTTGCGGCTAGCTAAGGTAAGCTGCACCGGCACCTTTATCATCAAACTCAACTACAATATGTTCCTGAAGTGTTGTTGAAAGCGACAGACCTACAAAATCAGGCGATACGGGAAACAATTTGTGTTGCCTATCCACTAATACTACTGCCTGCACTTTTTTGGGCGAAAACTCCATTACCGGTTTTAAAGCATAGTAAAGTGTTTTGCCGGTGTTGGCCACATCATCAACAATAATTACAGCTTTATTATCGAGTGTTTTTTTACCCTGCTCAAATTTGATGGCGCATTCCATAGGCAAGGCTTTATCCATTTCAAGACTAACCAGGGTTACTTTAACGCCATCAATATTGTCAATTTCCTTTTTCAGGTGCTGCGCATATTCATAGCCGTTTGGCTTAATTCCAATAATTACCAGTTCGTTTTCATCATAGTTATCTTCAACTATCTGGTAAGCTATGCGGGTTGTTTTTTGACGGATTGCTTCGTCATCCAGAATCAGAACTCTCTTCATTTTAATAATATTATTGCGCCACAAGTTTACCTGTTTTTACCACTTTATTATCTAATTTAAGCAGGTAAAAATAAATTCCTGATGCCAGCGTGGGGTTGTCATACGCATAATTGGCGGTATTCGGGCTAATGGAAATTTCATCTATTTTTTCGCCAATAGCGTTGGTTATCTCAATGGTGCCCAACTTAAAGTTATAGCCGTTGTTGAATATGCTAAAGGTTGTTTGTCCCGAAAAAGGATTCGGTATAACCTTCAATGCTATCTGTACGTTTGCTACAGTAACAACTGAAGTATAAATGCAGCTTCCATTGCTAACGTTCGCCAGCGAATCGTAATTGGCGGCTGTTGAATCGCGGCAACCATAAACTTTGGCAACACAACCACCTGTGTCAGTATTGGCCAGGGGATTGTAATTAAGGCAACCCGTATCCATTGCGCCGTAGGTGATACATGAAGTATTGATAAGAGCCTGGAAAGCATTTACCTTTCCATTTCCATAAGTATTGTTGGCAGCTGGACCGGTGAAACTATCGCGAACGGCCGTGCAGATTAAGGCCCTTTTTACTTCGTCCCATGAGGCATCAGGGTGTAATTGAAGATATAATGCTGCAATGCCCGCAACGATTGGAGATGACATAGAAGTTCCTCCGTTACGTATGTGCTTACCACCCAAAGCTACCTTATACCCATTACCTGCATGAATGGTTACGGCAATATCATTTGAATCGCCGGTGCATAAAATGGTAGTGCCTGTAGCGGAAACATCAGGTTTTAAACGGTTATCGCGGGTGGGTCCGAGGCTTGAAGTGCTGGATATCATACCATCAACGTTGCCTCCGTTGGCAAGGGTCGTCAGATCAATATAAACGGAATCAACATCCAGGTAACCCATGCGGCTGTCGTAGTTGCCTACGGTAATAACTTTATCGCTGCACTGGAACGATGAAACTATAGTTTTGTGGTTATCTGAAAAGCGATAATTAGGGGAGGTGAAAAAGGTAGTATCGCCGGGTATGGTTGAAACATAGTTTACAATGTCGGAAGAGCCTATTAAAACGCTGCTTGCCCATAAATCGAAAGTGCCGCTGCCATAAGTTTTTAAACTCCAAAGATTAGTAAGGTCGGCTGGAGGAGCAACCAGAAACTCAACGTGATACCTGCCTTCATCCAGAGTAACAGCAATTTGAACCTGGCCCAGGTTGAGTGTTCCGTTATAAATTGTATTTGTAGCAATTGATGGTGTATTTGGTGTTAAGGGATTGAAATTAGCAGGCACATTCATGTAGGCAATCTGACCTAAAGAATCGCCGGTACTGCTATGTACACCCACCGTAAACCAAACATTATTAAAAGAGGCCGTATCTGCCCAAAGGTCAAAGTAAACCTCGTTGGCATAGCTGTCAAAAAGGGTATAAGCCGGATTAGCTGTGTCGGAAGGGACGGTATATGATAAATGGTGTGGAATATTACCTGCATTTCCTGCTGCAGCCACTATCACCCGGCCCTTACGTTGTTCAAGCAGTGAGTCCAGGATTTCGCTGGTAATATCAATTCCATCGTGCGAACCATAGTAAGTTCCCTGGCTTAAATTTATAACACAAGGCATACCCAAAGCATCAGCTTTTTGAAAAATATAATTTACGGCATCAGATACCTGGGTTAGAAAATCAACTCCGCTCGGCGTGCAAACAGCAGCTGTACCGCCGGTACCAATATTTACCACAATTAAATTGCTTTCAGGTGCAACACCGGTGTATTTTCCCCTTAAAAAGGAATCACTTTGAACGGATGAGCCGTTGCCTGAGGTAATACCTGCAACACAGGTTCCGTGACTAAAGTCTGACGGACAACCGCTGATCGGATAGGTGCCATAAGGACCATAAGCTTCAATTTCGGCACAGGTTCCGTGATTAATGTCGTTGTAGCTCCACTGCGCCCCATATTGGTAAGGTGCCGGTGGTTGTGCTGCATTAGAGATCTGATCCCAGATGTATAATATTCTCGTAGTCCCATCGGCATTTGTAAAGTCCTTATGTTGCCAGTAAATTCCGCCATCAATAATGCCCACTATTACATTTTTACCCAAAAGGCTGTCGTGTAAAGGGGCAAAGCCGGCCTGGGCGCTGTCAATATTGTTTATTATGCGCGCAGTATCCATTAAGGCAACACCTTTTGCCCTGGTACTTTCAATTTTTTCAACAGCTATATCGCGGGAAAAGGCAAGCACATTATTGGCGGGAATGCTAACAGAAGATACGCTGCCGTAACCATATTTATAGATTCCTTTCAATTTTTGGGTAAGGGCTTTGATTTTTCCCTGGTTACCCTTTACCAGCAGCGAAACATAACCATCTGTTACTTTGCCAGATTGAAGCCGGTTCAATAAATGAAGATCGAGCTTGCTGGCATTTTGTGCCGGAACTGAAAAAAAGCCAAGAAAAAGAGATATAAACAGGTATAATTTTCGGTTCATAGATTTTTTTGAAGTACTACTACAAGTTTAGTTGTTTTTCCTGAACAAAATGTATTTTAGCCCCCGCACATTTTCAACTTATGATGACAATTTTACAGATTGTACTGTTTACTGTTCTTTGCGGGGTTGCGGGCTTTTTGGCTTTCAAAGGATACCGCAGAGTTTATAGAAATATTATGCTGGGCATGAAGGCCGATTATTCGGATAATCCTGCGCAAAGGCTTAATAATATGCTGCTGGTTGCCTTTGGACAAAAAAAGATGTTCAAAAATGTTATACCTGCTATTTTGCATGTTTTCATTTATGTGGGTTTTATTATTACCCAGGTTGAATTGATTGAAATATTTATTGACGGGTTTACCGGAAGCCATCGCATCATTTACCACGCCGTAGAAAATATACCTGCACTGCGTGGCTTTTATGTTTTTTCAATTTCGTTTATAGAGGTTGCCTCTTTATTTGTGCTTTTTGCAACCGTAGCTTTTTTAACCCGCAGATGGATATTAAAAGTACCACGTCTTAATAAGCCTGAGCTAAAAGGATGGCCTATAAAAGACGCTACCATTATTTTATTGGCTGAGTTGTATCTGCTAACCTGTATTTTCTCGATGAATACCGGTGATATGGCTTTGCATAACAACGAATACGGTTTCCTGGTAAGTGGTTGGTTATCACCATTTCTTTCGGGATTGAGCCCCACCGCTATGTTGGCAATTGAAAAAGCCGGATGGTGGGGACATATGGTAGGGGTTTTAGCCTTTATAGTGTACTTACCTTATTCAAAGCACCTGCATATTCTGTTGGCTTTTCCGAATACTTATTATGGCAGGTTAACGCCAAAGGGTTATATCGCAAATATGCCTGAAATTACAAAGGAGATCAGGTCAATGATGAACCCTGAAGCGGTACCGGCAACTGATACACCAGCCGAGGCAATTAAGTTTGGTGCAAAGGATGTTTTTGATTTAACCTGGAAAAACCTGCTGGATGCCTATACCTGTACCGAGTGTGGAAGATGTAGCGCAGCATGCCCTGCTAATATTACGGGAAAGAAACTGAGTCCGCGCAAAATTATGATGGATACCCGTGACCGTTTGGAAGAGGTTGGAAGAAGCATGGAAGCCAACAATGGCATTTGGAAGGAAGACGGGAAATCGTTGATTGAAAACGGGTATATCAGTGTTGAAGAGTTACGGGCCTGCACAACCTGTAATGCCTGTGTTGAAGAGTGCCCTGTAATGATTAGTCCGCTTGAAATAATTGTTCAGCTAAGAAGAAACCTGGTGATGGAAGAATCGAACGCACCGGCTGAATGGCAGGGAATGTTTGCCAATATGGAGAATAACGGAGCTCCATGGCAGTTTAGCCAGCTGGACCGGTTGAATTGGGAAAAGGCGTAAATACAAATGTGATAATTTGATAATTCGGCAATGTGATAATGAACTATGGGGTTAAGTGCGGAGATTTTGATTCGAAAATTAATTGGTTAATCATAATACAATAAGATGGAATTGAATGTTCCTACAATGGCAGATATGGCTGCCAAAGGCCAATCGCCGGATGTGCTTTTTTGGGTTGGATGTGCAGGCAGTTTTGACCAGCGGGCGCAAAGGGTTACCCGTTCGTTTGTAAAAATACTGAACCACCTGAACATAAATTTTGCCGTTTTAGGTAAAGAGGAAAGCTGCACGGGCGATCCGGCTAAACGCGCGGGTAATGAGTTTGTGTTTCAGATGCTGGCTTTGCAGAATATTGAGGTGTTGAATGGCTATTCGGTAAAAAAGATTGTCACTACCTGTCCACATTGTTTCAATATTTTGAAGAACGAGTATGCAACCTTAGGTGGAAATTATGAGGTATTGCACCACTCCACTTTCCTTCAACAATTAATTGATGAGGGTAAAATAAAAATTACTGATACCACTACCTTTAAGGGAAAGAAGATAACCTATCACGACTCGTGTTACCTGGGCCGGGCTAATGAAGTTTATGAAGCACCCAGGGCGGTGCTGGAGGAATTAGATGCTGAGCTTGTGGAAATGAAAAGCTGCCGCACCAAAGGTTTGTGTTGCGGTGCCGGTGGCGGACAAATGTTTAAGGAGGATGAGAAAGGCGCTAAGCGTATCAACATCGAGCGCGCTGAACAAGCGCTTGAAACCAATGCTCAAATTGTGGCCTCTGCCTGTCCGTTTTGTAATACCATGCTTACCGATGGAGTAAAAACCAAGGACAAACCTAACGTAAAGGTTTTTGACATAGCCGAATTACTTGCCGCCGGGCAAGGATTGGAGACGGTAAACCTTCAATAGGAAAGTATATTACGGTTTAGCTGTAAAATCCTGGTTGTTAACCGGAGGTGCAGTAGGAGTAATAATTACATTGAACTCGAAATGGTTGGTGGTGTGGCAGTTATTGCAGCCAGCCGTTAGTAGCTCGTAACTCTTTTTAAATTCGGTTTCATCTTTGTTTGCAATAGCCTGGGTTAGACCTACGATGGCGGGCTCAATAATACCGACGGTTTTTACCTCGGGCCGGTCGGTTTCAACTTCCTTAATACTTTCGAATGATTCTTTGATTTCTCCGATTTCGTAATCGGCCAGTTTCCAGTTGCGATTGATGCCGGCATACCATAATTTACTGTGGTGCAATTGAATACCAATCATATACTCACCCAGGCCAGGTCTGTATTTTTCTTTTAATTCCTGCACCTGGACTGCCAGATTTTGAACTGATTTATCTGAGTTGGAATTCTGATTGCAACTGATTAAAGTTGAAGCCAGCATACATGAAAGTATGAAAGACCTGTTTTTCATTTCGATTTTTGCAGGGGTTTAGGTGTGCTAATGTAATAAATCAGTTACAGACATTTTAAGCAAAGGTTATAAAGAGAGCAACACAATTTTAATGCTATTTTTATCAACTAAAATTCGTTTATGCTGAAAAATCTTGCTCTCGTTTCCCTCGTCATATTTATGGCATCCTGTAACAATAAACCGGGCTCAAATAATGTTGCCCGGGCTACAGACTCTACGTTCGTAATAAGCGGCAGCATTTCCGGGATTGATTCCGGTGAAATAATTTTTGGTCACCGGGCGGGTGATGACAAGGTGTATGATACCATTGCCATAAAAGGCGGGACTTTTCAGTTTGCCGGCAAGGTTCCGGTTTCAGAAGGAATCAACTCGTATACCTGTATGTTGGTTGGAAAAGATGATGCTGTTGATTTACTGATACAAAACGCCAACATCCAGTTTACAGCAAAGTCAGACTCGTTCGGAATGGCAAGTATTAAAGGGTCGAAGGCGCAGGATGATTTGAAGGCTTTTAGTGAATTGACAAAAACGGTTGACGATAAAATGGCGGCATTGGGTACGCTATATACCGCCACCACCGATAAGAATGTAAAAGACAGCCTCAATAAAGTTTATGATCAATGTGATTCAGTGCTGCAGAGTCTTGTACCTGGTTTTGTAAATGGCCACCCGCATTCTTTTGCCTCCGCCTATATAGTTAGCCGCACGATGCTGATAAATCCTAAGGAGGAAGTACTGGGGTCTGTTTATAACGCAATGGATTCATTAGTTAAGTTGTCGAAGTATGGTAAAGTTGTTGCTGAAGTTCTGGATGCAGCACATAAAACAGCGATAGGCCAGGTGGCACCTGATTTTACGATAAACGACCGTGATGGAAAACCGGTAGCCTTATCCTCTTTACGGGGTAAATATATTTTCGTTGACTTTTGGGCAAGCTGGTGCGGACCATGCAGAAGAGAGAACCCGAATATTGTTGAAGCCTATACAAGGTTCCATTCGGCAAAATTTGAAATACTGGGTGTAAGCCTGGATAAAGACAAAGAGAAATGGGAAAGCGCGATTGAGAAAGATAAACTAACCTGGCAGCATGTGTCTGATTTAAAAGGTTGGGGAAATGCTGCTGCAAAAATTTATGGCATCAGGGCTATACCTGCCAATTTTTTATTGGATAAAGATGGCAAAATACTTGCCCGGAATCTTTATGGCGGCGACCTGGAAAAAAAGCTGAAAGAAGTTTTGAAATAAATCAGCTGAAGTCAATTACGTCAATGGGGTTTAAAACGCTTTCGCGGCGCTTTATTTTACCATTAGGGGTACGGGCAAAATGGGGTATCAGTATTACCTGTTTGGGACGATGTAGTTTTTCCAGTTTGCTGAATGCCTCTTTCAATTCCTCTTTTTCTTCCGGTTTAAGCAGGATCATTTCAAGAACCAATATTAATTTTTCACCTCCCGTAATATCCTTCCGGGAAGTGATAAAATAAGGGGCCTCAATCGTGTTTACAAGTTGCTGCTCAATTTCCTCGGGATATATTTTAATCCCCCCGGTATTAATAACATTATCTATCCGGCCCAGCCACTGAAACTCATTTTCACCCTGTATGCTTACTACGTCATTGGTAATTAAGCAAGGCTGCCCCAATTGAGGAGCATCAATGACCAGGCAATTCGTTTTGTCAGCCGATATATGGATGCCGGGAAGCACTTTGAAGTTTTTGTCGTGAGCCGGCCCATTAAGCCGTTTTAGTGCAATGTGACTGATAGTTTCAGTCATACCGAAGGTGATGTATATTTCGTTTTCCATTTTCAGGATATTCTGAACAAGTTCGGCGCGGACATCCTCACCTCCTAAAATGATTTTCTTTATTTTTTCTGCTTTTAAAAAGATGGGGTAACTTCTTGTTATTCCATGAAACTGCATAGGCGTAAAGGCGGCAAAGTCAATGCGCGGGTTTTCTTCCAGCTCTGTTAACGGGTTAGTGGAAGGTTTAATGCATACCAGTTTCATTTTATTGTAAATGCTCCGCACAACCATCATCATACCCGAAATTTTATTTACCGGAAGGCAGAGTAAAGCCCTGTCGCCATGTTTTAATGCCAGTGCGGTGCATGTTTGTCTGGCGCTAAACGTCATTGCGTCTTTGGTATGCTCAATCTTTTTGGGGGCACCGGTAGAGCCTGAGGTAAAAACGGAAATGCCGGTAATAGCGGGGTTGAACCAATCGGTAATAAACTGCCATAACTGCCTTTCCCATTCTTCATCAGCGGCCAAAAACTTTTCATGGGCCAATTCAATAATTGCCGCTTCGCTGGACGAGAAAAAATCAATTTCGAACATGAAATCCGGTTAATACTTTTGTGCCCAAATTCAATTTAAACAATACTAAACAGTTCCCCAAGCCGATGAAGGATTGTAACCTAAAAACCCATTGCTGATATAAAGAGGAGAGGAGACGTTATGCGTATAAAGTCCACCGGTTCCTAGTCCCTGAACTACATTTTTGTTTTTGGTAAATACCCATTGTGCAATGGCGTTAAGGCCGATGTTTGATTCGAGCGCACTGGTAGCCCACCAACCGACGTTATTTCCGTTTGCAATGCTTACCCATTCATTACAAACAGCGAAACCTCCCAGTAAAGAAGGCTTCAGGATGATGTATTGGGGCTTGATAAACTGAATCAATTCCACTTTGTTAATGCCCTTTAAATCAATCAGTTCTTCATCAAGAGCAACAGGAATGGGTGAAGTGCTGCAAACCTTTTGCATCAACTCCAATTGCCCTTGTTTAACAGGTTGTTCGATGGAGTGGATATCGAATTTTGAAAGTTTATGCAGTTTGTCAAAAACATCATGTGCGTGGAAGGCCCCATTTGCGTCCAACCGTATTTCAATGTCACCGGCTGGAAATTTTTCCCTGATAAACTGAAGTAACATTATCTCATCGCTGAAATTGATTGCGCCTATTTTTAACTTAATGCATTTATACCCTTGCTGAAGTTTTTGGTTTATTTGTTCCAGCATAAAATCTTTGTTACCCATCCAGATTAGGCCATTAATGGGTATCAGTTCTTTGCCTTCAGTAAACCCGCTTTTGAAAAGTATTTTGGAGCCTTTATTAGCGAGGTCAAGCACGGCCATTTCCCAACCGGCCCTGATTGAAGGATAATTTTCCAGGTCAGGAGCGGGTTTTGATTTTTCACTTTGGATGTGACAGCAAAGCGCCTGCAATGCGTTTTCGTAACTATTTAAATCATCAATACTAAGGCCTTCAATGAAACTACATTCCCCTATACCCGTATTCTTTCCATCGCTGATAAACAGGTAGTAACCGTTTTTAAACTCCATACCCCCGCGCGACGTAAGTGCGTTGAACTTAAATTGCAGCTGGTATTTTTTATAGTCGGCTTTAAGCATAAATTTCACTTGGGTATCGGCTGGTCAAGCAATAATTGTTTTACCAGGTAATCAACACCAACGGTGGCTTTTTCATTGATGAATTTAAGATTGGGAATGCTGGGTAAGGCCGTTTCGTTAGGGTCTATTAACCATTTCGGGGTCTCGTAGCCGGTGTAATTGATAAGGCCTGCAGCGGGGTATACAACCATTGAGGTGCCGATAACGATAAAAATATCGGCTTGCCTTACCAACGGAATCGCCTCTTCCATTTTAGGTACCGCTTCGCCAAACCAAACAATGTAAGGTCGTAATTGAAAACCTTTTTCGCAGGTATCGCCAATTACAATATCCTTTTCCCAGTCATAAACCAGGTCTTCGTGTTCTGTGCTTCTGGCCTTCAATAATTCGCCATGCAGGTGTACCACGTGTGTAGAGCCGCCAAGCTCATGCAAATTGTCGACGTTTTGGGTAATAACCGAAACGTCATATTTCTCTTCAAGCTCAGCTAATGCAATATGGGCCCTGTTGGGTTTGCATTCAAGCAATTGCTTTCTGCGTTGATTGTAAAAGTTGAGCACCAGCTGCTTGTTGCGGTGCCATCCCTCAGGCGAAGCAACATCTTCTATCCTGTGTTCTTCCCATAAGCCGTTACTGTCGCGGAAGGTTTTCAATCCACTTTCAGCGCTTATGCCTGCACCGGTTAAAACAACTATCTTCTTTTTCATCTTAAAAAATGCGTTTGATAATCTTTAAACTGTGCGAATACTTCTTTTGTTCAGCATTATAAATTCCAAAGTGGTCCAGTTTATCAATCCTTACTTTTGCGGATGCATGAATGATGCGGTTGTCTTTTAAGATAATTCCAACATGTATAATCCTGCCTTCATCGTTGCCAAAAAAAGCGAGGTCTCCCGGTTGAGCCTCCTCGATGAAATTAATCAGAGAACCCTGCCCTGCCTGTTGCCAGGCATCACGTAAAAGAGGAACGCCAACAAATTTGAATACCAGCTGTGAAAACCCTGAGCAGTCAATTCCAAACGGCGAGCGGCCGCCCCACAAATAAGGTGCATTGATATATCTTAACGCTATCCGTTCGAAAATCGTTGCATTTTTGGCATCAGACTGGATAGCCTGCCCGTTATAAATGAATTTCTCTTTTGCTATCCTGAAATTCATGCCATCAAAAAACGGAAGGCTGCTGCCTGCTAAAATCGGAACCGAATGTGTACTTGATACTGCACTGTTTACCATTTCGAGCGCAATTCCCGGATCGGTGGCCGAAATGCTTAGGAATTCGCGTTCGTTAAGTTCATAGTGCTGGTTTTCGTCTATCCAACCCTCATAACCATCATAACTGCACTTAATGCTTAGCCAGTTGCCCTGTTTTTGCAATATTTCGTAAGTTTCACCGAATAAAAGTTGAGAAATCAGTTCGCTTCGGTGCGACATTTCTTTACGGACAGCAATAACACTTAATACCGCGATTCCATATTTCATTTATATACGATTTTTGAATTAAATGGCAGGTTTTGAACTGTTTTGAATGCTTTTTAAGTTAACCGGACGGTTCGAAGGTAGAATCTCTGTGCCAATTCAGTTTATCTTATTAAATTCATGTATCTACACTGATCTTGTGAATTCCTTTTTATTGAGCATTTGTGTATGTTTGCCACCGCTTAAATTTAGAAATGCGGTGCAACTTTAATGGTGTTTTTCAACTCTATTTTACATGATAGATGGTGTAGGTTTTTTTTGACGGGTTGACATGAAAAGTAAGATTGATTTGAAAAAGTATTTGAAGCATTTATTTCTTTTAGTGATTATTTTCTGCAGTGCGGAAAGCTTCGGACAAATTACCTCCTGCGGCTTCCTTTTGCACGATACCTCGGTATGCGTTCCTGTGGTGCTGATAGCAACGGCAAACGAAGTAACTGCATCGCCGATAGTTACCCGGGTATGGGATCTGACCACCTGCACCGGCGCTAATGTTTATACAACCTCCGGAACCGGGGCTAATCCTACTTTTCCATATGTAATAAACACCCCGGGATGCTATTGCCTTAAATTAACAAGTACCGATCAGAACGGCAACGTATGTTCTTATCAAAAATGCAATATTACCGTAGCTGCAAACCCGGTACCAAACTTTACTTTTTCACCGCTTGAAGGTTGTATACCATTAACTGTAAATGCCACCTGTGCATCGGTGGCAGGTTCGGGAACGATAGATTCCGTGGTAGTAGATTGGGGATGTATCGGGCAGACTTTTTACAGCAGCTGCCCATCGAACCTTGGTAGTATTACTTATACCAGGCCTGATTGCGCACCTGGTTTGCAGAGCCCTTCAATTATTATAAGAAACAGTTACGGTTGCTATGCTACCCAGAATTTTCCGAACCTGATAAATCTTATACCGGACCCGGTTGCTAACTTTACTGCCGACGTTACTACAGCAAACTGTACTACTAATCCTTTAACGGTGCACTTTACTGCAGACGTTACAGACCCAAATCTTACTTACACCTGGTACGTAAACAGTGTGGAAGTTCAAAGCGGCGTAAGCAATTTACTGACGCACACGTTTCCGGTGGATAGTAATTGTTATGATATTAAACTCGTTGTTTCTCATCCTTCAGGCTGTGCTGATTCGATGACCAGGGCGGGGTATATATGTGTCAGGACCCAACCATTGATCACATTTACGCAAAATATCACGAATGTTTGTGTCAATGCCGCGCACCCTGATTCGCTGATACTACAGAATACGTCACCAGGTATTTCGTCATTGACATGGCAATTAACCAGTAACCCACCTCAAACTTTCCCAACAATTAACGGCCCCCGCGCGGCGTTTGATATTGCCTTGGCAGGGATTTATACTTTAACGGCGACCGGGGTATACGCTACTGGTTGTTCTAACAGTATAACAAAGCAGGTTGTAGTTGCCAATGCCAGGCCAACGGCCGGGTTCACACAGGATATAACATTTAGTTGCGAGGTGCCGGTTACTGTTACCTATAGCGCAAATCCTTGCAATGGCTGTCAATATTCATGGGGTTTTCAGGATGGGACGGCAACTTACATAAACAGCACAACATCCTCAGCAACCTATAACCAATATGGGCAGCCCCTTGTTGTATTGACAGTAACGGCAAGTGATGGTTGCAAAGATACCCTGATTCAATATTATGCTGTCAATATTCATCAGATAAATGCTTCGATTATATCTGACAGGTTGATGGGATGTGCCCCTGTTTGTGCAACATTGCGTAACGCTACAAACCTGACAGGGTTGCCTGTAAGCCTGGCCTCTACCTGCTGGACTTTTCCCGGTTCAGCTATTGCGGGAGCCTGCCAGGATACTTTTAGTACATGCTTCAGCCAACCCGGTTGTTACAATGTAAAAATGGTAATGACCACCAACACCGGTTGCGTTGACAGTGTTACTAATCCTAATGAAATTTGCGTTGGTAATCCTCCGGTAGATACTTTAACAGTTTCGTCAACAAGTGTTTGTTACCAGGATAGTGTTGTATTTAAGTTAGCGGGTGATACTATTACTTTTTGCCGTGTTAATTTTGGTGACGGAACACCCTTACAGACCTTTAGTGGCCAGAAGTTTCAATATACTTATGCCGATACCGGCCACTTTTGTGTCAGCGTGGTTACCTACCGGGATAGTTGCAAAGGAGATTCCCTGAACATTTGTATTACTGTTAATCCGCCTTTCGCAAAATTTACTGATTCTACTACATGCCATACCGGTGATACGATATTTTTAAATAATAAATCCATTGACGCAACAAGTTATAAATGGTATTTCTGTACCGGTGATTCAAGTACACTCACCAACCCATTTGAAATATTACCGTACTGTAAGACCTGCAATATAACGTTGATAGCGTACAATAGCGTAACGGGGTGCAGGAACAGCAAGACAGTAACTATAAATACAGCCTGCGATTCTACATCCTTTAATCCGGTTGATACGCAGGGATGTGCCCCGCTGTTGATAAAGTATCTGAATACCTCCCTCTCAAATACGCCGGGTTTAACCGCCTGGGACTGGGATAACTCGAATGGTATAACATGGACCGGAGCCGGAACAAGCGCCGGTAACTCTGTATCGCATACCTTTACTACGGCAGGGACATACACCATAGCCATGCGAAACGAAAGTGCAGGCGGATGTATTGATACCCTATACGGCTCAGTGACTATATGCCATATTACTGCCAATTTTGGTACGGATTCAAGCTGTTACCCGGCGCCTTTCTGCTTTATTGATTCGAGTGTAGATCAAAGCTGCGGGCTTTTGGCCTGGCAGTGGAGTTTTGGTGATTCTACGGTTTCCACCGCCCAAAACCCGTGTCATGCTTATACAGCACCGGGTACTTACCCGGTTAAACTTGTGATAAGCAATGCCATGGGTTGCAAAGATTCAATAACAAAACCGGTTATTATTTCAAGCCCGGTGCATGTTAATTTTTCTATTGATACTTTTGTTTGCCCGGGCGCACAAATGTGCATCAACAATAATTCAACGGGCAACGCCCTTGTTTATAACTGGACTATGCAGGGGGCGTCGCCGTCTACCACCTATACTACTGCTTCGCCCTGTTACAACTATCCAAATCCCGGTGAGTATGTTGCTTACCTGCAGTTGTCCTCCAACAACGAATGCGCGATAAATGATACATTTCATATTCATGTGCATGCACCTATTGCAGGAGGCTATGCCAGTTCAACTTATATTGCCTGTCCAAATCCGCCACAGTTAATTGTGTTCCGCGATACTTCGAAATACGTGGATACTTTATGGCACTGGGATTTTGGTGACAGCACTTTCTCAAATCAACAGAATGCGTCGCATATTTATGTAGTGCCCGGGGTTTACCTGGTTACAGAAACCGTAACCGATAAAGGCGGGTGCAGTAATACAGCATTTATTGACACGGTTACGGTTGCCGGTCCCTATGGGAGTGTCAATTATACTCCTTCGGCTGGTGTTTGTGCCTGTAAAGATTCCGTAACATTTGTTGTTAGTTCATACGATGCGGTTAATGTGGTGTTTTTATACGGTTGTAATTCGGGGCTTTCACAGATTTCGCCTCAGCCAATCGGGACCAGGGCAATGCCTGCTTTTGATACTTTAACTGTCGGCTACTGCCTAACCGACACCTGCAGGACAACAGTGGTTGTTGATGCTGCCACCGGTTGCCAGGTTTTTTTGCCAACGCAATTGGTGCATGTAGACTCGCCGGTTGTAAAAATGTCATTCAACAGTCATGGAATCTGTTACGCCGGTTCTATTTGCTTTTATGATTCAACCACGTATTTCTTTGCACCGCCTGTTTCATATACGGTATCGCGATTATGGGATTTTGGCGATGGTGCAACTGATACAACTGTTGCGCCATGCCATTATTACGGCCAGCCGGGAATTTATAATGTGCGGTTATACGTGCACAGCAATCTGGGTTGCTACGACTCAATTGTAAACAGGAATGTTATTATCCCTGATTACCCGGTTGCCGGTTATTATGCTGACACTACATTTGCCTGCGCAAATTCTCCTATTTGTTTTCACGACACCTCGGTTACTGATTCATCAACATCGCCGGCTTACTGGGTTTGGGATTTTGGGGATGGGCCACCGCAAACGGTGTTTACGCGAACAATTTGCCATATTTATTCAACGCCAGGTTTATACCGGGTCAGGGATTGTGTTTATGACAGCATTGGGTGTTCAACCTGCGATTCTTCAACCACTATAAATGTAATACCTAATCCGGTTGCAAATGGTGGTGGTGACCAGGTGATTTGTTATGGCGTGGTAACCCAATTAAACGGCAGAGGGGGGACCAACTACAATTGGAGTCCGCCAGGCCTTTTCAGTAATCCCAACATAGCCGATCCTACTATACAACTTTTTAGTGATACGGTTGTTACCTTTACTGTGGCCAACAGTTTTCAATGCACCAATACCGATACAATTGCTATTCAACTTGCCAAAGTAACGGCCAACTTTAACGCGGGCCATGACTTTTGTTTGGGGAACAATGTATGTGTCAGCAGTACGTCTACCGGTGTTTTGGATAGTATTATTAGTTATTGGTATGACTTTGGCGATGGCCATACCGTGAGCGGCGCCAACAATTGTCATATTTATACTGCTTCGGGTAATTATAATATTACTTTGATTGATATTGATAACCATGGGTGTACCGACACAATCAGCAAACCGGTAGTAATTTTCCCCGAACCGAATGCCAATTTTTCAATCAGCGACACGGTTATATGCAGTAATGAGCAGATTTGCCTTACAGACCTGTCAACATCAGCCGTGCCGATTACTAACTGGTTATGGAGTTATGGTGATAACTCAGGCTCTTCTTTAAGCAGCCCACCCTGCCATGTTTACAGCGCGCCTTATAAAAAGAACTATAGTATTTCGCTAATGGTTACTGATCAGAATAATTGTTCTGATACCATTCAATTAACAGAAACTGTTAACCAGATACCGGAAGCTAATTTTAGCTGGGATACCACCTGCGAGAACAATAAAATGCCATTATCAAGCACGAGTACCCCCGGTGACGGAGGAATTATATCATGCCAGTGGATTTTATGGTTGGGCGCCCCGAATCCAATCATTGACACTAATTGTTATACTTCTTTTCAATTCCCTCCCGGTGTGCACCAGGTTCAACTTGCAGTTGCAGATATAAATGGTTGCAAAGATACGATTGTGCAATCTGTGGTGACCGATTCGCTTACCCAACTGGCGCTTACCCCGCGCGACACTACATTATGCCTGGGCAGCTCGGTTAATTACCAGGTGAATGGGGTGTTCAACAGTGTAAACTGGGCAAATAATATCTGGATAAGCGATGCCCATGCCAAGCTGGTAACAATCTCTCCTTTGGGCGATGTAACCTATTTTGTGAGGGTTCAGAATGGGGTTTGCGGGGCTTTGGGAGATTCTTTCAATATCCAGGTAATTCAACCAATACCGATTGAGGTGAATGCTACGCCGCAGCAGATAGTTCTTGGATTAACTTCAAGCATTACATCAAAAATTCCGGGACAAATAGACAGCATTGTTTGGTCGCCCGACACTACTTTAGATTGTTACAACTGCCCGAACCCCGTTGCAAAGCCTTTTCAGACAACCACTTATGTGGCAACTATTTATTACAGCCAAAATGGTATCAGCTGTTCCAATTCAGCCCAGGTAACCATTGATGTGTTAAATAGCTGCGAAAATGGCATCATTTATGTTCCTAACACGTTCACACCCAACGGCGATGGAAAAAATGACGTCTTTATGATAAGAGGGCTTGCAGCCACAAAAATCAACTATTTCAGGATTTTTGACAGGTGGGGAAAGACGGTTTTTGAAAGTTCGGGCGGGGCGCCAAACGACCCTCAGTTTGGGTGGGATGGAAATGATAAAGAAGGTAAGAAACTAAATCCTGATGTCTACGTATATACTTACGAAATCCAGTGTATTAATGGAAATATTGTTACCGGACAAGGTAACGTAACCTTAGTAAGATAAAATATGGCAAGGTCTATACTTAAAGGAGTTTTGTGTGCGGTGGCCCTGATGCTTTTTGTTCAAATAAAGGCGCAGGATGTTCACTTTTCGCAATATGCTTCTTCCCCCTTAATGCTAAACCCTTCGATGGCCGGCCTTGATAATGGTGATTACCGGGGTTATGTCAATTTCAGAGATCAATGGCCTACTGTGGGTACGGCCAATACTTACCGTACCTATGCAGGAGGAGTTGATATGGCGATTGGTAATGTAACCAAATATAACAGCTACGCGGGAATTGGTATTTCATTTATTTCTGACCAGGCGGGTGATATTCATTTAAATACGAATTCAGTACAACTTTCGGCTGCATATCATATTATGCTGAACAAAAGTGGCAGCCAACAACTATCGGCGGGTATACAGGGCTCATTTAATATGAGGAGCATTGATGCTTCTCTGGCAACTTTTGACTCGCAGTATGACCCTAGTACGGGAGTTGTTAACCCCAATGGCCCACGCGAAACTTTTGGAAGAAGCAAAGTTATTTATGCCAGTGCGGGATTAGGTTTGCTATATGTAGGCACTTTTAAAAGAGGCCTGACTTTTTATATGGGCTTTGCGCTTGACCATGTTAACCAGCCCAATATTTCGTTTCAGCCAAGCGGACAGGATGCAAACTCGCTGGGTGGTGAAAAGCTGTATATGAAAGAAACATTCCACGGTGGGCTTGAAATACCTGTTGGAGCAAGGTTGACCGTAATTCCTAATTTCCTTGTATTACTTCAGGGACCTTCGAATGAATTTGACCTTGGTACGGATTTCAGAACTGCTTTGGGAAATGATGCCAGAACCAGTACAACCTTTGTTCATTTTGGTGTTCAATATCGCGGGGTTTTGGATGCTGTAATTGCCAGCGCAAGAATTGATGTAAAAGGATTTAGCTGTGGTTTAAGCTATGATATAAACGTATCGAAACTATTGCCGGCCTCGCATACTGTCGGTGCCCCTGAAATTTCGCTGATATATACCGTGGTTACCAAAAAGAAACCTCGCCCGGGACATTGTCCTGTAGCCTTCTAGAAAATTATCTGATAGGAAAACTTTTAAGCCCCGTTTCCGGGGCTTTTTTATTTAAATCAGATTCACCCGCCAAGTTCCGCAATTTTTTCACCCAGCCATGTTTTATCGGCAACGTGGGCCGTTATTTCAAACTGCTTTTTTAGATCGGCCAGTTTCTTTTTATCACGTGTATCGAGCCTGAAAAGTTTTGTGCTAAAGCGTATGAAGTTGGAGTAGTTTACCCGGTGCTGCTCGCTGATGGTCTTCTTCCTTCGAAGCAGCTTTACGAAGCTGTCTTTTAAGCTCATTAACAGGGCATACTCTCCTAATTCGTAATAGCATTTTATCAATGTTGTTTTGGCGTCTAACTGATAGAACATGTCGCTGTATTCTACCGTTTGTAACAGGCGCATGGACTGCTTATAATCTTTGCGGTAAAAATGAAGCCTTGCCAGGTTAAACGTAAAAGCATTATCGCGTTCTTCATCTTTTAGTTTGGGCTTATGGTCATAAATGAATTTTTCGGCAAACAAAAAATCTTTAACCCGCAAAGCCGTGGTGACAACATTTTTATAATCAAACTGCGATAGTATTCCGTTGCTGGTAAGCAGATCTGTTGCGGCCATATCTTTGTAAATATTGAGTGCTTTATTAAGATACTCGGACTTGCCGCGGTTAATCATCCTGACACAGTAATTTAAGGCAAAGGCATACATATCGCGCGACATGTTTTTGGCGAAATGAGTGTAGCTTTTTGCCAGCAGACTATTCAGGTGTTCAAAATGGGTTTCATCCTCCGGATTTAAAAGCATCAGGATAATGCGATGATAAATTCCGATAGCGGGAGAGGTAGCATAATCGTGTTTTTCCAGGTGTTGTAATAGTTCAGGCAATATGGCCAATTCGCCTTCAAACTTTGTTACTGACTTATAGTGTAATATGGCCGCGCAGGTCCTTAGCTTGGTAATAAGGTAAAATGAATCCAGCGCGTGCATAGCTTCAAACAGGTTCTTTTCCGCGCTTCTTTCGTTCTGGCTTTCCAGATAAGCCGCAAATTCGGTTTCAACTCTAAAACCATCGAAATAGTAATCGGCGTCGTGTATTTTATTATCCTGAAGTAATTTGCGGCTGTACTTGTTTACACCGGCAAATGGCTCGTGTAGTTTCTTTTCATTTAATGCTCGCATTAAATAGTTCATTTCATTTAGCGGGTTGCGTTTGTACTGTTCAAATGCAAGAAAGCTTTCTATTTTAAGCACCAGGTCAGAACAAAGTCTTCTGAATTCAAGGTCGTTGTAATGTTTTCTCCCGTTCAGGTGCTTCCATATGTTTTCTTTGGTTAGTTGCCCGGCGGTGCCATTCTTAAAAAACGGGACAACAAATATTAGTAACCTGATAAGGGTGTCATCTGTATTAAATACCGGGCTTGCGGTAAACTTCACTAACCTGTTCAACTCTGTGGGTTTAAGTGACTCGAGATAAATAAACAACCTTGTGCCCAGCATGTAAAAATTATTTTCGTACAAAGGTAACATTTTGGATTAATTAATGAGCCGTTTTTATTGGGTGTGTAGACCTTCTGGTTTATAAATGGCTTGAAAATATTTGTACAATGTTAAAATAATGTCTTTGAATAGCACACAACCAAGTTGAATATTTGTATCGTCAAAAGGAGTATAAATAATAACGAAAACTTAAATTGAACCTATGAAAAGAGTATTCAACCCAAAGGCTTCCCCTAAGCTTAGCACTATACCCGGTATGGTATGCTGTTTAATGATGTTGATACAATATGGCAATGCGCAAGTGCTAGCCGGTCCTAATCAGACGATTTGCCAGTACCAATCTCCTTTGGTTACTACCGACATTATACAGATGAATGCCATTGATACCGGCACCTGGCAGGCATTATCTAATAACCCATCTAACGTGACCATATTGAACCCTGCATTGGCTAATACCGATGTATATGGTAATTTTTTGCCCGGCGTTTATTATTTTGTATGGACAACACAACAGGGGCCGGATACCATGACTGTCACAGTGCTTCCATCGCCCTCAAAGCCGGTGCTTGCTGATACCGGTGGCTGCCATTCTACTTTTGTATTGATAGCGCATGATGTTGACAGCTCTTCAACTATTGGCTGGTGGCAAAATTCCTTGCGGTTTGCTTCAACACCGGCATCCGATTCCACCTATTCGTCTCCACCCATAGCTGTATCTAATGCATATGCCGTTCAGGCCATATCGCCGCAAGGCTGTACTTCGCAATATTCTGATAGTATTTTCACCACCGACTCTATTCCTTCAGTAAATATCCAGGCACCTTATCCTATATGCAGTGGTAGTATAGATACATTTATAGCCCTTGTTACAGATGGTGGCTCATCACCGGTTTATCAATGGTATGTAAACGGCGGTGCGGTGGGTACAAGTTCGTCCATTTATATTTCCTCATCCCTGGTTAACGGCGATAGTGTTAAGGTTACTGTAACCAGTAGTTTGAGCTGCAATTATACAGCTGGTTATTCTTTTGGAATAAATATAAGACCTGCACCACCGGTGCCTGTTCTATCGGTTGATGGAGGAACTTGTTTAAATACAGATACGCTGTTAGTAAGAGGTGTTGACACAAGTTATCAGCTGCATTGGTTTTATAACGGAACGCAATTGCCACCTACAACTTCTACCGCGCAATATACCCGGGCCGGATTTAATGGCCAGGGTGCAGGCGCCAATCAGTTTAACGACCCGCTGGATGTATTTATTGACCGTGCAGGTTATATGTATGTAACAGATTATAATAACCAACGCGTTCAAAAATTTGCTCCGGGCAGTACCTCGTTTACAAACGGTGTTACTGTAGCCGGCGGTAACGGAGCGGGAAGTGCCGCCAACCAGCTTAATTACCCAAGAGGCCTTTTTGTTGATAGTGCAGGTAACCTGTATGTAGCAGATACTTACAACCAGAGGGTGCAGAAATTTCCTCCGGGAAGCACCTCTGCCACCAATGGGGTAACTGTAGCAGGGGGCAACGGAGTGGGAACTGCAGCCAATCAGTTTGACTACCCTTATGGATTATATGTTACAAATGCCGGTGAATTGTACGTGGCGGACTTATATAATAACCGGGTTCAGAAATTTCCGGCGGGAAGTAGCTCTTCAACCAATGGTGTAACCGTAGCCGGCGGCAACGGACAGGGTAGCGCTGCCAACATGTTAAACTGGGCAGACAAATTAGCCATGGATGCAGCGGGTAACCTTTATGTATTGGATAATTACAATTACCGGGTTCAGAAATTTCCTGCTGGAAGTACTTCAGCTACCAATGGGGTTACGGTTGCCGGTGGCAATGGTGTTGGTGGTGCGGGCAATCAAATGTATTACTCTATAGGGATTGCCTTAGATGCGGCGGATAACATTTATATATGCGAGCAAGGGTATAACCGGGTTAAGAAATTCCCTGCAAACGGTAATTCATCCAGCGTCGGCGTTATAGTGGCCGGCGATGGTAACGCAGGCAGTGCTGCCAATGAACTGAATTACCCATCGGGGATTTTTATTGATGGAAGTAACAACCTTTATATAGCTGATGAGTTTAATTATCGTGTGCAGGAGTGGACGTTTGGTGGAAGTGATTCAAGCTACATACCTTCAGCAGCCGGGGTGTATACAGTTACCTTTCAAAACAACGGTTGCTCTTCTACTTCAAATGCAGTAACCTTAATTAGCTGCAGTAATACCTTTGATAGCATTACTATTTGCCGGGGCTCGTCAGATACTTTGAATATGATTACCGGTGGTTCATCCGCCTCTACTTATTTATGGGTTCCTGCTACAGGTTTAAGCAGCAATGCGGTATTGGATCCGGTGGCAAGCCCGGTGGTGACAACCAGGTATGTGCTTATTACCCTTGATACCAATGGCCGCGCCTATTATGATACCGTTTTAATTACGGTTGATACTATTTGCGGCGGTTTTGTTTGGCCGGGAGATGCCGACGACAATGGCCTGGTAGATAATAATGACCTGTTGCCCATTGGGGTTAATTACGGGCTTAACGGGCCTGCCCGCTTGCAACAGGATATAAGGTGGTATGCACACAACGCCGCAGCGTGGACAGATACCATAGTAGGTGGAATTAATGATGTATTTTCTGATTGCAACGGCGACGGTGTTGTTGATGTAAATGATGTACCGGCTATATTGCAGAACTTTAGCCTGGTGCACGCAAAAACGGGAGATAATTCGGCAAACAGAAGTGGCAACCCTGCTTTAAGCCTGAGTATTACTGCCGATACCGTGGGTAACGGCGATACATTGGTTTGCCATATTTTGCTGGGCGATACTACCATACCCGCTACCAACGTTTATGGGATTGCCTTTACCTTTAATTTTAACCAGCTTGTTGTTGATTCAAATGGCTTTAAAATGACATTTGGTGACTCATGGCTGGCTACACAAAGCCAACATATTGACCTGGCCAAAAACGATTATAACAGTGGAGCGATTTACGCGGGTTTATCGCGTATTGACCATACAACGCGGAGTGGTGCCGGTGAAATTGCTACTGTAAACATGGTTATAACCACCGATAATATTGACGGTAAGAACCTGAGTTATTACACCGCGCAAATGGGTTTAAGCTTTATTAAAATGATTGACCAGTTTGGCAACCCCATACCGGTTAACCGCGAAGGCGACTCAGCTATAATTAGTTTTACACCGGTTGGAATTAATGCCATTAGCGGAGAATCAATGAGTATAAAATTATTCCCTGACCCGGCCAATAACCAGGCACAGCTGATTAGCAGGGGAGGTAAAATGAACACCGTTGAATTGGTGGACGTACTGGGCCGGAACGTGGCAACCTTTGAAAACGTAAACGCTTCCAACTTTACCTTACCTACTGCCGAGCTGAAACCCGGGGTATACTTTGCAGTGATAGAAACCGGCAATGGAAGGTTTGTGAAAAAATTCCTGGTTCAGCATTGATGCTGACACATCGCTGAAGCAGGAGAACAGCCATTTGCCGAAGGGTGGATGGCTGTTTTTATTTATGGTTGTGATAGTTTGCTGCGCAGTGGTTATGTCACTATCCAAAATAGCAAAGAGCAGGCATTCTTGATGCGGAGAAACGTTGAACCTGAAAATTATTGCCGGGAGATACTACTTCTTCAATAACCAGCATTCCGCATTTTCAGCTTGTGCTGACCTTAGTTTTTCGGTAGCGGTTTTAGAGTCAGCTCCTGCCAGGTAGCCAATGCGGGTGAGACCGTAAGCCCTTTCGCTTAAAATAACTGCACCGGGAAGTTTGTTTTGCAAATCCAGCTTAGCGCTTTCTGCATTTCTGGCTTCAGCAAAGGCGCCGGTTATAACATAGTAACCGTGAGGTTCAGTTTGAGAAACAACTGAAGCCGCTTTTTGAACGGACGGAGCAGCTGCCCTGAACGGTGCAACACGAACGATAACATTATTTGAAGTATCAACAGCAGCAACAGTTACCGTTTTTTCGGCTGCAACTGCTAAAGGCTGCATAGTATCTTCATTGCCTTTGCTGAAATGGGTAAGGAAGCTAAATACGCTGGCCTCGTTTAAGCCCAGTGGTTTTACTTCAACGCCCATGCGCATCATTTGTACCAGCGCCCCGATACCAACCAATAAAATAATGGCAGCTGCTATTTTCCAGGTATTGCTGCGCTCAATGGTATGCTTCTTCGTTTCGTGAACAAACTTTTCGGTAAAGTCAACTTCTTTGCCTCTTAGCACCGGTTTGGCGGTAAGTGGTTTTAATGCGAAAGATGTTTTGAGGTAATTAACCGATTCATCGGGCGTAAACTGAATGTTACCTTCTATATCGCTAAATACCCGGCCGATGTTTTTTAAGTTAATGGTTTCGTTCCTTCTTAAAAGGTTTTTAGAGCTTTCTACCCAGTTATTAATCAGCTCCTGCGAGGTTTGAAACGAAATATCGCCGGTTTTGGCAATGTAGTTAACCAGCATTCCATCGTTAGTCTTTAAATTGCGGTTGAACGAAACAGCTTTTGAAGGAGGATTAACGATGTGTAAAACGGGATGGATTTCAGCCGCACGGTAATTGCATATAAAGCCGCCGAAGCCGGGCACTATGACGCAATCGTGCTGGTAAAGTAAATCACTGATAAAAACTGAAATGTCCATTTAATCCGGGAATTGATATTGGGAGAACGGTTGCAAAATAATTGTTTTAGCCAGAGCAGAAACACAACGTGAGAAGATTGTGGATAAATGAAAAAGTTTTTCACTCATTGCGCACATTTCGCAGTTGTAACCTGCTTAAACCTTTTTTGTTGCCTGTAACAAGTAGGCTTTAATGAAGTCATCCAGGTCGCCATCTAAAACGGGTTGAATATTAGAGGTTTCGTACCCCGAGCGGTTGTCTTTAATCAGCTTATATGGGTGTAAAACATAATTTCTTATCTGCGAGCCCCATTCATTCTTCCGTTTGGTGCCTTCCAGCTTATCGCGGGCTTCGTTACGCTTTTGAATCTCTATTTCGTAGAGCTTCGATTTAAGCATTTGTAGGGCCATATCCCTGTTTTCGTGCTGAGAGCGGGTTACCTGGCAGGCTACAACTATTCCCGTAGGAATGTGCCGTAACCGCACAGCCGTTTCAACCTTGTTTACATTCTGCCCACCTGCACCGCTGGAACGGAATGTATCCCATTCCAACTCACCGGCAGGAATGTTGATTACAATCGTATCATCGGCCATGGGGTAAACAAAAACTGAGGCAAAAGAAGTCTGGCGCTTTCCCTGTGCGTTGAATGGTGAAATACGGACCAACCGGTGCACGCCGTTTTCGCCTTTCAGATATCCGTAAACAAACTCACCGTCAATCTCTAACGAAACGGAGCGGATACCGGCCACATCATCGTCTGTTCTTTCAATTTCTTTGATTTTAAAACCATGGCTTTCGGCCCACATTACGTACATGCGCAAAAGCATAGAGGCCCAATCGCAGCTTTCAGTGCCACCGGCACCGGCGTTAATTTCAAGCACGGCGCTTAGCTGGTCTTCATGTTCGGTTAAGGTGGCGCGGAATTCCAGGTCGTCAATGGCTGCCAGCGCCCTGTTATAAGCTTCTTTTAATTCAGGTTCTGTAGCATCGCCCGATTCAAAAAACTCGCGCATTACCGAGGCATCTTCATAGGCTTTCCAGGCCTCTTCAAATGCGGTTATCCAGATTTTATTGATCTTGATTTCCTTTAAAAGGTCCTCGGCTTTTTTGGGGTTGTTCCAGAAGTCGGGGTGTGCGGTGGTGTGTTCGTCTTGTAATATTTTGAGCTTGCGATTCTCTATGTCAAAGAAACCTCCTCAGAGTGTCAAGGCGACTCTTTATATCGTTAATGTTTTCGGTGGTCATGTTTTATTTAATTGAGGGGCGAATATAGAGAAATTTACCACTAAGGCACTAAGAACACTAAGAAGCACTAAAAAAATATTATTCAAAATGATCACCGCTTTCAGCCTCGTTAAAGAAAGCATCTTTAATGTGATAAACCTTCATTTTTCCGTTTACTACGGTGATAGAAACTATATCGAAGCGGATATTGGTATCCAGGCCCTTTTCATACATGTATTCCTCAGCGGCTCGGCGTATTTTTTTGCGTTTCTTTTTATCAACTGACTCTTCGGGGTAGCCAAAGTAATCGGTGCTGCGGGTTTTTACCTCGGTAAATACGGTAAACGCCTCATCGGTGCTGATAATATCAATCTCACATTTGCCGTGTTTGTAATTGCGGGCCAGGATGGTGTGACCATTGCTTGCAAGAAACTCTGCTGCGGTGTCTTCACCCTTTGCGCCAAGTAGATTATGTTCGGCCATACCCGAGGAAATTCATTTCAAAGATAAACGTAGTCTTTGAAAAAAATTATGGTTTGGCTATCTTTTTTACGTGGAGCTTACAGGTCTTTAACAGCTAAAGTGAGCCTGCTGATGCAAACCAGTTGTTTACTGTCGTTTACAATCTTTATTTCCCACACCTGTGTTGAACGGCCAACGTGGATGGGCCGGGCTGTTCCGTAAACATATCCGTCTTTTACGGCGCGTATGTGGTTGGCGTTAATTTCTAAACCTACTACATATTGCTTACCCATTTCTACACAAAGCGAACCGGCTACGCTGCCCAGGCTTTCAGCTAAAACGCATGAAGCACCTCCGTGCAACAATCCCATAGGCTGGCGGGTGCGGTGGTCAACTGGCATTTTGGCGGTTATATAGTCATCGCCTATTTCGGTAAACTCAATACCGATGTGTTCGCCTATATGGTCTTTTGTAAAGGCGGCATCAAATGCAACAAGGTCGGGTTTGGTTTTCCAGATCATAGGTTCACGTTTAGGGTGCAAAGAAATAAATTCTAAATCTAACCCGAGTTGGTAAAGAGAACACGCCTCTCCCGACCGGCACTGCGTGCGGTCACCCTCTCCATCGCAAGCGATAGCGAGGGTAAATGCGCCGATATAGCGGTATTCCCCCTCTATATTCGCAGAATGGAGAGGGGTGGCGAGCGGAGCGTCGCCGGGGAGAGGCCTGCATTTGCTTGCCCACAACAACCTAAAATTCATTTAGAACGATTATAATTGTCCTCAATTCATGATGCGCAATATTTTAATTCTTGGGGCGGGTAAATCTTCGGTGGCTTTAATTGATTACCTGGTTAGCTATTCGGTGATAGAAGAGTGGCAGATAACAGTTGCCGATATGACCGCCGAACTGGCGCTGCTGAAAACAAAGAGCAGGCCCAATACTCATGCTTTGGGTATAGACCTTAGTAATAAAACCGAACGGCAGGCACTGATAAGCAAAGCCGATATTGTTATTTCTATGCTGCCTGCTTCACTGCATATGGTGGTGGCCGAAGATTGTGTTCAGCTTAAAAAGAACCTGGTTACCCCATCATACATTTCAGATAAAATGCAGGCGATTGATCAGCAGGTTAAAGACGCCGGATTGATTTTTATGAATGAGATGGGCCTCGACCCCGGCATTGACCACATGAGCGCGTTGCAGATTGTGGATGAGCTAAAGGCAAAAGGCAAAAAAATAACCGGCTTCGAATCGCATTGCGGCGGATTGGTGGCACCGGAGAACGACGACAACCCCTGGCACTATAAGT
>Ga0364859_10115_pt1 | contig 57304 bp, 49 predicted proteins | sample ExccelAu500001D3_FD_206911 | JGI IMG/M metagenome (GOLD analysis project Ga0364859, IMG submission 206911) | Enriched cells from Trout Bog Lake Hypolimnion, Wisconsin, USA - BchlTB.Aug20.5000.01 .D3 | ecosystem: Environmental > Aquatic > Freshwater > Lake > Hypolimnion/Profundal zone | place: USA... | reverse complement strand
ATCCGGGAAGCAGATATCATCATTTACCTCTATGATATTAATACAACAAGTAAAGAAATTCTGGAGGAGGATCTCGCCACCATACCCATTGGAAAAAAAATCATTGTTACTGCGAATAAAGCAGATCAATTACCAATTACCAATTACCAATTACCAATAGCCGGTAGTCAATGGTCAATGGTCAATGGTCAATGGTCAATTTCGATCTCCGCCAAAACCGGGACCAACCTCGAATCGTTAAAACAACTGCTCATTGAGAGCCTTGACATTCAAAAGGAACTTCGATCAGGAAACGAAACGGTTATTACCAATGTGCGTCATTACAACAGCCTTATAAATATATTAAACGCTGTCGAAAGAATTAGAGAAGCGATGATCATTCAGATAACAGGCGATTTTCTGGCAGCAGATATCAGGGTTGCCTTGGAGGCGTTATCCGAAATAACAGGGGAAGTGACTAATGATGAGATACTTGGCAATATTTTTGGCAAGTTTTGTATTGGAAAGTAATATAAACTGCGCGTGAGATCGAAAAAAAAGAATGGTGGAAATAATCCCATTAATTATTGCTGTACGACCCATACTGGTTCAATAAATGGTATTTCGATATTTTCTACAAATATGCAATCCATACTGGATTGAATGCGAAGGCAAATGCTGAAAATTTGAAATAAAAAGAAATCAAATGGGAACAACTTATATTAATTCAACTAAATAGAATATCTTCACTTCATCAACATTTTATCTCCGGCTTTTATCAGCAGATTATTGGCCCGGTATTCCTCAACAAGGATAACAATGGCGCATACGCCCGCAATAATTTCACCGGCAACCGGACTTCCCAAAAGAACAACCCCTCCGGAAACGATAGCGCCGGCTATTCCCACCGTGAGCAATGCATTTCTGAGTTTCCCACTTTGCTTCAGATACATCCCCGCAGTATTTGGGTCATAAGTATCTTTTAATGGGCTCCTGGCAATCGCCGCATCATAATAATCTCTGGAATAATTGAAAAATACATATGTGTCTTTGTTTTTCTTTATAACACCTCGTTTCAGGCTGTCCTCAAGCCAGGTTTGCTGTTGGGGATTCAACGGCTGAAATAAACGTATGTTGAAAATGGTTTTGGTTGATTTATACAGTTTGGCGTCTTCATCCTGACCATAGCTGCCGCTATTATCAATACTTATTCCTGTGATAAATCCATACAATATTTGATTAAAACGGATGGGTGTAAATTTATGCGAAGTATCCTGTTTGTCAGCATGTAACGAAATGTCGGGTGTTTGGCTAAAGGCCGCAGAACAGGAAAAAAGAATTAATAAAATCAGGGAAAATCTCATTTGAATTTTGATTTGCTGGCTGTCCAAAGATAATAATTATCTGCTTCATGCGGAAAATACGAATGCTTAATAAGAATTATTCTTTCACGCCGTTAATCCGTATTTTCGACCTTGATAAAAAAGAATAAATGAATAACCCCGAAAATTCAAATGCTGCAGCCAATTCTGCTTTCTGGAGCCAAAAGCCTGATGACCTGTATCAAAGCCTGAAAACCACTGCCACCGGACTCAGCCAGGCAGAAGCATCGAAAAGGCTTAAAATATATGGGCCCAATAGCCTGGCATCCAATGAAAAAACCCAGCTCTTTACTTTACTTATCCGCCAGTTTGCCAGTCCGATAATAATCATTTTGATGGCGGCTGATGTATTGTCGTTTTATCTTGGAGACCCAACGGATGCTATTATTATCCTGGTCATTGTCCTCATCAGTGGCTTGCTGGGGTTTTTCCAGGAAAAGGGGGCTTATAATGTGGTGGCAAAACTCAGGCAGCTCATCAAAAGCAATAGCCAGGTTATTCGCGATGGAAAACAGCAGACTATTTCTTCAGATCAGATTGTGCCTGGTGATATTATTGTTCTGGGTGCAGGGGATAGGGTTCCGGGAGACGGATTGCTTATTGAAAGCAATAACCTGTTTGTAGGGGAGTCTGCTCTTACCGGTGAAAGTTTCCCGGTTGAAAAGAATGTGGGTATTGTGCCGGAGCAATCAGGGATCAGCGGCCGCACAAATTCATTATTCATGGGGACAAATGTTTGTAGCGGCATTGCAAAAGCACTTGTTGTTCATACGGCAAAAGACACTGAGTTCGGTAAAATATCACAGGACCTCAAAACCCGGCCCGTAGAAAATGAATTTGCCGCAGGAATCCGCAAATTTGGTTATCTGCTGGCTGAAATAACAGGTATCCTGGTTATTTTAATTTTCGTTACCAATATTTTATTGCACAAGCCGATACTCGATTCATTCCTGTTCGCACTGGCATTAGCCGTCGGTTTAACACCCCAGTTGCTGCCTGCCATCATTAGCATCAATCTGGCCCGGGGAACCCGGAAAATGGCAGAGAAAAAGGTAATAGTTAAAAGACTCGAATCGATTGAGAATTTCGGTAGTATGAATGTGTTTTGCTCTGATAAAACGGGTACACTTACCGAAGGAACGATAAGCCTGCACGATTGTGTGGATTATGAAGGAAAAACAAATGATACCGTAAAGAAATATGCCTATCTGAATTCCATGCTGGAAACCGGTTTCAGCAACCCGATTGATGAGAGCCTTAAGACACTTAAAGGCATCTGCAATGTGGATGATTTTCCGAAAACGGATGAGATTCCTTATGATTTTATCAGGAAAAGACTGTCAATTACTGTAGAAGAAAACGGGCAGCAAACGCTTATTACCAAAGGGGCGCTCAATAAAGTAACGGAGGTATGTACATCAGTTTACAGCAGCAATGGTAATATATTGCCTATCAATACAGTACAAGCCAATATTGATAAATTGTACCAGGACTACAGCAGCCAGGGATTGCGTACATTAGGCATTGCCATCAAAACCATCCCAAAAGGGCAGGATGTTACGGCAGCCGAAGAAAGCGGAATGACCTTATTGGGAATCCTGACCTTTGAAGATATGCTGAAAGAAGGTATAGGAGATGCGATCCAGCAGTTGCATGGTTTAGGTATCTCACTCAAAATTATTACGGGGGATAATCACCTCATAGCAGCAAATATTGGAGCCAAGTTGGGACTGGATCCCAAAGCCATGATAACAGGTCCTGATATTCAGAATATGACTATGGAAGCACTGGTTCAGAAGGTAAATAACACGGTAATTTTTGCAGAAATAGAACCTAATCAGAAAGAAAGGATATTAATAGCCTGCAAACAGGCCGGGAATGTTGTTGGCTATATGGGTGATGGCATCAATGATGCATCGGCACTGCATGCTGCGGATGTAGGAATATCCGTAAACGATGGGGTGGATGTGGCCAAAGATGCCGCCGATATTGTCCTTATGGAAAAGGACCTGCTTGTGCTCGTTGATGGCGTGCGGGAGGGCCGAACCACCTTTGCCAATACTTTGAAATATATATTTATGGCTACCAGTGCCAATTTCGGAAATATGTTCAGTATGGCAGGAGCTTCTTTGTTTTTATCTTATCTGCCGTTATTGCCAACCCAGATCCTTCTTACAAACCTGCTTACAGATCTCCCTGAAACCACCATTTCTACGGATAATGTGGATGAGGACTGGATCAACAAACCCCGGAGATGGAATCTTGGGTTTATCAAACGTTTTATGGTCGTTTTCGGCATTATAAGTTCTGTGTTTGACTACCTGACTTTCTTTGTTTTACTCAAAATATTACATGCCGGCATGGCAGAATTTCGCACGGGCTGGTTCCTTGAGTCAGTAATTTCTGCATCGTGCGTGGTGCTCATAGTGAGAACGATACATTCTGTATTTAAAAGCAGGCCGGGAAAAATACTTCTTGCGGCAAATATTTTTGTCATGAGCCTCACCATTTATCTGCCGTATTCACCTTTATCAAAACTATTCAATTTCACGCCGTTGCCCTGGTCGTTTATCGGCGCCATGTTTATGATGGTTGCTTTATATGCTGCAACAGCTGAAATGGCGAAGCGCATATTTTATAAGCATGTGAGTTTGTAGGCTGGCATAAATATTACTTCAAATGTGGTATAAAAACGGTATATGAAGTTGATTATTAATCAAATGGTCAAATTTTGTATTGGATTGTCTATTGCATTTTTAATGTGTTCCTGCGCCGCTTTTTTTTATGCTCCAAATCCGCTGAATATGCCATTGCCGCATGATAAAAAGGAGGCGAAGTTTAAAGCTTATACCGGGTTGAATGAATCAGGCGTCCAGGCATCCTATTCAATTATTAATCATCTTCTCATCCATGCAGATGGATCATTTTACGATCATATAGGACCTTATGGATCATCATCTCGCACTGCAATCGATGGCGGATTCGGATTTTATCAGCCTATTGAGAAAAATGGCTGTTTTGAAATTCTTGGCGGCTATGGAAATGGATCAGCCATTGGAGGTTACACCAGTTCTCAACTTATATTAATAGGACCTCCGGAAAATGAAATATCCAATTTAAAAGGATCCTACCAAAAGCTTTTTGTTCAGCCTGATATGGGATTTTCACGTCATAATTTTGATCTTGGACTGGGTTTCAGATATGCAATTATTTATCCGCATAATTTACAATACACTGAAAATTATGTCAATGCTAATACACAAAAATTATATTATGGTTTTTATGGCTCCTACAATAAAAACAGAATTTATGTCATTGAGCCATGTTTGAATCTTGGCTTTGGTGAGGGACCATTCAAAGTATTCATGTCAGGAGGATGGAGCACATTTCAGGCGGGTTCTCCGGGTAATGGTTTGCTTAATAAATTATTCCTCAATTATTTTATTTCTATAGGCGTTACTTTTCATCTCAATCGGAATTGGGAGGATTAGATTATTAATTTTTTGCATTATTTCCCCTTTTGTACGTCTTTAGCTTTTTCTTTAAAAACATCAGAAAGTTGATTAGAAACCGGGTCATTACGATCCGAAAGATTTTTAGCAAGGGAATTTAAAAAATACTGGTATGATCCGCGTTCCCAATCTGATCTTATTAGATGGTCGAGGCTAAGAATAAATTTTTGATTCTGCTGTATTACTCTGGTATCCATTCTGTTAAGAAATTGCAGATAATCCAGTAAATAAGCATTCATATAACCTCCTTTCAGCCGGGCCGACATATTTTTAAAAAACATCATTTTCCCGGCATCTGCATATTTCGCATAAATATCCGCCACCGATGTCAGCACTTCTACGCTTCTGTATTTGTCAAACACAGTCATAGTTTTAACGAGTTCTGCAGAATCCTTAGAAGGGGTATTTTTGAATATATTTCTGATGGCAACGGATACAACATAGTACGATGAATCTTTTAATGCATTCAGGCTTATTTGGTTAGATTTAGCACCTTCTGTTTCCTCTAAGAACATAAGGGCATTGGAACGGACAGCTGATTTTTTATCTGATTTTGCCATTTGTTCAATAGCAGGCAATACCGCATCTATAATTTCTTTGTTTTGGTTTCTAAGAAAGTTAATGGCATTTTTTCTGATATACCAGGATGCATCATGAAGTGCTGTGCTCCATAGTTTTACAGAGGAATCTATGGAAAGGGTAACATAGCTTCTGGAAAGTGCTTTCAATGCTTCATATCTGTCTATAAGCAATGTACTGTTGTAATACTGATAATACCATTGGCGCACCGGGCGGATATCTGTTTTATGACAAAGGATTATTTTCTCTGCATCAAAATTTACAAGAAGGGGAGGGGCTGACAAATGAAAGGAAAAAGTATCTTTTTCATGGTTCAACCATATTTGTTCTTTTTTGATAGGCCCATTTTGCTGATATATATCGATTTCTGTAGGGATTTTATAAACAGGTGTTTTTTCGTCCAGTTGTGTCTGATCCACATATACATACAATTTTTGGTTGGCAGAATCATATTGTTGCCTTATTTCAAGAATGGGATGTCCGGGTTTGGTGAACCATTCATCAAAAAACCAGCTAAGGTCTTTGCCGCTTGCTTCCTCCATAGCTTTTTGCAGATCAGACAATTGCACACATTTATAGGCATTGGAAACCAGGTAGTTATGCAGTGCTTTAAAAAAAACTTCATCACCCAGGTAATGTCTTAACATATTAATTACCAGTGCTCCTTTTTCATATCTTGTTTTATCAAACAGTTCTTCCGGGTCGTTGTAATAATGCTCGATAATGGTCCCTTTTTTATAGGCGGCTTCTGCCAGGTAGGCATCGAGGTCCATTTTAAACATGATATCCGCCTCGTCTTTTCCATAGGCATGAGCAGTCCATAATTTCTCTGCAAACTGTGCAAAAGACTCATTAAGAGCGAGATTAGACCAGCTTTTGCAGGTTACCAGGTCTCCAAACCAGTGGTGGAATAACTCATGAGAGATCACATCTTCATCGGTCTCATCCAGGTTTGCCCGGTCATCATGCTGAAGTGCATCGTACATGGTAACAGCAGTTGTGTTTTCCATCGCGCCACTGGTAAAATCACGCACCACTACCTGGCTGTATTTTGGCCAGGGGAAATCATATTTCAGCAGTCTGGAATAAAACTCTATCATGTCAGGTGTATGGCAGAATACCATTTTTGCATAAGGGGCATATTCCGGTTCAACATAATAGTTTACGGGTATAGAATCCCGCCATTTGTCTATTATTTCAACATAATGCCCTACGGCAATCATAGCCAGGTAAACAGAATGAGGTTTGTATAGTGCCCAATGATCTGTCTTTGTGCCATTTCCATTGAGCTCTGAATATTCTAGAATTCCGTTGGATAATGTCGTCATCCCCGTATCTACCGTTATGCTTATTTCCTGGGTCATCTTCTGGTCGGGTGCATCTATGGTAGGAAACCAGCAGGAGTTATGCTGGGTTTCCCCCTGGCTCCACAATTCTCTTGGCACCGCAGAATCTGTGCCATCGGGATTGATAAAATACAGCCCTTGCTCATCATTGTTGGGAATAATACTGTCTTTCAACAAATTTTCAGGTCTGGCTGTGTATGCTATTTTTACCTGAAAGGTATCACCGGGCATCCAATGCGCAGGATGATTAATGCCTTGTGGAAGTTGGATCTGCAGCAGCTTTTTGTCGTAATTATAGGCAAGTCTGGATATTGAATCTCCCTTTTTATCAACAAGTTCTATATTATGAATAATAAAATCTTTTGCATCAAGTAAAAGGATATCATGGGGATAGGCATGAGGCGTCAAGGTTAAAATAGCTGTACCATCCAGCTGCCTCAGATGCCAATCAGGTATAACACTCAATTTCATATGCAACAAATCAAAATACTTTGTTTCAATTCCTTTATACTTTGTATTTGCCACCACATTCACGCTTTTTAAAGTATCCAATGGGATGGTTTGATTTGTTTCTTTCTGGATATGTTTTTTGGTTTGGCAGGATGAGATAAAAACAGCTAACATGACTAAGACTGTTAGAAAAAATGTATTTCTTTGCGTTCTTTGCGAGAAAAAATTCTCATGCAAAGGGCGCAAAGGCAAAGAACTTTCTGAGTGAAAGTGCACAAATCTTTTCGTTAATTTATTCATTGTTTTTCGGTCAGCATGAGGATATATACTCCTGTAAATTCCCCTGCAGATTTACGGCGATTTCTGCAAATAATGGGCCTTGATATTAAAAAACCCCGTTTATTTCTTTTTCCAATGCGGTTTGTTTGTTGAAATCGTAAAGTGTAATTTTTCTCAGGTTGTAAAACGTTGCCCACGAGTTTCTTAATACATCGATATATGATTTCTGGGCTGCATCCCTGTCTGTCTGGGCAATATTGAGATCTGTGATCCCGATCTTGCCTAAAAGGTATCGTTGCTTGGCAATGAAAAATCTTCGCTGGCTCACATCATTTGCTTTAATGGCAATACTAAGCTGCTGGTTCTGAAGATTGTATTGTGCAGCATCCAGTTGCACTTCCTGATCAAAATCTGTTTTGGATTTTTTAATATTGGTCATGGCAAGTTGTTGTTGCGCTTTGGCCATTTCAATAGCACCATGTGCCTTTCCCCAATCCAGTATGGGTAAACTTATCCCAAACTGGAAATTTTCCTGGTCCTGTGTATTGGAATAGGATTGATTGAATGCCATGGAATTTCCATTCAGCCCATACAAGGCAAAAAGATTTCCCTGTATTCCATTGGTGCCAACTGCCTTTGCCACATCTCTTGAAGCCTCCATACCCTGCCTTTGCAATGTTACTGAAAGAGGATTGTTTTCATTGGCTTGCACAGCTGCAACAGATAGGCTTACTTGTTCTGAATCAGGCGCTGAAGGTAATCTGAGGTACAGACTGTCTCGGGCTTCAAGGCCAAGGAATGATTTCAGTTTGGCCAAAGCACTGCTATATGTAATCGAAAACTGCTGTACCTGCAGCCCGCTGTTTAAATTATCCAGCTCCAGTTGCAGCAGCTCATTTTCTGCTATTCGTCCAAGGGCAAATCTGCCCTGACCCAGTTTATACAATGTGTCGCTGTTGGCTTTATTTAAAGATGCTTCTTCAATATTGCTTTGCGCAGATAATACATCGAAAAACAAGGTAATAGTTTTGATATGAACATCTTCAAGATCACTTACATACTGTTTTCGTGCTTCCTGGTAATATAGCGGCTCAATGCGTTTTTGCCATTTGAGATCATTATAGGTAAGCACCGGCTGACTGTATGAAATATTAACGGGCGTTGATAGATAGGAAACGGTATTAGAGTTAAAAAGATCTATCCTTTGCAGCCCTGAATTCAGGGAGAATGCACCGCCTGTTAATCCCAGTTGCTGGGTAAGAGAGAGATTTACGGATGAGGTTGCAAGACTTTGAGGGACAAAGGCTTCACTGCCATCCGGAAGAATGATCTGGGTATATGACCTTGTTATATTAAATGGATTTGCAGCCAGGCTTAAAGCAGGGAGATATGCCGCCTGGTAATATCTGTAACGCCAATAACTCTGGCGGTATTTCGTTTTGGCCAGAAGGGCATCGGGACTTTGTTTTTCGGCCATGGCCAGGGCCTCCTGCATGGTAATGCGATATGTTTTTTGTGCATTGCAGCAATTGCCTTGTAATAAAATGAATATCAGGCAGAAAATACCAAAATTGCGCAGATGACCTGAGTCCTCCTGCTTGTATTTTATGAGCATATTTGTGGTTTGTTTATATGTCTCTTTTTCAATCAATGCTTTTCAAATATAAGTACATATAACGGCATGGCCGGTTCATTAGCATTATCATGGAAAGTTTTTTTGATGGGGGGGTAAGGGGAGCCAGTAAAACCCGGGTCTTATTGGCACATAGCGAGGAGCCAAAGGGTAACGGGAGCTCAATTTAGTCTAAAAAGAGTGGAGGGAGCCGGAGGCTCCGGGCTTATTCGTCCTTAGCCTGGAGGCTAAGGACAGCAGAAGAATTAAACATTCAAAAAAAATGTGGAAATCTTCCTTTTTGGTGTTCGACCCTTCCATTGTCGTAATCCTGCTTTTTATTTTTTTCTACAATCATGTTACCCCTCTGGGATAATTCGCTGGTAAATAGACGGAATAAAAAATTAATTGTAAATCCTATAATAGATTTATTCATTTGTCTTCGCGTTCTTTAATTACTTTCCAATTCCGCTGTTCTTAGCCTCCAGGCTAAGAACTCCCAAGCCTCCAGCCTCTGGCTGGCAATCCTCTAATTCACAACCAATTCCACTTCCCTGATCGCAGATAATTCTCTGATCAACTCATTATTAGGCTGTAGTTTGTATTTACCTGCCTGTAGTGTGATGTTGATATTTTCTTCCGGAGCTATCACTTGTATTTTCAATGGTACAGAGCCTGCATGCCGGGTAAAAATGGCATTCAGATGGTCATTAAGTGCTGTATCAATATGATTGAGACCTATTTGCAGGGTTAATTTTTTTGTGGCGCGTTCGGCCATTTCGGCTAATAACAGAACATCCAACCATACGGTTTCCATTTCTGTGCTGCCATGAAATCTTGGTTTTCTTTCGCCTTTCAATACAATCAGTTTCCCTTCCTGAAGCAAATGCTGGTATTTTAAAAATTCGTTCGACCGCCAGAAACGAATCTCCGAACTGCCACTGAAATCCTCCAGGGTGATTATGCCATAATCGTTGTTATTCTTATCTTTACGTACGATGAGTTTGGTTACAATACCACCTATTACTACCTGCTTTCCGTTGAAGTTTTCAAAATTGGCACAGGTACAGTTCATAAAATGTTCCATCTCAAAACGGTACTCGTCCAGGGGGTGGCCGGAAATAAAGAAACCCACCATTTCCTTTTCTTTTTTCAGCATTTCAATCCGGTTCCAGCGTGCACAATCGAGAATTTTGGGCTGCTGAATAAAATGTGAATTGCCTCCGCCGAAAAGTGATTGCTGACTTCCGGCCAGGTCACTCTGAAAATTGGCACCGTATTTAAGTATTTTTTCAAGCTGCGTAATGTTTTCTCCGGGAACAACATAAAAATATTGCGCCCTGTGGAATTCCATGAATGTATCAAAAGCGCCGGCCTGTGCCAGGCTTTCAAAGGTTTTCTTATTTACAGATCTCAGGTTCACCCTTTCTGCAAAGGTGAAGATGTCTGTAAATATTCCGTTTGCGTCTCTTTCGGCAATAATAGCTTCTACGGCTGCTTCGCCTGCACCTTTAATAGCAGCCAGTCCGAAGCGGATTTTTCCTTCTTTGTTTACATCGAAATTGAGCGTGCTTTCATTTATATCAGGCCCCAGAACTGCTATTTTCTGCCTGTTGCATTCGTCCATAAAAAATGCAATTTTCTCAATATTATTCATGGAATGTGTCAGAACTGCAGCCATGTATTCGGCAGGATAATTGGCTTTGAGATAAGCTGTTTGATAGGCTACTACTGAATAGGCAGCTGCATGAGAACGGTTGAACCCGTACTCTGCAAACCTCTCCATCAAGTCAAATATTTCATTGGCTTTCGCTGCATCGATATTATTCAGGGCTTTGGCACCTTCCACAAATTTTACACGCTCGGCGGCCATTTTTACCTTATCTTTCTTTCCCATGGCCCGTCGCAGCAAATCTGCACCGCCAAGAGAGTAACCCGCAACAATCTGTGCCGTTTGCATGATCTGTTCCTGGTATACCATGATGCCATAAGTATTCTGCAGCAGGACAGATAAAAGTTCATGCGGATATTCAATCTTTTCTCTGCCTTGTTTCCTGTTGATAAAAGACGGAATATTATCCATGGGGCCCGGCCTGTAGAGTGCATTCATGGCTATAAGGTCCTCAATATTTGTAGGCTTCAGATCTTTAAGATACTTGCGCATCCCGTCGCTTTCAAACTGAAATGTACCTACCGTATCTCCCCTTTGATACAGCTCATAGGTTTTTTCATCATCAAGCGGTATGCTATCAATATCTATTATATTTCCATGATTTTTTTTGATAAGGGCCAGCGCATCTTTGATGATGCTGAGGGTTTTAAGACCCAAAAAGTCCATTTTAAGCATCCCGGCAGATTCTACCAGTTTTCCATCGAACTGTGTAACCCTAAGTGGTGAATCTTTTGATGTGGATACGGGGATATAGTTTGTAATATCATCCGGGGCAATAATGACCGCTGATGCATGGATACCGGTATTCCGGATTGAACCTTCCAGGGTTTCAGCCAGTTGTAATGTTTTGGCCTGAAGGTCATTGCCCGCTTTTATTTTTTTAAGATCAGGTACATCCTCATAGGCTTTTTTAAGTGTGGTACCGGGTGTTTCCGGAACCATTTTGGCCAGCAGGTTTGCTTCTGCCAGTGGTAGATTTAACACCCTTGCCACATCTTTTATAGACGAACGTGCAGCCATGGTGCCGAAAGTAATGATCTGAGCTACCTGGTTGCGGCCGTATTTTTCAACTACATAATTAATAACCTTGTCGCGTCCTTCGTCATCAAAGTCAATATCAATATCGGGCATGGTCACGCGTTCCGGGTTCAGGAATCGTTCAAAAAGCAGATTATACTTAATGGGGTCAATATTTGTAATGCCGATACAATACGCCACAGCCGAACCTGCTGCGGAACCACGTCCCGGCCCAACAGCTACATCCATATTTTTACCGGCCACAATGAAATCCTGAACAATGAGGAAATAACCCGCAAAGCCCATTGTCTTAATGGTATGCAGCTCAAAATTGAGGCGCTCCTCAATATCCGGTGTTAGTTCCGAATATCTTTTATGGGCTCCCTGAAAGGTAAGATAGCGCAGATAATCGTCGGGGTCAGTAAATTCAATCGGTAAGTCGAAATGGGGAACAAGAATATCCCTGCCCAGTTTAAAATGTTCAATTTTATCTACAATGTCATTTGTATGATCTATGACCTGCGGAATATCTTTGAAAAGTTCCGTCATTTCGGCCTGTGTCTTGAAATAAAACTGGTCGTTGGGAAACCCGAAACGGAATCCTTTACCATCGCCAACCGGTGTGCCTTGCAGTTCGCCCGTATTTACACATAACAATATATCATGGGCAGCCCAGTCTTCCTGCTCCACATAATGACTGTCATTGGTGGCTATAGCCTTTACATTATATTTTATGGCCCATTTCAGCAGGATCTGATTTACATCTTCCTGGCTTTTGCCGCTGTTGTCAATATCCTTTAAACCATGACGTTGCAGTTCTATATAATAATCTTCGCCAAAGATATCCAGCCACCACCGGAATACTTTTTCTGCTTCTTCTTCAGATTGCCTGATGATGGCCTGAGGCACTTCAGCACCAATGCAACAAGTAGTAGCAATGAGTCCTTTATGATATTTAAGCAGAAGTTCTTTATCGATTCTTGGCCATTTGCTGTACATCCCTTCGGTATATCCATAGGAGCATAGTTTGCACAGGTTTTTATATCCTTCCAGATCTTTTGCCAGCAAAAGCTGATGAAAACGAATGTCTTTGTCTTCTTTGGTAAATTCTTTTCTTGAACGATCATTTACAACGTAAAACTCACAGCCTACGATTGGCTTGATCTGATTTTTGTTGGCTTCCGCCACAAAATTGAATGCTCCGAACATATTTCCATGATCTGTGAGCGCCATGGCTTTCATGCCATCCGCCTTGGCTTTTTGAATAAGTCCGCTGATGCTGGCAGCACCATCGAGCAGGGAATATTGTGAATGTACGTGTAAGTGTGTGAAATCCATTAAAAACTTGAAATTGATGATTAGTGATTCGTGATTGGTAATTTGAAATTTGAACCCGCAGATTCACGCGCGTAAATTTGCGGTTTGCAATGTAAAGGGTCGTAATATTTAATGTGAGTCATAATCTATTTATCAGCCGGGATTTTTGAGTCGTAACTTATTTCCCCTTTGCGTTCTTTGCGTGAAATGTCTCACACAAAGGTCGCAGTGTAAAAACCACAAAGCTAAAATCCATCAGTCAAACCTAACAGATTTTTACCAGAAGATAAAACAAGTTTATGAACAAAAAGTGGGAAAGATTGGTGCCGGATTGAACCCGGGGAAAAAACAATAAGATTACAAAAACTTATTATTTTCCTGCCTTGGAATCGTATTTTATGGAGGCAAAATAATATAGCATTACCATCCGGCTGTACCTATAGGTGAGGGGTGTTAATATTATCAACGAAACAATAATTATGCTCATAGTTTGCCAAACCGGCGGATCATTTATGATGAGAAAATCTAATATAACTGCCAATCCCACAATGAATACCGTGATAAAATAACTGACATACATGCTGCCCCAGAAAAATCCGGGTTCTATTTCATATTGTTGTCCGCATACAGGGCAATGCTCGTGCATTTTCATAAACCCAAAGCTATAGGTCGGGTTTTTAAAAACGCGTCCTTTATGACAGTGGGGACATTTAAGCGACCAGAATGGGGAAATATTCATATTACGTTAGGCGTTAGTGGCAAGGTGAAAGTAAGGAAATTCATTATGCCTGATTTGTGATTCTTTTCTTCCTGCTGTTTTTGTACCAGAGTATCCCGATGACACCAGCAACGGCATAGGGCATTGAAAGCAGCATGATAATCCCTTTATTTAAACCCAAACCTGCTTTTTCAGTAGCGCTTTTAGAACTGTTGGCTACATTGGATGCACACACAGAGCATTGGGCAGAAACATTGAATGACAATAGCATTGCTATTGATACAAATAATGCAAAAACAACTCGTTTTACTGCAATTTTCATTCTTTTCATTTCCATTATTCAGTCCAAAGATCGGAAAATTCAAGGAGAACGGAGATATTTTGAGGCTTTGTTTATGATAATCCAGTCCTGATAATATTATCTAAAGAGGATAATAAGGCGATATCATCAGGTAAACAATAACACCTGTAACACTTACATAAAGCCAGACAGGAAACGTCAATCTGCCTATTTTCCTGTGTTTGGAAACCTGTTTTTTCCAGATTCTGAACAATGTGAGCAGTGTCATTGGCACGATGGATGCTGCCAGAATGATATGCGTGATGAGGATGAAATAATAGAAATAACGGATATTTCCTGCCTTCAACTTTTCAAGGGCATCCAGATGGCCATCATGGTTAAGATCTCCAAAAAGAGTTTCAGGTGCCTGGGCATGATAAAGAATATAAGAAACAAGAAAAGCAATCGAAAAACAAAAGGCGGTAAGCATACATAAACGGTGAACTCTCCAGTTTTTTGCTCTGATAAATGCGTATCCGGTTGTAATCAGAACAGCAACCGAACCATTAAGAAATGCATTAAGTTTTGGCAGGAAATATATCCTGGGGTTGAACGATGAAACAGATTGAGCATTGTAAATCAGTAAGGCCACTATAGCAATAACGACTACAGAAATGGCTAAAATAATTCCAATCCAGGTTTTATCTGTATATCTATTTTGAAGATTTTCCTGCATAATAAACAAATAAGGTATGTGCGTCTTCGATAACTCCCTCAGCGTTATCTTCATCTATACCGATATATTTTCCCCTTATATGTCCTTCTTTATCGATGAGAAGAAAAACCGGGCTGTATGGTGGAAATCCTTCCTTTTTTACAATATCATTATTGCGCAGCATAAAGCCGTTATTCCCCAACAAATTTAAAACAGAATCCGGCGATGCGGATAAAAAATGCCATTGATAGGTTCTTATGCTATTGTTTTTTGCAAAATCCATCAGGGCTGATGCATTGGCGGCAGGCTCATCAAGCATTATAGTTACCACTCTGAATTCTTTATCGTTTCTGAAGCGTTCCTGTATTTTTTTCATGTTTTCGGTAAGTTTCCTGGCCGCGATCTTATTGTTCATCGCAAAGAAATTTACCACATATATCTTCCCGCTCAGGCTATCGGCCCCGTATGACCTGTTGTACTGATCCACAAAACGAAATGAAGGTATTGTATGTCTTAAGGTATCACCATTCGGAGCAAAGCCTGCAATGGTACCATAATAGGGGAGTTCCTTATACTTGTTTTTCCCGAATTTAAATAACAGGATAACAATTACCGGCGCCATAAACAGTATGATAAATACCGGTAATACGCGCCTGATTCGAGAGGGTTTTGTCATTTATTAACGGAACGAACCGGTTCCTTCTATGATGAGCAGGGTTATCAGGTACATGATAAAAAGGAGGGGCAGCAATACTGTGTATATCATATTGATGCGCTCCATTTTTAGGTGCATGAAATAACCAACTATATAAAATGCCTTTAATACTGTTAATCCGAGAAATATTCCCACTACGGCATTGTTGGGTATCAAACCATGAGGATGCAACTCAGATTGTCTTAATCCCGGCGTAAGGGCAATAATAAATTCAAGAACTGTAATAATCAGAAGCACAATAAATATTCTCCAGATCAATCCACGTGATGTATCAAAATGATGGACACCATGTTCAGCTATCACAAAATCGTGACTTTCTTCTGTTGCGCCATGTGCTGCCATTGCTGTGTTTTCCGACATTGTTATTTCCTTTTATTATATTAAGTAGAACAGTGTAAATACAAATACCCATACCAGATCAACGAAGTGCCAGTATAAACCAACTTTTTCTATCATTTCATAATGACCTCTGCGTTGGAAATCGCCGTTGCTTGTTTTGCGATACATTATCGAATTAATGACAACACCACTTAAAACGTGAAATCCATGGAAACCTGTGATGGTAAAAAACAATTGACCGAATAATATACTCGCGTGCAAATGCTGCGGGTTGCCATCAGGCATTATGGCAAGGAATGGATTAAAGCTCATAGTCATTCCTTCTTTGATGATAAGATGGCTCCATTCCATAGCCTGGCATGTAAGGAACATCGCACCTCCGATAATAGTCAAGAGCATAAATTTCTTTACACCCTTCTGATCCATTCTGTGTCCTGCTTCAACAGCCAGTACCATGGTTACACTTGAAAAGATGAGAATAAAGGTCATGATACCTACGAAAACCAATGGCGCTTTAACACCTTCTATCCATGGGATACCTTCAAATACCAGTTCGGGGCTTACCCATCCCGGATGTGCGGTGATCCTGAAATAGCCATAGGCCACCAGAAGGGTAGAAAATGTGAAAGCATCGGAAAGCAGGAAAAACCACATCATCATTTTTCCGTAACTCACGCCCAGAGGAACTCTTCCTCCGTTCCAAACGCTGTTTTTTAATACTGTACTTTCTGAAGACATTATTATTTATTTAACTGTAAATGTTTAATAGTACGAACAAATATATCCAAAGCACTCCGATAAAGTGCCAATAGGTTGTGCATAGATTGATGCGGAGCATGTTTTTGGAATGTACCCGAAATCTTAAAGATGAAATCAGGGTAATGGCCAGAAATATCACACCGCCAATAACGTGCAAAGCGTGGATGCCGGTAAGTACGTAAAAAAATGAACCGGAAATGGGTGATACCATTCTTGATCCCGTATTGGCCAGGCCTGTAAAATAAACGCTTTCAGCTATCATAGCTTTGTAACCTGCATACTGACTCCAGAGAAATGCCATTCCAAGAACCAATGTTATCGCCAGCGCGATCCTGTTTTGCATCAGTTCATTTTTTTTGGCAGCAAAATAAGACCATTGCATGGTTATGCTGCTCAAAACGATCAGTACCGTAGAAATGGTAAAATTTGTAGGGATATGAAAATGTACCCAGGTGCCGTTTGCCTGTGCATCAGGCCACTGCACAATAATTGCAGAAGAAAATGCCGCAAACAACATCGTAACAGTAACCAGGAACAACCACAAGGTAAATTTTACCGGATGAACGTTGTATTGTGTCTGCTGAGGCTGCGACTGATATGTTTCTATAACGGCCATTTTTATGATATCATTTTATCTATAAGCAGGATAAGGAACATTACCGGAAGATACATGAACGAAAAGAACATCAGCTTTTTGGCTGATGCATTGCTTAAAGAACGATAAAGCTGAATGCTTTGTCCGGTAAACAAAGTACTCACCAATACCAGTAATACGGTGCTTATAATATGTGAATAGCCGTAATAATACGGAAGAATAGAAACAGGTATAAGCAGTGCGGCAAATATGACAATCTGCAATGCTGCTTTCTGATCTTTTTTGGTACCGATCGGCATCATTTTCAGGCCGGCCCTTTTATAATCTTCATCACATATCCAGGCAATTGAATAAAAGTGTGGGAACTGCCAGATAAGCTGGATTAAAAATAAGATCCATCCCATTACACCCATCGAACCACTTGCTGCAACATATCCAATTATGGTTGGCAATGCACCTGGGATAGCCCCTACGTAAACAGATATCGGTGTTATTTTCTTTAAGGGAGTATATAAAAATCCATAAAGGCATAATGACAGCAATGACAATAATCCGGCCATTACATTGAGATAAGAACTAATCATCCAAACCCCGGCAATACCCATGATGAGACAGGCAATAACGGCTTCATCCACACGCATTCTGTTCGTGGCAAGCGGGCGGTTTTCGGTACGCTTCATAAGCCTGTCGCTGTTTTTTTCAATGATCTGGTTGATCCCATTTGCGGCTCCAACGGTTAAGAATCCTCCTGCAACTACTACCACAAGGCCTAAAACATTTACATGTCCCGAACTTCCAAGCAGATAGCCAATAAAAGTTGAGAATACAACCGTAATATTCAGCCTGAGCTTAATGAGCTGAGAATAATCTTTCAGCTTGTTTTTAAAGCTGAAGGATATCGATTTATCGTTATATAATTTCTTTGTTAACATAATAATTGTGGAATTCAAATCTTAAATGATTTCAATTCCCGATCAGGCATCTGAGCCTTCTTTTTGTTCCGGATTTTCCTTTGATTTTTTCTTCCCGTTAATTAATTGCAACATTACAATCTCATGGCTTTCAGCAACATGTTCTTCAGGTACTTCAACAGGTGTGTCTGTCAATGTTGGATTATAATTTTCGGAAGTGTAATCTACCTTATTCATAATATCCTCATCACTCATGGTCTGTGGCAGATAGTCAAGTTCCATATCTGGTCTGCTGTAGTCATATGGCCAGCGATAAACCTGTGGTATTTCGCCTGGCCAGTTGCCGTGAATGCCATGCACCGGAGTAGTCCATTCCAGGGTATTGGAACGCCATGGATTGCGGGTTGAACGTCTTCCGTTAAAAATGCTGTTGAAGAAATTGTAAATAAATACAAATTGAACACCCAAGCCAATAAATGCGAAAACAGATATAAATTTATCTACTTCTACCCATTGTTTGAACTGATCGAACACTGTTGTGTCATAATATCTTCTTGGTACGCCGTCAAGACCCATAAAGTGCATTGGGATAAATACCGCATATACACAAATGAATGTAACCCAGAAATGGACTGAGCCAAGTTTTTCATCCATTTTGCGTCCGAAAAGTTTCGGGAACCACTGATATATACCTGCAAACATCCCGAATATGGCCGAACTTCCCATGACAAGGTGAAAGTGGGCGACAACAAAATATGTATTATGCAATTTAAAATCCAGTGCCGCATTACCGAGGAATAATCCTGTCAAACCACCTGAAATAAACAAACTCACTACGCCTAATGCAAACAGCATGGCTGTTCTGAAATGGATATTCCCCTTCCAGATTGTGGCGAGCCAGTTGAATACTTTTACGGCTGATGGTACAGCGATTATAAGTGTGGCAATTAAAAATACAGATCCCAGGAATGGGTTCATACCTGTTACAAACATATGATGCCCCCATACAAGAAAAGATAAAAACGCAATACCTAACATGGAACCGATCATGGCTCTGTAGCCAAATATCGGCTTGCGGCTATGCACAGCAAGTAATTCTGATGTAATACCAAATGCGGGTAGAATTACAATATAAACTTCAGGATGACCCAGGAACCAGAATAAATGCTGGAATAATACAGGGCTGCCACCTACATGCTCTACACCACCGGTCATGCTGGTAACAATATCAGACAGGTAAAAACTAGTACCCAGACTTCTGTCAAATAATAAAAGAAGACAAGCTGCAAATAACACCGGGAATGAAAGGATACCCAGGATGGCAGTTAATAAAAACGCCCATACTGTGAGTGGCATACGTGTCATCGTCATTCCTGTGGTACGCATGTTCAAAACTGTACTTACATAATTCAATGCACCCATAAGTGCTGAGGCAATAAACATAATCATGGATACGAGCCACATGGTCATACCAAGTCCTGAACCCGGAATGGCCATTGGTAATGCACTGAGTGGAGGATATATGGTCCAACCTGCACTTGCCGGGCCGGTTTCTATAAATAATGATGCAAACATTACTACGCTCGACATAAAGAAGAACCAGTATGAAAGCATATTTACAAATGGGGAAGCCATGTCTCGTGATCCCACCTGTAATGGAATTAATAAGTTGCTGAAGGTTCCTGAAAGCCCTGCTGTAAGTACAAAAAATACCATTATTGTACCGTGAATGGTAACCATAGCCAGGTAAAAATTCGGGTCCAGTGAACCATGACCTGCTGCATTTACATTTACCCATTTACCAAGCAAGGGTTGCAGCCAGCCGATATTGGCATCAGGAAAACCAAGTTGAATCCTGAAAAGACTTGAAAGTAAACCACCAAGAAGCCCCATGGTAATCCCTGTGATCAGGAATTGCCTGGCAATCATTTTATGGTCCTGACTAAAGACATACTTCGTGATGAAGCTTTCTTTATGATGTGCGTGTGCTTGTTCGCTCATATCTAAGTTTTGCTTTTGACTTATTATTTACAAATTATTTCAGAGAGGCACTTAACTGGGATTTACTTCCCTGATAATCTGCATAGGCAGGTTTAAATGTGCTTTCCCATTTTTTAAGGTCCTGATCGGTTTCCACTTTTATAATGGCCCTCATATTATAGTGGCCTGCACCGCAAAGCTGGTTGCATGCCAATTCATATTCAAATTTTTCATTGGCGGTTTTGGCACGCATTTCTTCAGTTGTAAAGATAGGTGTAAACCTCATGGAATTGTGCATACCCGGTTGTGCATACAGCTGCATCCTGAATTGCGGCAAATAAGCATCGTGAATCACATCCTGGGAACGAAGATCCAATTCAACCGGCTGATTATCCGGAAGGTGAAGCTCCTTGGCTACAAAATCATCTTTTGAAGCAGGATCGTCAAAATCTATCCCCAATGGGTTATCAGCACTTATTTTTCTGAAATCTGTTCTGCCGAGTTTGCCATCCGGTCCCGGATAACGGAATGCCCATTGAAACTGTTTTGCAAAAGCTTCTACAACAAATGGATGATTATCCGGTCTTGAATTTGCTTCCCGCCATACCCTGAAACCATCAAGCACAAGATAGGAAAGGACGATGGCCGGAATGGTGGTCCAGATAATTTCTATGGTATTGTTATGTGAATAGAAAAGAGCTTTGCGGCCAACTTTCCTGCGGTATTTAAAACTGTAATAAAACAACAGAGTTTGTGTTATGAAAAATACAATAGATGTAACAACTATCGTATTAAAAAATAAGCGCTCAATTTGAACACCGATATTGGATGCTGCCGGAGGCAACATGTATTGTGGTGTAAGGTGAATGGAACATTCATAGAGCAGCCCCCCGATAAAAGCTATAAAAAACAGGATCATCATTACAGAATTGATTTTCTGCAGGGTTATTCCTTTGTTAGGACCGTCAAATCCATCATCATCATCGTTGTTTTTAGAAAAATTATTAAAGATGCGTGACGTGATATAAAAAATGATCAATACCAGGATAAGGGCTCCAATGAACAGATATTTCAGCAAAGAATTATCAGAAGGCACGGGCATGTAGGCATCTCCTGAAGTGCCAGCTGCGGTACCACCCCCATTAAGGATTGATGGATCGTTTACATATTCAATAACATCAGCTACCTGTTGATCAGAAAGCTGCGGCTGACCTGCCATCAATACGCCGTTGGCATCTTTTACAAGTTTTTCAACATAGGCATCTGTTGTAAAGAATTTTGCAGGATTATGTATATAAGCTGTCAGTTTTGTCATATCGCCGCCCCAGCGTTTTTTTACGCCTTCCAGGGCCGGACCAATAAGTTTTCCACCTATTTTATGGCAGGCAGTACAGGTGTTGTCAAATATCTTTTTTCCTTCTTTGGCATGTGCCACTGCATCAGATGAAGCGCCACCTGCAGATGCAGTAGCTCCGGCTGCGACTGGTGCCGCACTCATTGCTGAAGGATCATTTACATAGGCGATAACATCAGCCACATCGTCATCTGAAAGTTGTGGTTGCCCTGCCATCAATACCCCATTCGCTTCCTTTACAATTTTTTCTACATAAGGATCGGTTGTAAAAAATTTTGTAGGGTTATGAATATAAGCAGTCATTTTTTTCATGTCCCCATTCCAGCGCTTGGTGACGCCGGTCAAATCAGGACCAATGAGCTTAGCTCCAATTTTATGACATGCCGTGCAGGTAGCATCAAAAATAGCTTTTCCTTTTTTCGGATCCGGAGCGGCATGCGAATAGCTGATTGCAAAGGAAAAAAGAACGAGTAATGCGCTTAAACGCAATACCCCCTTGTTTTGTTTTCTCATTTCTTACTGGGATTGACTTATTGGTCGCAAATTTATAAGATTATTCAGATTAATAACTGATTTGCGACAGTAAAATATAATTTATATTCAGTCTAAATTATTCATGATTTCTTCGCCAGTTTAATTAAAAAGAGCTTAATTTTTGCCGGTTTCAAAATTGCAGCCTGCATTTATCCAAATATTTTCAGGCCCTTTTATAGGATTCAATATCCAGGCGATGGTGGCAGAAATCATACTCAATCTCCTGGTTGGAAGATATGATCAGCGTTTTGCCTTTTGAATTTTCTTTAACCGCATTCCGATACCATTCTGTTGATTTTGCATCAAGATTTGTTGCCGGCTCATCAAGTAGGATCACCGTCGAATCAAAAAAGAGTGCCAGACCCAGTTTCAGACGTTGTTTCATTCCCGATGAAAAATCCTTGATCTCTTTATCCTTTTCCTTTGCCAGTTCCAGTTTATCTATGATTTCATTAACTGAAAACCTGGTTTTTTTAAACTTTGCGTGAAAATGGATCATTTCAAGCAATGTAAATTCATCCGGCAATTCCATATATGGTGCTGCCAGTGAAAAATGCCTGAAAAAATCATCAGGGCCAATTTTTTGATTTTCAGAATAATATATCTCTCCCTTGGATGGTGATTGAAAGCCTGAAATAATCTGGAGAAGCGTTGATTTTCCGCTGCCGTTGTTGCCCAGTATGGCATAGCTCTCACCAGACTCAAACCTATAACTCAAATCCCGGAAAATCCAGGTACGGTTATATTTTTTACTAATATTTTCCAGAATAATATTCATATTTCAGGAATCAGGAGTCAGGAGTCAGGATTTTCGTAGACATTGATTTAATGAGTCCATTTATTATTTTAGATACCTCTGTGGTTTTTCCAATTAGTTCTTCACGTTTGGCATTTGAAATGTAACTGAGACGTTCTGATAGATACAACATTGATTTTACTTCGCTGCAAGATGCCAATGCAATAAATAAAAAACGTAAAAATTCACGGTTTCCGCTTCTATCAAAGCCTTCGGCAACATTGTTTGAAATAGATACAACAGCCCTTGTTATTTGATCTTTAAACCCAAAATCCTTTAAGTCTCTAAAAATACTATATATATCCACTGCCAGGTCCTGAGCTTTGCGCCAGGCAACCACATCCTCAAACTTCTGAATAGACATAATATTTTAAATTCATAATTTTAATTCTATATATCTGACTCCAGACTCCTGTCTCCTGATTCCTGATTCCTGATTCCTGTCTCCTCAGTATTCGTCTCTTTCGCGACAAGAAATTTCTCCGCGTCAAGTGCTGCCATGCATCCACTGCCGGCAGCGGTTACTGCCTGCCTGTAAATCCTATCCTGAACATCGCCTGCGGCAAAAACCCCTTCTATATTGGTATGCGTGCTCCCCGGTTTGGTTTTGATATATCCGTGTTCATCAAGGGTGATCCAGTCTTTGAAAACTTCTGTATTTGGGGTATGTCCGATAGCGACAAAAAATCCCTGTATGTCTAATGTCGTTTCTTCACCACTGATCAGGTTTCTGATAATGACGCCATCCACCGTTTTGTGGCCCAATATTTCTTTGGTTTCGGTATTCCAGTGCACTTCAATATTGGGTGTAGCCAATACCCGGTTTTGCATGGCTTTTGAAGCCCTTAATTCCCCTTTTCTTACAAGCATGTGAACTTTCTTGCAGATTTTGGCCAGGTACGTGGCCTCTTCTGCAGCTGTATCACCACCACCTACAATGGCCACATCCATCTGCCTGAAAAAGAAGCCATCGCAGACCGCACAGGCTGAAACACCATGTCCATTTAAACGTTGTTCCGATTCCAGGTCAAGCCATTTGGCTGAGGCCCCTGTGGATATAATCACGGATTCTGCTTCTATTACATGTTCTTCATCAAAAGTTACCTTTAGTGGCCAGCTTGAAAAATCAACAGAAGTAGCGAGTCCGAATCGGATATCCGTACCAAATCTTTCTGCTTGTTTTCTGAAGTTTTCCATCATTACCGGTCCCATAATTCCTTCAGGATATCCGGGATAATTTTCTACATCTGTAGTTATAGTGAGCTGGCCTCCCGGCTGGATACCGGTATAGAGAACGGGTTTCATTTCCGCCCTGGCGGCATAGATGGCGGCAGTATAGCCCGCAGGCCCTGAACCAATTATAAGAACTTTTACTTTTTCGTTTGCTATTGACATATAAATATATAAAGGTGCGAAATTAACAATTAATAGCCAATGATTTCCATTGATAACAGGTTCATTGCTTTATTACCTTTTGCACTATATCAGACGCATCTGTAATAACTCTCACAATGTACATACCCTTTGCCAGTACATTTTTGGTCTGGATTTTCAATAAAGTAAAATTATTGTTTTGGGTTTCGATTTTATTTGAATACAAAAGCTTGCCGTTGACATCGTATAATAAAACAGTAGCCTGCTGTGCATGGATTGTATATAAGCTCAGGTTAAAATTATCATGAAAAGGATTCGGAAAAACAGAGGCGATAAAATTTTCGCGGCCATTTCCCAATTGCAGTATCTGCCTGGCAATAAAATAATCCGGCAACCCGTATCCTAATGAATCATTGGGCTTGGTATAAATGCTGGCGCTTTTCCTGATAGCATCCATCACCTCGTAGCTGGTTTTGTCAGGAAATCCCTGCCACAAGCATGCTGTTAAACCGGTAATGATCGGCGCAGAAAGCGAAGTTCCACTTACAGGTACCACCTCACCGTCTATCGGTGATGCACAAATTGTATTTTTACCCTGGGCACATACATCTGGTTTGATACGTCCGTCAAATGTGGGGCCTCTGCCACTGAATGCTTCTATCGCACTGTCTTTATCGACGGCTCCAACACTTAAAATATTTTCTGCGTCTGCAGGTGCACTGATATAATGCCATATACTTGTTCCGCTATTGCCGGCAGAATTAGCAAGGATCATTCCTTTAGATGCCACAAGGCTGGCTTCTATGCTTACAATGGTACTATGTCCATTCAGATCGGCATAGGTATGGTTCATAGCGGGATTGTCAAAGGTTGTATATCCAAGAGATGAGTTGATGACATCCGCACCCGCACTGTCGGCCTTTTCCATTCCTGCAGCCCATGTGGCTTCTTCCGATTCGGTTTCGGTGGCTGATTGTTCTGTATGAAATAGATAATAATCTGCCTCAGGCGCACTGCCCAGGAGTTGTCCCGGAAGGTTGCCACACATCACTGACAATACATACATGCCGTGCATATCAGTTGTATAAACACTATCGGTACCTGTAAGAAAATTATGTGTACCAAGAATACCATGTCTTTGTCTCAAAGATTCAAAGGCCCGGAGCGAATCAACATATAAGAATCCTGCATCCAGTTGCGCGATCACCATACCCTGTCCCCTGAACCCTTCATTTTGAAGCAGGTCACCATTGAGCTGATGGATCTGATTGAAAGATACCCCATAATCTGAAGATATAAGCACATCCCGGGCGGCAACCATATTAGATTCCAGACTATGTACTTTTCCTGTTTTATAGACCTTGATGCCGAATTTAACAATAGAAAGCTGAATGGCTTTGTACAGATACATCGAATCGGAAGAATAAACCACAGCAGCATTCTGCCAGCGCGATGTAAACAATATTTTACCTCCTATTTTGCGGAGACTGTCAAGATATGCATTTGAAACAGGAAGATCGTTTTCTGCAAGGGATATTCCCTGCCGGGCTCTGCGATCCAGAGATCTTTGAGAAAGGAATTCGAGCGGACGGCTCAGACTGTATGAATTATAATTTTTATCTGTAAACTGAATCCAATAGGTATGTGGCGCAATCTGGGCATCTATAGGGGCTGCCAGAAATGTTAGTAAAACTGCGAAGCATAACCTGTTGACCATTGTTATCTGTGAGGGCCGTAGTCTATGAGTGACTGTTTATACCGGAATCCTGCTATAGCCGTATCGCCTCCCTGAACGCCACTTGTAAAATAAAAAACAGAATCCCGCTCAAAGCTGATAAGGCCTATTTCTGCGGCATATCTTTCATTATCTATGTTTTTGCTGATAAGAGTGGAGTCTGCCTGCAACTGAATGAGCACTGTAGAATCAAATATCAGGTTCTGTGCAGCATATGGCTGATGCACCTGAACATATTGAGCATTAAACAAAAGGGTACTGTCTGCAGTATTATATAGATCCGGGTTCCATTGCCTGTTTTGCTGTACCGGGAATATTAGTTTTATAAATCGGTTATTCCCGTCTGTTTCCTGGGCATTGAGCGCATTAATACTTCTTGTAAAAACTCTTGCAATAATCCATGGATCGGTTTTTGATTTTCTTCTGGATTCCTGGATCCTGAAAACATTCTGACCCGTTGCATCCTTGAATTCAGATTGAATAGAATCCATAACCTGGTAAATAACTGTATCAGGTTTTTTTACGGTCACTAATGCTTTAAAATATTTTATTGAATCGGCTTTATAAATCAGGTAATTACCAACTTTTAAAGGATAGTACTGATAAAATCCTGAGCTGGACCTGATATTATCTGTTTTGCAGGAAATGACCAGAACGGCCCCAAGCATAGAGATTGCTATGGCTTTACAGAAGAATCTGATATCAGGAAAAGGTAACATCCGATTCAAAAATAACATAAATTTATTTAGTCCGGGGGGCAGCACACAAATTATTCCACATCAAAACTCCTGTAGATATGGCCGCCACCGATGACGTCGTCACCTTCATACCAGACAGCACTTTGTCCCGGTGCTATGGCATTCACACCGTGATAAAAAACTGTATTAATGCCTGTTCCATCAGATTCTGGTGTAATTATACTCATGGCTCCCTTGTCTTTATATCTTATTTTAGTGAGGGCATCCATACCCTCTGGTGGAATGGAAGCATATTTCTGCAAATTGATATTTTTTACGAGCATGCCTCTTCTTTGCAGATCCTTTTCTTCACCCAAAACAACCCTGTTTCTATTTGCATCTATTTCAACTACAAACATGGGTTTTCCCAATGCAATATCAAGTCCTTTGCGCTGTCCAATGGTATAAAACGGATACCCATTATGTTTGCCGATTACTGTACCATCGGTCAGAACATAGTCGCCACCCGATAAGGTTTGCTCCAGGTTATCCACTTTTCTTTTCAGGAATGCCCTGTAATCATTATCCGGAATAAAACATATTTCGTAGCTCTCGCTTTTTTTTACGAGCTCATCATATCCCCAGCTTAATGCAAGTTCTTTGATCTCTGTTTTCCGGAATTTCCCGAGTGGAAGCATTGTTCTGGCCAGGTTTTCAGGGGAAAGGCCCCAAAGAACATAGCTCTGGTCTTTATTGGTATCAACACCTTTAGAAATGATATATCGACCGTTTTCAAGCCTGGATTGGGCATAATGTCCTGTGGCTATGTATTCGCAATCAAGCTTATCAGCACGTTTCAATAATGCCGACCATTTGATATGCGTATTGCACAGCACACATGGGTTGGGGGTTCGCCCTGCCATGTATTCATCCACAAAATTGTCGATTACATAATCTCCGAATTCATCCCGGATATCGAGTATAAAATGATGGATTCCATGCGCTACGGCAACTGCCCTGGCATCATTTATTGAGTCGAGTGAGCAGCAACCTGTCTCTTTTTTGGTACCTCCTGAAGTGGCATAATCCCATGTTTTCATGGTTATGCCAATTACTTCATAGCCCTGATCTTTGAGCATTACAGCAGCTACAGTACTATCAATACCACCACTCATGGCCACCAGTATCCTGCCGTTTCTACTCATATTCCGGTAAAATTCAATAATTAATCAATGTAAACAGAGAACCACAGGCGATTAAAATCCTGCGTCAAGTTTACAGAAATGGATAAGAAAATGTTCCTCAAAAAGAAACTTTTTCGCGTTTTATCAGCCCAGTTTAGGTGCAGCACTTTTTATTTCATCACTTGCATCAGATTCGTATTTCTCGAAATTTTTGATAAAATGTGATGCCAGTTCATGTGCCTTTTTAGCATAGGCTTGTTTATCATCCCAGGTATTGGAAGGAATCAGAATTTCTGATGGAACGCCTTCGCAATGATCAGGAATTTCAAAGCCGAAAATAGGATCTTTGGTATATTTGGCATTATCAAGATCTCCCGAGAGTGCAGAATTGATCAATGCGCGGGTATAAGGAAGGGAAATTCTGCTGCCCACACCATATGGTCCACCTGTCCAGCCGGTATTGATCAGCCAGACTTTTACATCATTTTCGTCCATTCTTGCACCAAGAAGTTCAGCATATTTTGTAGGATGCAATGGAAGAAAAGCAGCTCCAAAACAAGCAGAAAAAGTAGGTTGCGGTTCCAGAACACCTGCTTCCGTTCCTGCAACTTTTGCCGTATAGCCTGAAATATATAAATACATTGCCTGAGCCCGGTTCAATCTTGACACAGGGGGCAGTACACCAAAGGCATCAGCTGTGAGGAAAAAGATATTTTTAGGGGAAGTACCTACAGATGGTTCCAGTGCATTATCAATAAAATTGATAGGGTAGGCTGCCCTGGTGTTCTCCGTTTTGGTAGCATCTTTGTAATCAATTTCGCGGGTACCTGGTATGAAGTTGATATTTTCAAGCAAGGCTCCGAATTTGATTGCATTAAATATCTGTGGTTCATGTTTAGCAGACAGGTTGATTACTTTGGCATAACATCCGCCTTCAAAGTTGAAAATGCTGTCATCAGTCCATCCATGTTCATCATCACCAATAAGCATACGATCAGGATCGGAAGAAAGAGTTGTTTTACCGGTACCGGATAATCCAAAAAATATGGCAGTATCTCCATTTTTACCCACATTTGCTGAGCAGTGCATGGATAATACTTTGCGCTGATGTGGAAGAACAAAATTTAAAACAGAGAATATTCCTTTTTTAATTTCGCCGGTATAGGCTGTACCACCAATGAGGATGATTTTTTTAGTAAAATTAAGAATGGCAAAATTAGATTGTCTGGTTCCGTCAATTTCAGGCACTGCCAGAAAACTCGGAGCAGCAATAACATGCCATTCGGGCTCAAAATCAGCTAGTTCTTCTGCTTTGGGACGTAGAAAAAGGTTGTTGGCAAACAGGTTCTGAAATGCCGATTCTGTAACAACCCTGATATTGAGTCTGTATTCCGGAAGTGCACAGGCATAAGCATCACGTACATATATTTCTTTTCCGGCCAGATGGTTGGTAACTTTTTCGAAAAGGCTGTCAAATTTTTCCGGGTCAAATCTGAAATTGATATCTCCCCACCATACTGAATTTTCTGTAATCTCATCTGCAACAATAAATTTGTCTTTAGGTGAACGGCCAGTAAATTTTCCTGTGTCGGCAGCAAAGGCGCCATTTTCACAAAGATAACCTTCGCCGGCTTTAATAGCTTTTTCAATAAGTTGTGCCGGAGATAAATTCCAGTGTACATTCCCGTTGTTAAGAGCGAGTTTGTCTACTATAGTTTTGTTTTCCTCTACAGAAGCATTTGTCATGTTTTTTCTATTAAAAATCAGACGGCAAATTTAGTAAAATAATTGTGAAACAGTATTGCTGATTTATGTCAGTACAATTTTGCTGAAGATATAAATATTAGATTTACAAATATTTAAACGAGAACCAAGACAAGATATTCATTCCTGTGATAAAAACAGAATAAAAACAGTGAGATTTCTAACCGGGATGGGATAAAATAAAAAGGGCGGATACACGTATCCGCCCTTTATTATTTGATAAGGCAAATTATAGAAAGCATTAATGCTTTCAGAATTCCTTATTTCTTTTTTGCGTCCATTTTGGTATCTGCCTTTGGAGCATCTTTCTTGGTAGAATCAGCTTTTTTGGTAGTATCCATTGCAGCTTTTGCTTTCATTGCAGAGTCAGCAGCTTTTGCTTTTGCAGTGGAGTCAGCAATCCTGGTAGAATCAGCTTTTGCTTTTGCAGCTGCTGCGTCATCTGTTTTTTTGTCGCCGTTGCCACATGAAACCAATGTGATAGAACCTGCGATTACAACTAATGCTAATAGTTTTTTCATCTTTTTTTGTAAAATTAAAATGTTTGAGTTTATTGAGTAAATTTTTGTTACTGGTTATTAATGTGATTTAGTTGTGCTGTCTTTTACTTTCCCTTTACCACTGTCAGGAGCATTCAATTTGCTTGCGGCATTCAACAGGCTGTCTTTATTTGCTTTTTCAGCTGCTGCATTGTTCGCATTATTGTTCGTGCTCGCATCATTCTGACTGCAGCCATACATACCTATAAAAAAGCAAAATGCTATAGCATAACCGATTCTCTTCATATTCAGGTACATGTTTGGCTCCAAATCGCCACAAAATTAAGAAAAAACCAACACAAACAAATTTTTTTTACTTTTTTCTGAAGAAAAGTGACAAAGGCACACCTTTAAAATCAAAATTCTCCCTGAGTTTATTTTCAAGATAGCGTTTGTAACTCTCTCTGATATACTGCGGATGATTGCAAAAGAATGCAAATCCCGGAGTTTTAGATTGTACCTGTGTAACGTATTTTATTTTTATAAACTTTCCTTTAACAGAAGGTGGGGGATATGCTTCAATAATTTTGAGCATGGTTTCATTCAACTCATGGGTAGGTATCCGCTTACGCCTGTTTTCATATACTTCCAATGCTATTTCTACGGCTTTAAATATCCGTGTTTTTTCAAGGGCTGATACATAGAGAACCGGAACATCAGTAAATGGGGCAATCTTTTCATCTATAGCTTTCTGGAAGGCCTCCATGGTTTTACTGTCTTTTTCAATCAGGTCCCATTTGTTCACAAGGATCACAATTCCTTTGTGGCGTTTTTGTGCCAGAGCGAAAATATTTGTATCCTGCGATTCCATCCCGTCTTTTGCATCTATTACCAGTATGGTGACATCTGCTTCTTCCATGGCTTTTATGGCTCGCATCACAGAATAAAACTCTATATTATCTGTAACTTTACCTTTTTTTCGTAGTCCTGCCGTATCTATAAGAAGAAATTCCTTGCCGAACTTATTATAATGGGTATGTATGGTATCTCTTGTTGTTCCGGGTATTGGCGACACAATATTTCGTTCTTCACCAACAAGTACATTTAACAGCGTCGATTTTCCGACATTGGGCCTTCCCAGGATAGCAAACTTCGGCAGTTCATCAGCCTCAGGTGTTTCTTCTTCGGGAGGAAGCAGCTCCATCACCCGGTCGAGCAATTCTCCTGTACCAGATCCGCTCATGGATGAAACCGTAAATAGCTCTTTAAAACCCAGTTTGTAAAAAACGGCTGCGTCCACAGCACGGTCAAAATTATCAACCTTGTTGGCAACCATCAGAACCGGTTTTTTGCTTTTGCGCAAGACTCTGGCAAATGACTCATCTTCATCGGTAACCCCCACGGTAACATCTACCATAAATAAAAGCAAATCTGCTTCCGCTATGGCAATTTCTACCTGTTTGCGGATCTCTGTTTCAAAATAGTCTGAAGAATTGGCAACATACCCACCGGTATCTACAATTACAAACTCTTTTCCAATCCATTCGGAAACACCATAGTGCCTGTCGCGGGTTACACCGCTTACATCATCCACAATAGCCCTCCTTTCGCCAACCAGGCGGTTAAAAAAAGTGGATTTACCCACATTGGGTCTTCCGAGTATAGCGACTATTTTGCTCATGAAATTAAAAAAGAGCCGCAAAGATACGCTATTATAGCTAATAATATGTAGAAAACGAAACATAAGCTATCAAATTGACTGAATGATAGTGCTTAATATGACATGAATGTACATGAGCACTAATATTATCAGCCAATTAATCCATCGATTTATGGTCAATCAAAAGCATCATTCCTGCAAAAAAATCTATGATACTGAAACCGTGATAATATCAAACATTTTATCGCTGAAACTGATATAAATCATTTAATGCCACATAAATAGTTCTGTACCTTTGCGGCGAAATAATGTCAAAATTTTCAAATCAATGATAGATCAACCAGTTAGACACGGGAGTCGCTCAGCTTTTCTGTTTCATGAATTATTGCGGAAAGATATCCCTGACGGGGGCGGTAGAAAATTATTTAAGAAAGGGGATCATGTTTTTGTTGAAGGCGAACATGCCAACGGCTTGTTTTGTGTCATTACCGGGAAAGTAAAAATTGTTAGACTGGGAGAAGGCGGTAAGGAACAGATTGTTAGACTTGCCGGGATGCTGGATGTTATCGGGTATCGTGCCTTGCTTGCCGGGCAGCAATACCATGCATCAGCAATTGCACTGGAAGATACGGTAGTTGGATATGTTCCTAAAAAAGTATTTTTCGAAATCCTGAACAACGATCCTGAAATGTCTATGAAGATGATGCGCTTGCTCTCTGAAGACCTGGATCATAGTGAAATAACACGGGTAGATATTGCGACCAAAAGTGTAAAAGAACGCGTAGCAGAGCTGTTACTGCTTTTAAAAGACGTTTATGGCACCAAAGAAGACGAAAAAACGCTGGATGTACGGCTCAGCCGCGAAGATCTTGCATCTATGGTGGGGGCAGCCAAAGAGGTGGTTATTAGGGCACTTGCCTTGCTGAAAGACGAATTTCTTATCAGATCCAAAGGAAAAGAAATAACCTTACTGGATGTTCCAGGATTGATCAGAACAGCGAAACTCACAGACTAGGCATTAGATCACAATTTTATTTTTTCTTTTTTACTGTTGCCTTTGCCTTTTCGTTAAATTGCTGTGCAAGTCTTACCCAATAATCCAGATCTGCCTTATTGGATATACTTTCTGTACTTACATGAACGTATCCTTTATAAACCCTGCCTTTCATGATCATGGGACTGCATCCGTCCTTTTTTAATGCGTCTTCGTAAATTACAGGATCTATGCGGCACATGATCCTTTCATCAGCGGCGGTAACACACATTTTATCATTGACCATAAAAGCCACCCCGCTGAACATTCTTTTCTCTTCAACTTTATCATCAGGTTTCATGAGTTCTAGGACAGATTCACGTATTCTATTCGTAAGTGCTTCATTATAGGCCATATTCTTACTTTTTTTCTTACTACTTACTACTTACAACTTACAACTTACCACTTACCACTTACCACTTATCCCTTATTAATTATAAAACAGCCATTTTCCCAGCTCTTTCCAGGTTATTTTCTTGCCGTACATTAAAATTCCGGTCCTGTATATTTTTCCTGCCAGCCATACTGATAGAATAAATGACCCGATAAGAACAAGCACTGACAAAATCAATTGCCATGGCGCCACTCCAAACGGAATCCGGGCCATCATCACGATGGGAGAAGTGAATGGTATCATCGACATCCAGAAAGCAAAAGGGCCATCCGGGTTTTGGATAACGGTTGATATGGATGCAATGGAAACAATAATAGGTAATGAAATAGGAAGCATAAACTGACTTACTTCCGTCTGGCTGTCAACAGCCGACGAAACGGCTGCGAACAAAGAACTGTACAGCAGGTATCCGCCCATAAAATAAAATAAAAACATGCCGACAATCAGCGCAATATTAAGCGTACCCAGGGCAGACATTGCTGTATGGAGCGCCTCCTGTCCCTGTCCTGTATTGGCAGGCATGGCCTGATGGGCATGGCTCCCGATGGCCTGTCCGCTGATAGAAGTAAAAATAAATGTGAGAACCACCCATATCAGGAATTGGGTGAGGCCTACCATCGCGATTCCTATAATTTTCCCCATCATAAGTTGAAAGGGTTTTACGGATGAAATAACAATTTCTACCACCCTGCTTTGTTTTTCTTCCTGTACACCCCGCATTACCATGGCGCCATACAGAAAAATAAACATATATATAAGAAATCCACCGGCATATGCCACGGCAGTGGTAGCGCCACTGCTGGTTTCTTCTGTTCCGTTTTTAGTAAATTTTCTCACATTCACATCAATATCCGTATGCAGCGAATCTATTTTTGCTTTGGGAATATGCATAGCCTCCATCCGAATGGCAGTTACCTGATGTTCCAGAATGGTATCTATGGTTCCTTTGAAAAACACACCCGCATTTTTTTCTGAAAGTAGTTCTATCCCTTTGGGATTGTAGATATCAAAATCGCGGGGGATATGCAGCACATAAAAATCGTTATCGTCTGATTTGAAATTCTTTTCCGCTTGGGGTAGTGATTCGTTATGGTTATAAAATACAAGGTCTTTATCCTCAGAGTTGAAATTCTTAAATTTTCCACTTTCATCCACCACAGCTACCGTTTTTTTTGAATTGCTGTATTTGGCGGTTAATATCGGGATCATGATGAGGAGTCCGTACAGGATGGGCGCCAATAACGTGATCAACAGAAAGGTCTTGTTTTTAACCCTTGTAATATATTCGCGCTGAATGATTAATGCTATCTTGTTCATTTCGATTCTCCTTTTACGAGTTTGATAAATACATCATTGATGGATGGCAGTACTTCCTTAAAAGAATAGACCTGACCTATCGGCATAAAATGTTGCAGAATATCATTGGATGGGCTGTTTTTTTCGGTCATAAACCGCAAAGTAACCGTACCGTCATTTTGCCGGTTTGTGCTGTTGATCTGATATCCCCACAGCTTTAAATCGGGTATTTTATCCGGTGCCGCCCCGAGATTTATCTCATACAGATTTTCCTTGAACTGGTGTTGAATATCAGTTACTTTTCCTTCAATTACTTTCTGCGAATTATTGATGAGAGATATATGGTCGCAAAGTGCCTCAACCGATTCCATCCTGTGTGTAGATAGAATGATGGTAGCACCTTCATCCCTCAGTTTCAGGATCTGGTCGCGCACCAGTTCGGCATTTAGGGGGTCAAAACCTGAAAAGGGTTCATCCAGTATTATTAAGGATGGCTTATGTATGACAGTAACAATAAACTGAACTTTCTGCTGCATGCCTTTGGAAAGTTCCTCCATTTTCTTGCCCCACCATTCTTTAATATCAAACACATTGAACCAGTATTTAATAGCCGCATAGGATTCTTCTTTGGACATCCCTTTCAGCCTCGAAAAATATTCTACCTGTTCGCCCACTTTCATTTTTTTATACAAGCCGCGCTCTTCAGGCATATATCCGATATGTTCAATATCAGATTGCTGCATGGGTTTGCCATTCAAAAGAATTTCCCCGCTATCCGGTCCTATGATCTGGGTAAGGATCCTGATAAATGTGGTTTTCCCAGCACCGTTAGGCCCAAGCAATCCATAAACACTGCCTCGGGGTACAGACAGGTTTATGTTTTTCAAAGCCTCCTTATTCGCATAGCTTTTTGAGATGTTGCGGGCTTCAATAATGTTATCTGACATAATAGTGAGAAGTAATGGGTGAGAAGTAAGAAGTAAAACACTTTTGCTTCGGGACAAAAATAGAGAAATTTGGGAAAAAGCTAATGTGTTAATGTGCTAATATGTTTATGAGATAATTTGAATAAATATGCAGCTGTACAAATGAAATATGATGTTGAAAATATGGATTCCCCCTTTCCAAAGAGGGAAGGGGTATTCGTGGAATCAAAAACCACGACTCCAATCCTAAAAGCGTCATTCCGGCCTTGAGCCGGAATCTCCGATGATCCGAAACCGCAACAGGTGAAAGAAGCAAAAACCGCTTTTCCTGCAAACTGGCCTGTTTTCCCTGTTATAACAGGGAATTTATTTTTTTTCATTTATTAATTAATTGGTTTTAAATTTATTACGCGTAACCCGTTGACAAATATCAGGCGATAATAGGGAAATAACAGGCCAGAATAGCAAAAAATCGAGGTTTATCTTTTTCATTTTTTTCTGAATCAGCCCGTCTGTCGATCGGACAGGGATTTTCAGGATTTTAGAATTAACAGGATAATGGAATGATTTTCTCGCGCCAGCCAATTCGTAATTCATAATTCATAATCAGGTTTTATATACATATATAGTGAGGTGCCAAACCGGGTGGGTCTTATTGAAAATAAATTTTCAACTTTAATTATTTCAATGCGTTACAAGCAAAAATATTTTTCAAAATGTTTCACTTTTTTTAGACTGCTCAGAAAAATGGCTCCATAGAAGCCCGTTGTTTGAAGAAATAAATGATCATCGGGCATTTAGTAATGCAGAAGCTTGTCCGAAAGATCAGCGTACCAAACCTATAAGGTTTCCAAAACCTTATAGGTTTAAGTAAAAGCTAATAAGGATAAAAATATTGCCGGAATATCCATTTCCGGAACAATGAATAATGCGGAATGATCAAATTATATTGACATAAAGGTTAGTGGACAAAGCTTCTCAAAAGCGATGCCCGTCAGCCTATATAAAATTACCTTTTTTAATTTTTCTTCTTTGGAGAATCATGGTTTTTATTACAGAATACCAATGAAACTTTTCCAGCGAAATAATATCCCTGACCGGCAATCCCGGGACGATACCCTGCTTCCAGGCCAAAACCTGCGGCAAAATTCTTTGGTTTTAATACAGTTTTCCCAATCCGCACACCTAAATTATTTACTTTAAAACTACCCGGATCATTACCCACTATTTTCGAAACGCCATTTGCAGTTTTTATATCACCGAAGGATACAACAGGTGCATACATAACATCGATATAAGTTTCTCTGAACCATCTTTTTAGTTTTTTGTAGGAACCGTCAGCCGATTCGCTGTAATTCGCATTTACGATGCTGATAAATGATAATCCTCCATATATCCCGAATATGTTCATATTGGTATACACCGGGACACCTGCACTACCCCAATTTATGCCATCAGTCGACCTTACTTCTTTTTTATCTTTTGAAGGTGAGTTAAGGATATTGTCATCCGTATTTACGGGTTCTACACTTCCATATACGCCGGCTCTTATGCTAAAAATTTTGCGGGCAGGAAAAGGAATTACCAGATAATCAGTTGTAATATATCTGCCGTCATTTGTGCTTCCTGTAACTATTTTAATTTTTTGAACACCGATTTTGTCACCAAGGTGTAATCTCACACAACCCTGAGCTAAAGTGTAATTAGCCAGTTTATTAAGATTTGTATTAAAGGTCTGGGCATTCATTGTACTTACCTGAAGATATGTTGCATTCATATCTGCATGAAAAGACAATCGGTTCGACAGGAGATAATCGGCCGCCAATCCAACGCCTATTCTCATGGGGTCCATTATGGAGCATTCATAATCCACTAATTTTGCCTGGATGAGAACTTTGACGCGCTCAGGTTCACTTTTTTGAAAATATATATCTTCCTGGGCTTTCAAATTCTTAACGGTACATAAGCATACAAGTCCAATAAGGATTTTTATCAAACTGAGATTTTTCATAAATTTATGTATTATATAATTTTTATGCAAATCTCATTTGCGATTTTATTTTATAAAATCACCTGAAAGTAGTAATTGTTATCTCTTGTAATATACCTTATTAAGAGCATCAGTACGTGATTGCACCTGAAGCTTTTGGTATATATTACGGATATGGGTACGCACTGTTTCTGTACTGATATATAACATACCTGCAATTTCTTTATAGCGGTATCCTCTGGATAAATGTTCCAGGATTTCTGCTTCGCGTGTCGTAAAATTTTCAGGAAGATGTATTGTGCCAGACTTGTTATTAAAAGATTGGATTACCTTTCTGGCAATCTGAGAAGACATTGGAGAACCTCCGGCATATATTTCTTTTATTGATTCTATAATTTTGGGTCCCGGGGTGTTTTTTAAAAGATAACCTGTTGCCCCTGCGCACAGTGAATCAAATATTTTATCATCGTCTTCAAAAACTGTGTACATGAGGTATTGCGTTTCAGGATGCTTAGGTTTCATTTTTCTGATGGCGTCAATACCGCTATTTCCAGGCAAGTGTATATCCATTACCACTACATCTGCAGTTATTGAATTAAATTCAGTCATAAACTTTTCAGCTGAAGAAAATGATCCGGCATAATACATCTCTTCATTATTGCTGACGAGTTTGGTCAAAACTTCACGCATTTCCTTATCATCTTCTACAATTGCGACGCCTATATTCATAATTAATATAATTTAGTGGTGCAATTTATATTCTTATTTTATGTGAAGTTTCCGCATTTTAGTAGTATATTCAACTGTTTTTAAGCAGCTCTAATTCAAATTTTAAGCAGATTTTGGTGCCTTTTTCACTTGCAGAATTTATTTCTAATTGGCCGCCAATGGCTTCACATCGGTTGTACATATTTAATAATCCGTTCCCGAATTCGCTGATATCATCCTTATCAAAGCCAATTCCATTATCTTTTATCTCAAATATTACCAGGCCGTTTTCTATTTGGAATGAGAGTTCTATGGTGCTGCAGACTGCATATTTCAAGGCATTGTTAAATGCCTCTTTTATGATCAGGAAAATATTGCGCCTCATTTCAGGGTTGAAACTGATAGTATCCATTTCATCCGGGAAATTAATTATTATGTCTATGCCGGAATCTTCAAAATAGTTATAAGTATATGTTCTTAAGTAGCTTAAAAGGCTATCTGCCTGATCGTTTTTAGGGTTCATGGCCCATACTATTTCCCGAAGGCTTGTCATGAGCTCCCGGGATGTGGATGATAATTTATCCAGCTTGGTTATAACATCCCCTGTGAGTTTGTTTTCTTCTTTTGTAATTTCGCTTATCATTGCCAGGCGCGACAATCCTGCCCCGATATCATCATGAATATCATTTGATATACGAATCCTGATTTTTTCAATTTCGCGTTCACGTTCCGATTTTGCAAGAAGTTTTTTTAGTTTTTGTTGGGAAACAAAACGGGTAATTCCAACAATAAATCCAAAAGCAGAAAAACAGATGATGGTTCTGAACCACCATGAATTCCAGTATGGGGGGTTGATTTCAAATTGATATAATTTGCTGGGAACTGACCAGATACCATCACTATTGGCAGCTTTTACCCATAAAGCATAAGAACCCGGAGCCAGGTTGCTATATCTTATATTCCTGTTTTTCCCTGCATAATACCATTTGTTTTCATCTCCTTCCAGTTTATAGGCATAGGCATTATCAGCAGGTCTTGTATATTCTACGGCTGAAACTTCAAATGAAAAAGTATTTTGATTATAAGAAAAATCGGGATTATGTGAAAGTGATTCAGTAGGAAGTTCTTTGTCGAACAATTTAATGCTTTTAATTCTTACTATTGGTTTATGTTGATTGTCTGCTATTTGTTCAGGATAAAAAAAGTTAAAACCATTTATACCTCCAAAATACATCTCTCCGTCAGGAGCCTTATAATACGCTCCTGAATTGAATTCATTTGACTGAAGACCGTCTGCCATAGCGTAGTTTCGGAAACGCAATGTAGAAGGATCAAAACAACTGATCCCTTTGTTGGTACTGATCCATAATCTTTGATTTTTATCTCCCAGAATGCCATAAATGAATTCATCGGGAAGTCCATCCTTCAATCCATATAGTTTTAGAAAATGATAACCATTATCTGCCTTTATCAATCCCATATTGGTTGCAAACCATATGTTATTCCAAACATCCTTATAAAAACAATTTACATGTAAGTTGGCCAGATTGCGCGGCCATCTCATCTGTTTTGGTATTGAAATATAATTCTGACCTTTTAAAATAAAGAGTCCACCTATGCGGTTTGAGAATAAAAAATCGCCATTATTATTTTCCCATACAATAGCTGGCGCAATATTGGGATAGAAAGGTTCAAATATCCATTTTTTGTTTTTTAAAATTACCTTGTACAAACGATCATATCTTCTATGAAGTAAATCACCATTTTTCATCTGATAAATGAAGGGTGAAAAATTGTCCTGAACATTCCTGTGGGAAGTGTAGACATGTTCAAAATTCATGGATTTTGGATTATATATACAAAGACCATCTTCACTGCAAATCCAGATATTTCCTCTGGAATCCTCAGTTATAGAATTTATGGTATTTGAACATACACTGTTTAGATCGTTATTTACATGTTTCAATTGGTTTACCTTCCCTGACTCTGTATTTATTACATTTAATCCTTTATCAAAGGTGCCAACAAGAATAGTGTTTCCGGTTTTAAAAAAACATTTAATAAAGTTTGAACTTAGTTGATTTTTTGTGTCTCCGTTTTTAATGTTGACAAGATTGAATTTTTCAGCTTTGAGGCTTATTTTAAAAAATCCGGCATCCTGCGTTCCTGCCCATATATTCCCTTCTCTATCAGCATAAAGAATATCAATATGTTTTAAAGAAGCTGAATTATTTTGTTCTGCTTTCGGGTCTATATAACTTCTTAAGAGTTTGCCCTGAGCAGAATAACAATACAATCCTTCTTCATTTACAGAAATCCAGTATCTGTTTTCATTATCAATACAAAATGCCGAAACATCCTTATGAATAAATGGCTGTAAAGCTGGAAATTTTGCAACTGATAAAAACATACCCGTCCCGGAATTAAATATATTCAGTCCATTATTCGATTTGATTAATATCTGGTTGGGTTCTTTTCCCAAATTTCCAAGCATTATTGTTTTGCCACTCATATCCGAATAGGGATATCTATATGTTTTTCCGGTATTTGTGTTCAGCTTAACCAGGCAATCCGGTTTTGGAAAATATATTTCCGGGATTTCATCAGATTGATTTGCATATGCATTTAAGCTTGTATCTGTACCATTAACATTTCTGAAGGTTTGATTTTTAGTGTTATATATAAAAAGACCTTTGTCGCTTACAAAACAATAAACTTCATCTCCAACAATTTTCAGGGCTGTATTTGTTGGATTTATTTCCGGTATTATGGGTCTAGGTAAATGACTGAATTTATCTGTATTCCTATCAAGTAAATTAAGGCCATCATCTGTACCGATCCAGAGCCTGCCCAGATTATCCTGTATAATGCTTCTGATTGTATTGTTGCTTATTGTATTATCATTTTCGGGCGAATGCTTATAGATTTTGAAGTCATACCCATCAAATAAATTCAGGCCATCTCCGGTTCCGATCCAAATAAGTCCGTTTTTATCTTCAAGAAAAAGATAAACTGAACTTTGCGAAAGTCCTTCATTGACGCCATAGTGCGTTAGGGTACAATCCTGTGCATCTACATGAGCTATACATATACATGAACAGAATCCAAGTATCCAGCATAACCCACTTCGCATCATTTTGTTAATCATTGTGGTGCAATATAGAAATTTACCAAGAATCAGCAATTTTAAGATGTAATTCAAATCGCTTTTATTTCCTGGTAATAAATGTGATTTCCAAACTCATAATTTTATAATGGAGATTTTTTTAATGAAATTTTCGTGCTGGCTTATTAACCATTATTTTTTGATGGCATTTTCATAGCATTCATCTCTGGTTCTTGCGCAATGCGACAAAAAAATGCCTAATTTTGCCACTCCCGAATAATATATGAAGAAATACAAACGTCATACCATTACAGCTGCTTTGCCATACGCCAATGGCCCTGTGCATATAGGTCACCTTGCAGGATGCTACCTGCCTGCTGATATATATGCACGGTACATGCGCAGCATAGGCGAAGATGTGGTATATGTTTGTGGGTCAGACGAAAATGGGGTGGCTATTACTCTCAAAGCCATGCAGGAAGGTCTTACACCACAGGAACTGGTAGATAAGTACCATGGCATGATCAAAAAAGCTTTCGAGGATTTCGGAATCAGCTTTGATATCTATTCCAGGACTTCGTCGCCTGAACATCATCAAACTGCTTCCGATTTTTTTAAGGTATTGTACGATAAAGGCGTTTTTACCAAAAAGGTATCAAAACAGTATTACGATGTCAAGTTCAAACAGTTCCTGGCTGATAGATATATATTTGGGGAATGTCCCAATTGTCATTATCCCAATGCCTATGGCGATCAATGCGAAAACTGCGGCACTTCATTAGACCCTACAGACCTGATCAATCCCAAATCGCGGCTCAGTGGCGAGCAGCCTGAAATAAGAGAAACCGAACACTGGTACCTGCCCCTTCAGAACTATGAAGAATGGCTGAAAGGATGGATTCTGGATGGCCATGCCGACTGGAAAGCCAATGTCCTGGGACAATGCCGCAGCTGGCTGATGCAGGGATTGCACGAGCGCTCCATTACACGCGATATGAACTGGGGTGTGCCGGTACCACTGCCGGGTGCCGAAGGCAAGGTGCTCTATGTATGGCTTGATGCGCCCATCGGTTATATTACAGCTACCAAACAATGGGCCGCTGCACAAAACAAAGACTGGAAAAGCTACTGGCAGGATGAAGATACAAGGCTGGTTCATTTTATCGGGAAAGACAATATTGTTTTTCACTGTATCATATTCCCGGTAATGCTCAAGGCACATGGCGAATTTATATTGCCTGATAATGTGCCTGCTAATGAGTTTCTCAATATTGAAGGCGATAAAGTATCAACCAGCAGAAACTGGGCCGTATGGCTGCACGAATATCTGGTGGATTTTCCCGGTAAGCAGGATGTATTGCGCTATGTGCTTTGCTCCAATGCCCCTGAAACCAAAGACAATGATTTTCTCTGGAAAGATTTCCAGGCAAAAAATAACAATGAGCTTGCGGCGATTGTTGGGAATCTCGTGAACAGGGTATTGGTATTAACGCATAATTATTACCAGGGGCATACACCCCCAAGAGGTGAAACGGGTGATGCTGAAAGATTTCTTACCGATGAGATGGCAGAATATCCTTCACGGATCGGAACCCTTGCCGGCGAATTTAAATTTCGCGAAGCCCTCACTGAATTGATGAACCTGGCCCGACTCGGCAATAAATACCTGACAGATGGAGAGCCATGGAAAACCATAAAAACGCATCCGGAATATGCAGGTACCGTGCTTAATTACAGCCTGCAATTGCTGGCAAATTTTGCGATCCTGTCCGAGCCTTTTTTACCGGGAACTTCTGCTAAACTAAAGCAGATACTTAAAATGGGTGTTACCGGGTGGAATGATGCCGGAAATATGGATATGATTGCTGAAGGTACGCTGATCGGGGAACCTGTAATTTTATTTGAGAAAATTGACGACGAGACCATTGAGAAGCAGGTATTGAAACTTCAAAATTCCAAAAAACAATTGCAGACGGTTTTAGAAACCGATAAGGAGGCTGAAAAGACTGATATTGTTCCGTTTAAAGACAATATAACTTTTGATGATTTCAGCAAACTGGACTTGCGGATTGGCACCATCGAAGCCGCTGAAAAAGTGAAAGATGCTGATAAACTTCTGAAACTTCTGGTTAACCTGGGTTCTGAAAAAAGAACTGTAGTTTCCGGAATTGCGCTTTCATTTTCGGCAGAAGAAGTGGTTGGAAAACAGGTTTGCCTCGTCGCCAACCTTGAACCCCGCAAGATCAAAGGAATTCTTTCCCAGGGAATGATATTGATGACGGAAGACGAGAATAAAAAACTGGTCTTTGTAAACCCTGATGGGATCGTTCCGGCAGGGCAGGGGGTGAGCTAGGGGAGTTGGTGCGTTTGTAAGTTGGTGGGTGGATGCAGATTTGACAACTTTTAAAAAGTTGTCAAATCTAAAATTACTTTGCACTCGCTTCAAGTTGCTGCAACTGGTAAAGCGTATTATACAACCCATTCTGACTTATAAGTTCCCTGTGCGTACCGCGTTCTGCTATATGGCCCTTATCAATAACGATAATTTCATCAGCATCCTGGATCGTGCTGAGCCTGTGAGCAATCACGATGGAAGTACGATGTTCCATCAGCCTGTACAATGCATCCTGTACGATCTTTTCGGATGAAGTATCCAATGCAGAAGTGGCCTCGTCAAGAACGAGAATAGAAGGGTTTTTCAAAATGGCCCGGGCAATGCTGAGTCGCTGTCTTTGTCCGCCCGAAAGCAATCCACCCCTGTCACCGATATTGGTATCATAACCATTTTCAGTTTCAAGAATAAAATCATGGGCGTTTGCCGCCTTAGCTGCCTCTTCTACAGCTTGCTTCGTTACCTCTGGCATGCCAAAAGCAATATTGTTGAAGATGGTGTCATTAAATAATATTGGATCCTGTGTAACCACTGCCGTAAGGCTTCTGAGGCTTTCCAATTTTATATTGAGAAGTTCGATGCCATCCAGAAGGATTTTTCCGCCTGTAGGATCATAAAACCTCAACAATAGTTCTGCCAGTGTCGATTTTCCACCACCTGACGGCCCCACAAGCGCAATAATTTTCCCTTTCTCAATTTTGAGATTGATGTTCTCCAGAACATTTTCTTTGACATATGCGAAGGAAACATTTTCAATGACCATTGAAGAATTGAATTCTGTAACCGTTATGGCTTCCGGATTGTCTTTGATCGTTACCGGGGTGTCCATCAGTTCAAAAATTCTTTCTCCGGATGCCAAACCCTTGTAGATACCTCCAAACGCTGAAGAAAGTGATTTAATAGGAGTGATCAGCAGATAGAACATGGATAGATAACTGATGAAGGCACCTGCCGTCATTTGATGGTTGTATACCTGGTTGCCACCAAACCAGAGGGTAATACCGACAACGGCCACCATGGCCGATTCGGAAAAAACAGGTACAAGAGCCTTTTTATGCCATTGCTGGCGCGATAGCCTGCTGTACCTCCTGTTGAAAACATCAAAAATATTTGCTATATATTTCTCTGCATGAAATGCTTTGATAATGCGCATACCGGATACGGTTTCATCTACAAGGCTCATAATCCTCCCATAAATGCTCTGGGTATCTGCGGCGTCTCTTTTAAGCGATTTGCTGATCCGGGTAATTATAATAGAAGAAACGGGTAAAACCAGGAAAATAAAAAGCGTCAGCTGCCACGACATGGAAATCATGAGGGCCAGTACCCAGATGATGCTCAGTGGGTCGCGTATAATAGATTCAAATGTGATGACCACTGAATATTCCACTTCTGTAATATCAGACGTTACACGGCTTACGATATCTCCTTTGCGACGGTTTTCGAGATAGGCAACTTCCTGGATGATGAGTTTATCATAAGCTGATCTGCGCAGGTCTTCTACCACCCGGGTTCTTATGGTGCCAAGGGCCCTGGCGCTCAGGAATTTAAAAATATTACCCATCAGGTTGAAGGAAACTACGACCATGGTCGCTAAAAACAACGCGGCACTTTTGCCCGATTGAGCGGTGAGAAGTGCGGCATGATATTGTACCCATTGTATTAAATATTCGAGACTGAATCTATAAACAGGAACATTTTTGAGCGCATCAGATACTTTTTCAGGATTGAACAGCATATCCAGTACCGGTCTTAACATGTATAAGGAAAGTGCACTGAATACGACGGAAAGGAGGATAAAAACGATGTAGGAAACGATTTTATCTTTATAAGGGCGGGCGTAATTTAATATCCTGAGATAAGTCTTCATCTGTAATAGCCCGCAAAGATACTTGAATATTGGGTTTTGAGGGTTTGATCCCTCATTTGCTTATTTAAGCAGTTCAAATTTTCCTGTTGCGACTATCTGATTGTCTGCATCCAGCAGGCTTATAACATACAGACCGGTATTTGATTGGCTCATATCAAATGCGAAATCAATAGCTCCTGAAGCTTTAATATTTTCATTGCGGATTATCTGTCCCAGTGAATTTGAGATCCTTATTTTCCAGGTTCCCACGGCAGGTTTTATAAAAGAACAGCGAATATTTGAACCATATAAAGGATTTGGATAAATATTGAAGTCTGTATTTGATATTGAATAATTCTCTATTCCAGACGGCGGTTCAGGTGTTATACTATCCGTACTGTATTTGATACTGAAAGGGGTGCTAAAACTGGTGTCAAAGCCAAAATCAATAACCATTAAGGGACTTTGCCGACCCGTTTTATAGAAATAATCGGAACATTGTACCGTTTTTTTACCCTGAATAATACCAAAAGCCAGCAAAAAATATTTGTTAGGCACCTTGCCATTTACAAAATAGCTGTCTATGGTTATCGTTTTCTGTTTGATGAGGATTACCGGATAGGCAATACTTTTGGTTAAAGGCGTTGGGATGCGAATAGTGCCCACACCCACAACAGTGTCAGATTTAATAAAATAGGATTTCTTTAATGCATGTGCTGTATCCAGATTTGCAGATTTGACTGTCCATAAAAATTGAAAAGTTTTTACTGCTTTCTGATGGTATGACTTGCCCATAGAATCCGGGAAATTAATGATGTTAACCCGTGCAGAATCATTCTGGTTGGGAATAATGATATTATCGCCAGGATCATTAAAAAAACTGGATGTAGATATCAATTTTGCGCTTACAAAACTTCCGGCATAAAACAATCCTTTTGCATCTTCATCATAAAAATCATCCTCAGGAATAAAATGATCACTCACTAAAAATTCACGTTTTTCAGTATCCGCAATGGCCGTTTTTGATTTTGTAAACGGGGTTATTAATTTTGATACATAATGTTCTGATATGTTGCTGTCTTTTACAAGACTGCTATAATTCCATGTAATATTTCTTCCTGTTTTTGGTATAGCTATTCCCTTGGTAGAAGCCCAGTTATAATGTATCGTTCCGGGCAATAATGGTATATTGGCATTTGACAAGGCTACAGGAGATTGCCCGCTCACATCTGTAAACAGCCATAGGAATGCGATACCAAAAAAAAGAATTTTATTCATCGAGTGAAGATTGAATAAAAGCAAATATAATAAAAAAAATTCTGATTTAATATAATCTTAATCATGAAATATCTGTTTTTTTTGATAATTTTTATAAAAGATCAAATTTTCGCAGCATTTTCAACATGGTTTCAAAATCTTTAGGATAGGGTGCCGTAACAATAAAATCTTTCTCATCAGGGTATTGAAATGATAATGAGAAGGAATGCAAAGCAGCTCTGCCCATAATCGGTGCTTCTTCTTCATCGGTATTGGGGTTGTATTTTCTTTTTATTTTTGACAAATAAAATGGTTTGCCGCCATACAGAACATCACCTGCCAATGGACAACCTACTGCAGCCAGATGTGCCCTTATCTGATGAAAACGACCGCTTATCGGCTGTGCCTTTACAAGGGTATAATGTTTGAAATTTTCCAGGCTATCAACGATGGTTTCTGCTCGTTTGCCGTCTCTTTTATCAACAACTGCCCTGAAAGTTCCTTTTTTAGTGAGCGGAAAATTGATCATTGTCTGTTCAAACTTTCTGACCCCCTCAATAAGTGCATGATACTCCTTGTGAATTTCTCTTTTCTGAAACATCAGAGAAAACTTTTTATAAGTATCTTCATTTTTGGCTGCAAGGATAACCCCGCTTGTTTCCTTATCCAGCCTGTGACAAAGCATTAGCCCATCATTATATTTTTTGGCCATGTCAAACAGACTTATTCCACCAGGGCTGTTATCTTTCTCTGAAGTGAGGTTTGCCGGTTTATTAAATATGATAATATGGTCATCCTCAAATAGAATGAGGTCTGCTATTTTTGGGATTTTCATATTATTTTATAAGCTGCTCCAGTTTATTGTCCAGCTCCCGGCCATAAATGTTTTTGGCAACAATTTTTCCTTTACGATCTATCAGAAAATCAAAAGGTACATCGTTTACCACATATGTCTGAGAACCGGCAGATTGATAACCAAGCAGGTCAGAAAGGTTTAACCAGTTCATATGATCATTTCTAATCGCTTCTGTCCATTGATCTTTCTTTTTATCAACGGAATAACTCAGTATTTCAAACCCTTTTGATTTGTATTTTTTATAAAGTTTTTCAAAGTGAGGATTTTCCTTGCGACTATCAGGACTGTATGATACCCAGAAGTTTAATAAAACCACCTTACTTCTTAATGATGATAATTTTACAGTTTTTCCTTCAGGGGTCTGCGATATTATTTCCGGAGCATATTTTCCGATATCTACGGGCGCGTAGGTAGCAACTTTATCGTGCATGGACTTATAAAAAACAGTATTTGAATACCTCCCTGCGAGTTTATCATCCAGTTTTTTCAGGAAATCATAATCCTCTACCGGATCAAGGTACAATGAAGCAAGGATTGCTACATAAGATGTATCAATTTTAGTAATGAATTTCATAAGGGTTGCTCTTTTTTCCTTATTGATTTCCTTGTATTGTTCCACTCTTTTATCCATCAGGCGCACATATAGCTGCCTGTTGCTTTGTGAGGCTTTAATCCTGTCTTCAATAGTGCTTTTTTTGGCGTTGGCATCATTAAGAATATTAAAAACTTCTTCCAGTTGCAATGATTCCACAGAGCCGTATACTTTATAATCATCGGGTTTTTCAAGTACTATGGTAAAATCAATGGTATCTTTCGGTCGCACAATAAACTGGATATTGCCTGCAGGAAGGCGCAATTGCATTAGTTCGGGACCTGAACATGTGCCGTCAAATCCAAACCTGCCTTCACTATTGGCCGCCTGTACGATCAATGGTTTGATGTCGTTGCCCACACCGAGCCTGTCCAGGGTAATATTCCCACCTTCTCCATGAATGAGCACACCCCCGATATAGTATGGATATTCTTTGGCTGAATGTACTTTGCTGCCTGTGTCCTTTGCATTTGTGGTTACACCGTTGTTTCCGTTTAAACTGCTTGTTGGAACTGTATTGATGATCTTGCCTTCTTTGTTTTTGATGATAGTAACACCGCTATCTGTTTTAATGGTATCATAGTTTGATGTATCGGTTTTAGCATCTTTATGATTGCCTGAACATGAAACTAACAATACAGCCGGGATGGCTAAGACTAAGAAAAAACTTTTCATTTTTTGGCAACTTTCTTAGTGCAAGATACAATTTTATTCTACAAAACAGGCTGTGAATAATTTCTTTCCTGCAAATTTTGCAGGTATTCAGGATAAAGATAGCATATTTGTATATGACAGGAGATGCATATAAAAAGGGATTTGCCATATATCTCAAAGTGGAGAAAGGCCTGTCAACCAATACAGTTTCCGCATACCTTGAGGATGTTGACAAGCTTTTTTCTTTTATGGAATTAACATATCCCGGCTTGGGAGTTGGTTTGATAAAACTGGAGCATTTATCGTCCTTTATCAACCAGATTGCTGAAATCGGACTAAGTGTAGCAAGTCAGTCGCGTATCATTTCAGGTATTAAAAGTTTTTTCACGTATCTGCTTTCAGAAAACATTATTCAGAATGATCCTTCAGAATTATTGATCACGCCCAGGTTAAAAAGAAAATTGCCGGATGTATTGAGTGTTGAAGAAATTGATGAGATTTTTAAGCAGATCGATATGAGCAGGCCCGAAGGACAGCGAAACCGGGCCATGCTGGAAACTTTATATAGCAGTGGCTTAAGGGTTTCGGAACTCATCAGCCTGCCGACGTCTCATATCTATTTTGATGATGGATTTCTAAGGGTAATTGGTAAAGGAAACAAGGAAAGACTGGTTCCCATAGGGTCAGAAGCGTTGAAACATTTATCGATCTATGCCCATAATATCCGTGTGCATATCCCTGTAAAACCCGGTTTTGAAGGCGTATTTTTTTTAAACAAAAATGGAAAAAAGCTGAGTCGTGAAATGGTGTTTATGATCATTAAATCGCTTGCCGCCAAAGCTGGCATTAGCAAAAACGTTCATCCGCATACATTCAGGCATTCATTTGCTACACACCTCGTAGAAGGCGGTGCCGACCTTCGCGCTGTGCAGGAAATGCTGGGTCATGAATCTATTACCACCACAGAAATCTATACCCATCTGGATCGTAATTATCTGAAGGAAGTGATTCAAAGGTTTCATCCCAGAGCATGATAACATTACGGTGCTGCGTGTGGCCACGTTTCCTGAATAGAATACAGGCCGGCACGCAGAGAATTTAAAGCATTATTATCCTGGGTACTGTTATTCCAGTTTGCAATTAATATTCTTGCTTTTTTATCGCATGCCAAAGGTTCAGGAATAGTTAAAAATAAGTCAAGTACACCAAGTATTACGGCCGTGCCCGATATGCCAACCAGGAGCAATTTATTTTGCTTACCAATATTGAAAATAGTGCCAATGGCTGTTCCGGCTGCTCCCAGGGCAATCCATGTATTATATTTATGCTTGCTGGATGAAACCAGGTCTTCGTTTGCTTCAATATTCTGTAAAAGAACAGTCCTGATTGAGTCACCCATTATTTTTGGATTTCTCACCGGTTTTATCAGTTTAGAATATTGGATCAGGTTGGCCTGGTATCTTTTTTCATACCTTGCAGTTCCGCAGCCTGAAATCAATAACTGGCTAACAAATAATAAAAGTATAAATCTTTTCATTTATTAACTGTTAATATTTCAATTTATTATCCTGATCCCTGTCCCTGGCTTCTAATACGGATCAACATCAATTACAAACCTGACACCTTTCCATTGCTTATCCAGCCGGTATCGGGTTATTTCTTTAAATATCATTGTTTTGGCTTCAGCCATATTCATGTTTTGTCTTTCAAATTTGATGAGGATATTCATCAGATATTTATTTCGCAATCGGGATACAGCAGGTGCTTCAGGGCCCAAAACTCTTGGCCCGAAGATATCTTTCAGGTCATCTGCCAGTTGGTGTGCTACATCTTTTACTTTATCCTGTTTTTCATCCTTCAAAACAATTTTGATGAGTTTATAAAACGGGGGATATTTATAATCGATCCGTTCCTGAATTTCGTGATCATAAAACCCATCATAATCATGGTTGATCAGAAAATGAAATATCGGGTGTTCCGAATTATAAGTCTGGATCATTACTTCACCTTTTCGGTCGCGCCTTCCTGCTCTGCCACTTACCTGGGCCATTAACTGATAGCTGTGTTCTATGGCACGAAAATCAGGATATCTCAGCATGAGGTCTGCATTGAGGATGCCAACAAGCCTTACGTTCTCAAAATCAAGCCCTTTGGTAAGCATCTGGGTGCCAATGAGTATCTGGGCTTCATTGTCCTCAATGGCTGAAATTATTTTGGAATAAGCTGTTTTGCTGCGTGTGCTGTCCTGGTCCATCCGCAATGTATTAAAATCCGGGAAAAATATTTTGAGTTCGTCTTCAATTTTTTCTGTCCCGAATCCAAGCATTTTCAGTGAATAATTTCCACAGGCTTTGCATTGTTTCAAAAGGGGCTCATGATAGCCGCAATAATGACATATCAGACTTTTGGCGGACTGGTGATAGGTAAGTGCAATATCGCAATTCTGGCACATAGGCACCCAGCCACATGTGGTACATTCCAGCAAAGGTGCATAGCCGCGCCGGTTCTGGAAAAGAATGACCTGTCCACCTCCTTTCAGCGTCTTATCCATTTTATCATGAAGCATGGATGAAAAATGGCTTTTCATGAGTTTTTTCTTCAATGCTTCTCTAAGGTCAACCGTAACAATTTCAGGGGATTGTATCGAATAATATCTTGAATTGAGCCTTACATATCCATATTTATTTCTTTTGGCATTGAAAAAGGTTTCAAAAGCAGGCGTAGCCGTACCAAGCAGTGTTTTGCATCCGGAAATTTCTGCCAGATAAATGGCACTGTCGCGCGCATGGTACCTGGGTGCCGGTTCAAACTGTTTGAATGAATGTTCGTGTTCTTCATCTATCACAATAAGCCCTAGATTATTGAAAGGAAGAAATAATGCGGAACGAACGCCCAGAACAATTTTATGTGTTCCATTAATAACCTTGTTCCATATTTCAACACGTTCGCTGGCGTTAAATTTGGAATGATAAATTCCGATATCATTTCCATATCTGCTGCGCAATTTCCTGATAAGCTGCGTTGTAAGCGAAATTTCAGGAACCAGGAATAGTACCTGTTTGCCATCCTGAAGCGCATCATCCATCAGCTCCATATATATATGCGTTTTCCCGCTGCCGCTTACGCCATGGAGCAGGACAGTATTCCTTGTTTTAAACTGCGAATAAATCTCATCAAGGGCAGTTTGCTGATCCGTTGTAAGTTCGTACGCTGCATTTTCACTTTCAATCAAAGGAAGTCGGTCTACTTCCATTTCCTGTATCGAGAATATTCCTTTTTCAATGAGGGATTGCAATGCGGATGCCGCGGCACCGGTTGATTTGAGAATGTTTTTTCTGAGTATGGGTTTTCCTGATTTAAAAGCCTGCAGATAAGCCATCAGCAGGTCTGATTGTCTGGGTGCTGATTCGAGTTTTTCAAGGAGGTTTTTAATAATTTCTTTGTCATTGATATCAAATTCATGACTTACAAATATTTCTTTTTGCTTTTTGTAACCTTCATTTAGTTCCTCATTCAGAACGATCAATCCCTTTTCATACAGAGATTTAAGAGTAGGCATGATCGTTTTTTGTTCCAGGATTTCAGTGAGCCCAGCAATGGTTACCGGTTTGGAGAGATGAAGTACCTGAAGCAATTGAATTTCCTTTTCCGATAATTCATAGGTATTGTCTTTATAATCAGGGCGAAGAAGGATGCTGGTTTCGCTCTTCATTTTCATATAGGCTGGCAAAGCGGCATCCATTATTTCACCAACAGAACAACAGTAGTAGGCTGCCATCCATGACCAGAGTTCAAGCTGCCTTGATCCGATAATTGGTTTATCGTCAATGATTTCCAGAAGAAATTTGGCTTTATATTCTTTTGGGGGTGTTTCATGAATGGCTGCAATGATTGCTGTGTAAATCTTCTTTTTGCCAAACTGAACCGCTGCCCGCTGTCCTGTTTGTACCGTATCTACATATACGGAAGGAACACGATAGGTATACAGTTGTCCGGTGGATATAGGTAATATAACATCCGCGAAAACGACTTTATAGGAGGAATCGTCCTTTTCTTCATCGAAACTACCGAATACTAATTGTGTGGCCATGGGCAATGTGAGACAAACTTAACTAAACAATTTTTTAATAACTAATGTTGTGTATTTTTGGAAATCATTTTATAATTGAACATGATCTGGCGAAAATTTCTTTCATACATTAATATTTTTGGTAAAGGTCAACCGGGTGCCAAAGGTAATATCAATCTGAAATTGATGCATGGAATTAACCGGATTTCCATTCTCGTGTTTATTATCGCCATTATAATTCTTATTATCAGGCATCTGAAGTAATATTATAGGCATATTTGATGTAGCCGATGATGGTAAATAGTCGGATATAATGGTTTGCATGAACTAGAATAGTTCATTTCCTGAATCCGCAGATAATTATTGTTATTGGGCGCTCTTTATAAATGCAGACTGATTTTACCGTACTATATTTGGCTAAAATGAAGGAAAAGATATAAAATTAACTTTTATTTATCAGGGTTGACCAAAATATAAATATGGCATATAGTATTGATATTTAATACTATAAAAAAAACTGAAATATTTCAATAAAATCAGGAGAGAAAAATTCAGGATACACCAAGTTTTTCTATAGCCTCTTTGGCAGCCATTTGCTCAGCTTTTCTTTTTTTGTTTGCGATACCTTTGCCGCAGAGTTCACCATCGATTGTAACTTCAATAGAAAACTGGAGTTTGTTTCCGATCCGCTCCATATGGGTAAGATTGTAAGAGACTTTTTTGAGATTTTTTTGTCCCCACTCCAGCAGCCGGCTTTTATAATTCTGGTCGGATGCCTGGATATCATCAATATTAAGATGATAAACCAGAACTGTTTTTTCAAAGAAATGCCGGGCTGCTTCGTATCCTTTATCTATAAAAATGGCACCTACAAGGGCTTCAAATGTATTTCCCAACATTGAAGAAGATTCCTCAAATTCGACTTTATTGGGTGAAACTTCCTGCATCCAGTTCTGGAGCTCCATTTTGTAGCCCAGCTCATTAAAAAGTTCCCTGTTTACCACCCGGCTGCGCATCTGACTCAAAAAGCCTTCATCCTCATCCGGATGCTCATTATACAGATATGCACCAATAACGAGACTCAATACGGCATCCCCCAGAAACTCGAGCCGCTCATTAGATTCAATTCGTGCTGAAGCATGTGGGATGGCAGACTTATGTGTGAATGCCTGGCGATATAAGGCCAGATTAGAGGGTGCATAACCTATGGCTTGCTTGAGCCTCTTTTTAAATGACCTCTGTGCAAAATACCTGCGTAAAATGACCCAAAAAATTTAGTCTGATGTAAATTTAGAAAAAATGATGGATACATTATGGCCTCCAAAGCCAAAAGTATTGCTGATGGCAATATTTACATCGCGTTTCTGAGACTTGTTGAAAGTCAGATTCAATTTGGGATCTATTTCCGGGTCATCTTCAAAATGATTGATGGTTGGCGGAATGGTACCGTATTGAATAGCAAATATTGCAGCAATTGCTTCAATAGCACCTGCAGCACCAAGAAGATGTCCGGTCATGGATTTGGTGGAACTGATACTTAATTTATAAGCATCATCTCCAAATACTTTTTGTATGGCAATAAGCTCACTCACATCACCTAGCGGGGTAGAAGTGCCATGAACATTGATATAATCCACCTTATTTGCATTTATTCCCGCATCAGAAAGGGCGTTGTTCATAACCAGTTGTACGCCAAGTCCCTCAGGATGCGGAGCTGTAATATGATATGCATCGGCTGACATACCGGTACCGAGGATTTCGGCATAGATCTTTGCACCTCTTTTCTGCGCATGTTCCAGATCTTCTAAAACCAGGGCACCTGCGCCTTCACCAAGTACAAAACCATCACGGTTCTTATCAAAGGGCCTCGACCCTGTTTTAGGGTCATCGTTTCTTTCAGACATGGCGCGCATGGCGGTAAAACCACCAATCCCGGCCTGATTAATAGCGGCTTCTGAGCCACCGGTAATCATCATATCCATTTTGCCATACCGGATATAGTTAAAAGCCTCTGCAATAGCATTTGATGCTGAAGCACAGGCTGAAACTGTAGAATAATTGACACCACGGAAGCCATATTTGATAGAAATATGACCGGCCGAAAGATCAATTATCATTTTAGTAATGAAAAAAGGATTGAATCTGGGCGTACCATCACCTTTGGCAAAATTTGAGACTTCTTCGTAAAAAGTAGTCAATCCTCCGATGCCTGATCCCCAGATTACACCACAGCGTGCCGTATCAAGCTTTGAAAGATCAACTTTGCTATCTAAAACGGCCTCATCAGCACTTACAAGGGCATATTGGGCAAATGGATCCAGCTTACGGGCTTCTTTTTTTTCCATAAAAGCTTCAGGATCAAATCCTTTCAACTCACATGCAAACTTTGTTCTGAATTTTTCAGCATCAAAACGGGTGATAAAATCTGCTCCGCTGACACCATTGAAAAGTCCTTCCCGGTATGCTTCAACGGTATTGCCTATAGGTGTCAAAGCACCGATGCCGGTTACGACTACTCTTCTCAGATTCATTAAAAAGAAGGGAATAAAAATTATTTCTTGCCAACCTGATCTTCCAGGTAACTGATAGCCTGACCAACCGTTGTAATGTTTTCGGCCTGTTCGTCAGGGATCGATACATTGAACTCTTTTTCAAGTTCCATGATCAATTCTACGGTATCTAAAGAATCTGCTCCAAGGTCATTGGTGAAACTTGCTTCAGGAGTAACTTCACTTTCATCAACACCAAGTTTTTCAACGATGATTCCTTTTACTTTGCTTGCGATATCAGACATTTTGCTTTGTTTTAAAATTTCGTGCAAATTAACAACCTTTTGCGTACAAGTACCAAATTTATCTTTTTGTTTTTTTATTTTAGGCTGTTTTTGCTATTTTGAGTGCTATTCATAGCTCTCAACATTCATAAAAATATCTCTTTATTCAGCTTCTCTGATTCATTTCTATATTCTCTATTTGTTTATAAACAAAGAATCTGATCAAAAAACCGGGTTCATTGGGATGTTCAAAATTCAAATAAGAGTTAAACTGGCCAGAAACTGATTGCGATGAATTTTTAAGATCTGGCATTTATATCCATTTATAGAAGCAATATTTACAAGGGTCTTCCTGTCAATAAATAACCAGGGGTATATTTCTCCGGTTTTTCCTTTATACTGAAGCTGGTAATATGCCGTGCATAATATTCCGGGATTGGCATTCGGACGCTGGAAATGGCCCGGTCGAATGAAGAAACATAGCCGATATCGGTAGAATCAAATAATATTTGTCCACGCGGGTTCAATATTTTTTTGAAATGCTGTAACAGCCTTGATAATCCTTCAAGATCTCCGGCCACACCTATGCCATTCATCATTAACAATATTGTATCATAAGTATCAGAATCATAAAGAAATATATCGGAACAAATTGCTTTTTGCAATCCTTTTTTCCGCATTACTTCTACAGATTTTTCGCTGATATCAATACCCGTAATATCGAAATGTTTTCTTTGCAGATATAAGGCATGAGGTCCTGATCCTGCTCCAACATCAAGGATCTTGCCTTTGCAATATCTAAAGGCATGTCTTTCTATTTTAGGGAAATTCTCGCTATCCCTGAAAAAGGCTTCCAGCGCCACTATACGGTCTCCTTCTATACTGCTTTTGATATTTATTGTGGTAGCCATGTTGCCCAGATAATAATCCATCATAGCTTCGCCAAGAGGCTCCCACGGCTTTACAAATTCAGGTTCAGTCAACATCAGTTTAAAGTCTCAATATTAGTTTGCTTCATTATCAGCAAAAAATCCTGAAGCAAATTTAATTTTTAATGCAATTATAGTTTTTATGTTTTGCTTCCTCAGGCTGTTTTATTCAACTCTTTTCAATCCGGCATAGGCTTTCTGGTCGAAGGAGTCTTTATAAATATAATCTTTATACGATAAACAGTTCATATAAAAAGATTTAGCTTTTATGCTGTTTTTGTTCTTTTCCCATATCATCCCGGCATACAATGCTGAGGCCGGGGCAAAATATAGTCTCTGTGGAGGGTTGCCATCGTTGATATTACTGTATTTATCCATTACAACCTGATAATAGTTCAAAGCCTTATTATCATCCCCTCCTGCATCCAGAATGCGCGCGTATCTGTAATAGTATTCCGCTTTCTGCCGGTCGTTTGAGAGGGTAGCGGTGCTAATTTTTTGAATTTCATTTTTTGCTTTATCCAGGTAGCCGCCATCAAAATACAGCCGGGCCCTCAGAATGCCCGGTACAAGATTTTTGCTCGCATTTGCTTCTCTAAGGGCGTTTTTATCTTCTTCAAGCTGGGTGGTTCCATTATCATTAACCAGCTGCATGGCTGCCTCATAGTGCCTTGTGTCGCCAATCAGGTAAAATGCCCATCCCAATTTAAGCCATGCATCTTTCACATAATGGTCGCCTTTGTATTCTTTTAAATACCGACCCAGA